>Ga0209370_1001265_pt1 | contig 23281 bp, 20 predicted proteins | sample AgamicAtPrz_FD_187164 | JGI IMG/M metagenome (GOLD analysis project Ga0209370, IMG submission 187164) | Agave microbial communities from Guanajuato, Mexico - At.P.rz (SPAdes) (version 2) | ecosystem: Host-associated > Plants > Phyllosphere > Phylloplane/Leaf | place: Guanajuato, Mexico... | reverse complement strand
AGCCTGCTCGCTGCCATTCAGGTAGACACCATCAAGCGCCTGACCGACATCATCCTCTTCGATACGGAATATCGCCACGGTGGCGGTGAGCAGGCCATCGTTCCAGGCAGATTTCAGCCCGGTTTCGTAGCTTTTTCCGGTTACGGGTGACAGGTAGCCGCCTCGGGTATCGCGATAAGTCTGCGGCAGGAAAATAGCAGTGTAACTGCCATAGGCGGACCAGGTATCGTTGATGTCATACACCAGCCCTGCATAAGGCGTGGTGTTATTTTTAGTCACCTCTCCGCTGCTGCCGGTGGTGCTCCACTGGGTATAGCGCGCGCCAACAATCAGTGACAGCGGATCGGCCAGCGACAGACGTGCTGCGCTGTAAACGGATTTCTGCCGCACCGTATCATTAGCGTTGCGATACCAGCCCTGCCACGCCGGCTCCGCTACATTACCGCTCCAATGGTTATCAAAAATACCCATATCTGCAGCCGTGATCTCACGCGCTTCTGCATCGCTGAAACCATCCTGACTGTACGTTGCATTGTGCTGCCGGCTGTAACTGGCACCCGCCATTAACAGATGCTGACGACCAGCCAGCTCAAACGGACCGCTGGCGAAGCCATCGACAGAGTCCAGTTTACGCTTGCCGCGATCCATACTGCCGTAGCCGGTCGTACCCTCACCGCTCTCCCGATCGGGATTGCCCATCACATAGAGCAGCTTATCGCTGAATGTGTTTTCAGCGTGCGTGCCGTTAACATGAACATTCCAGCCGTTATCAAAGTTATGTTCAATATCGGCAAAGACTTTACGGGAGTTGGTATTATAACGCGCCCAGTTGGCTGCTGAATTCAGGCTGCGATCGTAATGGGTGGTGGCATTATTACTGTAAAACATCGGCAAACCGCCCCAGGTTGGGTTGCCGGTGTTGTTATCTTCGTAGTCATATCCCAGCGACACGGTGGTGCTTTCAGAGAGATCGGCATCAATGACGCCGTAGATAAACTTTTTGGTCTTCTGATAGCGATCCAGCCAGCTCTGCTGGTCAGTGTAGCCACTTACAATGCGGCCACGCAGGCTGCCATCTCCGTTCAGCGGAGAAGAGAGATCGGCCACATAACGCTGCTTATTCCAGCTGCCATAGCTGGCACTCAGCGTTCCGGTGGCGATTTTGCTGTCGGCATGTTTGCGCACCATGTTGATTGAAGCAGCCGGGCTGCCCGCGCCGGTCATCAGGCCGGTTGCGCCGCGCACGATCTCAATGCGGTCATAAATAGCGGAGTCGGATGCCGCATCGCCATAATTCCATGCGTCGTTAACTAAAGCCGGAATACCATCAAACGTAAAGTTGCTGACTTTGAAGCCGCGCGAATAGTATTCAGAGCGTTCACTGTCGACAAGATTAGTGGATATGCCGGTAACGTTGGTTAATACATCATTAACCGACTGCAAATCCTGATCCTGCATGCGCTGCTGTGTCACGACGCTAAGAGACTGTGGTACATCGCGCGGTGTCAGCATCAGCTTAGTGCCGGCACGGGTGGTCTGCACCGCATAGTTCTGGTTACTGAGCGCACTGTTATCGGCCGAATCAGTGCTGACGATCATCTCCTGCGCGTCCTCCTCTGCCGCCCGGGCGGGAGTGAGAAGGGTATGCACGGTCAGTGCCAGTAATGAGATGCTAAAGAGGTTGTTGAACCCTGATTCCCTGCTACAAAAAGCCATAAACTCTCTCTTAAACATTGGTATTAGGTTAAGCCGTGATGCGCTGTTTTTATATTTATCCGTTCAGCGCAGGCAGGCAGAGGTCTGCCATGCATGAGAAAGACAATGATAATCATTTGCTTTAGCAATTCCCTAAAAGATTCCATTGCAAATGTAACTTTATGTAAAAATCAAAATATTCAGTAAGATAGTGAGTAAAAACCCGGAAAAGGCGGTGGTTTACGTTATACCAATTCAGAGAAAGGCAGAGTGCAGGAGGTGATCAGCGATGATTACGGGAGAGGTCGCGGTGCCATTCAGGCAGGCTATCCATAGCCTGCCGTTTGTATACAACAGACCCGCTGTTATTTATAGACGGTAGCGGTAGCTGACATTTTTGAACCCTCTTTTGCAGAGGTAATAACGTAGTATTTACCGCCCAGTTCATCTGCCTTTTTGGAGAGATCGGCTTTGGCATCTGAAGGCGCAGTCTGCTCTTTCATTGAGCTTATCTTGCCGACTTCCTGATACTGGCTTGCCTGTTCTTTAGTGATCTCCTGCGCGGCTAAAACAGAGCCAGAGGCAAGTGTTCCCAGAAACAGAGCAGCAGCGACCATTATTTTACGTTTCATACATTAGTCCTCGTGAAATAAAAAATAACCGGATATCCCTATAAACAGATAGTTCAGAATAAAAATAAAGCAATGTCATTTCAGGAGATTTTTTAATTATGCGGGCAGACTGCTTTTACCTGCAGCCAGCTGTCCGGTCCGGTGATACGTGCGTGATGTCGAAACGGTCACTTTCTTCCTGAATACAACGGCCTGCCTGACGATTTACGGTAGCCTGGGTGCTTCCTGCGAAGCAGGCCGCATGTTATAGCCAGCGGCAGGCGGCACCGCGCGTAAATATATATACTGCCTTCAAACCACCCGCCGGTTTTATTATCACCGGCATCGCAGTAACTTTTTTCACGGCAGATCGCTGTATCTGATATTTATTTTTTTATGACGGTCGTTGCCAGGACGATACTTATTTTCCCAGGGCAGGTAACGCAAATGGGGCATTTTGCTTTATGGCGGCAATTGAGCGTTCATCACGAACGCTATATGCTGTTTAAACCGTTCGCCCGCCGGCCGAAAAGCTGCTGCACACGTCCTGCTCAGCAGCCCGGATTAGCCTGAGTAAAGGTTTGCCTCAGGCGGATGCCTGTGACCAGAACAACCTGTTGCCTGAAGGAGAGATATGATGACCATAATGGATGCGCTGCTGGCATTCAGCTTTGCCGCGCTGTTACTGACTCTGACGCCGGGCCTGGATACCGCGCTGGTATTGAGAACGGCAACGGTTGAGGGACGAAAACAGGCGGTTCACGCGGCGCTGGGTATCAGCACCGGCTGTCTGGTCTGGGGAGCCGCCGTGGCGTTCGGGCTGGGGGCGCTCATCGCAGTGTCAGAACTGGCTTACGACATCCTGAAGTATTGTGGCGCGCTCTACCTGAGCTGGCTGGGCATTAACATGCTGCTGCGTCCGAGAAAGCAGCTGACGCTGGCGGATAATACCGCTAAAAAAGGCTCAAACTGGTTTTTGAAAGGCGTGCTCGGCAATGCACTCAACCCTAAGATTGGCATTTTCTATGTCTCTTTTTTACCGCAGTTTATTCCGCAGGGTCACTCACCGGTACTCTGGACCTTTATTCTGGTCGGTATCCATATTGTGATCGGGACGAGCTGGTCGATGGCACTGATAAGCGCCACGCGCCCGCTGGCAACGATACTGCGAAAAGAGAAGGTCATTCGCTGGATGGATCGTACCACCGGCGCCATTTTTCTGGCCTTTGCTGCCCGTCTGGCCCTGAGCCGTCGCTGAACAGCACGGCTGCGGTAAACCTGCCGCAGCCGGCCTGAAACGCTGCTCAGACCGGCAATGACCGCCGCTTAAAACGACCAGCGAACGCCGGCATTGTAGTGCCAGCCGTGCGCGCCGTTCCCGTCAACCTCTTTGCGATAATCGGTTTCGGCATAGAGTGACACATCCCGGGTGAGCGTCGCGGTACCACCAAGGCCGACATCCCACATCTGACCAAACTTACCGCTGTCAAAACGCTGGCTGTCCGTGCCGTCAGCAGTGCCGGCCCGGGTTTTCGCCGTTCCGCCCCAGCCGCGATAGTAGTTTGCGCGCAGATAAGGCGTGTACTGCCGCAGGCTCTCATCCTGCCACGTGCGGTCCAGCCGCGCCCCGAGCCGGCCAACGGTCTGCTCATAACGATCCCAGGAAACCCGCGTCTGGTCCCGATCGGTCAGGCTGTCCATATCGAGACGCTGCCAGGTCAGCTGCGCCTGGGGTTCGATACGCCATCCCTGCGTCAGCTCAATGGCGTAGCCTGACTCCAGTGAAGCTGCCCAGCCGCTGCCTTCCGGCGAAGCCACCGCTTTTTGTCGCATGATGTCAGTTTCGCCACGATAGCGGTTCCATGACAGCGAGCTGTCAACATAGAGGCCGCTGCTATGCTGCCAGGTGCCATACAGCGCCACGCTGTCGCTGTCGAAAGCGGTTGAGCTGTAGCCATCCACCGCGTGCGGACGAATACGCGTGTTGCCGCGCGTCCAGGCGATACCGCCGCGCAGGCTATCGTCTGCGCCATCCAGACGGATGACGTTACCGCCGAGCTGTACCGCGCTGTAGTCAAGATCAGCGTCATAGCCGTAGTGACTCAGGCTGCGGTTGCTCTGATAGCGCATGTTGGCTCCCAGATAGCGAACAAACATCTCACCGCCCGCTGCATCGGGATCGTGCTGCTGGCGCAGCTCGCCCAGCCGCTTGTGCAGATCGTCCGTGATCGCCAGCGTATAGAGTGCCAGGCCAACCGGCGCTGAGATATATGACGGGAGCTGCGGCGTTACCGCCCTGCGCAGGCCGGTTTTGCCATTGCCTGGCTGCGGCTGACAAAGCTCGCCATCTGCGCAGACAAACGTGTTAGCCAGACGGTAGTCGCGGAAATCATTACCGCTGCCGCTAAGCTGACGTTCACTGGCGGCGCTGCTGCCTGGGGCAAAACTATACAGGCTGTATTGCCACGGGCCTGAAGCGACATACCCCTGCTTCAGGACAAAACTCTGCGGAGCGGCCCTGCCCGACACCTGCGCAAGCGAAACCCCCTCCGCCGGCCCGATGATTCCGTCACCGTTGCGATCCAGCTGCGGCGCGCCGCGCAGAACATCATCAATCAGCGTCGTGCCGCTGACGTTACCGTTAACGCGCAATATATCGCTGCGGGTGGCCGCCGAGTTAAGCCGCAGCGTGCCGTTTGCCGAAGCCAGATCGCCGTTAAGCGTCAGCGAGTTACTGGCCTGGCTGCTGCCATTGGTCAAATCCAGCGTACCGGCGTTATTCACCTGCAGCGAGGTGGCGCTTCCGCCCTGCAGCAGCGGCTGAATACCATCTCCCGCCAGCAGGGTCGAATCCGCGTCGATATTGATGGTGCTGTGCGCCAGCCGAAGGTTGTCCGTCAGCGTCCAGCGGGTGCCGGAAAAATTCAGCGTGCTCCAGCCGGCGCCAATATTGGTGCCTTTTACCGGATCGTCACTGGCAAAAGATCCGCCGCGCGCCGTAATGTCATGGAGATTGAGAGTACTGCCGGCGCCACCAGCCGTGGTGATGTGCCGGGTATTTTCCAGGCTGATGTTCTGTACGGTGGCGCGGTTATTTACGCCGCTGCCCATTGTCAGACTGCCCTTCAGCGTGCCGCCGGTGACAATCAGCGTATCCTCTCCGTTACCGGTATGCACATCGCCGGTTACCCTGCCGTCCAGCAGGGCAACAACATCCCGGGCCGCTCCACCCGCCACCACCACAGTCTGCGGATTGGGTGCCGTCACGGTGCCTTCATTGATAAAGACCGACGCACCGCCGCGCAAATCGATGATGGGTGCCACCAGGCTTTGTGACGTGATACTGCCCTGGTTAATCACCCGCCTGGCGGTGCGCGTCACTACGGCGGATCCGCCGTTAGCGGACTCAATGGCAATCGTTCCTGCGGTGACAACATCTCCGGTTGTATTGGCACGTATGGCGGTGCCCTTACCGGGCACCGTGATGGAGTAGCCCTGCCCGATAAACAGATCGTTACGCGTTGCTGAACCATCTTCATTCGCAAACAGATAGCCAGTTCCGCCTTCGCCTGTGACAATCTGCGCACTCCCTTCGCCGTCAAAAGAGACGGCTGAACGGATACCGGCTCCGCGCCCGGTTTCCAGCCGCACATTTTGCAGGGAAATAGCGGTAATTCCGGCACGGTTATTGATGACGCTGCCACGACCATAAGCGCCCAGCGTGATATCGCTGGCCTGGAAAAACTGCGCCCCGTTATCCAGCAGCACGCCATCGGCGCGTCCGCTGGCGGTAATGGTACTGTAGCCCTGACCATCACCCTGAACCGCCAGACCGCCACTGTTGCCGACCCGCAGCGCGGCGATCCCGTCATCTACCTGCAGACGACTGCTCTCGCGCGGATAGTAGTAACCATAACCACTGCTGGCATCGATGCCGGTGCCCGAGGCGATACGCACACTGCCAAAGTTAAGAAATGACGCGTTGTCGTGCACGCGCGCGCCCGTACTCTCAGGGCCGGTTAAATTCACCACGCCCTGATACTGATTGAATATCGCTGAATAGTAACCCGCGTCGAAAGCGGTGATCTGCCGGCCGCGGCCGGTAATATCAGAGGCGGCATAGACAGTTGCCCGATCGCCCGACGCTATTACGCCGCTGGTATTGTTGCCGTTAAGTGCAATGGGACTGGTGACAATCCCTTCACCCCGCTCATAGACGCGCAGCGCCGCAGCCCCTCTGCCGTTCACGTTATACCGGTCAGTGCGGTAGGCGTAAGACGTACTGCCGGAGACCGACACGCCGGTCGTATCAGCCCCGCTCAGCGTTACCGTACCGGGCTCACGCGCATAGACATCGCCTCCGTTGCTGGCCTGGTAAAGCGTTGAGCCGGCTGTACTGACGTCTGTGCTGCCTCCGCTGCTGAAAATAATACTGTCCGTGTCCGTCGCCTGATAGCCGACCTGGTTAGCATGATGAAACACCACGCGACTTGTTGCCCCACTGTTGATAATGGCGTTCTTTTCGGCGCGGGCACCAACCACATTAGCCCCGTACAGATTGATAATGCCGTTCTGGTTCAGCACCGCCTGCTCGCCGCTGGCGATCGCGCCCAGCGTTGTCTGCTGGCTGCCCGATCCGCCATACACATTTAACACGCCGCGGGTGGTTATTTCTGTGGTCGGGAGGTTCTCCCCAGGGGTGGCGAATCCCCCGGCGTATAAGCCGGTTCCCCCGCGCGTCACGCAGATATCGCCCTGATTGATGACTTTCGCCCCCAGGCGCGCGAGGATCCCCACCGATCCTTCTCCTCCTGAAGTGATGCGACCGGTATTCACCAGCTGCGCCTGGTTTACTGCCGCCAGCCCCACCTGCGCATCCGCCAGTCCGCTGATAGCGGCATGGCTGGTCAGTAGCGTGCGGCTATCCGGCAGGTAATCCGCGCTGATATTGCGGCCGCTCAGATCATATTTATACCCGTCAACCGTTGCGGCACTGGCGCCTTTGCCCGTCAGGCGCAGCCGGGTGGCAGCACTGAGGGTACCCTGCGCGCCGCCTTCAATCCGCAGGGCGCTGGCGCTGGCACCCACATTGAATGTTGCATCACGCGTCACAATATCGCTGCCCCTGCCGCTGCCCACAATGCCGGTGGCGCCCGGAGCGTTGAGCGAGAGCGTGGTACCGCTGGCGCTGAAGTCTGCGCCATCCGCGAAGCGAAATAGCGTACCGTCGGGGCTGGAGGTGGCGTAGCGGCCGCTGGCGGGCAGCCGGAGACGTGCGTCCGGGCCACTGATGAAGAAACTGATCTGATTACGGCCTTCTCCGGCGCGCGGCACCGCGCTGGCGGCCACCTCCACCCGGGCGTTTCCATCTGCACGCACACCGATAGCCGCATCGCCCTGTAAATTGATCCGTCCGCCCAGCGCGGCGTGCGCCTGAGCGCCCTGTTCGCCGGTTACCCAGACGGCGGTATTCTGCGTGCCGCCAGGGAGGTCAGCATTACCCCTGACATTGATGGTGCCGATAGACCAGGCGCTGGCGCGATGGTTCTGCGTGGCAAGGATGCGCAGGCCGGTACTGTTATCACCGTTAAGATTGATTGTTCCTGCGTTGCCCACCCGCCCGTACTGCCCGGCATTCAGCACCAGCATGCCGATGTTTTCCAGCGGCTGAGGCTGTGCCCGTCCGTTGATACCGATAACGCCGTTATTCAGCGTCAGCGCAGAAGGTGCATTTTCCACGCGCATACCCACGGCGTTCTGCACGCGGGAGCCGATGACAATACGGCCATTATTGATCGCGCTGCTGTTATGGCGTTGCTCAATAGCGCTGACGCCGCCGCTCAGCGTAACCGCGACATCCTGCGTTCTGTCCGTTTTGCGGTTTTGCGGCGAGCGCCCGATGGCGATGGTGCCTTGTGCCGTGTTGATAAAGTGTCCTGCAGCGCCTAACGTAACCCCTGCCGCTGAGCTGTTATTAACCACATCCGTGACGCCGACGTTGATGCTGCCGCGGTTAATCGCACTGCCCTGATTAATCCAGATTGCGCTGCTTTCCTGGCCTGCAGGCGCATCGCCGGGGGCAAGATTAATCACGCCATTATTGGTAAAACGGCTGCCGCTTTTTACCGCGACGGCCTTACCGATATAGCCCAGCGTACTGCGGTCGACGCCCGTACCGCTGGCGTTATTCAGGAAGCCGGCGTTCAGCGTGCCATTGTTGATTCCGGTGCTGCCCGAGAGAAGTGCCAGCGCCCTGCTCTCAGCAATCCCGGTGGCGGTCACGGCGAGCTTGCCATCAATGATTGCGGTCGCGCCGTTGCTGGCCTGCATCGCCGTGCTGGCGTTGATGACCTCAAGCGTACGCCCTGCAGAAATTTTCACGCTGGCGTCACGACCATTCGCACTTAGCACTATCCGGTCGCCCGCCGGCAGCCTGACTTCATCGCCACCGGTGCGATAAACCACGCGGCCTTCATTAAGCGAAAACGCTTTATTAAACGCGTTGCCATACTCTTCCTGCGTAATATTGTCATTCAGCAGCTGATTGATTAACCAGTCATTATAATTTCTTAATTCCGCAAGTGAGGCTACCGTGAACGTGGTGACTTCGCCATCCCGCGTATTTACGCTGAAAGTCCCGGTATATCTCACCACGCTATCTCTGCTCAGCGTCAGCTGATTATTTGCGGGAGGTGCCTCAACGGCGGTGAAAGTAACACGATTATTACTGTTCCAGTTCAGATGGCCGCGCTGTGCCGTGGTAAAAAGCTGGCTTTGCCTGGCCGCCATTGACCAGCGGTTTGTGTCCGAACCTGCGATTTTGTCAGGTCGCCCGATATTAATATTAAGCGTGCCGCGCGTAACTGAGGCGATGCGGGCATCTATATATTGACGATCGTTTACAGCATAAAAGTCCTCTGCCTGTGTCTCTGTATTAATTTCTGGTAAATCTGTAAAGGCTAAGCTGTCATAAACATGAAAGGATTTATAGCTGTTGTTTTCGGGATCGGGAATAACGATATTCAGATTTTGCTGCCCGACGTTAATACGGGGTTGCCCGGTCAGCGTATCGGTAACGATCCGGCCCTCACGCTGCAGCTCACCCAGCGTTGTGCGGGTTACGCCACTCACCCCCGGCGTGAACTGCGGCAGCCCGGTCAGCGTCCGCACTGAACCATCACGCAAATACAATGCACCCGCTTTATAATCATTATTTTCAGGCGTATAGGGCTTTAATATCTCCGCCGATGCATTTAAAACCGGAAACATCATACCTTGTGCTGCAATAAGGGCCAGAAGTACAGGATTTAATTTAAACACGATATTTTCCTCAGCTGAGAAAAAAGCAAAACCTGAAAACAGAACACGGCTTTCAGGCATCGGCAGAGCGTATTTATTTTGGAAATGTCAGATAAAAGTAATCAATGCGCAGACAATAACATCACGTTACTAATGCATTGTCCAGACTGGCTTACGCTTCGTTAGCGCATAAATCAGAAATTAAGATAAAAGCCTTTCACATAGATTTATTTCGGCGGAGCTAAAAAATTCATTAACCAATTATTTGTTAAAAAGAATAAAAAGAATAAAAGTACCGTTTATTAACATACATTATTAACCCGACACTCAGAAAAATCACAGCCACACCGATTAGCCAAATGCGTAAACCAGTGAAAGCTGCGATCTGCTTTATCGTGCGCATAACCTGTTTCAGCCACAAGGTCAGGGAGGAAGGAATCGCGATTTAATTCTGATAGCCAGCCTGATGCCCGTCAATGATGCGAGGGCAGGCAGAAAAACTGGTATGCGACGTCACGGCGGGCTTTTGCCTGGTACATGGCAGTGTCAGCCTGCTGAATCAGTAATTTAGCGGATAATGTCGCAGGGCGCGCCTGGCTTATGCCGATGGCGGCCCCGATGCTTATCATCCTGCTGCTGATGCTGAAAGAGGCATTGAAGCTGGCAATCAGACGTTCAGCAAGTGCAGAGGCATCCCGGCGATCGCGGCATCGGGCTGCTACCACAAACTCATCGCCTCCGAGTCGGGCAACCGACTCATCCGGCGTCAGGCAACTCTGCAGCCGCTCGCTTATCTGCAACAGCAGCGTGTCACCTGCCGCATGGCCCATTGAATCATTAACGGCTTTAAATCCGTTCAGATCGAGAAACAGCACCGTGATAAGACGCTGCTCCTGCTGCTGTGCGAGCAGGGCGTCAACCTGCTTATAAAACCAGGAGCGGTTTGGCAGGCCGGTCAGCGCATCGCGCATCGCCTGCTGCTCCAGCTGCAGCATTTTCTCTTTGTCACGAGTGATATCGCGCGATACCAGTACCGCACCGATGTTCTTTCCCGTGGAGGGATCGGTCACGCCGCAGGCTTTTGTGCCAAGCGTAATATAGTGGCCATTGCGATGACGTTTGTGCACCTCCACCACGTCCGGCTGCTCCCCCCCGGCGAAAATAGCACTCAGCACCGCGGCTGCAGGCGCGCGATCGTCAGGATGCAGAAAGTCCGTCACCCGCTGGCCCAGCATCTCTTCGGCTGACCAGCCAATCATTTCGCTGTAGGAGGGAGAAATTGAGACATACCGCCCTTCGGCATCGCAGTGAGCGATAAGATCCGTGCTGTTTTCAATCAGCAGGCGATATTCAGCGGCCGTGCGCAGCGCCTCCTCCAGCGCCTTACGCTGTCCGGTGACATCCAGTACGAAACCGCTGTACTGCTGGTGTGGCGCTTCCGCGCGCTCGCCCGGCAATCCTGACACGATGACATGGCGCAGGGTGCCGTCCAGGCAGTTGATCGGTACTTCAATATGAAAAGGCTGTACGCGCTCCAGGGCCGCAGTCAGCAGCAGCGCAATTTTTGCATCCTCATCAGCCTGGGCGATGCTCAGCCACTCCCGTAGCGTGACGCCTTTGAGCGCAGGCATCAGGCCGGCAGGGCACTCCTGGCTGGTGACGCAGATCCCCAGGGCGTTGGTGGACCAAACGGCGGATAAGATAGGTTTGATCGTTGTGCTCATGATAGCTGGACCTGGTTTATTCTGACGATACTCAAAGAGCATAAAACGTATTGTGGCAGATATCCCGATCGCCCGGCTTGCTATCCTGCACGCGCGTAAAAGAACGATGATAGTCAGAGAATCATTTTACGCCTGCCTGATTTGGCAAAACGTCGCTGTTCCTCTGACCCGATACAAAAACTGACGCAGCACAGAAGCGTTATCGGCTGACCCGCCTCCAATCTTTAATCGGTAAAGCGTTATTCCCGGCGGCGGGCCGCGAGTGCCTCGTTTTACGGCAATCTGCCCCGTCCCGACGCTGTACAGATAAAACTAAAAGCGAGTCAAAAGAAAAAATTGATGCAATCAACCATGCAATCAAGTTACGCCTTGATTATGGCTGTGATATACCTGTCTGCGTAACGTCCTGAGACAGGATTCATTATGATTACACCGCTTTTTACGCGCTGGGCAGCCCTGCTTCAGCAGCAGACGCAACGTCCGGCCTATCTGCGCATCGCGGATTTCATTGCAGAGGGCATCAGTACAGGCGAATTGCCCTCACGCTACCGTCTGCCGCCGCTGCGTGAACTGGCTGAAACGCTGGGCCTGAATTACACCACGGTAACGCGCGGTTATGCGGAAGCGCGGCGCAGAGGATTAATTGACTCACGCCCCGGACTCGGCAGTTTTATTCGTGCGCGGGCATCAGCCTCTTCAGCTCTGCCTGCCAGCACTTATGAAATGACCATGAATGCGCCGACAGAGCCTGCCGGTGCCGCCGTTGAGGAAGCGCTGCGCGCAGGAGCCATCAACCTTTTTAACCAGACCGACATGCTGAGTCTGCTGCGCTATCAGGATTTTGGCGGGACGGCAGAGGATAAAGCGGCAGCGATGCGCTGGATCGGACGCAAACTTCACGTAGAGAGCGAGGCCGACGTGCTGGTTTGTCCGGGCATTCACAGCGCTCTGATGGGCATCATGACGCTGCTGAAGCGCAGGAAAGGTGCGGTCTGTGTCAGCAGCCTGATTTATCCTGGCATGAAGGCGATTGCCAGCCATCTGGGCGTGCGGCTGCAGCCGGTGCTCTGTGACGCACAGGGGCCCGACCCGCTGGCATTTGAGGCGCTGTGTCGCAGCGGCGAAATCGGCGCATTCTATATCAACCCGACGCTGCAAAATCCGACCACGATGACGATCCCGGAAGTGCGCCGGCGGGCGCTGGCTGAGTGCTGTCAGCGCTATAACATTACGGTCATTGAAGATGATGCTTATGCAGCGCTCAGCGATGCACCGGTGCCAACGTTTGCCGAATTAATACCGGAACTGACCTGGTATCTTACCGGCCTGTCGAAATGCTTTGGTCCCGGATTGCGGATTGCATTTGTGAAAGGCCCGGACAGACAGATGACGCAGCTGCTTTCCGGCGTGCTGCGGGCGCTGACGGTGATGTCCAGCCCGCTCACTAATGCGCTGGCGCGGCAGTGGATCAATGACGGGACGGCGGATCGCATGCTGATCGCTATCAGACAGGAGGCGGGCATCCGCCAGCAGATTGCAGCAGCCTGCCTGACCGGATACCCGTTCCAGGCTGACAGCGCAGGCTATCACCTCTGGCTGCCGCTGCCCGGTCTGGTCAACGCCAACGCCTCCGACATCGCGGCAAAGCTGCGTGAAAAAGGGATCAGCGCCGTCTCCGGCGCCGCGTTTTGCACCGGTAATCTTCCTGCTGACGCGCTGCGCATCTGTCTGGGCGGTTCTCAGTCGCGGCAGCAGTGTGAAGAGGGCCTGAAAATTCTGGCCGCCATGCTGGCCGATCCCATCCACTTTTCCGGTATGGCGATTTAGCAGCGTGACGCTAAAAACAGTCAGTAAAACGTTAACTCCATCATTATGGGCAGATAAGGTTTAAAATATGAGTAATCAACTTAATGCGCTTCTGCAGCAGGAGCTGGACAGCATCAACCGCGCGGAAAAACGCAACGATCGACCCTATTTCGACATATCGTTTATCCGTCAGTACCCGGGCCTGTATGGCCTGATGTGTTTTCTGTTTGTGCTGACCATGGCACTTTTACTCTACTCCGACTCCTTCGGCACAATTGAATATGTCGTCTGCTGTGCCATTTTTGCCGTCTGTAACTTCTTTTTCTTTTTTCACGTGAACCCGTCTTACCGGGTAAAAGATATCGATAAAGGCGCATGGAAAAACTGCTATACCGGCGACTGGTACATGGAAGTTTACGTTCGCGAAGCCTTTATTCATGACCTGCTCAATGGAGATGTACTCACCGAAAGCGAAAAAGCTACCCTGCAGGCGCAGTATGCCCGTAAAGGCCATCTTTACTTCGCTGATATTTACCGTCTGAGAACCCGGTAGTCTGTGGAACTGAAAACAGCCTGCTGGCAGGCTGTAGAGTGCACGTTGCTGTTGCGGCATCAGGCCGGATTAATAGAGCGTCTCTTTCAGGCGACCAGGGAGTGCCGCATCGTAGGCGCTGGCGTCAATATCCTGCGAAATGCTGTTCAGGATGGAACCGGTGCTCGGCAGCGCCTCCCGCGTAATTTGCGTCGCCGGATCCCAGAGCCGGGATCGAATAATGGCCCGACTGCACTGGAAAAAGACGCTCTCAACGGTGATGGTTAACACCGTTTTTGGCAGCTGGTTATTCATCGCAAAGCGGGTAAGTAAGGCGGGATCGACGCTAATGGTGGCGGTTCCGTTTACGCGCAATGTCTCCCCGATACCCGGGATCAGAAACAGCAGCGCTACCCGATTATCATGCAAAATGTTGCGCAGGCTATCGATACGGTTATTGCCGCGTCTGTCCGGCAGCAAGAGTGTGCGCTCATCCTCAATATGCACAAAACCTGCCGGATCGCCTCTGGGTGAAACGTCCAGCCCATCCGGTCCGCTGGTGGCCAGCGCGACAAAGGGTGAGGCGGCGATAAAGGGACGATACGCCGGGTGAATATGATCGGTGACTTTGGTCAGCGACGGTTTCGCCACCGCGCCGTAGCACGCTTCAAGCGCGCTTAAATCGGTAATCGTATTGCTTCCATCTGCCATGCCGGATTCCTGTGTTTAACGGGCCTGCCGCTAACGTAAGGGATGCATTACGCCGGAAGCAACGCGCGAATGGCATATTGCTGCGCTGCCGCACACTTATTTTCATCTGCACTCGTTCTCAGGCTGCCAGCTGCCGCCAAAGGCGACAGGAACCAGATCGGCTTCTGCTGCGCCGCTGCGTACCAAATCCAGAATAGCCTCTGCCACCAGCGCAGGCGCGTGCAAAAGCGCAGCACTTTCTGCCGCCTGAGCGGCGCAGGCCCCGGCCTGTCCCGCTTTTACCGAATGATAAAACGCCGTTGCCGTTACGAAAGGATAAAGCAGCGACACGCTGATACCTGCTGAAGCCAGCTCCAGACGCGCAACCGCCGAAAGCATATTCAGCGCCGCTTTGGCACTGGTATAGGCAGCAGAGCCGCTGTATGTTCCGAGTGTGGCACCCGAGCTGACGTTGACTATATTTCCGCCTCCCTGCTGACGCATAACGGGCACCACCGCCTGCATCATCTGTAGCGGGGCAATAAGATTGAGCGCCAGCACCTCTCTGAAGTCGCTGACGTCGATCGCTTCCACCGGCGCGTAGAGCCCCTGCCCGGCATTATTTATCACGACATCGATCCGGCCCCGGTGGCGATAACCTGCTGAACGGCCCGCGCGCACGCGTCTGATTGGGTAAGGTCACAGGCGATTGCCAGCGCCCGTGTGGCCGGAACAGCCAGCGCCTCAAGGCGTTCGCGCCTGCGTGCCAGCATAGCGACGCGTGCGCCCGCCTGAAGTGCTGCGCGCGCGGTCGCCTCGCCGATGCCGGACGACGCTCCTGTTATGATGACTACCTGGTTATTCAGTTCCATTCTTATCCTCTCTCTGTCATAACATCACCATGCTGCAGGCTGCGCAGACCCTTCGATCCTGAGAGTAATATGTCCGGAGCGTGCTCGCGCCAGCATATCTGCCCGATTTTTGCCCGATTCTGCTTTTATGCAGCATGACCGCTGCAGGAGTAAACGCGATACCATGATGAGTGAGACGCTGAGTGCGCTGGCGCTCGAAGTGTTACAGCGCGCAGGTACAGGCCTGATACCGGCAGGTATACCGCGCCTCGATCTGTTTTGCGTCACCGCACCCGCTGACCTGCCGCTGGAGGTTTATCACCCCTTTGCCAGCCTGATTCTGCAGGGTGAGAAGGTGCTGCAGATGGGTAACGAAACGGTGTGCTATCGTGCAGGCGAGCTCTTTATGGCCGCCGTTGATCTGCCCGCAGCCGGCAAAGTCACCGTTGCCAGCGAAACCGCTCCCTATCTGGCTATCCGGCTGACTATTGATATTGCAGCCGTAAGCGAGCTGATGTGCCAGCTGCCGGCAACGGCTATGCCAGCTGCGCAGCGCGGTTTTGCGGTGGGTAAGGCAGAAGAAGCGCTGACTGACGCCTGGCTGCGTCTGCTGCGTGCCGGAGCAAAACCGGACGATAAAGCGATCATGGTGCCGCTGCTGGAACGGGAAGTGCTTTATCGCCTGCTAAGCGGCGCGCAGGGAGGAGTATTGCGGCAGATAGCGGACCACAGCGGTCACTTTGCCAATGTGCGTAAGGCGATTACCCATCTTCAGGCCTGTTACAGCGATCCTTTCAGCGCCACGCTGCTCGCTTCCCTGGCTGGCATGAGCGTTTCCGCATTTCACCGCCGCTTTAAAACCAGTACCGGGCTTTCACCGCTGCAATATCAAAAGCGTCTGCGGTTGTGTGCCGCACGTAAGCAGTTACTTATCCGGCAGGGAAATATTGCTGCTGTTGCCCTGGAGGTGGGCTACCAGAGTCTGACGCAGTTTACGCGCGAATATACCCGGTTGTTTGGCAAGCCGCCTGGCCGGGATAGCCGCAAAAGCGTACGGCGCGGTTAAGAATGATAAAAAAAGGGCCGACGTCAGACGTCAGCCCTGATACACCCTCAGGCGTATTACTGGCCCAGCAGTTCGCGGCGCACGATGTCAGCACCGGCGCTCAGCGCATCCAGCTTGCCGCGAGCAACCTGACGCGACAGCGGCGTCATACCGCAGTTGGTGCAGGGATAGAGCTTATCCGCATCGACAAACTGCAGCGCTTTACGCAGCGTTTCCGCTACCTGCTCCGGCGTTTCGACAGTATTGGTCGCCACATCGATGGCACCGACCATCACTTTTTTCCCGCGGATCAGTTCAATCAGCTCCATCGGCACGCGGGAGTTTTGACACTCCAGTGAGACGATATCGATATTCGACCGCTGCAGACGCGGGAAAATTTCCTCATACTGGCGCCACTCGGAACCCAGCGTTTTCTTCCAGTCAGTATTGGCTTTAATGCCGTAGCCATAGCAGATATGTACAGCGGTTTCGCACTGTAATCCCTCAATGGCACGCTCCAGCGCCGCAATCCCCCAGTCATTGACCTCATCAAAGAAGACATTGAAGGCAGGCTCATCAAACTGGATGATATCCACGCCTGCAGCTTCCAGCTCTTTCGCTTCCTGATTGAGGATTTTGGCAAACTCCCAGGCGAGCTTTTCGCGACTTTTATAGTGACCGTCATACAGCGTGTCGATCATGGTCATTGGGCCAGGCAGCGCCCATTTGATTGGCTGAGTGGTCAGCTGACGCAGGAATTTTGCATCATCAACAAATACAGGTTTAGTGCGTGAAACTTCACCTACCACCGACGGTACGCTCGCATCATAGCGGTTGCGGATCCGCACCGTTTCGCGCTTTTCAAAATCCACGCCGTTGAGATGCTCGATAAACGTCGTCACAAAATGCTGACGCGTCTGCTCACCATCGCTGACGATATCAATACCGGCCCGCAGCTGGTCGTCGAGGCAGAGACGCAGCGCATCGCGCTTGGCATCGGCCAGATCGTCACCCGCCGGTTTCCACGGGGACCATAATGTTTCCGGCTGCGCCAGCCATGAAGGTTTCGGTAAACTGCCAGACGTCGATGTCGGTAATAACTTTTTCACTATAGATAACCTTTTTTCCATTAATCAGTGCGCAAACTCAGCAGACCATTGCTCCAGACGAGTCTGGTAAGGTTTGATAAAATGCTGTTCGGTGAATTTACCCTGCTCAACCGCCAGATGCGTACGCTCTTCACGGTCATAAACGATGCGTGTCAGTGAATAATCCTTGTGTGACAGGCTCGGCTGATACTCCTGTCCGGCCGCTGAGTTCGCGTTGTAGATCTCCGGACGATAGATTTTCTGAAACGTCTCCATCGTGCTGATGGTGCTGATAAGCTCCAGATCGCTGTAATCGCGCAGCAGATCGCCGGCAAAATAGAAAGCCAGCGGCGCAACGCTGCCCTGCGGCATAAAGTAGCGCGCCTGCAGGCCCATTTTGGCAAAGTAGTGATCGGTCAGCGAATCCGCGTCCTGCCGATATTCAATCCCCAGAACCGGATGATGATTACCGGTACGGTAATAAGTATTTTTACTGGAGACGCTCAGGCAGATAATCGGACGCTTGCTGAAGCTGGCTTTATAGATATCTGAGCTGACAAAGCCTTTGAAGATATTGCCGTGCAGATCACCGAAGTTTTTCGGCGTACTGAAACCGGCCTGGTTTTTGTTGTGCTCAGATAACACAACGCTGAAATCGTAATCGCGCACCCATGAAGAGAAATTGTTCCCGACGACGCCTTCAAAGCGCTGCCCGCTTGTTTTATCAACTACGGTTGTCTTCAGGACTTCGATGACCGGAAACGGCTTTTCATTTCCCGCCGGATCGATATTCAGCTCAACAGAGATGATATCCAGCTCAACGGCATAGCGATCCGCTTTCGGGTTGTCCCAGTGCGCCAGTGAGTTAAAGCGGTTATCAATCATCTTCAGTGCGTTGCGCAGGTTTTCCTGACGCATTTCACCCCTTGCCAGATTGGCGAAGTTAGTCGTGATACGCGTGTTTGCAGAAGGATTATAGTTTTCGTCAAAACGAAGGCTTTTAATTGAAAAGGTAAATTCTTTGTTCATCGTAATTTCTCACCTCAATTTCTGATGTAAACCTGCTTCTCTGTCTGCCTGTACAACCGACGCTGAATGCTGATTTGATATAACCATTTCCTCAATGGGCTGACTCTTTTATGCCTTACTCCCCTGCTGAAAAAAAGTGATTAAATTTCACCGAACCTGAAGCTTTTTCATGTTCGGACGGGCAGCGGCTTCATTAAGCCCATCACTAAATTGAAATGAAGGCAGGCGTGAACCGAAAGGCGCATAACCTTATGTTTTTTAAGGCATGAATAATCTGCACCCCGTTTAATCAGGATGAATAAATCTCAACATCCACATGTTCACTTAGCTGAAAATATTTGGACCAGGCGAGCTAAGGCACCAGCCACCGTCCTGTCCATCCGTTCGCCTGCAGCAGGAACTCACAGCGCTGATGCGGATCGCTACCAACATCAAGCGACTCAACACGCTCTATCATGATGCGTATCAGCGCAAAATTTTCCGGGGGGTCAGCTAACGAAGCGGAGGCGTGTCCGCTACGCAGCGCATCCGGATCATCAAGGATCTCACCGGGTGAATCAGGCGAGTAAAATAGCTGCTGCGCAGCGGGGCGCAGCTTCTGCCAGACGGTACGGCGCAGTTCGCCTTCATCCACGCAGCCTGCCTTACCCTCAAGACGCAACTGGAAGCTGTTCTCCGCATCCCAGCCCAGCAACGAGACTTGCGGATTATCTCTCATCTCCCGCACTTTGGCGCTGCGCACGTCAGTGGTAAACAGTAAGGAAGCTGGCGCGAGGCTGAAATCGCGCAGCACTATGGTTCTGATCTTAGGCTGCGCATTCTCTGCCACGCTGGCCAGCTGCATCAGGGTAAAAGGTGAGCGCGCGCTGACCGCATGCGTCAGATTTTGCCAGATTGCCTGCAGATGCGCATCCGGTGAATGTGCCATAACGTCTCCTCGCGGCTGAACCGGTTAGCGTGAAACCAGCGCGTCTATCGCCTCTGCAGCGGGTGTCTCTCCCGCCGTGAGCTCAATAATGACGCGGGATACGGCAGGCTGATGGACCAGCGCCGCCAGGGTGGCTGCGACATCAGCACGGGCAATCGTGCCATAGGCGATTGCCGGTCCGGCGCTGATTTTGCCAGTTGCCGGCTCATCCGTTAAGGTACCGGGACGCAGAATAACCCATTCAAGCGCGCTGGCGGCGAGAACCACGTCGGCCTGTTTTTTTACGCGCATATAGTTTTCAAAGGTGTCAGAAAGCTGCCTGCCGCGTCCCGCTTCCGGAAAGGCGGAGACCAATATAAAGCGTTCAATACCGGCCCGCTGTGCGGCTGCAACTGACTTAGCCAGCCCATCGCCATCAACGGCATTGGTCATCGCCTCTCCGCCTTTCCCGCCGGCACCAGCGGTGAAAACCACGACTCCACATCCCTGCATCATTTCGGTGAGTTGCCGTTCATTGAGGGCAACCAGGTCGCCTCTGACAGCCTGAATACCCTGCTGCTGCAGGCTGGCTTCCTGCTCAGCGGTACGACACAACGCCCGCGCCATCACGCCGGCACGGGTCAGCTGCTCTCCTAACTCACGACCAATCTTTCCTGCACCACCCACAATAAAGATATCTTTCATGCTATTCCCCTGTCGCAAAGGCTGAAATATTTAGCGCAATACGATGTAATTTAACCACTTAACTCTAGCGCAAATCTCCGGCGTTGACCGGCCCGGACGCAACCGGGATAATTTGGAAATAACCGCTTCATAAGGGCTGCAAATGCCACCAGTAAAATCCTCTGCCGCAGCTCCCCGTGAACGCGGCAGGCCGCGCAATTTTGATATTGATGTTGCGCTTGATAATGCGATGATCGTTTTCCGCCAGAAAGGGTTTCACGCTGCCTCTATTGCCGACCTTGGCAATGCCATGCAGCTTACTGCGGGGAGTATCTACAAAGCTTTTCAGGATAAGCGCTCACTTTTTCTGCGCGTGTTCGAGCGCTACATTGCCATTCGCAATACCGATTTGCGCGAACGTCTGAGCGCATTCCCTACGGGCCGTGAACGCGTTGCTGAGCTGCTCCAGTTCTATCTTGATTCCGCCAGCGAGATTGAGGGTCGCCGCGGCTGTCTGGTGGTGGGCAGCACCGTAGAGCTGCAGACGCTTGATGAAGAGCTATCTCATCTGGTACGTCAGGCCGTGCTGCGCAACCGCGCTTTCCTGATGTCGCTGATTCAGCAGGGTCAGGCTGATGGTTCAATAGCGCGTCATCTGGATGCCGATGCCACCGCCGGTTTACTGCTCTGTATTGCGTTTGGTATGCGCGTAGTGGGCAAAATTCAGGATGTGACTAATGGCGCTGAAACCATTAAGATGGCGCTGCGCCTGCTGGATTAACGCTGCTGCGCTATTAGGAAATACGCATTTCCTAATTAAGCTACTTTGCTGTCGTCACGATATTCGGTAACAGGCGTCCCTGACATATTACAAACATTAAGCAATTTCAAAAATGGATGGGGGTTATGTGCAGCAAGATGATTCAGAAGATGCGGAAGCGATGTACGCTTTACTGGGTGACGTAATTACACAAATTTTAAAACCAGGTGAAACGCTTTCTTTGCAGGAGATCATCGGCGCGTTATACCGCACAGGCTTACGAGCCGACAGCCCTGAAATGCAGCAGGCGTGCGAAAAAGTTATTCGGTTGCTGGCCAGGAAAATGAATTAATAGTGCTTCAGTGCCGATCCATCAGCCGGTTAAATTAATAAGAGAGAACTATGTGCCAGAATCATTATCTTCCCGTAACGGATAAAGTCAGCGCTGAAGAGCAGGCCAGAATACGTCAGTCCACAGAATTTGAATTGCTGGGTGAAATGGTTAAAGAGATTTTATGTTCTGATAAAATCCTTAATCGCAAAGCGCTCTGTATCGCTTTACTTGCGCGGCTGGATCACTGTACAGACCCTGGTGAGAAAATGCATTATGAGAATCTTTTCAATCTGCTTTTAGGGCGTGCAGAAGCGGCCTGATAATAGTCATTTACTTTATCTGTATCAGCTCGCTGCATACTCGTTTTCCTGCAGGCTATAAAGTGCGCCTCCATGGCGTGCCCTCTCTTTAGCCAAAAATTTCTTAACAAACCTCTCTCTTTTCTGATGGTGCGCCTGCGTTTATCTGTTTCTCAGGCATCACCGGAGGGATAGCAGAATATGCGCTCCGGCACGGCTGAACTCCCCTGCTGTTCACCGCATCAATTGCACAAAAAAATCATCAAGGTCAGACCACCTCCGGAAATTATGGACTATGCTCCTCTTATAACGTGTCCAGAAAATAGGGAAATATGATGAAAAAAATGGTTGTTGCTGCCGCAGTCCTGACATCTCTTTTAGCCGTAACCGGCTGCTCGTCTAACCAGGCGATTAAAACGACTGATGGCCGCACCATTATTACCAGTGGTAAACCACAGGTAGATAGCGATACCGGGCTGGTATCGTATGAAAACGCGCAAACCGGCAAAACTGAGCAGATCAATCGTGATCAAATCACGAACATGAGTGAACTGAATAACTGATCCATCTATCAAGGAGAGTACAATGAAGAAAGTTATTTTACTTCCAGTAGCAGCGATTATTGCCCTGTCCGCCCTTACCGGCTGCACCCGTACTACCTACGCGATTCATACTAATGATGGCCGTACCATTGTCAGCGACGGCAAGCCGAAAGAAGCGGAATCAGGACTGCTGGGCTATGTTGATGCCAACGGCGTTAAACAGCAGATCAATAAAGCTGATGTTAAAGAAGTGTCTGAGATCCCACGCTCATAGTTTGTGTGACGTCAAAGATAAGCCCGCGCAGTTGCGCGGGCTTTTTTGTTGCTATCAGGCCTGTTTTGGCTGACCGTTCGAGGCCGTTAAACCGCCATCAACCGGCAGGTTAGCGCCGGTGATATAGCGCGCATCATCGCTGGCAATAAAGGCAATTGCGCTCGCGATGTCATCAGCTTCTCCCGCACGACGTAGCGGAATGCGATCGTAAAAGCGTGCCAGCAGCTCCTCATCCTGTTTTGCATTTTCCGTTAAATCAGTAAACGTAAATCCCGGACAAATAGCATTGACCCTGACGCCGTCTGAACCATAGTCCATCGCCAGCGCGCGCGTGAAGTTTGTCACAGCGCCTTTGGCCGCGTTATAGACGCTCATCCCCCAGTCGCCGCCAAGTCCGGATACGGAAGAGATGTTGACAACGTTACCTTTGGTTTTCAGCAGGGCTGGCATAAAGTAGTGCGTGCAGTAATAGACGCCATCCAGATCGGTGCCCATCAGCTTTTTCCAGTCATCAGGAGAGACCTCATGGATCTTGCCCTGAACAATACTGCCCGCATTGTTGACCAGTACATCCGCGCGCCCGTAGTGCTGATTCACTTTTTCACTGAGCTGCCTGACCTGCTCTGCATCTGAGACATCACAGGGAACGACAAGGTGTTTTCCAGCAGGTAAAGCCTCTTTCACTTTCTGCAGCTTCTCTTCAGTTCTTCCCACCAGCACCACTGATGCCCCTTCAGCAGCAAAACGTTGTGCTGATGCAGCGCCGATACCTGAGCCTGCACCAGTAATAACGACAACTTTATCTGCAAACCGTGACATGATTTCTCCTTATCTGATGGAAATGACACTCCTAAGCCTGGCAAGCTCTCGCCAGTCATCAAGCGAAACGTAAGTTTTAGGATGACTCTCAACGGTGAGCGCCGGGAATGGGCAACACTATTAATCCTCATCTACAGAGCCGGAGCGGAATATGAACAGTCAGCAGATTACCTTTCACCTGGCGCGGGAAAAAGATGTTGCAGAAATCAATCAGCTTTTACAGCAAAACAGCGCTGTATTGCAGGGAACATTTAGCGAAGAGAGCGTACGCGTGCTGCTCAGCGAAAGAGGA
>Ga0209370_1001264_pt1 | contig 23292 bp, 20 predicted proteins | sample AgamicAtPrz_FD_187164 | JGI IMG/M metagenome (GOLD analysis project Ga0209370, IMG submission 187164) | Agave microbial communities from Guanajuato, Mexico - At.P.rz (SPAdes) (version 2) | ecosystem: Host-associated > Plants > Phyllosphere > Phylloplane/Leaf | place: Guanajuato, Mexico... | reverse complement strand
CAGTATCCACAGTTCGTCGTCAATGATCGGCGCTTCCATCCTTGGGCTTCCGTTGTTCTGGTGCCCAAGGTTAACAGCTCGCCGAGGAAGTAAACAGTCCCCTCACGGGGTTTTTGAACTGACCTCTTAGATACCTATTGTGGCAGCGGTGTTGACTATCCGTATCATGGCGTACCGCATGGCGATATCCGAAGCCAGATACTTGAAGCGGCCTGTCGAGCGCCGCAACTCGATCAGAAAGGGCAGGTTGATCGACTGGAATTTCTGGCGGGCGATGCCTTTCTGGGGAAATTCGAGTTCCGTGACGATCTTACTCGCGTGGCCAATAAAATTGGTGACGGCGGGTTTGCGCCCCTGCTTAAGCGCAGGCTGATAGAAATAGCGGGCCGCAATGCGAGACAGGCGAAGGCAGGGGGCACCGCTCGCATCGCTCTCGCAATGGAAGTGGCAAGCGTGCGCGTGATGAATGGTGCTCCGTGTGACAGGACAGCGGTCGAGCACGGCCTCAAGTATACCGTGGCAGTACGGTCAGTGGACCCGCAGAAGGCATTTCGCTTGAAACAGGCGGAGAATTTGCTGCAGCTGTACGCAGTGCGTGGCCCTGCTGGGGAACGGGTTGAGCGCGGCGAATCGTGCTCGATTGTTGCGAGAGAGCATGAAATTTCTTGTTCTGAACCTCTCGAAGAATTGGAGACAAGGGCAATTCGCAGTGTTGGTCGGGAGATGGTCGATCGGGGAGACACCTTTGAAAATATCGTGAATGCGCTTGGAATAACCCTCAGTATCCCGAAAGAGCGGTTGCGATTCATGATAAACCGACGTGAGCGGTATCCGGAAGCCTAGAATGTCGCGAGGCAGTACAGTTTACGGACCCACGGAAGGTATGTAGACGAGAACGAGTAGAGAGTGGAGGCAGCGCCTCGCAATGCGTGGCGCCGGCGGGCAGTGGTGTTGAGCATGGACAGCCGTGTTCGATCGTTGCAAAGCCACAATGAAATTCGAGCTTTCTGAACCTCAGGAAGCACTCGCGTCGAGGGCAATGGGTAGCGTGCGCGTAGCAGCAATCGAAGCTCGCGGGCGGGACGGTGTCAATTCGCCTTGGTGAAGCGGCCAACGTGTTCAGCACGCGCAACAGGTTACCAACGGCGCGAAATGCATCAGGCCCCTGCTTCGAGTCGCGGCCTTTCGTCACTATCCTGCAGCACGGCGTTCTGCCGCGATGGCGCTGGTCAGGCGGTGCTAGGTGCGCGACGGCGCGTATTGTCCGCACGTTGCATTGAGCGTGCCGATATGGATGCCGAATACGCCGCGGTTGGGCCGTCGCGTTCTTTTCTTCCCGGCCATTAACGGCGCTGCTTCTCGGAGAAGCTGATGAACTCAACTCGCATGGATTCCGCTCATCGTCTGGATACTTGGTGTACCTGTCGTATTGATTATGCCAATCGTGATGGTACTCATGGCGAGACTCGAAGCCAAATACTGGAAGCAGCCTGTCGCGCGAAACAACTCGATCAGCAAGGGCAGGTTGCCCGATTGGAATTCTTGGCCGGGGGCGTTTTTTGGGGGAAGGTTGACATGTGTGCGGATCTCACACGTATCGCGAACAAAATTGGGGGAAGCGGGTTGCCGTCGCCGATTAAACGTAGGCTCGTCAACGTTGCGGGTTGCAATGTGAGACAGGCGAAAGCCGGGATCACTTCCTCACTTGAGCTCGCGATGGAAGTGGCAAGGGCGCGCGTGATCAACGGTGCTCCGTGTGGCAGAACTGCAGTCGAGCACGGTATCGCATGTACCGAGGCAGAAGGCTCTGCTGATCCGGTCCGCGCGTTCAAATTCTATCGAGCACTGAATTGGATTCAGATGCACGCAGTGCGCGGCCCGGCCGGTAGACGTGTCGAGCGAGGTGAGCCGTGTTCGATTGTCGCGGCAGAGCATGAAATCGTTCTGCCCGAAGCGCTCGGGGATTTGGAGTCGAGGGCAATTCGCAGCGTGGGTCGGCAGATGATTGACCGGGGAGACACCTTTGAAAATATTGTGGATGCACTCGGAATTCAGCGTCAGGAATCGAAAGTGTTGCTGCAATACATGATAGACATGCGCGCGATGATCATTGACTCCGCGGGCACAGCAGGCGCCGGACCTGATGCCGGGCAAGGATAGTGGGCAGACCAAGGGCATTCTTGACAGTGTTTAGTCGATGATTCGATCGATTCGTGCAGTTACCTCAAGCCTATCGATTCGAACTGGATGCTGAGCTGCGCGCCGTGTGCCCGTTTGTGGGATCGTGCCGCTTCGTGTTCAATAGGGCGCTGGCGTTGAAGGCTCGCCTCGAGCAAGCGTGCAAAGACGCTGGGCTGGTGGTGCGATCAGCTCACCGGGTGGCGCGACAGCATGGCAGGGTCAAACTGGCACCAACGCAATAGTCGGATCGTGCTCGGCGACGTTCGAAGCGCGATCGTGTCGCTGCGTGCGCGCAAGTGGTACGTCAGCTGCTCACCGCGCGCGAAGTCGAGCCGCCCGTGCCGAGTGTAGCTGCGATGGGAATCGACGTGGGCGTCGCACGCTTGCCGACCCTGAGTGACGCTACGTGCATCGCACCGCCGTACAGCTTCAAGAAGCGCGAGCAACGCCTGACAAAGTCTCGGCGCCGCATGGCACGTAAGATCAAAGCTCGGCGAATTGAAAAAACGAAAGCCAAAATCCAACGTATCCACGCGCGCATCGCGTACGCCCGCAACGACTTCCTGCATAAGGCATCCACCACGATCAGCCGAAACCACACACTGATTGATTTGCAGATGCGCCACCTGGTGAAGTTGGCCCGCAGCACACTCAAGGTGTCTGGGCGTCATGTCGGTGCCGAGTCGGGACTCAATAGGCCGATCCTGGACCTGAGTGACGCGAGTCCCGCCCGCAGTTCGAGTGCACGACGGCATGCAAACGCGGCTTGTCCGTTGCCGTGGCGCCGCGGAATTCGAGTCGCACATGTTCGTGCTGCGAAATGTCTCGATGGAAAACCGCAAGACGCGAGCGCTATTTGCCTGCGTCGAGCGCGGATATGAGATCAACGCAGATCACGTTCGGGAGCTCAATGTTTTAGCGGCAGGACACGCCGTTTGAGCCGGTTGAGAGAGGCGCAGTCGGGCTGCGGGATGAAGCAGGAGCCCACTGAAGTGACACAGGCCGCTGCGGCCTGAGTGCCGCAGGAATCCTCGACCTTTCGTGCGAGGAGGAATGTCAACGAACGAACCGACTGAGGCAGACAATGTGTCCGCCGAAGATCAGATGCTTGCCCGATGTTCGATCGATGTCGCGCGCGGAAGCCCCATCTGGGAGATTTGTCGTTTAATGTTTCGAAGGTCTTTCGACCAGGAGCGCACCGTCTTCTGCGACTCCATGTTGCAACACCACTGGGCCAAAATGCTGCGCGACTCCGCAGTTAACCGAGTGATGTCCTGATTCAAAACACTTTCAATCCGGGCGGAATTCGTATTTCCAAAACGCTCTTTGGTCTTTCGGTTGTTCTCTCGATAGGCGGATGATGTGATCATTTTTTGCCAATGAACTATCCTGCACGGGCGAGCGGCGAGAATGTGATTCCCTTGCAAGATGAAGTTTCCTGCTTTCCCGTCGACAATGATCTGATTTGTACGCGCAAGCGAAAGCTTACGCTGGACGTTGACCAATTGATGTGTCTCTCGGCCGATTTTTTCCGTCAATCTTGTTTCCAGGGCCCGGGCGGCGTCGGCCACGGGATTAAGCAATGGTTTGCTGTCGCTCAACTTGCACTTAAGTCCTTCCTGCCTCGACATGTTGGCGAGAGCGTTCGAGATCCACATAAGATGAGCAAGAATACGTGGACGATTGTTTAAATAGTCGCTTGCGGCGCGCGAGCGGGCAACCCCATTCGACGCGGCGGGCAGGGTTAGTGAGATGAATATAGGGGCGAGAGCCGGATTGCGGCCCGGGTGATCGTGCACGCCAAACTGACCGATTGCGGTGTCGTTGTCGAACCGTCGATCGACATCCGTCAACGAGGGGTGCGACGTTCGAATTACTTGATCGGGCGCCGAGCGTTGACCATCTCCCGTTGCCCTCGCATTGGGGTATCGTGGCATCGATGTTCGCGGGGAGCCGAGCCCGCACTGCGCGCGGCAGGAGAAATTGGCCGCTCCACGGGGCGAAACTTTCTGAAGGGCCGATGGAATGCCCGACGATTGATTCACGGCTTGCGAGCGGGCGAGCTCGGCTACTGCTGCACGGACAAATCGAGCCGCCTGAGGATATACAACGCGCACGATATCTTGGTTCCCGTTTGGTTGCAGGAGGCTTGACTCTGACGGATTGCTCGCATGCATAATTCGGCTGAACGAAGGCGCCCATGACGGGCCGTTGCCTCGGCAGTGCGTGCGTTCCAGCCGCATGCCGCACGGTGACTTGGAGCAAGGTCCTCATCCCCGACGGGCGTCAAAAACATGTAGGGTGAGGAAATCCATCTCGAGTCCCAGGACCGCCGAACAGGATCAGCTGATTGCATGACTACGCCATTGTGTCGAAGGCGAGATCAAGAAGAGGGTGGGCCCTCCGAGGGATGCCCCTCGTACTGCCACCGAGAGCGCCGATGCTGGAGGTAACTGAGGGCCCGTGATCAAAGCACCGCCCGGGAGCGGTGCGACGTATCCGGCAGGCGCGAACATACAAACCAATTGCCCGCACGACAATAGTGGCAGACAACTCGCGCCGAGTGAATCGGAATTGTCTGATTTTTAGGCGAGTCCGGGTATGCCACTAACTCGATATCCCTCTGCCCAGAAAGTCGGTCGGATCCGCCTGTTCGCAGCATGCGGTGCCTATTTCGGGTCGGTATGGCCGAGCGTTGCCGCCAACCGGCATCTTGGCGGACAAAACGACCAAGCGCATCATTTCATTCAACGTCGTCGGCAGACAAAATCGCGCGGATCGACGCGCAATGAGCCATTGGCCTGTTTTAGCGCGAAATGGTTTTCCGAGCTGCGGAGCAGCAAGCCGGATCGCAGGGCGCGAATGCTGCGCTTACGTTGGTGCAAGCTAACCGTGCTTGCCGGTTATGGCCGATTTTTAAAAGTCGCGCGGATTCGCGCGTGATATCTGATGCTTCAGGACTTCAAACGTTATCCTCCATGTCAGAATCCATCCCTTCCGTTGGTCCAGGTTCAATCGGCCGCTACGCGATCATGCGGTGTGGAGATTTGACCTCGACTAGTGAGCCTTCTCGCCGCGAAGCGCAGCTGGACGATGGCTTTCGAGGGCTTGGCGACTATTCGAAGGTCCGCGTGTCTGAAGGGGGACAGATTACGTTGGTGTCGCCGGCGGGACAATGCCTGCGGTTAAGCGTTGACCATTTCGGGTGCGGGGAGGATGACATCACGAGCCACGAAGCCGGCCGGCTGTTGCAGGGCACTAACGATGGGGAGACGGTCCTGCAGCGACTTGCAGGTATCGACGTTGCCGGTACGAAAGTGCGGGATGCGGCGTGCATTTACGCGCTGCTGAATCGGGCGGAGACGTCGGGCTTGACATTGGCGGACGTCGCTCTGGCTTATGAGCAGGTGAGCGCGGTCTATCGCCGGGCGGTCGATGATGTACCGAGCGGGTCCGAGCAACAAGCAGTCGCTTGCGAGGAAGCGGCTGTAGTTGCCATGCAGGCAGCCCAGTCATACACCGAGGCGAAAATGCCTGACATGGCAGCTAAACTATACGCGCAGATGGCCCAAGCATATAGACGGCTTGCGTCATTGATCGGCGATGGCACGATCGATGTTCAAGGCGACCGTCAAGAGTGGGCCTATAAAGCCAGCGCAATGGCCAAAGGAGCGAGCGAACTGGAGTACGAGCAATGCTTGTGTGCGTTCGACGAACGACCTGTTCCAAAGGACGGTGATTGCCTGTTTACCGCGCTGAAGGAGTCCGCTGGCTTGGAGAAGAGTACGAGCGCACTGCGGTGTCTGGTTGCCGAGGAGCTGGAATTAAACTCCGCGCACTATGTTTCATTTTTTGACGGTGACGATCCAGCGGCTCTATTGCGTGCGACTGCGTCTGCGCTGAGGCGCGATGGGCAATGGATAAACTGCGACGTGGCTCCGCAGTTGATGCCGGCCGTTTTGAGGCGTGCTATTCGTATCGTGGACACGCACAACAAAATAACGGAACATCTTTTACCACCGGAAGGCAATTTCGACCTGAATCCAATCACGATCTTCTATAACGCGAAAGATCACTACAACGCGGCCATACGCAAGCCAATGAACGCTTCCAACTCTGAGGCGATGACGGGCTTTAGCGCAGCGGGACGTGCCCGTCTAACCGGACACGAGGATGGTGTTGCGGGTGCAGAGAGGATTGCAGCCAGCGTTCCATACGACTTGACCCGCTTTGTTTCAGCACAGGACGCGTCCCGCTACGAGAAGGCGCTGCAGGAACTACGCGATGTGAAAAAGCGCACGCACTGGATGTGGTACATGTTCCCGCAGTTTCAGGGACTTGGCAGTAGCGAACAGGCTCGACGGTTCGCGATCCATTCCCCGCACGAAGCGGCTGCATATTTGGCGCACCCCGTGTTGGGTGCTCGCATCACGAAGATGGCGCGCGCCGTGAGCGAAAGCGCAGCACGGTCGATTGAAGAGATCTTCAGCGACGTGGATGCAGAAAAGTTTCATGCGTCGATGACATTATTCGCGACCGTGGCACCCAGCAATAATCCGGTATTTACTGACGCGCTCCAGAAGTATTTTGGTGGATCGCGGCATCAACCGACGTTAAATCTCCTGAACTCGACCGCTCGATCGACGGGTTTGCCGTGAACGTATCGTCGCCCTTTGCCCTGTCCCGATCATTGACGCAGAGGCGGCCTCGCGGGGCCGAGCGAGGTACAGCCGTCTCGTGCATGCCAAGCGAGCTGTACGCAATTGTGCGCGGGCTCAACAATACCGCGCGGCAGCACCGTCAGTGGATTCGTGTGAACGCGCAATGCGACAGCCCGCAGGGCGTGCGCGATGAACTAGACCGGCTCGTATGTGCGCTCCAGATCGAACGCCGGTTCTATGACGCACTTCTATCGGTCGAGTCCATGCCAATCAGGATGGGTGTGGCGGCACGGCAAGCATACGATCAACGCGTGGGTAAGCGCGCTATTGTGATACGTGACATCAATTATCTCGGGGAAGAGCGTGAAACGCTGGATCAGATCAGCGCACGCTTGACCATAGAGGCACCATCAGAAGCGCCGGCGGTTGCGCAGGCAGGGGCGTTGTCGCTAGGGCGTGCGTGTGTGGAGCGCGCTGTCGGCGTTTTGCCGACGGGCCTTCGACGCCGCTTTCCAGTTCGTGCCGCTTGCGGCGACGATACGGTCGATGTGTCCGGCGTGTTGCCCATTCAGGCGACGGCCCCGGACCACGTCGCGAAACCGACCGCCTGGCAGACTGCCGGCGCGTGGGGCAGTCATTGGCTCGTCCATGCAGGGATACAGGCTGTTTCGAAAATATGCGGCAGTCTGATCAGCGTCGTCATTCAACACTTGCCCGAGACAGCAGGGTGCATCGGCGGTTATTTTATGGTTCCCCTGGTGGCGGGCGCATCTGGGGCCTATGTCGGGTGGAGATTGGCCGGCTATGTCGGAGACCAGGATCCGGCACAACGACGCGTGTGGGCGGCGGTACTGAGCGGTGCTGCTGGACTGTGCAGTATTGCCGAATTGATGGCCGATCAACCGACAGCGTGTCTGATTGTGATTGGCGGGGCGATGCAGCACGTTGTCATATCGTGGATCGAACCGCTCTTGAGCAGTGCGTTACGCGATTGCGGCCCGCGGCCGGTATCGTCGGATTCCGTCTGGGCGTCGCTGACGCCTTTTGCAAGTAGCGCAGGTAGTGTGTTGACGCGGGCTCCACTGGTTGTGATGCGGCCCGTCGGGAGCTGGGCCAACGCGCTTGTGGTCGATCTTGTCGGTGCGATCGGACAGTCGGCTGGCGACACGGCTTTTCGTTTCTGGATCGCGCGCCGCGATGTGAGCGCTCCTCGGAAAATTTCCGTGCACCGTGCGTGGATCCGTTGGCCAAATGGGGAAGACGTTGTTGCGCGTGGAACCGCAAGTACTGCGATGTCTGCCATACAGATTCTGGTAGCACGGGCGTTTGAGCAGGGCATGCGACCCATCATTTCGATGGATATGCAGGGTTATCCGATTGCCAGCATGTCCATGAGCGTCATCGCACACGACTTGCTTAACCAGCCGCTTGTGTTGTGTGAGGCGGTTCGCATCCGATCCGGGCGGGATGCGTCGCCTGTTGTGGAGATCGGCGTGACGTATCGACGCTCAGCCGAGGACAATGTTTGACGGGATGGGGAGCTGCACCGCAGTTGCTTGGTCCGTGGTGCGCCAAGGGAGTTTTATGCACCCGACATATGTTGCCTGGGGGCCGTGCGTTAGCGCCCCGGTCGGCGCATCGGACATGCGCCTGGGTGAGCGTTTGTCGAACCATTGTCCTTGAAGGCACATGGCGCGAGCGGACTGAATAGGATCGAATTGCTTATGTCGTGTTGCAAACGGGCTGTCTACTGAGGAGTCGCCATGAATGTCGCAGGTGCGCAGAAAATTCAAGGTCCGTCAGTGGCGTGTCCATCGACGTCGACCGCGTTATCGACATTTGCCGATGAAGGGCTCGCGAGTGTGCTCGAGCAAGTGACCAATAGCATGGAGACGATGCTCGCGCACAAGGGTGATTGCTTCTTGAACGTCAATCAACCAGCCAAAATATTTCATATGATTATCGACGTCTGTCAAGATGTGTCGAAAGAAGAGCGCACCAGGCTGGCCGACATGTGCGCGATGCGGGACAAAATATCTCGAGACTCGGTATCAGATGGATTGGGTGCCGCGAGTGCCAGACGGCGCCCGGTGGACGAGGTGTCTGAGTTTGTCGTACAGGCGACGGTGCATGAATCCGAGGATGATTTGTCGCTCGAAGTGCGCAAGCACGCGAATACTGGCATGCGGCTGCCGTCCGAAGTTCAAGATCGTGTTCGCGAGCATCCTTATGTGAGGCAGCTGGCTCGCTGTTTGGGGATGGAGGTTTTAGGCAAGGCAAACAAAGCGATCATTGCCCTCGCCGGTTCATCTTCCGACGAAGTGGAAGATATTCGCCTATGAGGCTCACGATGAAATGAGCGACGCATTTCCTTCGAATATCGAACAGCCGGCCGTTGGCGTGAATCGCAGCACTTGCCCTTACGTGATCAGGCGAACAGTCACGCCCAGATCCAGGAATGTGTTTGCTGGCGAAACGCGCGTGGCAAACGGTATGCTGCGCACGATAACCGGACACGCCGATGCGCGAGATGACGACAAAGCCGTGGTCTAAAAAGATGCCACCCGAGATGCCTCGGGTGGCCAGGGTATGTGGGCGGTAAAACCAGCCGTCCACGAAACTATCGTGGCATACAATTCGCGCCCGGTGAATCGGGATCGACTGATTTTCGATCAGCCTCATCCGTGCAACGTCGTGGCGGTTCGCTGGCGTGCCAGTGTCATCCTCTCTCGGTGCAAGCACGTCGCCCTATGGAGACAGCGGCGTTGAAAACGGGTAAAGGCAGTCGCATGGGGGGCCGCGCTGTTCGATTCATGCCGCAATAATCAAAATACGATTCATCCGATTGAGAATCCGGAGCGGCCGATGAAATACGAATGACATCTTGGTGATAATAGTTTCGTGTCGTTCGGCCAGTTCAGCGAGTTGCCGTGGCCGCGACAGAGGGGCGTCGTTCGGCTGGCGTGACGTTGCGGGGCGCGGTAGCGTCCCATGGGCAGCAACACAATCAATCGAGCTACGCAAGGCGACAGGCTGGGGACGGTCAAGCGTCTCGGGCCCTACCGTGCCGTGCTTTGGATCGGTGGCGCTTTGGGTGCGTGGTGTCGGTCAAGCTGCGCGCGCGCGCCCAGCGCAGCGTGCTTCGGTGCGGCCGAGCGATTCATGGCCGGGTGTCGAAAGCCACCATCAGCGTCGTTGTGACAATCCCTCTACGGTGGCGGATCGTTCCGAGCGCACGACCCCGAAGACGGGGGTGAACCAAAGTAGGTCTGTGGGGCGCAACACATGTCGCTGCGTGTGGCCGCGTGTCGGTAGCCACGATCCGATCGGACGGATCGACGTTAAGCTCAAGTTTATGCGTATCGGAATTTCATATTTGTCTCGGCCGAATCGAAGTATTTGGGAAAACGGCCTCGGTCAGAATATCGTGTTTTTGGCGAACCTGTTTCAGCGCCTGCCGTTCGTCGATGCAGTCGTTCTCATCGGTGTCGGTGAGTCGGATACGATCGTGCCCGACGGTGATCCGGTGCTCGGCGACTTGCCAGTGGTGACGATGCGCGATGCAACGGAGCAGGTGGACGTCGTCATTGAAATGGGGGCAGTGCTCGATGCGCGCTGGCTTGACTTGATGCGCGCCCGAGGCAAGAAAGTGGTGTATTACTGTTGCGGGCAACCCTACATGGCGGTGGCGGAATCTACGATTTTTCGACGCGAGTCGCCGAGCAGCCGGCCGGATCGATGTGATGAGGTGTGGTATCTGCCGAAAGATGCCGCATTTGGCCCCATGCTCAGTACCATACACCGTTGCAATGTGCACGAGGTGCCATTCATTTGGCATCCAAAATTCGTGGACATGGCCATTCGCGAAGTGCAGCAATCAGGGTACGAGTTCGGTTACAAGCCGCGTCGCTCGGTCGGAGGGGATGGAAACGAGGGGCTACACGTGGCCATCTTCGAGCCCAACGTCAACACGGTGAAAAGCAGTGTCATCCCGATGCTGATCTGTGATGGTGCGTATCGGGTTGATCCGCAGAGTGTCGCATTCATGTGCGTCACCAACATGCGCCACATTCAAGACCGTTCAGTCACGCAAGCATTTGCGTCGACACTGGACCTATGTCGGGAACACAAGGCGGTGTTCTGTCAGCGCTGCAGGGTTGTTGACGTAATGGCGCAGCGGCCCGATGCGGTTGTATCGCATCAATGGAATAACGATCAAAACTATCTTTATCTCGACATATTGTACGGGGACTATCCGTTGATTCACAATTCTCCATGGCTAAAGGATGCTGGATACTATTATCCTGACTTCGATGTCTCGCAGGGCGTCGACCAATTACGACGTGCGGCGTCTGAGCATGATCTGACATTGAACGACTATCGGGCCCGTGCACGCCGTGTATTCGATACGGTAAATCCGTTCAGCGAGGCTAATCTCGGCCGTTATGCCGAGCGGATGCTTCATCTGTGTCGAAATACTGCGTTTATCAAATGAGCCTGATATGAACACTAGCCACCAACGGCCGCAGGCGCGGCGCAACCGGCTGCGTGTCGGAATATCAGTGGCGGCTCCTCGGCGAGGGGAGTCGTTCTGGTCGAATAGGCTCGCGCAGAATGGCTTTTTCGTGGCGAAGGCATTGGCTCGCTCTGAGTATGTCCAGTCGGTCAGTTGGGTCTCCAGTGCCGGGACCGAAACGGAAAGTGCGCTGACATTCTGCGAAGATGGGTCCGTGTCGGTAATGGGCATGACGCAGGCAGCGGCAGATCTGGATGTCGTGATCGAAATGGGGGCACAGCTCGACGTTGAATGGGGCGTGGCCTTTCGTGAGCGGGGTGGCAAGATTGTCTCGATGCGCGTCGGACACGACTACGTAAGCGACATTGAATGCATGATGTTTGATCGTGCGACGCAGGGTTTGCCGATCGCTGGGGCACCTTATAACGAAGTATGGACGCTTCCGCAGCATGTCAAAAGTGGTGTGCCGTACCTCAGTGGCGTATTTCGGGTGCCGGTGCGCGTCATGCCGCATTTATGGAGCCCGTTCTTGCTCGAACGCCAGGCGGCCGGGCTCCCGCAGGGGCGGCGATTCGGCTATCAGCCAGGGCGGCGACGTTGGCGTATCGGGATTTTCGAGCCAAACGTTTGCATGGTGAAGACGAGCTTCATTCCGCTGCTGTGCTGCGAAGCGGCGCATCGGGCCGATCCGACACTGCTCGAGCGTGTCTGGGCCTTCAATACATTCGACCTGAAGGACCATGCCGGATTCAAGAGCTTGCTCTGCAGCCTGGATATCGTCAGGCACGGACTGGCCTCCTTCGATCAGCATTTTCCGTTTCATGACGTCATGGCGGGCGATGCCGATGCGATCGTGAGTCATCAATGGGAACATGCACAAGATTATCTCTACTACGAGGCGTTGTACGGCGGATATCCGCTGATTCATAACTCGTACCTGATCGGCGATTGCGGATACCGCTACCACGCTTTCGACTGTGTGGAAGGAGGCCGGGCATTGCGCCGCGCCTTTGTCGAACATGATGCCAACCTGGAAACGTATCGGCGCCGGGCTAGGACATTTCTGCGGCGTCTGGATCCAGAGAGCGAGGCAAACGTCCGAGCATACAGTGAAGCGCTGGTGGGGCTCTGCGGCGGCCCATGAGATCAAGCCACTGCGCGCGGTGCGCAGCTGGGCGTCGTTGGCTAACCGCCGTGTGCGACGCAGGCGAGGATCGGGGTGCGCGAGTAGATGCCGAAAGATGTGTGACGCCGCGTTTGGTGGTGCATTGATTCACTTAACCGATATTGTCTTGGGTACTGCCGCCAAATCGAGCGAGGGCGTCGGCTTGATAACGGGGCTAGCGCCGGAGGGAGCATCATGCCGCTTTTTACCATTGCGATCGTGACGAGAAATTACGGTCACTTCATCGAGCAAGCCATTCGATCGTGCCTTTGGACCGGCGATCCGGACATGGACGTGCTCGTCGTGGATGACGGGTCGGACGACGACACACGTTTGATCGTCGCTTCGATCCAGCAAGCACATCCGAATGGCGAGCGAGTGCGCTATCATCCTTGCGACAGGATCGGTTTGGCCCCGGCACGCAACGAGGCGCTTCGATTGGCCAAGGGGACGTTTCTCGTCTGTCTGGATGCGGACGATGTGTTGATGCCGGAGACGCTCAGTTTGTATCGGCAGGCCATCTACGACTATCCTGAGGTCGATGTCTTCTACGGAGACGTGATGGGTACCTTTGTAGATCTGGTGCCGGCGTTTCGTTTTCCGGCGTGCGATGTTCCCCCCTATCCGCACTCGATCGCGCATCTGCTCGCACGCAACTTAATACCGCATCCCGGGACGGCTTGCCGGGTCGATTTGATGCGTCAGGTTGGCGGCTATCGCGCTGGTCTGGATCGGGGTGAGGATTACGCGATGTGGCTTGATCTGGCGATACATGGCGCTCGATTCCAATATCTGGATGCGTGCGTTTGCCTGTATCGGCAACACGACGACAATCTCTCACGCCACTATCGAATAGAGTGGAATCGTGACGTCCTTCAAGCGATGTTGGAGCGATATGCGTTGCACGAATTGATGCCGAGTCTGAATTGGCGCACCAACGAGGCAATCGCGCATTGGCGCGCATTGCGCATGATGGTTCGACATCTACGCCGCACACGTGCGGATAAGGCATGTGTGCGCGCGAGCGTAAGACGGCATCTGCGACCGGTGGCACCTCTCGATCGCTGAGGCCAGGGGTCGGTCCGGACAGCGTGTGTTCTCGTGCCCGGATGGCCCAACTACATCATGGTGCTTTGGGCGACTGGCAATATTTCGCAAAATTCTCGGCCGAGACGGCAAAGCCTTTCTGCTTGGCGAGTTCCCACGGCCGTTCACAGCGCTGCGTTGCCTCGCACCAACTATACCCCGCCGATCCAATGCAACCGTGCGCGTCGCGATCCGCTCCCAGTGGTTGGGCGGCTGTGCAAGCACTTAGCGCAGTGACGGCGGTGGACAATGTGGCGATCAGAAGGTATCGGTATCGGGTCATATAAGTCATGAGGGACGTTTCTCCGCATAATGTGTGGCGATTATGATATCAGTTATGCTAACTGGTAGCGGCATCATAAAATGGTGCGATCACACTATGTGGCCCTGGGGGGGCGAACATCGTGTTGTTCGATGCGCATCGGAATGTGTGCGTGCGAAATACGATTTCTCCGATTGGTCGGGCCACGATGGGTGACTACCATGAATGCGTCGGGCATTTGCTTCGAGCGTGTCTGCCTCGATTCGCTCCAGTTCAGGACGGGAGCGAATCGATGAGGCTTGGGGAGCCGTATTCGGACGGCTCCCCGTTTTTATGCGTGCTAGCGGCTGCGCATGCAGCTCGCGTGCGTTGCTTCTAATCGCCGTGAGGATCCGATTCAAGCTCTCGCACCCGGGTCTTGAGTTTGGTGATCAGGCGCTGCGTGATCGAGATCGTCGTAGCGATCATGTCCGTCAATGCAGTGCAATCGCTTTCGTCGGCTGTGTGCGCACGCGCTTCGATGCCCGCCGTCAGCTCGGCCAACACCGGCAGGCGACAGAGCTCGGCGGTCGAGTGAAGGCGGTGGGCGCCGTTAGCAATCGCATGGAGCTCTCGCGTCTCGATGGCTGTGCGAAGGGTCTGGATATCGGCTGCACACGTGGCGATGAGATTGTTCAGCATATGAAGTTCGCCAGAAGGAGCGAGGCGAGCGATCTGCTCGACAATGCTGCCGGCAAGACCATGGCTGCCCTGCTTTCTCTTCGTGGCAGAGCCTGATGCCGAAACCGCGGCGGTCACAGGCAGCAATTGCTCCAGCGCGCTGGCAAGTTCATCGAGTGCAAGTGGCTTGAGCAGGCAGGTGTTCATTCCGCAGCGCGTGGCTTGACTCATGGTGTCAGCCAAAAGACTGGCGGTGAAGCCAACGATGATCAGCGCACGTGTGCCGGGTTGCGCTGCCTCTCGTTCGCGAATCACGCGCGTGAGTTCGAAGCCTGTCATGCCCGGCATGTTGCAATCCGTTACGAGCAGATCCACCGCGGTTTGATCCAGAGCGGCAAGCGCTTCGCTCGCCAGACTGCAAGTGACGGTCTCGAATCCGAGAAATTGTAGTTGCTGGGACAGCACGATGCGGTTTGGAGCGTGATCGTCGACGATCAAGGCCACCCGGCCTTTAAATCGCGTCGTGGTCTCTGCGGCGGCGGGTTGCTGGGGCGTGCTCGAGGGCAACTCCTGCGTGGCGACGCGCGCAAGTCGGAAACGCAATGAAATACGGGTTCCCTGCTCGAGTGCGCTATGGATGCTGAGGGTGCCGCCTAGTGCGGTCGTCAGGTAGTGGCAAATTGGCAGGCCCAAGCCCGTGCCGCCATACTGGTTCGCGATGGTAGGCGTCGCTTGCGTGTACGGTTTCAGAAGTGTTGGAATGATGGCCGGATCGATTCCGATTCCTGTATCGGCGATGATGATATGTACAGAGGTGTGCTTGCCATCGATGTCATCCCGAATGCGCACGAGGAACGTGATCTGACCTTGAGCCGTGAACTTGATGGCATTCGACAGCAGATTGCTGAGTATCTGACGCAAGCGCAGTACATCGGTCAGGACCTGGTGGTCATGGCCGGTCGCCCGATAGCGGAAAGTCAGTCCTTTTTTCCGGGAGACTTCTTCGTAAATGGCCGCCACGCTATCGGTCAGCGGGTTCAGGTAGGCTGGCTGGTTGCTGATCGCCATTTTGCCCGCTTCGATCTTCGAGATATCCAGAATCTCGTCGAGCATCGAGATCAACGAGCGTGCAGACTCGAGCGCGGCCTGCAGGTCCTCGGGCGCGGCGCTCAAACTGCGCTCGGCCTGGCGAACGCGCAGTTCAAGAATGCCCAGAATGGCATTCATCGGCGTGCGGATCTCGTGGCTGATGGTGGCCAGAAAGGTGGATTTTGCGTGATTGGCGTGCTCGGCTTCTTCTTTGGCAAGCTTCGCGGCGCGTTGCATTTCTCCGCGTTCCGATACGTCCATCCAGCCGCTGAGCAGGCTGCGTGTCGCGTTGGCGTCGCTTACGAAGGGCACAACCCATGCATGCGCGTCGAGCTCCCGGCCATTGATGCGCAAATGCATATCCTTGAAGTGCGGGGTTTGCTGGTTCGCCGCCTTGTGAAGGATGTCGGTCAATTGCATCGCAAGGTTATCGTGCCCGGCGCCAAGCGCGCTCAACGATTGTCCGGCCGCACAGCAATCGTGCCCGACTGCGGCTGCGAATGCCTGATTCCAGCCAGATAGGCGCAACCCCACGTCGCAAATGAAAAATGGAAACGGCATGCTGTCGAGCAGCGTCTGCTGCAGGGCGAATTGCTGTCTGAGAATCGCCTCGGCACGCTGACGTAGTCGGATCTGGCGGGTGAGCGAGCGGTTCCAGCCGATCAACAGCGCACCGAACGATACGGCGATCGCGAGCCCCGCCCACAGCCGCTGGCGCCAAGGCCGGAAGGCGGAGTCCGGGATGCCCGAAAAATTCCAGTGATTGCGAATATCGTTGAGCTGCGTCTCCCGCGTGCCTTGCAGGACCTTGTTGATGATCGACGCCAGCTCGGGGGCGGTCTCCGGCACACCAAAGCCGATTTGAGCGGTATTACTTGGATCGAGAAAGCCGGCAACGACCAGTTTGCCCCGATATCGTTGCGCGATATAGTAGTTCGCGATATTGATGTTGAGAATGGCTGCATCGACGTCCCCGTCGCTGACCGCATACAGCGCGTCGTTGATAGTCGGGGTGATCAAATAGCGTGCCTTGATATCGACCGACGGAAGCGTATTGGCGATCCCATCGTTGGGGATGGCGATGCGCTGATTGGTCGGCCACGCTATCGGGTGGCGCAATGGCTCGCCGACACGGGTAACCACGGCAAAGCCGCTCCATGAATACGGAGATGTGGTCAGGTATCCTCGTTTGTTGGCGGTGGCACTCATCACCGGCAGAATTTCGACCGCGTCGTCCGTGGGCGCGCCGGGGCTCGGTTCGAAGCGCAGCCCGACCTGGGTGGTGATGAGATTGAGCATGTCGGCTGTGACGCCGGCCATGTTGCCCTTTTCGTCGTGAAACAGAAAGGGCGGAAACTCGCGCCCGGCCGAAAAGTAGACTACTGGATGGGCCTGGATCCACGCCTTCTCGGCCGGAGAAAGGGTCGTGGCCAGATCCAGCGCGACATGGTTCGGGCGTCCTTCCCAGCGTGAGCGGGTTTCGGCCAAGTCTTCGATGTTGATCTGCGCAATCAGCTGATTGGCCAGTTCGATCAGTCGCGCATGGGATGTCGGCGCGGCCAGCTGGAATCCGCTCGACGACGGGTACGACGTGAAGCGGCGAATGCTGAGATTGAGCAGTTGCAGCCGCTCGATCAGGTAGTTGCTGATATTGGTGTTGCCGACGTACTGATCGGCCTGACCGAACGCTACCGCTGTCAGTCCGGCCGCGGGCGATGCAACCGGCGTCAAGCGCGTGCCGGGAAAGTATTTGCGCAGGACATCAACGGAAACGAGGCTCGGGACGTAGGCGAGCCGAGGCACCGATGGCGTGGCGATCGCAGCAAAGCCGTCGTTGTCGTTACGCGTGACGATCGAATCCTGGTCCGGGAAATAGGCTTGACTGAAGTGCAGTCCCGTTGAATCCGCCGTGCTCTGAACGGCCGTGGTGGCCAGATCGATTTCGCCGCGTCGCGCTGCATCCAGCATCGCCGCGGTATTTGGAAAGGTTCTGAAGGTCAGACGCACATGCGCGCTTGACCGAATGCGATCGAGTATATCCGCGGTGATGCCGATGTAGCTGCCGGTGGCGTCGACGATGTCGAATGGCGGAGCGCCGTTGGGCACGACGCCAACACGGAACGTGCGCTGATGGGCATCGAGCCACGCTTGCGTTGCGCGAGGAATCGTCAGTTCGCGGGCACTTTGTGCGAGATGGACGAGACGCAGCTCGGTCGGGGGCTCCGTCGAGGGCTCGGTTGCGGGCGCGCCTGACGCGTGCACAGTCATGGACGTCAGCAATGCCAATGACCATGCCAGACATTGCACAAGGCGTCGCGCGCCCGCCTGGACAGCGAGGGCGTGCAGGAGGAAGGTCATAAGGCGATCAATCAAACAGCAGGTTTTCGCGCGCGAACTCGGCAAGGTCCACGATGTTGGTAATGCCCGTTTTCTGAAAAATATGTGCTTTGTGCGTGCTGACAGTTTTATGACTGACGTGCAGCAAGTCTGCGATTTCCTGATTCGAGTGCCCTTTGACGAGATAGCTGAGCACGGTGATTTCGCGTGGGGATAGCGTAGCGGCGATTCGTCCACTGCCGGAGAGCGGGGCGCCTGCCGCGCTCGGAAAGCAATCGAACCCCGACAAGGTGGCGCGTACGGCGTTGAGCATCTGCGAGATGTCCTCGGTTTTCTGGACGTAGCCGTTGGCGCCGATCGCCCGAATTTTTCCGGCCATCACTTCGGTGCGCGCCGACGAGAACACCAGGATTCGGACATGGCTATCCGAGACACGCACGCGTTTGACGAAATCCACCCCGCTCAACGTCGGCAGGTTCAGGTCAACGATCATCAGATCGGGCTGTTCCGTCTTGTACAGTTCCCACGCGGATTCGCCATCTTTGGCGATCGCCACGTTCTCGGCGATGCGTTCTTGCTGGAGCAGCGTGGAAAGGGCGATCAAATAAATAGGATGGTCGTCGACCAGCAAAATCTTGTGCATTGTGTCCTCAAATCAGGCAAAACAGGTATGAGCGCCCCGTGACGAGCCATCCTCGCCGGCCGCATGAGGCCGTGGGGCTCGGCGGCGGGGGCGAAAGTGCGGCGCGACCGTTGCAGGCCCGCAGTTGCGCCCCATTTCCCCGAACGGGCCTTCGCCCACGCCCTCCACCGGAATCGGTTTCATTCCGTATCACGATTGTTTGAATTATCCTCTTGTCAGATATTATCGGCAGATATGCGCGAGCTTGGCGTAGGACACATCCGCTTCGGACTAGGAAAAGTCTGGTTATTGTATCGGGGTTATGCCAGTGCCCAAACCGAGGGAGTGTGCTACCTCGGAAGGAAGGAGCGTGTATCGCGGGTTTACGGTCGCCTCAATCAGATTGAGGGTGGCTCAAACCGGAGGTGTCGCATATGAGTATGCAAATGGGCTGATATTGCCGGCGTGACAGGTGATCGATAATGGGTACGAAACGCCGTCGATCGACAGTGTCCGAAAAGGGCTGGGCAGCGTCAGGGTTGCCGCTGGACGTTGCGGGCGCTTCGCCTGGCGAGTCGGTGACGGTATTCCCGATTTCCGTATGATGTCCTGGATGAGTGGCGCGCGATGTCATGCTTGTGGTTGTTGGCGCGACACGATGATGCTTATGACGACACCTTCATTATGTGTGATTGGCGATATCGCTATCGACACGCAAACGCGCGTGTTGGTGAATCTCGCGGATCGCGCACAGAAGTATCTTTCTTGCAATGAATTTCAATTGCTGCTGTTGCTGGTCGAGGGCACGCAGACCAAAGAGGCGCTGATCGAGCGTATTTGGGGTGGGCGTGGCATCGTTGTCACGGATGCGAGCTATTATCAGTTGGTGACGCGTTTGCGTCATAGCTTCGAGGCGGTCGGGCTGGCGCGCAACCGTATTCGGACCATTCCTCGATATGGTTTGGAGTTGGTTCGCCAGCCGGCGCCGGCGACTGAGGCGAAGGCACATGCGGATGAGCCGGTGGACGATGCAGGCGACAATCCGGCAGCGCACGAGCCATCAGAGCAAGGAGCCACACTGATGGAAGAGGCGGTGCCCAGCGTGATCAGTGCCCGCTCAACTTCCGTGTGGCGTCGGTTTTTCATGCGCGGGCTTGTTGTCGGGTGCGTCGTCATTGGCGCGGCCAGCGCGTGGGCCGTCTCGTCTGGCATCGGTTCGGCAGCGGCGAGAGATGTGGGGGCCGTCGGTGTGCTCCATGCCCTTCTGACGCGCTAAGCGGCGCGTGGCGCCGCGAATGTGTATACGGCTCGCTGATTCGATATTTATTCGATAACGATCAGTGATACTACGTGTTTCCGGGTCTCCGGTTTCGCCCAACATATCCGTCGCACAACGAACCGCCGCGTTCGTGGAAAATCCGTGCTTGGTTCGTCCGTGTGCGTGAAGCGCGCAAGCTGGCACCGATCGCAGCAGCCAAACGCTAGCTGTGCTATCCTGTATCGCATCACGTTCACGTTCACGTTCACGTGGCGTGACGTGACGTGGACTTTCCTTTGCCCCGGGAAATTGGGCTGCTACCCGTTGTCCTCAGTTTGACGGAGACGGTAGTCCTTCTCGCGCTCACGAGTCTCAAGCGCGCACCATCCGGATGCGTGCCTACTCAATCGACTGACCGCAATTGAGCGTTATCGGAAAGCGTTATTCGCGCGCCAGATGCTAAAAATTGCATGAGATTGAGGCAGGAACTAGGCGACTCAATCAACCGGAGGAGACATGAAACTGATTCTATGCGCGATCAATGCCAAGCATGTCTGATGCGTGGCGTGTTGCATTCGAGGATTGCGAGGATGTCTCGATTGTGCGCGGCGACATTCTCGAACAGACAGCTGATGCCATCGTCAGCCCGGCGAACAGCTTCGGCTGGATGGGCGGAGGGATTGGTCGATTCTATCGGAACCGCTTTGGCAGTGTGCTCGAACCTTGCGTGATGCGTGCCATCACTGAATGCAGGCACTGCGAATTGCCCGTCGGTGAGGCCGTTTCCGTCCCGACACACGATCCCGCCATTCCGAATCTGATTGTTGCGCATACCGTGCGCATGCCGAGTGACGTTTCGGCGTCGAATCACGCCTACCAGGCCTTCGCCTCTGCCCTACGCAAGGCAAAATTCCACCAGTTTGCGAGTGTGCTTTCGCCGGGCCTGTGTACTGGGGGTGGGCGGATGCATCCCGTGCAAGCTGCGTATCAAATGCGGCTAGCCTATATCGATTCAATCGCCGGTCTGCCGCACGGCGAACACGGTCACGCGTCGGTTGCGGTTGGTTAACCCCTTATTTGCTGAGAAAAATTTCATGTTTTCTGTTGAAAGCCGCAGGCTGCGTGTTCCTGTTTCCGTCCCAAGGCAGGAGGTGCCGACTCCGTCACCCCGCCACCCGTTACGAGGCATTCGACAACGCCTCGTTCGTGTCGGCAATGCACTTCGGCACCATCTGTTTCCGTGCATGAGCAAGGGAAGCCATGCGTCTACGGTTGCTACTCACTACGTGTGCCCCACGCAGGAGCATGGTGCGAGCCCACCAGATGACGCCTGTCCAACCCGTTCTTCTCGCTCGAATAGCCGGTCGTTACCTGCTGCTGGCCCATTGCCGATTGCGGCATGCGGTTCGACGTGCAGTTCTACTTCTGCGACTTCTTCTTTCGTGATCCTGGCGGGCGACGATACCGCACAGTAGACATACGAAAAGCTCAAAATTAAGTTACCGGAAGCCGTGCTAGACGCGACCGTATCGTTCGTTAGCCGTTTCGCGGGGGATAGCGAAAACGATGCGCGAGTCGAGCGTACCGCATGGGTTCCGGAATGGCGAGTCGATAGGCATGCCCAGAAAATCGAGCTTGAAATCGAGGGGATACAGGATGTGAGGACTTGGCTGTCCACCGGCAATGACCGGGAACTGAGTAATATACAGGAGCCGGGTCAGTGACCTGACGGGCTTTTCTATGGCGATAACGCGCGTTTTCCTGATATGGCCGTTGCGATCCGCATCGTAAAGCTGGTGCGCGATGCGCTGGAATTTGCGAGCTGGCAAGCTTGGAATTTCGTTGGGGCAGCACAAGGAGATCTGCGCACGCCGGCGATGGGGTGCAGCGGGATGCGTTCGACATGAGTCCCCAGGGCACGAAATGTCGCTCGACCGTGATGCGCCGGCCCGGGGCTGGGGAGGTGACCTGCTTCTATGCGCGTACGCCCGATAGCCGAAAAATTGTCGCTGCGACGGAACGCCAGCAAGCCACTGACATTCAATCCGCAGGATCATCACGCGGCGCGACCACTTCCTGTCGGCCATAGTCGCCTCGCGTGGGTGTGATCGGGGCGGCGCAATGCTGTTGCCACGGAGGCCGGGTCCCGGCCGGCTTGGAAGCGCGCCATGGCACGTTCGCAGGCGATTTTCTCGTATCGGTTAACTGCGTAATCGACACAATTGGGTCGGCTATTTCCGGCGACGACGAGATCGAGATAGCGACCCGAGAGTACAGCGCACCACCACTTGATAGTGGCGACGTCGTCCCTGGCGACGGCTTCTGCTATCACGGCTGGTGGTTGGACGAATCAAATTCAAGCAACGATTGCGCGTGCCGGACCGCGCCATGGATTCAACTTGGCTGCACATCTCGAACTATGCAAACGGGACGATTCGGCGGGTTGGATCCAAACGTGCACGGCAGCAACACGTCCGCGAATGTCGATCATCTTCCCCCGACACGCAGCGCCAGACCGCCCCGGCGCTTATCGGCCAGGATCGGAGGGGGAAGCAGGGACGTGTGCCATCAAGTGTTGGGCGGTGGATTGAAGGGAAGCGACCTAGACGAAGGACGTCGCCATCCCAGTCGCCAAGGCTGCTCGTGATGGTCGACTAGAACCGGCTTCAGGGGATAAGGGCGCGTAAGTACGCGATGGAATCCGTACCGGCAAACAGGTGCGCTGCCACTCCACTGGACGCGTGCAGGTGCTGAGTCCCGCTACAGTGACGGTGACCATCGTAGTGCGTTGCTGTTGATAGTGGGCGTGGCTGCCATAGGCCGATGACCACGACAATGGCGGGCGGCATACGGACATTATTCACGCGCGAAACATCGCCCGTGATGGGCCACGGCGAAAGATGCCGTATGACTGGACGCAGCGGTTACGTTGAATCGATACCCCGATGCTTCGCCGCAGAGCCAAAGGGATAGGTATGGCTCGCCAAGCGAAGAAGCTCGGTGCCGGCCTATTCTTCATCAGCAGCGCGTCAAATTGGTCGTGAGTGTCGCCAGGTAACGAGGGCGTGCTACGACCGGAGACTGTACGGCGCCAGTTCACCGCGGAATGCCATTAACCATTCTTAAAAGTCTTTGGGATTTATCTGATTCGGTTTCGTGCCATGGCTGATTTTTGATAACCGGGGCGTCGCCCATAATGCATTTCGTCACTGACGATTTCTTGTTGTCGGGCTTTCTGAGCGGAGAGACTTGGATTGAAGATTAGGTACTGAAGGTCTCGATGTTGGGTGCGGCGCGCTTGGCCGATGTCGCCCGTGTGCCGGTGGTACGCAAAGATAACGAGGAGCTGAAGTGGCCTTGTTGCATAAATCGAGCGTGAGGACGAAGTAAGGCCTATGTTCATGATTTCAGGCAATGCGAACGGATTGCAGACGTGCGAGGTCCGCCATGCGGTT
>Ga0209370_1001260_pt1 | contig 23365 bp, 25 predicted proteins | sample AgamicAtPrz_FD_187164 | JGI IMG/M metagenome (GOLD analysis project Ga0209370, IMG submission 187164) | Agave microbial communities from Guanajuato, Mexico - At.P.rz (SPAdes) (version 2) | ecosystem: Host-associated > Plants > Phyllosphere > Phylloplane/Leaf | place: Guanajuato, Mexico... | reverse complement strand
CGCAGATACAGCAGCACGCCGCGGTCTTCGGCCGCGATGTAACGCAACGCGAGATCGAGTTGCTCGCCGCAATCGCAGCGGTACGAGCCGAACACGTCACCGGTCAGGCATTCGGAATGCAGCCGGGTCAGTACGGACTGCTCGCCCGTCACGTCGCCCATCACGAGCGCGAGGTGTTCGGCATCGCTGCCCGATACGCGAAACGCGTATGACGTGAACGTACCGTAGCGCGTGGGCAGCGACGCGGTGGCGACGAGCGTCACGCACTCGTCGGCCTGGCCATTGCCCGGAGTGGGCAAACATGAATCTATCATAAGTAGTTGATTTCGTGGAGTTTTCTTAAGCCTGTCGCGTAAGCTGTCGCGTAAGTACAACAAAACAGACCTCTATGCGGCGAGTTTACCGCACTGCTCGCCGGCAAGTACTTTACTTCCCGAGCCGCCGTAGGATGCCGCGAGCCACTTCCCGAACCTCTTCCGGGCGGGCGTGGACCGGACTCCATCGGGTCCGCGCGCCCTGCTTCACCACGCTCGCTGCAAGGTCGATTAGGGCCTGTCTGATCGCGGGGTGTACCGGCGCACCGAGCACGCTTGGCGCGCGCCGAGCAAGTTCGCTCACGATTTGTAAGTCACGCTGCACGATGGAAATGACGTGTGCCACAAGCTCCGGTCGTTCGCGCGTGGAGCGTTTAATGTGCGCAACCGGGATCGGCGTCAAAGCGATGGGGGCGAGCGCGTCGGGGCTCATGTAGTCGGGCTTCATAGACCGATCAGTTTACCGTGGGAACATTACGCATATGGTCGCCCACCGTCGCCTCGTTGTACTTGCTCCGCGAATGGCGCGACTACCGGGGTTCGTTCGAAATACAGCTACACTGCGAATCTAATCATCCGACCATAGGGAAGGCACTGTGCACATTGTCGTGAACCCACCCGATCAATACTTAGACGAACTTCAGCGGAGTCTAGATGCAGAACCCGCGCTTGGCATCGCTGATATACGAGGCACACACCCCGTATATCCCCCCACCTACTTCGTTGCAATAGATAACGATAAGGCCGCTGGTGTTGCCACGCTCCGTCCCAGTAGCGAAAGCTGTGCTGAACTATACAAGCTGTATGTGGCTCCGACGCACCGGAGGCTCGGAATTGGCATGAAGCTCGTAAATCACGTCATGGACGTTCTCAAATCAGAAGGTTTTAGCGAGCTTGATATTGAAATTATAGATCAAAGCCTCGACTTCTGGAAACGGGTGACGGAACATCGAAAATGCGAGCCCCATTATGACGGGAAATGCACGATATTTCTTGACTGACTCCCACGGAATGCGAATCCGCAGTCCCGAACCGAAATTTTCCCAATCAAAAAAGTAGAAAGCCCGCTAGATTTACGTCTAGCGGGCTTTTCTTATTTCTTCGCTTCCTTTTTACCTGTCGCCAAGCCGAGTGCAAAGGCGCGGCGTTGTACCGCGTTTAGGGCCTGTTTGATTTGTTCGCGATTCGTCAAATCAAACGATTGCTTTTCAGCACGATCACTTTCGAATTCCGGTACGGTTACGGAAAACTCCGTGTCCGTATCTGTCAGCTCGAACACTTCAAGCTCATCTGCCATACTCTCTCCTGTTAGGCGTATGCGCCCCACCCATCGAAGATGGACGCGCCTGTCTATTTTACACCCCTGATTGCACTTGCTGCACGCAGATGCAAATCTGGTGGGGATTTCGCGTTACGCGCCCTAATTCCAATCGAACAAATAGAAATTGTTTTTCAGACCTATTCAGACGTTCCGATAGGCCGTCGCGATGCCTCGAAACGATTGTTCGCCATGAAAAATCAAATAATTTTTCCAGCCAGCATTAGCAATTCTCAAGAGAACAATCGACGTGATACAGGCGAACTTTTGCGAATTGTGCCAGTCAGCCCCCCCGGAATCAGCCGCGCACACTGCAATTTGATCATACAGGATAGGAAGAAATTAATTTGACGGGCGACCGGAAATTAATTTTCGACCAGTAAATATCTTGAGTCGGACATTGAAGCACCGCCCGACTATCTTCACATTTGCAGGGTCAACCGGCTGGGTGTGGAGTGAAATAGGTCTACAGGTATGACAGAGGCCAAGCGTGGGAGTGGTAACGCGCCTTTCTACAAATTAACAGACTGCATCTCTTTATTGAGGACTGGAGCGGAAACGCTAACTGTTAAGGATGAGGAAGGGTCAGCGACGGACAGAGCGCGTCATGTAGGTAAGCACTTTAACCTAAATAGTCTGTTCAGGCACAGCGCATTATGCTGCGACTATGCTACGGATAAGCGAAGCGACGGGAAAGACATTTCTCAGAGTGAATCGTTCCGGCACCCTCGAAGCTCAGAATTAAGTCTCTCCGCATGGGGATTCGGATTCTGGGTTACGGGGGAGTATTGCCGGAACGCTTCGCTCTGGGAAAGACAGACGGTTTTCCAGATGGGTTTTTATTATATAGACTGAGCGCTTCGCGCTCTTATATATAACTCTCTCTCCATCCCTCTTTCATCTTATACATATTATGGGAAGTCTGATTTTCTGGACTTTCCTTTTGATACTGAAGGCGCAGTGCTCCCCGCAGGGGGGCAGCTACGAACACAAGCGCGTAGCGCGCAGGGTTCGATTGCCTGAAATGAACATTGTTCAGCCAATCCAAATAATCAGGAAATACCCATGAACACCGTGGAAATCTATACGGACGGCGCTTGTCATCCGAACCCCGGCCCCGGTGGATGGGGTGCTCTGCTGCGCTATGGTGACAAGGAAAAGGAACTGTCAGGCGGCGAAGTCTATACGACGAACAACCGCATGGAACTCATGGGTGCAATCCGGGCTTTGGAAGCGCTCAAGCGCCCGTGTGCCGTGACGATATGCAATGATTCCAAGTACGTCATTACCTGCATCACGAACCCTCGCGCATTGTGGCGTCGCAGGCTTGCCAAGGGAAAGCCTGCCATCAACGTCGATCTCTTGCAACGCCTACAGACTCTTTGCGCCGTCCACGCCGTTAAATGGCAATGGGTACGAGGCCATAACGGCCACCCAGAGAACGAACGCGCCGACCGACTCGCCGCAAGAGGCATGCAGCCGTTCATTAAATGAAACCCCGCTCAGATGCGAATCTGGCGGGGTTTTTTGTTGTCCGCGCCAATTAATTAGACTCTTGCATTAATCGCAATACCATTTTGTGCTGGATGCAACGAAAAACCGCCCTGAATATCACAATTTGATGACAACAGCAGTACAACAGCAGTAAATAACGTGTGCAAGACCAATCCACAATCAAGGAAATAAATTATGACAGAACAAAAGAAACTGGCGCGAATCATCGTTGAGGTGCCGGCAGAAATGCACGCAGCGATTAAGACGCTCGCAGCAGAACGGGATACGAGCATCGTTCGCCTAACACGCGCAGCGCTGCGCCGCGAACTGGCTGAGTCTGAAAAACGGGAGCAACAATGATCAAACGAGTTCGCCAACACCCTGCCGGCGATCTGGCGCTATCCGTCGTGATCGCCGCCACCCTGCTCGCTGCGATTATTAGCGTTCTGCCGAAAATGACATGAGCAGAGACTTTTATGGAAACTTGTGAAGCGTTGCCGCACATATGGACGCTCAGGTGTATTCATGAATCTGTATGATCGCATAACCCGCATTTCCTATCACGAAGTTGGACACCAGTTCGTTGCGAGCCATTTTGGAATATTTGGCGAAACCTACGTTGACCCCAAAGGACAGCACGGATATTTTCGCTCATATTACTATGTTGCAGGGGTGAGCAAGGATATTTGCCCTTTCATTAGCGTGGCAGGGAAAATTGCGGAATATCTCTTGGATGACTTCGATGATGATCCACTCTGGTCGCATTCTCGTCTAAGTAGAGATATCGCCATTGGAGACGTTTCAACAGCCGATCTTGCAGGTATGGGCGGCGGCGCACCATCGATAGACGTAGTTTCGGAAGTTATTCGAATCCTTCAATACAAATGGAATGCCGTAACCCGTGAGGCGAAATGGTTGCGGTCCATTGCCATGCAGCAATAAGAACTCAACCTTTCCGCAGTAAATAAATGATACGGGCATTGGCGTGCCCAATTACACAGGGGTCATCCCTGCACCGTGCGCTTTGTGTAGCGTCACGCCAACTTTTGGCAAACAGCCAAATGACGGTGCAGGGATGACCTTTTTTGGTCTAACAATCATGAGCAATACAGGTCTTATTAACTTCGACCCGACGCAAACCGTCACCATGTCATCACGCGAAATCGCGGACTTGGTTGGATCACGACACGACAACGTGCGAGTAGCTATCGAACGCCTAACCGACCGGAGCGTAATTGCTTTACCTGCAATGCAGGAAAAGGCAACCGGCGGCCGTCCCTCTGTTGAATATGTATTTTCCGGCGAACAAGGCAAGCGCGACAGTATCGTAGTGGTCGCACAGCTATCGCCAGAGTTTACGGCGCGTCTCGTTGACCGCTGGCAAGAGTTGGAGACTCAGGCGGCAAAGCCTGCTTTCCAGATTCCGCAAACACTTGGGGAAGCGCTTCGATTGGCCGCAGACTTGGAGGAACGGCGCGCGGCACTGGCGCTTGAGAATGAAGCCAAAGCCAAGCTTATCGAACAGCAACAGCCGCACGTCGAATACTCACAGGCTCTGTTGGCAACGTCAGAGGTTTTGGACATGGCGACGATGGCGCAAAAGCTGACGCAGGCCGGCTACAACATCGGCCGGAATCGCTTGTTTGTTCTGTTGCGCGAAGATAGGATTTTGAAGTCGGATGGAACACCGTACCGCGACTACGCGCACTGGTTCTATCTCAATACGAGCCTGTACATCGATGCGCACGGCGTCGAGCATGCCAAACACACAGTGCGCGTGACGGCTCAAGGTGAGGCCGCTTTGCTGCGCAAGTATGCGCCCAAGCGTACCGCGTTCATTGCCAAGGCGAACCCGCCAAAGCGCGGACTGTTCAAGCCGCGCGGCGCGACCGATGAGAACCGCACCATTGCACATTGACGGAGCGCTCTACCGCCGCCCCTACTATTTCGCCTGCAAGATCGAAATGCATCTATTTAAAACCTGCTCGTTATTTATGATGATAAGATTCAACCTCCTTCTGGACCGCGTTATGTTTTGAAATAACATCTTTGCAGGCTGATAGTACGTCTTCCCAGTGTAGACCAAGTGACCATCATCGTTGTATGAAAAATATTGATCAATGGCCACAGCCACACCATCAAACTCTTGACCAATTACTTGATGCGACGTTTTGTATAAGATACCACCGTACTTTACATGATGTTCATTATTGAATCGCGACGGAGTGAATCTTAGAACCTCCCATTTTTTCTCATCCAATTCATCCAGATAGCTTTTCGCATCCTCCACCGAACTAAAATAATTTATTTCGATATCGGCAACACTCGCCATCGGAACTGTTTTTTTGGAAAAGAATAGCATCTTGATGAAGTCAGCAATCCGCTTGTTCGTCCTTATCTTTTCGGACAACTCGTACTGGGTGACCGGAATGATCGAATTAATTTTTTCACTTATCTCATTCTTGACCTCCCAGTCAGCAAGAGTTTGAAGCTTATCGTGCGAAAATATACAGAATCCGGGCGCAGATTTGACCTTCTCGACAATATCCTCTAATTGATCTACCCTGATGCGCTGGGCCTCATCGACGATAATCAAATCATGATTTTCGAAATCACGCTTACCATAATCCTTGATTGCCGTGATCTTCCAGCCGCCTTGCATCAATTTCATGTGACCATGATTCAATTGCCCGCAATGAATGATAAGTGGCTTTCCACTCGTACTCATCACTCGTTTTGCGATATCATAGATGAGCAGAGTTTTCCCCGTCCCCGCACCACCCATTATGGAAACAAATTCAGCCCCCTCTTTCTCATAAAATAATTTGACAACTTCATCCTTTATTTCCTCCTGCTGGTGCGTCAAAAAATATTGGCCGTTTATAAATTTATCGGTAGAATTAAATGGGGAAACCAAAAAATCCGATGGGTTGAATAAATTGTCCGGAATTTCCGAATCATTGACCTCTTGACTAAGAAGCAGCTTGACCACTTCGTACGCGTCAACCTGCCCCAAACTTCCATCCTCTTGCAAAAAATAAAATTTCTTTGAATCCGAGACAAAAGTAACAGAGTAAGCAGGTTTTCCAATAAATCCAAGGTAATACCCGTTTCTCTGAAGTTGTTTTGCGATTTTTTCGTCATGACAGGACTTCTTTATTTCAATGTTTACGATGAATTCGTTGCCAAATCTCAGCAAATCAAACTCTTTTCCTATTTGCGGAATCTTATAACCCACATAGAATTTATCGAAGATTCCCGTGCCTTTGGCAAGAGCCCCCAAAACCCCCACGAGCACGCGAAGGTCTTCAATTTCTGCTGCCTTGATTTTTATCCCGTAGTGCTGCAAAAAACCCTTGAAACCGTCCGCTGACAATGATTTGTTTGCCTGCAACAAGGACTGAATGTTTATGCGTTTTGACATTTCAATCGTTATCCGCAAAAGGTGGATTCCAAGCAATAGATGAAATTACCCAGATCAGGACCTACTGCCACGAACCAATGTCCCCGTCGTTGCCTTCGCCGCCTTCCTTACCGTCCGCTCCGTAGCTGAACACGTCAATCTCCCCGTGCGCGCCCGGATTCAGATACTTGTACCCGTTGCCCCACGGATCATTCGGCAGGCGCTCGATGTAGCCCCCGTCCTTCCAGTTGTTCGGGACCGGATCAATGGTCGGCTTCTGAACCAGTGCGGCGAGTCCTTGCTCTTGCGACGGATAACGGCCATTGTCGAGGCGATAGAGCTTGAGCGCCTGCAAGAAAGCTCCAATATCCTGCCGGGCAGCAATACGGCGGGCAGATTCTTGGCGCATCGCGTCGGGATTCGCGGCCATTGCAGCTACTCCAGCAACAAGAGCCATCCCCGCCTTCTGTTGTTCCTCTGCGCGCTGCTTATCAGCTTTGTCCTGAGACGCGTTCGCGTTGATGCAGTTCGGATCGTCCTTCAACTGGCCGGGATTCGAATTGCACTCGGCCACTACGCGCTTTCTGAGGTCGAGCTGTTGGTCAAACTCTTCAACCTTGACGACTCGATCCAACCCGGATACATGTGTCGGACTACAGGCCGCAAGAGTGGCCGACAACAGACACACTGTGACGATTGATTTTATTTTCATGAACACCCCCGTTGTTCTATTATCAATCGGGCAAATTTCGCCCGCCTTTTATCTAATCAAGCAATGACCTGTTTCGAAGCGTGTTTTCGTGAGCGTTGCTGACCGCTCCCGTGTTGATCACACGCAGATACTCATCCTGATCTTTCAGAATTTCATCTTTTAATAGCCCGCGTTCATGCAGCGACACATAGAGGGCCGCAGCGTATGCCTGACAATTGATCGAGCGCTCAGGGTTAAACGCAATGTCAGAAAACGCACGGTAAGTCAAAACAATCTGCGCAAGTTCGGGTTGCCGTACTACATCGAAACTGCTGACGGTCGCGTACACTTCGGCCGCTTGGACGCGAGCGGGACGTTGCCACGTGTGTATACCGGGGACGATGCAGGCTCCTATACCGTTCATTGGGGCGACGATGCAATCGCCAAGCACCTCGGGGAATGATCGATGCCACACACGAAACCGACCAAGATCGACACGAACACTCAAACGGGTTCGCAGAAAGAAGTCCCGGTGAAGGCGATTACGTTCAAAGAGCTTTGGGACGCCTACCCTTCCGGAAATCCATACAACAACCCGGACTATGACAATCAGTGCGCTATCCGCCTGAGCGTGACCTTGCATCGCGTCGGCATTGGCATGAAGTCGTTTTCGCAGAAGACGGTTAAGCCCATGTCCGGATCACCGACCATCGGTCGAATCCTCCTAGACGGCAAGCCCACCGCGACCCGCGCGGACGAACTCGGAGAATGGTTGCAACTTCAACCCTTCGCCGGACTGCCGAAGGCAGAGAACATCACCGGTCAGGATTGGGAATCGAAGGTGAAGGGGCGTACCGGAATCATTCAGTTTTCGCGCTACTGGTCGCGCGATGGTGAAGACGCTGCGAACGCCAGCGGCGGACACATCGATTTGTGGAACGGATCGCGTCTGACCGTGAGCAGCGCCCCCGATGCAGTCGCGACTTTTAGCCGGGTGATAGGCTTTCAATCGTTCCTGCCCGGTACGCACTTGGGTTGGTCAGACCTCCGGAACTCGAAGCAAATCCTTTTTTGGGAAATCAAATAATGCGGCGTCTAATGGGAACGATCGGATTTGCGATCGCTGGACTCGTCAGCATAATTTCATGGTCTGCGGTCGATTCTCGCCTATGCACGGTCATCAAGGGTTGGTGCACGCCACCGGCCGGAACTTGCGGCGGGGGCGTTGACGCCTGCCGCACAACGATGGGTTCGACTATCGAGTTGTTCGTGTACCTGTTCGGCCCGCCGATCCTGTTTGCTGTGCTCGGCTTCTTTTTGTTCGCGCGGCGGCGACCGGCACACATCATAGTCGCTTACCTCGTCGGTGCCGTAGTCGCGCAATGGGCGCTATGGTTCCTCGCAGTGCGCATACTGCACGTCTGACGCACCGTACTTTTACAGACCCGTTGGTATGGTAAACAATCACCGCCCTCATGGCAGAACGCCCGCGAGTTGGGAGGCCGACCTTCTCAAGCTTCGCGCTTTCGAAATGGTTTTAGTCCTCTTCTACATGGAGGATCTAAAAAAATTTATACTCACCGCGATCGAGTTTACCGATAAATTAAATGGCGTAAACCGACTTGACGACGGAGAGCCGAAGACCAAGGAACCGAAGGAAAGCAAGAAAATTAAACTTGCCCGCGCCGTGTTGGTATCCGAAGGGGTCATCAATCAAGCCGAGAGTAACGAACTCAAAAATCTTTTAGACTATCGCAATACTATCGGGCATGAGATTCATAACTTAACGGTCGATGTTGGGGCTTATTCTGGCCTAACGAGGCGCGACCCCAAGACATTTAAACCGATCCCCGCATATGACTATTCCAGCGCGAAGCGTGCCAAACAGCTTAGACAGAGGATAATGACTGGCATGACCGGAAAGTTCGTCATATCGGTGTCAATGGCCTCTTTGTCTTTCGAAGCGGCCGAAAAGACCTATACGGCGGAAATTAAACGACTGAAGGCAAGAGTCAATAAAGGGATTGATCGAGCAAACGCCGTAATTTCCGAAACCAATCGCATCATCGACTTCATACCAAAATCAGTAATAGAATCGGTCCAGCTCGATCATCCGTGGGCCATTAATGAAAATGGCAAGCTGAACAAGTTGGGAGCAAGCTGCGCTTTTCGGCTCTTTGACGCACACGCAACCCCATTGGCCGTCTCTTATGTGATGAGAATTTCCCTACGTTCGGCCAATCTCTGGTTCAAAAAATGGCAGACGGCGCGCATTGTTTGACACGGGCGCACTCGAAGCGCAAATATCCAATGACACCACTCAGAGAATCGCTACTCTGTTGATCCTGTCCGCACCGTCTTTAGTCAGATGGCCGTAGTTCCGTTCAATAATCTTTACCGATGTGCCCGTATATCGGGCCACGTCGTGAATCGGAATCCCTTGTGTCAACGCTTCCGATATGAACGAGTGTCGCGCAAAGTAAAGCGTGGCTGTAGGCATTTTCGCTTTATCGCGCGCAGTCACAAAACGACTATGCCAAGTGTCCACTGTCCATCGCTTACGCGAATTAGTGAGGAACAGAGGCGCGTTAGGCGCTCGATCCTGTACAAGCGTATCAAGTACCTCACGCGCCTTATCTGATACTCGAATAGTGCGCGGCCCCGTCTTACCAGTTAGGAATAGCTCCCCACTATTCGCGCTGTAATCGGCCACGTTGGCCTTAGCCAGTTCCCCCGGACGGCAACCAAGCAAGAAAAGCGCAGTAGCAAACTGTTTCAGGTCCTCAGACATAGAGGCGAGTAGCGTATTGCGCTGCTCCGCGTTCAACCAACCCTGTCTACGCTGCGCCACATTTGCGAAGTACTCAACGGCTTTCAGTTCATTGCGCACGTGGGGGTTCTTAGTCGCGTTGAGTGCCGCTTTAACGGACTTCAGGTTTCGATTGATCGAATCCTTAGCCTTACGCTTGTCCTCCGCTCCGCTCAATTGAGCGTTCCGCCACGTCGTTACGTCTGACTCCTTAAGCGCAGTCAACTTTACACGTCCGAACGGTTTCCCATAGACAAGGCGTTCAAATCGGTTTGACGCATCATAGGCCGTTTTATCGCCCTTGGTTGCCCTTCGCTCGATCACGTAAGCCCTACAGGCATCCTCAACCGTTACAGGCTTGGTCGGGTCGCTTTGGCGCTCCTGCTCGCCATTGATTACGTTGTCGGCCCACTTCTCTATAAGCTTGCGGGCCTCATCAAATTCGATTTGATCATTGAGCGTTGTATGGTGGTATCGCTTGCCGTGATACAGCCTGCCGACCCATGTTCCGACGCCTGTCGAAGACGTTCTGTAGCCGATGTGCAGCCCCCGCCGCAAAGCATCCCAATACGGTTCGTTCTGGTGTCGCAGCTTCGCGCGAGCGGTCTTTGACCGGATGTTTTCCTTCGCCATTGTTCCCGCCGATGATGAGTGAAAGTCATCATCTTATCGCATCGCGTAATTTCCGCGTAACTTCGACTTTTTTAGACCACTTCCGCGAAAACTCCACCAGAAGCCAAAGTCTGTAAATTTACCTTATAAATCAATGTCTTAAAAAGACGAAAAGCGGAATAGGAATGTTCCTATGAAGCTTTCGATTTGCCCGGCGTGGGCGATTGGGGACGCGAAGACATCATGAATTCAATCGAAACGTTCAGGAATGTAGGAGTTATGTGGATGGTGCGTGACGGGAGTTTACCGCTAATCTGGAAACGTCACGCGACTGCCGCCGCCCGCCCGGCTATACTGGGTTCACCGGGTGACGCGCATCACGCCCCGCCTGCCCTGCATCGACTGCATACGGAGAAAGCGAATGAGCACGACTGTCGCGCAGATTCTCAAGGCCAAGCCGGATTCGGGCCGCACCATCTACACCGTCACGAAGACCGATCTCGTCTACGACGCCATCAAGCTGATGGCGGAAAAGGGCATCGGCGCACTGCTGGTCGTGGACGGCGACGACATCGCGGGCATCGTCACCGAGCGCGACTACGCGCGCAAGATCGTCCTGCAGGACCGCTCATCGAAAGCCACCCGCGTCGAGGAAATCATGACGGCGAAGGTGCGCTACGTCGAACCGTCGCAATCCACCGACGAGTGCATGGCGCTGATGACCGAGCACCGGATGCGCCACCTGCCCGTGCTCGACGGCGGCAAGCTGGTCGGTCTCATCTCGATCGGCGACCTCGTGAAGAGCGTGATTGCCGATCAGCAGTTCACGATCAGCCAGCTCGAACACTACATCCACGGCACGCCCAGCGTCACATCCGCCTGATCCGCCGCAGCAAAAAAGGCCCAAACGCGTCAGCGTCTGGGCGGAAAGCCGCCGACATGCGGCGACGGAGGTTCTGCTCCTGCGGGCGAACGACGCGCGCGACCGGCGCGCGTCTCGTCAATTCAGCGGTGCGCTCGGGCAGCCCCGGGGACGTTCGATCAGTTACCGAAGTAGACCGAGTTCACCGGATTCGGCGCTTCCCGCGTCACGCGGCGGCCGCCTTGCGCGGCACCCGTTGCCACGGCGCCGTAGCCGCTCGTATCGGCTTGCGCGAGCGTCGACTGGTTCGGCTGGATACGCTGCTCGGCGGCCTGGATGTCGCTCGGATATTGCGAATCGCTCGCCAGCGGCTTGTAGCCGTTCTGCTCGAGTTGGACGAGTTCGGCCTTGACCTGAGCACGGGTCACCCCCTGCTCGGACTGCGCGAACGATGCAATCGGAGCGGCAAGGACGGATGCGGCGATGGCTGCGTAGATGATCGACTTCATGATTTACCTCCGGAATATGTTCTCTTTTGACGTCGCCTCGGCGGTGACTGTCTGAAGCGATTGAATTCAGTGTAGTGCTCGCCATTCCAAGGGGAAACCCTTAGTTTGAACATACAGCGTTGCGTTTTTGGAAAAAATCGCCCACTGTTTCCAGACACGGTCGTTGCAACTTGCTTCACCTGCACAACAATCGCTGACGAAACGCCAACAGCCGGATCACATGCCCGGAAGGTTGTGTTGTAGAATCGTAAGGTTTTATTCACCCGTCGATATTCGATCCACCATGTACGCGCTCACGCCCCTTTCGGTTTCGCCGTCCGGCCCGGCCGGCGTGCGTGCGCGCGCCGGCCACCCGGCGCATCCCCTCGCTCGACGCACGGCCCAGGCGCCGCTCGCCCCTGCCCGGCGCCTGATCTGACCGCTCGGTCTCCACCCGGAGCCAGGTTAGACAGGCTCCGGGCGATCCTCATAGGCACGCCACGCCTGCCCTGCCGATCATTTGGAGAACCACCATGAAACAACGCCTTTACCAGCTGACCGAACTCGACGTCGCCCGCCTCGAAAAGCACGCCGAGCACAACCCGCGCTTCCAGACGATGCTCGACACGCTGCTCGAACGCGCCGATATCGTCCAGCCCGACGCCATCAAGGCGAACGTCGTCACGATGAACTCGCAAATCACGCTGCTCGACGAAGCGACCCAGGAACAGGCGACCTGGACGATCGTTTATCCGGACGCCGCCAACCTCGAACACGGCCGCCTGAACGTCTTCTCGCCCGTGGGCATGGCGCTGCTGGGCACGCAACGCGGCCAGATGGTCAAGGTGATGCAGCCGAGCGGCGCCGAAAAGCTGATGAAGGTCGCCGCGATCGTGTTCCAGCCGGAAGCCAACGGCGAATACACTCGCTGAACCACCGGCGGCCGACGCCGCGCCATACGGGGCGCAGAACGAAAAAAGCGAGGCACGGGCCTCGCTTTTTTGCATCCAGACGATCCGGATCATCGTCATCGCTTTCCACAGACGAAAAAAAGGCGCCCGAAGGCGCCTTTTCGATGCTGCGAAGCGGGTTGCCCCGCCCGTCACGCTTAGAAGCGGTGACGCAGACCAACCGTTGCTGCGGTTTGGTTGATCGACGAGCTCGGCAGGTTGTCAGCGAAGCTGTTGCCGTTGTAGATCTGCGCGCCGATGCCGTTCTTCGCTGCACGCTGGTACACAGCTTGTGCGTAGACGTCCGTGCGCTTCGACAGTGCGTAGTCAGCTTGCAGGCCGAACTGGTTCCAGTGCGTGCTGCCGTTGTTGATCTTCGCGTTCGTGTACGTGTAAGCAGCACCCAGGCCGAGAGCCGGCGTCAGGTTGTACTTCGCGTTGACTTCGTAGTTGTCGGTGCGCAGCGTGCCCAGACCAACTGCGTTGTTGTCGAGACGTGCTTGCGTCCATGCAGCGCCGACTTGTGCCGGGCCGAATGCGTAGCCAGCAGCAGCACCGTACGTGCGGACGCGGCCTTGGGAAGCGATGCCACCGATTGCCGACGACGTTGCGCCGTTTGCGTTCGTACCGTCACCCAGGTTCGCTTGCGAGTATGCACCCGCCAGCTTCAGGCCTTGGAACTGGTATGCAACGCCTGCGCTGTACGCACGGTTGTTGCCGAAGTTCGTGTTGTTCGAGAACGAGTACGTGCCGCCGAATTGCAGGCCAGCGTAGTTCGCGCTCGTGAACTTGATCGTGTTGTTCTGTGCGACATCACCGTTCGTGCTCAGACGATCGAGGTTCAGCGGGTGCGCGAAGTACGTGCCGCCCCACGAGCCCGTTGCCGTCAGCGGCGCCAGGTAGTCTTGCGTTGCGTCATACTGCTTACCCAGCGTGACCGTGCCGTACTGGCTCGACAGGCCGACGAAAGCTTGACGGTTGAACATGCCGCCGTTGCCGTTCGCGAACTTGCCGTTACCGATGTTGAAGCCGCTTTCCAACGTGAAGATTGCCTTCAGGCCGCCACCCAGGTCTTCCGAGCCACGCAGGCCGAAACGGCTCTGGTCAATGCCCGAACCCATCGCCCAACGCGACTTGCCGTTCACCGACTGGCCCGCTGCGTTAACAGCCGTACCGACGTTGCTCGTGTAGGTGATGCCTGCGTCCAGCACGCCGTACAGCGTGACGCTGCTTTGCGCGTGAGCGACGGTAGCAAACGATGCTGCAGCTGCTGCAACGATCAGAGTCTTGTTCATTCGTGGAGCTCCCTTCTAAAAAGAGGCAGGTCTCGCGACCTTGTTCATAAACGGTCTGCAACCGCCCGGGAGCGCCATCGGTCCTGCTGGCGGCGCCCGGATAGTTGCCCGTTTGGGAACCGTGAGTTTAGGGGTGTACCCTAGGGGAGCGATCCGCAAATAAAGAAATAAGCTTTTCCAGAACTAGAAATAATGAAAGTGGGGACGCGTCATAAGTATTTGTTTTAACGCTTGTTTTTGACCTCTTGACGAGAGTTTTTTGGAGGCTTTCATCGCACCATTCTTTCATGTCATCGTCTTGACGGTTGCATAGAAACAACAAGCAGATTCGGCCCGGCACCCAAAATCGGCAATTATTACCCGATCCAATCTCAAATATTGGCCGTTCCGCATCTAGAACCTCCCTCTCGCCCGGTAAACAGGGAGCGACGCCTGCGCCGCGGCGAGATCCCGTCAGCCGTCAGAAAGGGAACAGGAGGCTCGCGCGTGCCGTGACACGCGGTAACAGCCTTAACCGCCCGCGTAACCCGGGAAGCGGACCGGCAGGCTAATGTAAGGCGGCCTCGAATACAGAACAGGAACCGCCATGAATCGACGCTCGTTGCTGCGCGCCATCGGATTGACCGCCGCCTTTGTCGGCACCGGCTGGCTGCGCACCGCCGCGGCCCAGCCCGCCCCGCCCGGGTACCGGCCCCCCGGCCCGAACCAGGGCCCTGGCCGGCCGCCCTATGCGGATCGGCCGCGCTTGGCGCCGCCGGCGGCACGCCACGACCGTCGCCCGCCACCACCCCGGCCGCACGGCTATATATGGACGGACGGCTACTGGCGCTGGCAGCGCGGTCGCTATATATGGGTGTCCGGTCGCTGGGTCGCGCGGCGCCCCGGGCGCCGCTGGGTGCCCGGCTACTGGCGCCGCCAGGGGCCGGTCTGGATCTACGTCGACGGTTCGTGGCGGTAAGCAGCGGCTCGGCTGCGGCCGATGAAGCGCCCGAGCAGAGCGGCGCGCGAGAACCGCCGCCGTCCGCGCCACGGAATCATGCGCTACGGCATGGGTGCCCGGTCAACCTATCGTCGGGCCGCCGATTTCGACGACATCCTTCGGACAACGAAGCCACGCGATGGCGCTGCGAATGCATCCGGCCATGCCTCGGCCCATCAAGCTCATCTGCCGCACAGCGCCCGTCAACGAACCGTGTCGCACTTCGTCGGCGCGTTCCAGAAGAACCCGGCATCGCGCGCGCAGCGTCATACGACAGCGGCGCGCGGGACAACGTGCGTGTGAGCCACCTACGACAACACGGCCGTTCGCGCGCCTGGCCGCGTACGACCGTACGCGGCCATCATCGCGAAGCTGAGCAGGAAACCCGCGCCGCCGATCAGCAGCAGTCCGATTTCGCCGAATACGGGCAGCAGGTTCGTCAGTGCGCCCGTTACGACCCACGCGACCGCCATCACCGAGCCCGCGACGCCGAGCGCCCAGCCCTGCCGATCGTCGCTGACGGCATCGGAAAACGCCGTATACATCGTCGTGTACGCCACCATGTCGAAGCAGCCGACGACCATCGCGAGCGCCCACAGCACCGGTTCGTGCGGGAACAGCGCGGACAGGATCTGGCCGAGCCCGGCAACCAGCAGGCCCGTCTTCGCGATATCGATCACGCGCCACACGCGCAGCATCAGCCGCACGACGCACAGCAGGCCGAACACGAAGCAGATGCCGATCACGCCGCTGAACAGCCCGAGCCGCGCACTCGTGTAGCCGAATTTCGCCTGCAACAGCAGCATGATGGTCTGCAGATAGAGCCCGTAGCCAACCTGCATCAGGAAGAACACCACCGACAGGAGCGCGACGTTGCGCTGGCGGGCGGCCTCCAGGATGATCCGCAGCGGCAGCAACGGATCGATGCGCGTATCGCCGCGCGGCGCAGCGGAATCGCGATACGACGCCCAGGTCCAGCACGCGCAGATCAGCGACAGTGCGGCGACCAGCACGAACGGCGTGCCGTAGTCGAACAGCGGCGAGATCGTCCGGTCGGACGTCACGCCGCCGAGTACCGGGCCGACGATCACGCCCGCGCTGAACGCGAGCGACATGATGCTCATGTTGTACGCCTTCGTGTCGGGCGTGCTCAGATCGGTGATGGCCGCCTGCGCGATGCCCTGGCAACCGGCCATCAGGCCGGTGAGCCCGCGGCCGGCCAACAGCAGCGCGACGCTGGCATGCCACGCGCCGGCCGCCATCATCGCGTAGCCGGCCGCGAGGCCGAGCACGCACACCAGCAGGATCCGGCGGCGGCCGTAGCGATCGGACAGATCGCCCATCAACGACGAACCGAAAAACATACACAACGGGTAGACCCCGTAGCCGAGGCCGAGATAGAAATTGCGCGCGTGCGTGCCGGCGTCGGCCGGCAGGATGCCCGCGTGCGGGTCGCTGAAAATAGCGGACATCATTGGATAGACGAGCCCGAACCCCATCGCGTCGAGCGCGATGGCGAGCAGGCAGGGGCCGAGCAGTGTGTAGTCGAGCCGGGACATGGCGACCTTCCGGACAGAGTGGATGATCGCCCAAGCGTAATGATCGGGCGGCTGCCGCGGTAGGCCGCCGGCCGCGATGCTAAGCATCGGCTCGCGCGATACCCTGCATGCGGCCCGCGCCGATGGATCGCCGTCCCGGCCGCCGGCGCCCGGCATGCGACCACGCGCCGTTGAACAGCCGGCTGCGCGGCGATCTCGGCAAGCCAGCGCTCGACGTGCGGAAGGCCGGCAACGTCGAGATCGAGCTCGGCCGCCGTGCGCAGCCACGGAAACGCCGCAATGTCGGCGATCGAATACCACGACGACGCGAGATGCGCCGATTCCGACAAGCGGCCGTTCAGGACGCCGTAGAGACGCAGCGCCTCCTTCCGGTAGCGGTCGATCGCTTCCGCATTGCCCGTCTTCGATGCATGCAGGAACCGCCACAACTGGCCGAGCATCGGCCCGATCCCGCCGATCTGAAATGCAGCCATTGCTGGACCGCCGCGCCGCACTGCTCGCGCTACTTCCCCGACTGCGCGAGCGGGCCGCCTTGCATGCCCTGCCCCGTGCCCGACGGCCAGCCGCCCGCGAGCGCCCTGTACAGCGCGACCGTCGACGCCGCACTGCGCATCCGCCCGTCGGCCGCCGCATCCTGCGCCTGCAGCAGCGTCCGTTGCGCGTCGAGCACTTCGTAGTAGTCGATCGCGCCGGCCGCGAAGCGGGCCTGCGCGAGCTGCGCGGCGCGTGCGCTGTCGTCGGCCGCGCGCACGAGGTGCGCGGTCTCGTCACGCGTGCGGGCGACACGCAGCAGCGCGTTCTCGGTTTCCTCCAGCGCGCCGAGCACGGTCTGCCGATACTGCGCAAGCTGGCCGGCCGCTTGCGCGTCGCTCGCGGCGATCCGTGCACGCACGCGGCCGACGTCGAGGAACGACCAGTCGATGCCGAGCGCGATCAGGTTCGTGTCGCTGCCCGCACGGAAGAACCCGTAGCTGCTCGTCGCGCTGCCGAGCAATCCCGACAGCGTGAAGCGCGGGAACAGGTCGGCGGTCGCGACGCCGACGCGCGCGGTCGCCGCATGCAGCCGCGCCTCGGCGGCCGCGACATCGGGGCGGCGGCGCAGCAGGTCGCCCGGCGTGCCGGGATCGATGTCGGCGGCAAGCGCCGGCAGCGGCGGCGGCGTGTCCGTCAGCGCGGCCGTCTTCGGCCAATCGAATCGCCCGATCAACGCATCCGGCGTCTGCCCAGTCAGCACCGCGAGCCGATGCTCGTCGACGCCGATCGCGGCTTCGTACACGGCGATCCGCGATGTCGTCGATTCGTACTGCGCGCGTGCTCGCGCGGCATCGAGTTCGGAGCCTCGTCCCGCGCCGACGCGCGCATTGATCAGCGCGAGCGTCTGCTTCTGGTTGTCGGCGTTGTCGCGGGCGATTCGCAACCGCTCCTGCGAGCCGCGCAGATCGACGTACGTGCTCGCGACCTCGCCCGCGATCGCAACGCGCACCGCGCGCACATCGGCCGCGCTGGCCGCCGTTTCCGCGCGCTGCGACTCGATCGAGCGGCGCACGCGGCCGAACAGGTCGAGTTCCCACGCGGCATTGACGCCGACGCTCGAGATCGGCGTATCGCGCTGGCTGCGCGGCGCGCCGAATGCCTGGTCCTTGCTCATCAGCTGATGGCCGATCTGAGCGCTCGCGGTGATCGTCGGGTAGCGGTCGAACGTCGCTTGCGACAGCAGCGCATTCGACGCATCGTAGCGCGACACGGCGACCTGCAAGTCCTGGTTCGCCGCGAGCGCCGCATCGATCAACTGCGTCAGCGCCGGATCGCCGAACCCGCGCCAGAACGTGGCATCGGCGTCGGCCGACGCGTCGGGCGGCATATCGGGCCGTGTATGGGCCGGCGCCGCGTCGCGCTGCGTCGCCGGGTGTACGTCGCGCGCGAACCGCGCGGCCGCGGCCGTATCGGGCCGCTTGAAATCGGGGCCGACCGCGCATGCGGCGAGCGTCACCGACATCGCGAGCGCGGAAAGACGGAAAGCGGCGCTCATCGGTTTTCTCCTTCGAGGGTGCCGTGCTGTTCGCTCCAGACGGCCGGCGTGCCGCCCGCGAGCTTGCGGATCGCCACGTAGAACACGGGGGTCAGGAACAGCCCGAACAGCGTGACACCCAGCATCCCGGCGAACACGGTGACGCCGGTGGCCGCCCGCACCTCGCTGCCCGCGCCGCTGCCGATCAGCAGCGGCACCGAACCCGCAATGAACGCGACCGACGTCATCACGATCGGACGCAGCCGCAACTTGCACGCTTCGAGCGCCGCTTCGACCGCGCCCTTGCCCTGGATCTCGAGCTCGCGCGCGAATTCGACGATCAGGATCGCGTTCTTGCACGCCAGCCCCATCAGCACGACGAGACCGACCTGCACGAACACGTTGTTGTCGCCGCCGGACAACCACACGCCGAACAGCGCCGCGCACATGCACACGGGCACGATCAGGATCACCGCGAGCGGCAGCGTCCAGCTCTCGTACAGCGACGCGAGCACCAGGAACACCAGCATCACCGCGAGCGGGAACACGACGATCGCCGCGTTGCTCTGCGTGACCTGCTGATAGCTGAGGTCGGTCCATTCGAGCGTGATGCCGGGTGGCAGCACGTCCTTCGCGATCTGCTGAAGTTTCGCGATCGCCTGCGACGACGACATCGTCTTCGGGTCGGCATCGCCGATCAGGTCGGCGGCCGGATAGCCGTTGTAGCGCACGACCGGATCGGGGCCGTACGCCGGCCCGACCGTGACCATCGAGCCGATGGGCACCATCTCGCCCTTCGCGTTGCGCGTGCGCAGGTTCGCGATGTCGGCGGCCGTCTGCCGGTGGCCGGCATCCGCTTGCGCCATCACGCGATACACGCGGCCGAACACGTTGAAGTCGTTCACGTACATCGAGCCGAGATACACCTGCAACGTGTTGAACAGATCGGTCAGCGCGACGCCCTGCGCCTTCGCCTTCAGCCGGTCGACCTTCACCTCGAGCTGCGGGATGTTCGCCTGGTACGAGCTGACCGGGTAGCTCATCCCCGGCGTCTTCGCGACCGCGGCCTGGAACGCGGTGAGCGCCTTCTGCAATTCGCCGTAGCCGAGGTCGCCGCGATCCTCCAGATACAGCGAGTACCCGGAGCCATTGCCCAGGCCCTGGATCGGCGGCGGCATCAGCGCATAAGTGATGCCGCCATCGATCGCCGCGAAGCGCGCGTTCAGGTCCGCGTTGATCTGCGCGGCGCTGCGATGACGCTGGTCGAACGGCTTCAGGATCACGTACGAGTTCGTGATGTTCGGCGTGTTCACGCCCTGCAGCGCATTCAGCCCGGCGAACGCCGGCACCATCTCGACGCCGTCGGTGCCGAGCGCGATCTTCGTCATCTGCTCGGTCACCGCGCTGGTGCGCGCGAGCGACGCGCCTTCCGGCAGCTTCGCGCCCGCGAACAGGTACAGCTTGTCCTGCACCGGGATGAAACCGCCCGGCACCGCGTTGAACAACAGCGCGGTCGCCGCGAGCAGCGCCGCATAAACCGCGAACACCACGCCGCGCCGCTTCAGCGTGCGACCGACGACGCCGTGATAGCGATCCGAGCTGCGCTCGAAGAAGCGGTTGAACGGACGAAACAGCCAGCCGCATGCGCGGTCGAGCGCACGCGTCAGCGCATCCTTCGGCGCGCCGTGCGGACGCAGCAGCTTCGCGGCGAGCGCGGGCGACAGCGTCAGCGAGTTGATCGCGGAGATCACCGTCGAGATCGCGATCGTCACCGCGAACTGCTTGTAGAACTGGCCGGTGACGCCCGACATGAACGCCATCGGCACGAACACCGCGCACAGCACGAGCGCGATCGCGACGATCGGCCCCGACACCTCGCGCATCGCCTGGTGCGCGGCATCGCGCGGGCTCAACCCTCGCGCGATGTTGCGCTCGACGTTCTCGACCACGACGATCGCATCGTCGACGACGATCCCGATCGCGAGCACGAGCCCGAACAGCGTCAGCGTGTTGATCGAGTAGCCGAGCAGATAGAGCCATGCGAACGTGCCGACCACCGACACCGGCACCGCGACGAGCGGAATGATCGACGCGCGCCACGTCTGCAGGAACAGGATCACGACGAGCACGACCAGCACGACGGCCTCGATCAGCGTGTGCTGCACCGCGCGGATCGATTCGCGCACGAACACCGTCGGGTCCCACACCGGGCGGTACGCGACGCCGGGCGGGAAGCGCTTCGACAGCTCGTCGAGCTTCGCATACACGGCCTTCGCGACGTCGAGCGCGTTCGCGCCCGGCGACAGGAAGATGCCGACCACGGCCGAATGCTTGTCGTTGAAATACGAGCGCAGCGTGTAGTCGCCCGCGCCGAGCTCGATTCGCGCGACGTCGGACAGCTTCACCACCTGGCCGTCGTCGCCGTTGCGCAGCACGATGTCGCTGAATTCCTGAACCGTGCGCAGGCGGCCGCGCACGTTGATCGACACGAGAAAGTCGTTCTTCTTCGGCGACGGCTCCGCGCCGAGCTGGCCGGCCGACACCTGCACGTTCTGCTCGCGCACGGCCGCGATCACGTCGCTCGCGGTGAGCCCGCGCGACGCGAGCCGGTTCGGGTCGAGCCACAGCCGCATCGCGTAGTCGCCGGAGCCGTATACGCCGACGTCGCCGATGCCGGTCAGCCGCGACAGTTCATCCTTCACGTTCAGCGTCAGATAGTTGCGCAGGTACAGCGAATCGCGGCTGTTGTCCGGCGAGTAGAGGCTCACGTACATCAGCGGTGTCGGCGACTGCTTCTGCGTGGTCACGCCATACTGGCGCACCTCGTCGGGCAGGCGCGACAGTGCCTGGCTCACGCGGTTCTGCACGCGCACGGCGGCCGTGTCGGGATCGACGCCCTGCAGGAACGTGACGACGACCTGCAGGCTGCCGTCCGAACCGGCGACCGACTTCATGTACATGATCCCTTCGACGCCGTTGATCGCCTCTTCCAGCGGTTCGGCCACCGATTCGGCGATTTCCTTCGGGTTCGCGCCCGGATAGGTCGCGCGCACGACGACGCTCGGCGGCACGACTTCCGGATATTCGCCGGCCGGCAGCATCGGAATCGAGATCAGGCCGAGCGCGAAGATGACGATCGACAGCACGACCGCGAAGATCGGCCGGTCGATGAAGAATCGGGAGAAATCCATCACGTGTCTCCCGTTACTGTGCGGCCGGCGCGCCGGCGTCGGCCACGGCCTGCGTGCCGGCACCGGAGTCCGCCACCGCGCGCGCGGGTAGCGCCTTCGGCTTCACCTGCGCGCCTGGATAGTAGATGCGCTGCACGCCGTCGACGACCACGCGGTCGCCCGCCTGCAGCCCCTTCTCGACGATCCGCTCGCCGTCGAGCGCGCGCCCGATCGTCACGTCGCGGCGCAGCGCCTTGTCGCCGGGGCCGATCACGTACACGTACTTGCGGTCCTGGTCGGTGAGCACGGCCTTGTCGTCGACCAGCAATGCATCCTGGTCGCGGCCGCTGACGAGCTGCACGCGCGCATACAGGCCCGGCGTGAACGTATGGTCCGCGTTCGGCAACCGTACGCGTGCGCGGATCGTGCCGGTTTGTGGATCGAGCCGGTTATCGAGGAAATCGACGGTGCCCGCATGCGGGAAGCCCGTCTCGTTCGCGAGGCCGATGCGCACCGGATCGGCGCCGATCGCGCGATGCGTCGGATCGGCGCGCCGCGCGTTGTAGCGCAGGTAGCTCTGCTCGTCGCAATCGAAATACACGTAGACGGGATCCTGCGACACGACGGTCGTCAGCAGCGTGTCGTCCGCACGCGCGAGGTTGCCGACGGTCGCGACCGCACGGCCGACGCGGCCCGCGATCGGCGCGCGCACTTCGGTGAAGCCGAGATTGAGCTTCGCGTCGGCAACGGCCGCATCCGCCGCCTGCAGATCGGCGCGCGCCTGCTCGGCGGTGGCGCGCGCGTTGTCGAGTTCTTCCTGCGACGTCGCATGCGCATCGATCAGCGTCTGCATGCGCTTGAGCTGCACGTTCGCGAGGCTCGCGGCCGCACGCGCGCGCTGCTGCTGCGCATTCGCACGGTCGAGCGCGATCCGGTACGGGCGCGGATCGATCTCGAACAGCAGCGCGCCCTGCGCGACCACGTCGCCCTCCTTGTACACGACACGCTGCAGATAGCCGCTCACGCGCGGCCGCAGTTCGACCGCGTCGACCGCTTCGACGCGTCCGTTGAATTCGTCCGCGAGGCGGATGGTGCGCGGCGCGACGGTGGCGACGCCGACTTCAGGAAGGGGGTAAGCCGATGATGCGCCTTTGCCGTCGTGACAACCCGACAACGCCAGCAACAGGGCGCAGGCGGCGCCCAAAGGCGGCGTCCTGCGTAGGGAAAAGGAGAGCATGATGCCTCGCGACGGGTTAAACTGCCGCGTAGCATAAAAGTTGAAGTTAACTTCAAGTCAAGCTTTCCCGGAGGGTGTCATGGGTATCCAGGAAACCCCGCAATGGCCGCTGATGTCGATCCGCGAAGTGGCCGCGCGCAGCGGCGTGCCGGCGTCGACGCTGCGTTTCTACGAGA
>Ga0209370_1001259_pt1 | contig 23389 bp, 19 predicted proteins | sample AgamicAtPrz_FD_187164 | JGI IMG/M metagenome (GOLD analysis project Ga0209370, IMG submission 187164) | Agave microbial communities from Guanajuato, Mexico - At.P.rz (SPAdes) (version 2) | ecosystem: Host-associated > Plants > Phyllosphere > Phylloplane/Leaf | place: Guanajuato, Mexico... | reverse complement strand
GAGTGTCTTCAGGTAATTTGGATTTCGAGCAATTCCGGATCTTTCTGGAAAAGGCCTGTGGCATCGTGCTTGGCAGCAACAAGCAATATCTGGTCTCCAGTCGGCTGAACAAGTTGATGGAGACCAACGGCATCAAGACTCTGGGGGAGCTGGTGCAGCGCATGCAGAGCCAGCCGCGCAGTGGTTTGCGTGAGCAGGTGGTCGATGCGATGACCACCAACGAAACCCTGTGGTTTCGCGATACCTATCCCTTCGAAGTGCTCAAGAATCGCGTATTGCCCGAGCTGATCAAGGCCTATCCCGGCCAGCGCCTGCGTATCTGGTCGGCTGCCTGTTCCTCGGGGCAGGAACCTTATTCGCTGTCGATGAGCATCGATGAATTCGAGCGCAGCAACGTCGGCCAGCTCAAGGCCGGGATTCAGATCGTGGCCACCGACCTGTCGCCTACAATGCTGAACAACTGCAAATCGGGCGAGTACGATAGCCTGGCCATGGGCCGCGGGCTTGCCCAGGAGCGCTTGCAGCGCTATTTCGATCCTAAGGGGCCGGGGCGCTGGGTGGTCAAACCGGCAATCAAGAGTCGTGTGGAATTCCGGCCGCTGAACCTGCTCGATAGCTACGCCAGTCTTGGCAAATTCGATATCGTGTTCTGCCGCAACGTACTGATCTACTTCTCGGCGGAAGTGAAGAAGGACATCCTTACGCGTATTCACGCCATGCTCAAACCCGGCGGATACTTGTTCCTTGGGGCCTCGGAGGCGCTTAACGGGTTGCCCGAGAAGTACCAGATGGTTCAGTGCAGCCCTGGGATCATCTACAAAGCCAAGTGATCTTGAGTTGTTAGAAGAGCGGGAGGCCATGGCCTCCCGTTTCGTCTTATGGCTGACAGCCTTCTGTCACCACCGCGTCAGAAAAGCGGCAATCCAGCGTTCAGATTGCCGTTTCTACCTTGCCAGGCGGTGGAAAAGCTTTGCCGCTCATGCACCTCGAATGCCCCGCTTTTCAGTGATCTGGCTGATTTATAAGTAAAAAAATAAATTGGCACGTGCCTTGCTATGAGCTCTGCAGGCAAACAGGCTAGCCGTTACGGCAAAGGTCCCTGAGATGAGCATCAGTTTCGATAGTGCACTTGGCATCCATGAAAAGGCATTGGGCTTCCGCGCCCAGCGCGCTGAAGTGCTGGCCAATAACATGGCCAACGCCGATACCCCCGGCTACAAGGCACGTGACCTGGATTTCGCGTCGGTGCTAGCGCAGCAGGCTGCAAAGAACAGCGCGAGCGGCAATACGGGCTTGAGAACCACCAATAGCCGCCATATCGCAGCAGAAGGCGTGCCAATGGGCGACGCTTCGCTGGCCTATCGCACGCCGACCGCGCCTTCGATCGATCAGAACACCGTAGATGCACAGGTCGAACAGGCGAATTACGCCGAAAACGCGGTGGCATTTCAGACCAGCTTCACGCTGCTCAACAGTAAATTCAAAGGGCTCGTCAGCGCCCTGCGTGGTGAATAAAGGAGCCTGATATGTCCCTCACCAGTGTTTTCAATATCGCCGGAACCGGTATGAGTGCCCAGAGCACTCGCCTCAATACCATCTCCAGCAACATTGCCAACGCCGAGACCGTCTCCTCGAGCGTCGATCAGACCTATCGCGCGCGCCATCCGGTATTCGCCACCGTATTTCAGAATGCGCAGGGCGGTAGTAACGGCTCCTTGTTCGCCGATCAGGATCACTCCGGCGCTGGCGTTCAGGTGCTGGGCATCGTCGAGGATCAGAGCAGCCTTATGCCGCGTTATGAGCCCAACCATCCGGCAGCGGATGAGAAGGGTTACGTGTACTACCCCAACGTAAACGTGGTCGAGGAGATGGCGGACATGATTTCCGCCAGCCGTGCCTTCCAGACCAACGTGGAAATGATGAACACCGCCAAGCAGATGATGCAGCGCGTGCTGACTCTGGGTCAGTGAGCTGGGAGTGAGAGATGAGCACTGTTGATGGCGTCAACTCCAGTTCGGTACTGGACAAATATCAGATCAAGCAGGACTCCACGCAAAACAAGGAGCTGGGCAAGGATCAGTTTCTCAATCTGCTGGTAGCGCAGCTGAACAACCAGAACCCGCTGGAGCCCCAGGGCAACGGCGAGTTCATCGCGCAGCTGGCGCAGTTCAGTACCGTTGAGGGGGTCGAGAAGCTCAATTCGAGCATGGAGACCATCCTGTCCGGCTATCAGTCTTCGCAGGCGCTCCAGGCGTCCTCGTTGGTCGGGCGCAAAGTGATCGTGCCGGTCGACAAGGCGGTCGTCGATACCAGCGAGAGCTTCAAGGCCAGTGCCGTGCTGCCAACCAGCAGCAGTAACGTGTACGTCAACGTCTACGACAGCGCCGGCGCGGTGGTCAGTCGTATCAACCTGGGTGAGCAGCAGGCCGGCAACGTCAGCTTCATCTGGGACGGTAAGGACTCGAGCGGCAACGTCATGAAGCCAGGTACCTACAGGTTCGAGGCGCAGGCCACGTATGGCAACGAAACCAAGGGGCTTTACACGCTGCTGCCGGCCAACGTCGACAGCGTCACCCTGGGTGGCAACGAATTGATGCTTAACCTGGCAGGAATCGGCAACGTGCCGTTGTCCCAAGTGCAGGTCATTGGTCAGTAATTAACGGGCTGTAAATGCCGGGTTTTCGGCAAGGAGAATTTTCATGTCGTTCAATATCGGTCTTAGTGGCCTGCGTGCTGCGACCAGTGACCTCAACGTAACGGGTAACAACATCGCCAACGCCGGTACCGCTGGCTTCAAGCAGTCACGCGCCGAGTTTGCCGACCTGTATGCCTCGTCCATGCTCAGCAGCGGCTCCAACCCGATCGGTAGCGGCGTGCTGCTCAGTGATGTATCCCAGCTATTCAGCCAGGGCAACATCAACTACACACAGAACTCGCTGGATCTGGCCATCAACGGCAGCGGCTTTTTCCGCACCAGCAACAATGGTGATATTAGCTACACTCGTGCCGGCTACTTCGGTACCGACCGTGAAGGCTTCATCGTCAACAACTTTGGGCACAACCTGCAGGGTTACGGGGTGGATGCTAACGGCAACCTGCAGAACGGCATCATCGGCAATCTGAAGATTGAAACCGCCAGTCAGGCGCCGCGTTCGACCAGTACCATTACTCAGCCCTTCAACCTGAACTCTACTGAAGCTGTGCCGGTATTACGTCAAAGCGCCTACGATACGGCCTATCAAACTGCCTTCAATGGCGTGCTGTTGCCTGGTAACCCTAATCCGACTCCTGCTGAAATCGCGGCAGCTACTGCGGCGGCTACTCCTGCGGAGCTTGCAGCAGCGAATGCGGCAGGCGCAACGGCAGGCACAAATGCGGCGAATGCTTCGTTCAATCCGGCCGATCCGACCAGCTACAACCGTTCTACCTCAGTCAATATTTTTGACGCGCAGGGTAATGCGCACTCCTTTACGCAGTATTTCGTGAAGACTGGTGCAAATAAGTGGGACGTTAAGATTCTAGTCGATGGCCGTAATCCTCAAACCCCGGAGAGTACTCAGCCACTTACAGCGTCGATAAAGTTTGATCCGTCGGGGAAAATGGAAGCAATTGATCCTGCTGGGCTCAGCGATGGGCTTTCTATCAGCCCTGATGGCACGATTAGCATGAATGGCTGGAGGCCAGCGGCGCCGACCAATGCCGAAGGTACGACCTGGGCGGCTAACGGGTCTGCCGCTAGTGCTGCGATCAAATTCGATTTCCGTGGCTCTACCCAATTCAACAGTACCTTCTCGGTCGCCAAGGTTGTGCAGGATGGCTACAGCACGGGCGAACTAGCTGGCTTGCAAATAGATGAGACCGGTCAGCTTTTTGCGCGCTATACCAATGGCCAAACCAAGATTCAGGGCCAGGTGGTTCTGGCTAACTTTGCCAACATGCAGGGTTTGACGCCGGTGGGCAAAACGGCCTGGGTACAGTCTTCTGAATCGGGTGAGCCGGTTATCGGCACGCCCAGAAGCGGCACGCTGGGCAGTTTGCAGTCCAGTGCTCTGGAAGACTCCAACGTCGAGCTCTCCGATCAGTTGGTCAACCTCATCGTGGCGCAGCGTAACTACCAGGCCAACGCCAAGACCATCGAAACCGAGAGCGCGATCACGCAGACCATCATCAACCTGCGTTAAGCGTCAGGGAGTCGTTGCCGGAATCGGCAATGGCTCGCCGAGCGACAAATTACAGGCTCCCTCGGGAGCCTTTTTTGTTCTATAAATTCTTTTAAAATCAATAATTTGGGTTTATTTTTAAAGTGTGGCATGCGTATTGCTTTTGAGCTGTGGTCAGAGTAGCGGGCGCGTTGCCCACCTCGGAGGAAAACATGGACAAGATGCTGTACGTCTCCATGACTGGTGCCCACAACAATACGTTGGCCCAGCGTGCCCACGCCAACAATCTGGCGAACATCTCCACCACCGGTTTTCGCCGTGATTTCGAGCAGGCCCGTTCGATGCAGATTTTTGGCGAAAGCCAGCCGACGCGCGTGTTCGCCATGAGTGAGCGGCCGGGCACCGACTTTACCCCGGGGGCGCTGCAGGAAACCGGGCGCGATCTGGACGTCGCTATCGGTGGCAAGGGCTGGTTGGCCGTGCAGGCGCCTGACGGTACCGAAGCCTATGTGCGTACGGCGAGTCTGAATGTGGATGCCCAGGGCATGCTGCGCACTGGCAACGGTATGCCGGTGATGGGCAATGCCGGTCCTATTGCCGTGCCGCCGGAGCAGAAGATCGAGATCGGTCAGGACGGCACCATCAGTATTCGTGCTCTCGGCGAGGCGCCGCGTGTGCTGGCCGAGGTTGATCGGCTGCGACTCGTCAATCCGGATCTCAAGCAGATGCAGAAGGGCACCGACGGCATGATCCGCTTCACCGGCCCGCAGCCGCCGGCAGCCGATGCCACGGTGCAGATCACCTCGGGTTTTCTCGAGTCCAGCAATGTCAATGCGGTCGAGGAGATGACCTCGATCCTTGCGTTGTCCCGGCAGTTCGAACTGTCCGTCAAGATGATGCGCACTGCAGAAGATAACGACACCGCCATGGCGCGTGTCTTGCAGATGAGCTGATAACCAACACGCGGCGCCATGAATCCGGCGCCCGAGGAGAACGCTATGCTTCCGTCACTGTGGGTCGCCAAGACCGGCCTGTCCGCTCAGGACATGAACCTGACGACCATTTCCAACAACCTGGCCAACGTGTCCACCACCGGCTTCAAGCGTGACCGCGCCGAGTTCGAGGACCTGCTGTACCAGATCCGTCGCCAGCCCGGCGGTCAGTCCAGCCAGGACAGTCAGTTGCCCTCCGGCCTGCAGCTCGGTACCGGTGTGCGCATCAATGGCACGCAGAAAATATTCACCGCCGGCAGCCTGCAGACCACCGAGCAGCCGATGGATATGGCCGTCAATGGCCGCGGCTTCTTTCAGGTGCTGATGCCCGACGGCACGGTGTCCTATACCCGTGATGGCAGCTTTCACCTGAACGCCAATGGCCAAGTAGTCACCTCCCAGGGGTTTGCCCTGGAGCCGGCCATCGTGCTGCCGCCGGAAGTGCGCACTTTCACCGTCGGTGAAGACGGCACCGCGTCGGTCACCACTACCGGCAACCCGCAGCCGCAGATCGTCGGCAACATCCAGATTGCCGACTTCATCAACCCGGCGGGGCTGGAAGCCATCGGCAACAACCTGTTCATGGAAACCGCTTCCAGCGGCGCGCCGCAGGTCGGCACGCCCGGCCTCAATGGCCTGGGTACGACCCTGCAGAACACCCTGGAAAATTCCAACGTCAGCGTGGTCGAGGAGATGGTCAATATGATCACCACCCAGCGCGCCTACGAGATGAACTCCAAGGTCATCTCCACCGCTGACCAGATGCTGGGCTTCATTTCTCAGAACCTTTAAGACCCCGGGGTAGGACATAGGTCCGCCCCTTGATACGCCTGAACGCTGTGAGGTAGTGGTTATGAACCGCCTGGTGTGTGTGTTTTCGATTCTCGGCAGCGTAGTGCTGAGTGGTTGCGTGGCGCCTGCTGCCCGGCCAAACGATCCCTACTACGCACCCGTGCTGCCGCGCACCCCACTGCCGGCCGCGCAGAACAACGGTTCGATCTTCCAGTCCGGGTTCGAAAACAACCTGTACGGCGATCGCAAGGCGTTTCGTGTGGGCGACGTGATTACCATCACCCTCAACGAGCGCACTCAAGCCAGCAAGAACGCTACGTCGAAGATCGCCAAGAACAGTAACGCCAATATCGGCCTGACCTCGCTGTTTGGTGGCGATGTATCGATCGATAACCCCAGCACCAGCCTCAATCCGCTGAAGGCCGAAAACCTGGGGCTGAGCGCTCAGTATGGCGCTCAGCGCAGTACTGATGGTTCTGGTCAGGCGGGGCAGAGCAACAGCCTGACCGGCTCGATCACCGTGACCGTGGCAGAAGTGCTGCCCAACGGCCTGCTGGTGGTGCGTGGCGAGAAGTGGATGACGCTCAACACCGGCGACGAACTGGTACGCATCGCCGGCCTGGTTCGCTCCGACGATGTGGCCCGCGATAACACCGTGGCTTCGACCCGCATTGCCGATGCGCGCATCACCTATTCCGGCACCGGCGCCTTTGCCGATGCCAGCCAGCCGGGCTGGCTGGATCGCTTCTTCGCCAGCCCGCTGTTTCCGTTCTGAGGTCAATGATCATGCGTAAGTGGATCATCACCGTTGCTGTGCTGCTTCTGGCCTCGACCGCTCAAGCCGAGCGGTTGAAGGATCTGGCCAGCATCCAGGGCGTGCGGACCAACCAGTTGATCGGCTACGGCCTGGTCGTCGGCCTCAACGGCAGCGGCGACCAGACCACCCAGACCCCGTTCACCGTGCAGACCTTCAACAACATGATGGCGCAGTTCGGCATCAAGGTGCCGGAGGGCGGCAACGTGCAGCTCAAGAACGTCGCGGCGGTGTCCATCCATGCCGATTTGCCGCCGTTCGCCAAGCCCGGTCAGACCATCGACGTGACCATCTCCTCGATCGGTAACGCCAAGAGCCTGCGCGGTGGCAGCCTGCTGATGACGCCGCTCAAGGGTATCGACGGCAACACCTACGCCATCGCTCAGGGCAACCTGGTGGTTGGCGGCTTCGATGCCAGCGGTGCCGATGGTTCGCGTATCACCGTCAACGTTCCGTCGGCCGGTCGTATCCCAGGTGGCGCTACCGTCGAGCGCCCGGTGCCGAGCGGCTTCGATCAGGGCAATACCCTGACGCTGAACCTCAATCGCCCGGATTTCACCACCGCCAAGAACATCGTCGATCACATCAACGAACTGCTCGGCCCGGGCGTTGCCCAGGCGCTTGATGGTGGCTCGGTTCGCGTCAGTGCGCCGCTCGATCCGAGCCAGCGCGTCGACTACCTGTCGATTCTGGAAAACATGGAAGTGGATGTCGGCCAGGCGGTTGCCAAGGTCATCATCAACTCGCGCACCGGCACCATCGTGATCGGCCAGAACGTGCGCGTGCAGCCGGCGGCCGTCACCCACGGCAGCCTGACGGTGACCATCACCGAAGACCCGATCGTCAGCCAGCCGGGCGCGCTGTCCGGCGGCGAAACCGCGGTGGTGCCGCGCTCACGCGTCGGCGCCGACGAAGAAAAGAAACCGATGTTCAAGTTCGGCCCCGGCACAACCCTCGACGAGATCGTGCGGGCGGTGAACCAAGTGGGCGCTGCGCCTTCGGACCTGATGGCCATCCTGGAGGCGCTCAAGCAAGCCGGCGCACTGCAGGCCGACCTGATCGTGATTTAAAGGACACGCGACATGGATACTCGACTCTCGGCCGCCGGCACCAGCACCGTAGACAGCGGCGCCTACACCGATCTCAATCGCCTCAACCAGTTCAAGGTCGGTGGCGATAGTGAGGAGAACATTCGCAAGGTCGCGAAGGAGTTCGAGTCGCTGTTCCTCAATGAAATGCTCAAGACCATGCGTTCGGCCAACGAGGTGTTCGCTGAAGGCAACTTCATGAACAGCAACGAGGCCAAGACCTACCAGGACATGTATGACCAGCAGCTGTCGGTGACCATGGCTGGTAATAAGAACGGTATCGGCCTGGCCGACGTAATGGCTCGGCAGATGTCGAAGATGAAGAATCCCAGCGAGCGTCCCAATCCGTTCGCCCAAGTCGATGCGCCGGTGCCGGCTGCGCCGAGCAAGCCGCTGTCTCGCAACGAATCGGTTGCTGATGCTGCGCCTGCGAAAGTCGAGAAGCTCGAGAAAGTCACTACTGCTGCCGTGGATCCTGAGCGCAACGACATGACGCTGATCAATCAGCGTCGCCTGTCGTTGCCGGGCAAGCTGGCCCAGCGCATCCAGGCCGGCATCGTGCCAGGCGCGGAATCGCCAACAGCGACTACTGCAGCCAATACGCCGGCCGGCGACGCTGTCGGCAAGCCCCTGGCAAAAGGCGACTGGCTGCCGGCCAAGGCTTACGCCGCGCCGGCCGAGCGCCGCCTGAACATCAACGGCAGCGAGGAAATTGCCAACCGCACCTCATTCAAATCAGCCAAAGAATTCATGGAAACCATGCTGCCGATGGCCGAGAAGGCCGCGGCCAAGCTGGGTGTCGACCCAACCTACCTAGTTGCTCAGGCGGCGTTGGAAACCGGCTGGGGCAAGTCGATCATCAAGCAAGGCGATGGCAGCAGCAGCTACAACCTGTTCGGCATCAAGACCCACAACACCTGGGACGGCGATTCCGCCCGGGTGATGACCACCGAATACCAGAACGGCAAGCCAGTGAAGGAAGCCGCCTCGTTTCGCTCTTACGAATCCTTCGCCCATAGCTTCGAGGATTACGTGAGCTTCCTGCAAAGCAACGGACGCTACGAAAAGGCGCTGAGCTCCACCGCCAACCCCGAGCAGTTCGCCCGTGAGCTGCAGAAAGCCGGCTATGCCACCGATCCGCAGTACGCCCGCAAGGTTTCGCAGATCGCCCGCAAGCTGTCGACTTACCAGATGATCGCCGCCAACGGCGCGCCCTCGAATCGGGGATGATGAAGCATGGCTGACCTACTGAATATTGGCCTGTCGGGCCTGGCGGCAAACAAGACCTCGCTGTCGGTGACCGGGCATAACATCACCAATATCAATACCCCAGGGTTCTCGCGGCAGGACACCATCCAGGCAACGCGCACGCCGCAATTCAGCGGTGCCGGCTATATCGGCAGTGGCACCACGCTGGTAGACATTCGCCGTAGTTACAGTGAGTTTCTCACCACCCAGCTGCGTAGCAGCACGTCGTTGAACAGTGATGTAAAGGCATATAAGAGCCAGATTGACCAACTGGATTCGTTGCTGGCCGGCACGACTACGGGCATTACGCCGTCCCTGCAGAAATTCTTCTCAGCATTGCAGACGGCCGCCGAGGATCCCTCGAACCTGCCTGCACGGCAGCTGGTGCTTTCTGAGGCTGAAGGCCTGAGTCGGCGGTTCAATACCGTCTACGACCGCCTGAATGAACAGAACAGCTTCGCCAACAAGCAGATGGGTGCCGTTACCGAGCAGATCAACCGATTGGCTGGTTCCATTGCCAGCCTCAACGAGTCAATTTCCATCGCCCAGGCCAATGGCAGTCAGCCTAATGATCTGTTGGATGCGCGCGAAGAAACGGTGCGTCAACTTTCGACCTTTGTAGGCGTCAATGTCGTGGCGCAGAACGACGGCTCACAGAACGTTTTTATCGGTTCTGGCCAGCCGTTAGTAATCGGTAGTAACGCAGCTCGTTTAGAGGTGGTACCGGGTACTAACGACCCGAATCGCTCAGAGATCCAATTCATCGTTGGCTCGGCTCGGCAAACCATAACCACCCAGGTTACAGGCGGGGAGTTGGGAGGCATCTTGCGTTATCGCGAAGACGTGCTGGACAAGACCTTCAACTCTCTGGGTCGCCTCGCACTGTCGATCAGTGATCAGGTCAACAGCCAGTTGGGGCAGGGCTTGGATCTCAAGGGGCAGGTCGGTACCAAGCTCTTTGGTGACTTCAACGAGGAGGCGCTGGCTCGTTTGCGCGTGCTGCCTGCGTCCACCAATAGCAGTAACGCAGCGCCAGTGCTAAACATCACCAACAGCTCGGTATTGACCACCAGTGATTATCGGTTGGAGTTCGACGGCACCAACTACTCGGCGCGCCGCTTGAGTGACAACCAGCCGATGACAGTGACTCAGAATCCGGCTGGTACCCTAAGTTTCCAAGATAGCGCTGGGCGTGATCAGGGTTTCCAAGTAGTCATAGGTTCACCGGCGCCTGCAAAGGACGATTTCTTTGTGCTGCAGCCGACGCGTATTGGCGCGTCGACCATGTCCACAGTTCTAGACCAGGCCGACCAATTGGCCTTCGCCGCGCCGATTCGCTCTGAGGCCAATCTGCAGAACCGCGGTAATGGCGTAATCACTCAGCCAACGCTGCAGACTACTGGCAGTGACATCAATCCGTCGGCCTTGGCAACAGCCTTTCCTGTTACGCCACCGGTTGCATTGACATACGATGCCGCTTCAAACAGTTTCGAGTTGCCAGCAGGTGCGACGTTGACGCGCGTCGACAGCAAGGGGCAGCCGATCATCCCCGCACCTACGCCACAATTCGAGCCTGGTCAGCAGAATAATTACCAACTGAGTATGCCTGGTGGCATTGTTATCAATATGAGTGTTAGCGGCCGTCCACAAGATGGTGATCGCTTCAACATTGCATTCAACTTGAACGGCGTCTCCGATAACCGCAACGCCTTGGCATTGGTGGGCCTGCAAAACAAACAGGTTGTGGGCGTGGATCCCAGTGTTACCGGTATCGCCACCGGCTCCAGCTTTACCGACAGCTATGGCGACCTGATCGAGCGGGTGGGCACCCTGACCGCCCAGGCTCGTCAGGATAACGACGCCACCGGCGCTATTCTCAAGCAAGCTCAGGACAACCGTGACTCGCTCTCGGCGGTCAACCTGGACGAAGAGGCGGCCAACCTCATCAAATTCGAGCAGTACTACAACGCTTCGGCCCAGGTGATTCAAGTTGCGCGCTCTTTGTTCGATACCCTGATTGGAGCATTCCGATAAGGGCATTCAGTTTGATGGTGCAGCTGCATCCAGCTCGATGCATAGCAAGATCGGGCAAACGAGTTAACGATCATTTCGTTCTGACCATCAGCAATGGCTAGATGGTAGAAATCCCCAAAGGGGGGCGGTACCGGTAGATCCCGGGCCGCCAGACAAGGCGAGGCAGTTATGCGTATTTCCACTCTTCAGGCGTTCAACAACGGCGTTCAAGGCCTGCAGCGCAACTACGCCAATGCCATTCGTACCCAAGAACAGATCAGTACTGGCAACCGCATCCTTACGCCGGCCGATGACCCGGTTGCTTCGGTGCGTCTGCTGCAGCTTGAGCAGCAGCAGAATGTGTTGACGCAGTACAAGGACAATCTGACGGCCGCGCAGAACAGCCTGACTCAGGAAGACGTCACGCTTAACTCGGTCAATACGGTATTACAGCGGGTGCAAGAGCTCGCCGTACGTGCTGGCGGTGGCTCGCTTAGTGCCGACGACCGCAAGTCGATTGCTGCAGAGTTGCGCGAGCGCGAGGATGAGCTTCTAGGGCTAATGAACAGCAAAAATGCCCGCGGTGAGTATCTGTTCTCAGGCTTCCAGGGCAAGTCGGAACCCTTCGTTCGCAACGCGGATGGCAGCTATAGCTATGAGGGTGATGAAGGGCAGCGCAAGGTCGAGATTGCAAGCTCCCTCAGTGTTCCCATCAGCGATAACGGCAAGAAGGTTTTCCAGAACATCATCAATGCAGGCCGCCTGCAGGCCGCGGTGCCAACTACAGTTGGTACGCCGCCCGTGCCATACACAACGCCTGCAGGGTCAACCCTCAGGACATCGACCCCTCTCGTTCAGGATGAGGTTGCCTTCGCAGGTAACCCCAAGTTCCCTGACGCAGGGATAGATATCGTCTTCAGTGATACCGATCCCAATAGCTATAAAATCTACGATGCCCAAACCGGAGCTGAGTTAGGAGACGGTGCAGTGGACGGCCGTGCGGAGAGCACTGACAAGCTGGTTTTCCGCGGTGTTGTAGTCAATTTCAATGGTACCCCGGTTGGTGGCGAGCGTATCCAGATCACCGCGGATCAAAATGCCCAGAAGCAAGGTGTGCTGGACTCCATTGCCAATTTGCGCAAGGCATTGGAAGGCGAGCCATCCACGCCTGAGGGCAATTTCGTGGTTCGCGACGCAGTCGCCCAGGCGCTGACGAATCTGTCGAACGCCAGTATCAATGTCGACAGCGCACGCGGTGATATCGGTGCAAGGTTGAACATCATTGATAGCGCAAAAGCCGATAACGATGACGTTACCTTGGTCAACAAGTCGACCCAAGCAGAGCTGCGCGAGCTTGACTATGCCGAGGCGATGCCGCGCTTGGCGTTCCAAACCTTGATTCTCGAAGCGGCGCAACAAAGCTACGTGAAAATCAGCGGCTTGAACCTGTTCAATAAGCTTTAACGCTTCCGCCTTGCGTTCGAATTGTGTGTCGTGCCGGCTCGGCGTACACGTCGCAGTGAGTTTTGCATGTGCTGATCAGGCTTTGCTTTTTTAGCCAAGCGTTGTGGGGTTGAGAGTTTACAGCTGCTAGCGTTTATCTCTGCCAGAGGTGATCGCTGATCCCTGGTAGCCCTTCAGGCCCTCGATATCCTTTCTAGCAGGCGCAGTTGGCTACCCAATGCCTGCAGGCGGCACGAGTTGAAAAGGGCTTGCAAAAAAAATTAGCTAGGCCCTAAAGCTTCCACCGAATACGCCGATAAAGACTACGAATGCGAAGTAACTGGGTGCCTGAGCAAGGCGATGGCCCAAGCGCTCGCACCACCCGGCTACCTTTAGTACCCGCCCCTTGGAGGCATGCAATCATGGCACTTACTGTAAACACCAACATCGCGTCGCTGAACACCCAGCGTAACCTGCAGTCTTCGTCCAACTCCCTGGCAACCTCCATGCAGCGCCTGTCTACCGGTAGCCGCATCAATAGCGCCAAGGATGACGCAGCAGGTCTGCAGATCTCCAACCGCCTGACCAGCCAGATCAGCGGCCTAAACGTTGCGGTGCGTAACGCCAACGACGGCATCTCCCTGGCTCAGACCGCTGAAGGTGCTCTGCAGCAGTCCACCAACATCCTGCAGCGTATGCGTGATCTGTCCCTGCAAGCTGCCAACGGCAGTAACGACTCGGTTGACCGCTCCGCGCTGCAAAAAGAAGTAGGTGCTCTCCAAAGCGAATTGAGTCGGATTGCCGAGACTACTACTTTCGGTGGTCGTAAGTTGCTCGATGGTTCGTTCGGTGCCACTGCTTTCCAAGTTGGAGCCAACTCGAACGAAACTATCGATGTAACAATCGGTGATGCCAGTGCTAACAAAATGGGGGCTTATACCTCAGATAAAGCAGGCACTGCTTCCGGTATCGCAGGTGCTGCAGCGGGTGATGCGAATGGTACTATTACCGTCTCGGCTAATGGCAAGCAGACTAAAGTACAGGATATTGTCGCTACTGATACCGCGTCAGAAATCGCAAAAAAAATCAATGCTGCTGGTACGCCTGTGAAAGCGTCCGCTCGTACAGATGCTGTAATCGCTAAAACAGCAGCAGCTGCTGTTTTTGATTTGAAAATCGAGGTTTTCAAAACAGATACAACCGCTGCGAAGGTCGACTCTACGATTGATCTTAAAGGTCTGACTTCTTTTGACCAAGTTGTGAGTGCAGTTAACTCTAGCGGTTCCGGCATATCGGCGAAGGTTAACGGCAATGGAACTCTTGAGATTAGCTCTAATGATGGAGCTACCCTGAAGTTTACTGGCGCGGCTTTCGGGGCCGATGGTACTACCGCTGCCGCTGCAAATAGTATGACTTTGCAAGCTCGTTCTGCAGAGGACAGCAACAAAGACAACTTGGGTGATCTTGGGCCTGCTACTCCTGTTGACATCACAGCAGCAGCTGCTCCTGGCTTTGCTAACGGTGCTGTAAAGCTGAGTTCGTCAGCTGCATTCTCTCTGACGGGGACTGCAGTGCCAAAAGTAACGGGTGAGGCCTCTGGTCAGTTAGCTAAGGTTAGTGATGTTGACGTGAGTTCTGCTTACGGCGCTCAAAATGCCATCGATGTGATCGACGCTGCCATTGCGTTCATCGACTCGCAGCGTTCGGACCTCGGTGCTGTACAGAACCGCTTCGACAACACCATCTCCAACCTGCAGAGTATTTCGGAGAACGCCGAAGCCGCCCGTAGCCGCATCAAGGATACTGACTTCGCTGCCGAAACCGCTACGCTGGCCAAAAACCAGGTGCTGCAACAAGCCGGTACTGCGATTCTGGCCCAGGCCAAGCAGCTGCCGCAGTCTGTGCTCAGCCTCCTGCAGTAACACGAGTCGTTATGGGGTAGTAAATAAAGGAGGGGCTAGCCCCTCCTTTATCCATTGATACGAGGTGAATCATGGATATCAACAAAGTCACGGGCAATACGCTTGTGCAAGCCTCAGCTACGACCAGCCCTGGCAGTCAAAAGGCTTCCGGGGCATCTGCCGTTTCTGCGCAAGCTGCCGATCAGGATGGCCAGTCAACGGCTAGTCGATCCCAGGTTGATTCTGCTGTGGTGGACATCCACTCTCAGATTCAAAATCTCCAGCGGAATTTGAATTTTTCAGTGGATGAATCGAGCGGTGATGTGGTGGTAAAGGTCATTGATGGCGAGTCGGGCAAAATCGTGAGGCAAATACCATCCAAAGAAGTACTTGAGCTAGCTGCCCGGCTGGAGGATGTGCGTAGCTTGATGTTCGAGGCAAAGGCTTAGGGCACGATTCTTGATTGTGGAAGCTGGTATTGCGTAAGTAGCATATTTTTGACGGAGGCTATCATGGCTGGGATAACAGGTATCGGTGGAAGCGGAATTGATATAGACAAAACCGTGAAAACCCTGGTTGCGGCAGAGCGAAGCCCCAAGCAGACCCAGCTTGACAACCTCGAGAAAAAATCCACTACGACCATCACCTCCTTAGGTGCGGTGAAAAGCGCTCTTAGTGAGTTTAAAAGTGCACTTGCACTGATCAACAGTCCAGCACTATTTCAGGCTCGAACTGCGACCTCTTCGAAACCTGATGTTTTGACTGCTACCGCTGGTTTGAAGGCTGGTGCAGGCAGTTACCAAGTTGAAGTCAAGAGCTTGGCGAGTAGCAGTAAAGTTGCGCTGGCCTCAATCGCCGATAGCGGTAACGCCACCTTCGGTAAGGGCTCTCTTACCATCAAGGTCGGAAATACCGCTTTGCCAGCTATCACGATCGATTCCAGCAACAATACGCTGACTGGCGTTCGTGATGCCATCAATAAAGCCGGTGCCGAGAAAGGCGTTTCCGCAACGATCGTCAACGATAGCTCCGGTGCACGCCTGGTGTTGAGCAGCACAACCACAGGTGCGGGCGAGGATATATCAGTCGTTGCCGCACCCGATGATGGGACTGGCAGCGTTAATCTTTCGAGGTTGGCTTTCACCGCTCCCGCTGTTGACGATCCCGACCCCGCTGTTGCTGCAGATGAGTCTGCTGCTCGGATAATCACCCGTGCCAAGAGTGCCGAGCTGACCGTTGATGGCCTTAAGGTCGTTAGCAAAAGCAATACTGTCGATTCCGCGATTGAAGGGTTGACTCTCAATTTAAAAACGGTGACGACAGCTGGTGCGCCAATTACAGTCGGTGTTGCCCAAGACAAGGGTGGCGTCAAGACGAGTATCCAAAATTTTGTCGATGCCTATAACAAGTTGATGGGGGTGATGAGTGCTGAAACCAAGGTCACTTCAGTAGGCGAGGGCAAGGCACCTTTAGCAGCAGGCTTGGTCGGTGATGCAATGGCTCGCGGGATTATTAGTGCTGTACGTGCCGAGTTGGTCAGTGCACCGGAAGGAAGTGGCGGGGTACGTTCACTTGCCGATCTGGGCATCACTACCCAAAAAGACGGGACGTTGGCGGTTGACAGCGCGAAGCTTGACAAGCAGTTGACTGACAATTTTGAGTCCATTTCTTCTCTTTTTACCGGTGATTCGGGGTTGGCTGCACGGTTGTCGAACAAGGTCGACCCATACGTGCAAACAGGAGGCGTGATCGAGCAGCGCGACAAGGCTTTACGGACAACCTTGACCAGTATCGATAAGCAGAAAGAGTCGCTCAATCTACGCATGCAGGCCTTGGAAACTCGCTTGTTCAAGCAGTTCAACGCCATGGACATGATGTATGCGCAATTGTCCAACACGGCTTCCAGCTTGGCCTCTTCTCTCGAAAATATGCCGTGGGCCTCTGGTAACAGCAAAAAATGATGGCTGAGGGCATCAAGGTTTTACGGTGCTGACCGATACATTAGGTAAGTGGTTTGATGCCTGAGGAGGTGCCCCGTGAGATCTATGGCTGCAATGAAGCAATACCAGCGTGTGGACGTCCAAGCTCAAGTGACCGAAGCTAGCCCGCATCGTCTTATCCAAATGCTGATGCAGGGCGGGCTTGATCGGATCTACCAGGCGAGAGGTGCACTTGAGCGCGGGGCTTTCTCCGAAAAGGGCGAGTTGCTGGGCAAGGCAATCGCGATCATCGGTGGTCTGCGAGAAGCGCTGGATCGAGAGGTGGAGGGCGATTTGGTCGCAAACCTGGATAAGCTTTACGAGTACATGATCATGCGTTTGCTCGAGGGCAATCGCGTTAATGACCCGGCCAAATTGGATGAAGTCGCTAGCTTGCTTCGAGAAGTAAAGTCCGGCTGGGACGCTATCGCCTAACTTCCCGGAATAGTGATAGGGAATTTCTCAATGAACACATCCGTTCTGCGCCTACAGACTACTGGTACTGCCATGCGTGACGCTCTAGCCACCCAAGATTGGGCAGCTATCGGGGAGCTGGATTTGCAATGCAGGCAGGCTGTCGACGATGCTATGGTTGATGCCGCTGACGATGACGGTGTATTGCGTGAGCGAATGCAGGAGCTTTTGGATCTTTACAAGGAACTGGTCGGTGCTTGTAAGGCTGAGCGCGAGCGTCTGGCGCTCGAATTAATCCAATTGAACCAGTCCAAGCAGGGCGCAAAGATCTATCAGCTTTTTGGTTAAGGGCGTAGCTTGCTATTGCTATTTTCTGCATGCTCGGATTGATCTTTTTGCATAATCCCTCCATTTAGTTCTGATTTAAAATTTTCACGCCATAAAATTGACTAAGCGCCAATAATTTACTTTACTGCTGGCCATATGCCGGCGCTCTGGTGGTCGGTGGCTTTCTCTCTTTGGGCCGAACAATTATGTGGCGTGAAACCAAGCTTCTGCTGATCGATGACAACCTCGAGCGTCGTCGTGACCTGTCGGTAATCCTCAATTTCCTTGGCGAAGACCATCTCGCTTGCGGCAGCAGTGAGTGGCGTGACGTCGTGGAGCAGATCGACTCGAGCAGAAGCATCCTGGGCGTCCTGCTTGGCGAGGTGCAGCTCAAGGGCGGGGCGTTGGATCTGCTTAAGCAATTCGCTGCGTGGGACGAGTACCTGCCCGTGCTGATGCTGCACGAGCATGCCACCACCGATTGGCCGGAAGATTTTCGTCGCCGGGTGTTGGCGACTCTGGAAATGCCGCCCAGTTACAACAAACTCCTCGATTCTCTGCACCGTGCCCAGGTCTACCGCGAGATGTATGACCAGGCGCGTGAGCGCGGTCGGCAGCGCGAACCCAATCTGTTTCGCAGCCTGGTAGGCACCAGCCGCGCCATTCAGCACGTCAGGCAGATGATGCAGCAGGTGGCTGATACCGAAGCCAGCGTGTTGATCCTGGGCGAGTCGGGCACCGGCAAGGAAGTGGTCGCACGCAACCTGCACTATCACTCCAAGCGTCGCGAGGCGCCGTTCGTGCCGGTCAACTGTGGCGCTATCCCGGCCGAGTTGCTGGAGAGCGAGTTGTTCGGGCATGAGAAGGGTGCCTTCACCGGCGCGATCACCAGCCGTGCGGGCCGCTTCGAACTGGCCAATGGCGGCACGCTGTTTCTCGACGAGATCGGCGACATGCCGCTGCCGATGCAGGTCAAGCTGCTGCGGGTGCTGCAGGAGCGCACCTTTGAGCGCGTGGGCAGCAACAAGACCCAGAACGCCGATGTGCGCATCATCGCCGCGACCCACAAGAACCTCGAGAGCATGATCGAGAGCGGCAGCTTCCGTGAGGATCTGTACTACCGCCTCAACGTGTTCCCCATCGAGATGGCGCCGCTGCGTGAGCGTATCGAAGATATCCCGCTGCTGATGAACGAGCTGATCTCGCGCATGGAGCACGAGAAGCGCGGTTCGATCCGCTTCAACTCTGCCGCCATCATGTCGCTCTGCCGTCATGATTGGGCGGGCAACGTTCGTGAGCTGGCCAACCTGGTCGAGCGCATGGCGATCATGCATCCCTATGGCGTGATCGGTGTGGGCGAGCTGCCGAAGAAATTCCGCCACGTCGATGACGAAGACGAGCAACTCGCGGCGAGCCTGCGTGATGAGCTGGACGAGCGTGCGGTACTAACCTCATCGGCGCCATCCTCCATGCTGTCAGCGGCGATGCTGCCGGCCGAGGGGCTGGACCTCAAGGATTACCTTGGCAATCTCGAGCAGGGGCTTATCCAGCAGGCGCTCGATGATGCCGGTGGTGTCGTGGCTCGCGCTGCTGAGCGTCTGCGTATCCGCCGTACCACGCTTGTCGAGAAGATGCGCAAGTACGGGATGAGCCGTCGCGAAGATGAGATGGGCGACGACTGAGTCGCCTGTCCTAAATCTTTCAGGGTGGGCTACAGCCCACCTGTTCCCTCAGAGCGTTAACGCTCTTGCAGTCAGTCGATTGACGATCTGCTGCCCATTAAATCTTTATGCTATTGAAAATAAAGAGTTTTATTTTCAGGCATGAGTATTGCTATCTCCTTGGCAAATGACCGCCTTCTGACGGCTCGCCACGCGAGAGAGTGCAATGAAACCAAGCCCGCAACGTCATGTTTTCCTGGATACCTCATCGCCGGTAGGCGCGGAGCGTGGGGAGCTGGAGCAGTCGCTGGCCTTGTTCGAGCAGATGTCGAGCCGGCTAGGTAGCTCGTACAGCCTCTTGGAAAATCGCGTCAATGAACTGACTGGCCAGCTTGCCCAGGTCAGTGAGCAGCGCGTGCAGGAACTCAACGAAAAGGAGCGCCTGGCTAATCGCCTGCAAAGTCTCTTGGATCTGTTGCCGGGCGGGGTGGTCGTCATCGATGGCCATGGCGTTGTTCGCGAAGCCAATCCTGTCGCGCGACACATGCTGGGTGAGCCGCTGCTTGGGCGCCTATGGCGGGACGTGATCGCCCAGCGTTTCGCCCCCCGGCATGATGATGGTCACGAGATTTCCCTGGCTGATGGCCGGCGTCTGTCGATTTCCACCCGCTCGCTGCAAGGCGAGCCAGGCCAGTTGGTATTACTGACCGATCTGACGGAAACCCGTCGCTTGCAGGATCAGCTGTCGCGGCACGAGCGGCTGAGTGCCATGGGGCGTATGGTGGCCTCCCTGGCGCATCAGGTACGTACGCCGCTGTCGGCGGCGCTGCTCTATGCCGGTCACCTGACCGAGCAGGTGCTGCCGGCCGAGCAGCAGCAGCGTTTCGCCGGACGCTTGAAAGAGCGGCTGCACGAGCTCGAGCACCAAGTACGCGACATGCTGGTGTTCGCCCGCGGTGAGCTGCCGCTACCGGACCGACTCGAATCCGCTCAGCTCTTCGAGGCGCTCAGGCGGTCGGGAGAGGCCGTAGTGCAGGGCATCAATGTGCGCTGGCAGTGCGATGCCCGTGGCGGCGAACTGCTCTGCAACCGCGACACGCTGGTAGGCGCGCTGCTGAACCTCGTCGAAAACTCGATCCAGGCGGCAGGACAGGGTGTGCGCCTCAAGGTGCATGCCTACCGGCGCGGCTCCACCTTGCGGCTGTGCATCAGTGATGACGGCCCAGGTATCAACGCGCTGACGCTGGCGCGACTGGGCGAGCCGTTCTTCACCACCAAGACCACCGGCACTGGCCTCGGGCTGGCAGTGGTCAAGGCAGTTGTCCGCGCTCATCAGGGCGAGTTGCAGCTGCGTTCGCGGCCAGGTCGCGGTACCTGCGCCTTGTTGATTCTGCCGCTGATTACCCCAGCGCACCCCACGATTCAGGAGTGACCCATGGCTGCCAAAGTCCTGCTGGTTGAAGACGACCGCGCCCTGCGCGAAGCCCTGGCCGACACCCTCGAGCTCGGTGGCCATGATTACCGGGCTGTCGACTGTGCCGAGGCGGCGCTGATCGCCATTGCTCAGGAGCCGTTCGGGCTGGTGATCAGCGACGTGAACATGCCGGGCATGGATGGGCATCAGTTGCTCGACGCCATCCGCGAACGCCAGCCGCAGTTGCCGGTGCTGCTGATGACGGCTTTCGGTGCGGTCGAGCGTGCCGTCGACGCGATACGCCGCGGGGCGGCTGATTATCTGGTCAAGCCATTCGAGCCCAAAACCCTGTTGTCGCTGGTGGCGCGCCATGCGCTTGGGCGCGCCAGCGAGCTGGAGCAGGACGGGCCGGTAGCCTGCGAGCCGGCCAGCTTGCAGTTGCTCGAGTTGGCGGCGCGGGTCGCCCGCAGCGATTCCACGGTGCTGATCACTGGTGAGTCGGGGACCGGTAAGGAAGTTCTGGCCCGTTACCTTCATCAGCAGTCGCCGCGGGCCAAGGGGCCTTTCATTGCCATCAACTGTGCGGCGATTCCGGACAACATGCTGGAGGCGACGCTGTTCGGTCATGAGAAGGGCGCCTTCACGGGTGCCATTGCCAGCGCGCCGGGCAAATTCGAGCTGGCGGAGGGTGGCACCATCCTGCTCGATGAGATTTCCGAGATGCCGCTCGCTCTGCAGGCCAAGCTGTTGCGTGTGCTGCAGGAGCGCGAAGTCGAGCGGGTAGGCGCTCGCAAACCGATCAGCCTGGATATCCGTGTGCTGGCCACCAGTAACCGTGACCTGGCGGCAGAGGTCGCGGCGGGGCGTTTCCGTGAGGATCTGTTCTATCGGCTTTCCGTGTTTCCGCTGGCCTGGCGACCGCTACGCGAGCGTCCCGCGGATATTTTGCCCTTGGCCGAGCGACTGTTGGCCAAGTACGTGAAGAAAATGAACCTGAACCCGCTGCGCTTCTCGGCTCAGGCCATCGCCTGCCTGACTGGCCACGCATGGCCAGGTAATGTGCGGGAACTCGATAATGCCATTCAGCGTGCGGTGATTCTTCAGCAAAACGGCGTTATCGAGCCTCATGACTTGTGCCTGAACGCGCATATCGGCTTTGCACAGTCTGCACCTGCGCCTCAATTGGCGGTGGTACCGAACGTGCCGATGCCGGTCATGTCGGACGCAAGCGTGACGGACGGCGCCCTGGGCGAGGACCTGCGACGTCGGGAATATCAGGTGATCATCGATATCCTGCGTGCCGAGCGTGGGCGTCGCAAGGAGGCCGCCGAGCGCCTGGGCATCAGCCCGCGGACCTTGCGTTACAAGCTGGCGCAGATGCGCGATGCGGGGATGGATGTCGAGGCTTATCTCTACGCCAGCTAAACCTGAGGTAGCACGGGTTGAGCGAAGCGATACCTGGGGAGTTTTTTAGGTCTCGTGATCGCTTGGTGGGTTACGCGCCGCTCCGAGTAGGTGGCGTTCGCCAGGCTTCTGGCCCGCGGCGCTAACCCACCCTACGGACCGCATGCTTTCCGACACGCGACCTGGACTCGACAGCGCAGCTGAACGCGCTTCAGCGCGGCCCTGAAGGGGTGAGCGAAGCGAATAACCTGGGACGCAGTCCCTGGTGAGAGTCCGGCAGGCAATAAAAAACCCGGCCTAAAGACCGGGTTTCTTGAATTTGGCTCCGCGACCTGGACTCGACAGCGCAGCTGAACGCGCTTCAGCGCGGCCCCGAAGGGGTGAGCGAAGCGAATAACCTGGGACGCAGTCCCTGGTGAGAGTCCGGCAGGCAATAAAAAACCCGGCCTAAAGACCGGGTTTCTTGAATTTGGCTCCGCGACCTGGACTCGAACCAGGGACCCAATGATTAACAGTCATTTGCTCTACCGACTGAGCTATCGCGGAACAACGACGCGTATCCTACTGATTACGAAGGGGAAGTCAAGCATCTGCCGACTTCCCCCCCCGGCAACTTTACAGAACGGCGGCGATGGCCTTGGTCACGACTGGCAGGTTGCGCGTGTTCAGGGCGGCCACGCAGATGCGGCCGGTGCCCACGGCGTAGATGCCGAATTCGCTGCGCAGGCGCTCGACCTGTTCGGTGGTCAGCCCCGAGTAGGAGAACATGCCGCGCTGCTCGGCGACGAAGCCGAAGTCGCGCTTGGCGTTCAGCGCTGCCAACTGCTCGACCATGGCCAGGCGCATGGTGCGGATACGATCACGCATTTCGCCCAGCTCGGTTTCCCACATCACCCGCAGTTCCGGATTGTTGAGCACGGCCGCAACCACGCTGGCGCCATGGGTCGGCGGGTTGGAGTAGTTGGTGCGGATCACGCGCTTGACCTGGGACAGCACGCGGCTGCCTTCTTCCTGGTCGCCGACCACGATGGTCAGGGCGCCGACGCGCTCGCCGTAAAGCGAGAACGACTTGGAGAACGAGCTGGAGACGAAGAAGGTCAGGCCAGATTGGGCGAACAAACGTACCGCCGCGGCGTCTTCATCAATACCGTCGCCAAAACCCTGGTAGGCGATGTCGAGGAAGGGCACATGCTCGCGTTCGCGCACGATTTCCAGCACCGCTTGCCAGTCTTCGGGCGTCAGGTCGACGCCGGTCGGGTTGTGGCAGCAGGCGTGCAGCACGACGATGGAGCGCGCCGGCAGGTTCTTCAGGTCTTCGAGCAGGCCGCCACGGTTCACGCCGTTGCTGAAGGCGTCGTAGTAACGGTAGTTGCGCACCGGGAAACCGGCGGTTTCGAACAGCGCGCGATGGTTCTCCCAGCTCGGGTCGCTGATCGCCACGGTGGCGTCGGGCAGCAGACGCTTGAGAAAGTCCGCGCCGGTCTTCAGCGCGCCAGTGCCGCCGATGGCCTGGGTGGTGATCACGCGGCCTTGCTGGATCAGCGGCGAGTCGTTGCCCAGCAGCAGCTTCTGCACGGCCTGATCGTAGGCGGCGATGCCTTCGATTGGCAGGTAGCCACGTGGCGCGCGAGCGGCGGTCAGGGCCGCTTCGGCTTCGACCACGGCGCGCAGCAGCGGGATGCGACCTTCTTCGTTGGTGTAGACACCCACGCCAAGGTTGACCTTGTCAGGGCGTTTAT
>Ga0209370_1001257_pt1 | contig 23449 bp, 20 predicted proteins | sample AgamicAtPrz_FD_187164 | JGI IMG/M metagenome (GOLD analysis project Ga0209370, IMG submission 187164) | Agave microbial communities from Guanajuato, Mexico - At.P.rz (SPAdes) (version 2) | ecosystem: Host-associated > Plants > Phyllosphere > Phylloplane/Leaf | place: Guanajuato, Mexico... | reverse complement strand
GCCGGCGTGTTCCTGGCCGCGACGCTGATCGCCCAGACCTTTGTCCACACGCTGTAAAGCTGGAGCAAGACCATGATGAACACCATCAAGTGGCCCGGCCAACAGGAACTGCAAGCCTGGCGTCATGACTTTCATCGTCATCCCGAAACCGCGTTTCAGGAGCATCGCACCAGCGCACGCGTAGCCGAACTCCTGAAAAGCTTTGGTCTCGAGGTGCACACCGGCCTGGCCGGCACTGGCGTGGTCGCCGTGCTCAAAGGCAGCCTGGGCTCCGGCCCCTCCATCGGCCTGCGCGCCGATATGGATGCGCTGCACGTGACCGAGCTCAACCAGTGCGACCATGCGTCTACCCACGCAGGCCGCATGCATGCCTGCGGCCATGACGGCCATACCAGCATGCTGCTGGGCGCGGCCCAGGCCCTGGCTTCGGCCCCCGACTTTGCCGGTACCGTGCATTTCATCTTCCAGCCCGCCGAGGAAAACGAAGGTGGCGCGCGCGCCATGATCGAGGAGGGACTGTTCAAGCGCTTCCCCATGGACGCAGTCTACAGCATGCACAACTGGCCGGGCCTGCCCGTGGGCACAGCGGCGGTGCATTCCACGGCCGTGATGGCGGCCTTCGACATCTTCGATCTGACGCTGACCGGCAAGGGTTGCCATGCCGCCATGCCGCATCTGGGCAAGGACGCGCTGCTGGCGGCTTGCCAGCTGGTGACGCAGCTGCCCGCGCTGATCGCTCGCGAGCAGGAGGTGCACAAGCCGGCCGTGCTGAGCGTGACCAGCTTCAATGCCGGCGACACCTATAACGTGATGCCCGAAGTCATCAAGCTGCGCGGCACCGTGCGCTGCTTCGACATGCCTCAGCGCGCGCGCATCGAGCAGCGTTTTCGCGATGCGATTGCAGCGACCTGCGCGCTGCACGGCCTGGAGGCCCAGCTCGACTACCGCGTCAGCTATCCAGCGACCATCAACAGCCCCCAGCATGCCGAAGTCTGTGCCGAGGTGTTGACCCACGTACTGGGCGAGGGCAAGGTGCGCCGCGATATGGTGCCCAGCATGGCCTCGGAAGACTTTGCCTTCATGGCGCAGGAATGCCCGGGCGTCTATATCTGGCTGGGCAATGGCGAGGACAGCGCCTCCCTGCACAACCCCAAGTACGACTTCAACGACGCCAATCTGCCGCTGGGCATGCGTTACTGGGTGGAACTGGTGGGGGCGCTGCTCAAGGGCGGCAAGCTGCCAGCCTGACAGCAGGCTTTCCATAGGAATCAATGCCGGGTCAACGCTTAGTTGAGCCCGGCATTTTTCATGTCCGGACGGTTTGCAAAACCCTAACAAGCCACGCATTCGGACACAGAAATGTCGGAAGGCTGACACCCTGTAACGCCGTTTGATCTGGCGCCCCTATGATGTTTGTAGCGCTCCTGGGCAGTGCCTGTGGAGATCCGGGCAAACTCTGGAGCGTGCGTGGCGGCTGCCGTGATCCCTTGGGCGCAGGGCTGGCCGCGCTAGTAGCAGGTGTTGCATCCCGGCGCATGACCGGGCTTTCACGCGGCGCTGACCGCATCTCTCGCAACGCTGCCTGCACCATTCCTGGTGCCGTGACTTTGTCGCACTGTCCGGGTCTTGATACAGGAGGGCGCTTTATGCCGTTTGGCAATCTTGAGGCGGGCATCTGGCCCGCCGGTTTTCCGCCGCTGCTCAGCTGGTGCGTGCTGGTTGCAGCTGCTGCCTTGCTGGGTCATCTGGTTCACCGCTTTACCGGCTATCCGCGCATGCTCGGGTATACGGTGGTGGGCCTGGTGGCCGGATGGGTGGGCTTTGGCGATCTGCCCTGGCCGCTGCAAGGCAGCACGGCCGTACTGCTGGAGGTGGCTGTGGGCGCAAGCCTGCTGCTGGCTGCCTCTCAGGTGTCATTGCCCTGGCTGTTTCGCCAGCCCTGGTTGCTGCTGCAAAGTCTGGGCGAGTCGCTGGTCACGCTGACGGTGGTGGCTGCGACCCTGCTTGCGCTGGGCTGGGGCTGGGCCGTGGCGCTGGCCGTCGGAGTGATATCCATGGCTGCGTCTCCAGCTGTGTTGCTTCGCATTGCCGATGATCTGCGCGCCAGCGGCGCCGTGACTGACCGCAGCTTGCTGCTGGCTACCATCAGCACCTTGCTGGCGCTGCTCGGCGCTCTGGTGCTGACCGTAGTGTTCGTGCCGGTCGCAGCGGCGGCGGGTGGCGGCCTGCAGTTTTCATCGGCGGGGCTGGGCCGCTTGTTGTTCAGCGTGTTGCTGACTCTGTTTTGGGCCTTTCTGGTCACCATTGCCTTCTGGCCGGTCCTTCGTTGGCAATCATCGCGCAGCGATACCACGGCCCTGTATTTGCTGGCGGCCATGGCTGCGGTCTGTCTGCTGGCCGAACAATGGGGCGGCTCTGCCGCACTGGGCTTCATGGTCGCGGGCCTGATGCTGCGCAATCTCAGTCCCATGCCGCTGGTCTGGCCCCAGGCCTTCCAGGCGGCCAATGCCATGCTCAATCTGCTGATGTTCGTGCTGGTGGCCAGCATGGCCTCGCAAGTGAACCTGTCTGTGGCGATGGTTTCGGTCGTGGCCAGCGCTGTCCTGGCTCGGATTTTAGGCAAGTTTGGCTCCATCCTGCTGCTGGGGCTAGGTACCGGCATAGGCTGGCGCAGGCAATGGCCTGTGGCCTGCGGGCAATTGGCTTTGTCGGGTCTCGCGCTGCTGATGGTGTCGGGGATTGCAATGCAGTGGACTGCATTCAATGCCAGCGTGGCCCAGCAGGTGGCCGCCATTGCGCTGCCCATGATCGTCTTGTGCGAGGTACTGGGTGTGCTGCTGGCCGCTACCGCCCTGTGGCGTAGCGGCGATGCCCATCGCGGCGTGGGCCGCGCGGCCTTGCAAAGAGGAGGTAAGCGCCATGACGCATGAAATCGAACAAAGTCAGCCTGCGGGGGCAGAAGCCGGTGGTTTGGGCGAATTCGCGCCGTCACAGGCGCTGACGTTGGGCGTGGAGCTGGAGTTGCAGTTGCTCAACACCCATCACTACGATATGACGCCGTATGCGCCCGATATGCTGGCCCTGCTCAAGAACGCCAAGGTTCCGGGTTCCATCGTGCCCGAGGTGACCTCCAGCATGATCGAAATCTCGACCGGCATCTGCCAGGATGCGCAGGACGCCTACGAGCAGCTGGCTGTTACGCGCGATGCCTTGGTCAAGGCGGCCGACCGGCTCAATATCGCATTGGCCGGCGGTGGCACGCATCCGTTTCAGCAGTGGCACCAACAGCGCATTTACGACAAGCCACGCTTCAAGGAGCTGACGGCGCTGTATGGCTATCTGACCAAGCAGTTCACCATCTTCGGCCAGCATGTGCATGTGGGCTGCCCCAGTGCCGACGATGCGCTGATGATGCTGCACCGGCTTTCGCGCTATATCCCGCATTTCATTGCACTGTCCGCATCCAGCCCGTTTGTGCAAGGCCAGGACACGGCGTTTGATTCGGCACGTCTCAACTCGGTGTTCGCGTTCCCGCTTTCGGGCCGTGCACCATTTGCCTTGCATTGGGAGGATTTCGAGCGCTACTTTGCAAAGATGGCCGCCACGGGAGTGATCCACAGCATGAAAGATTTCTACTGGGATATCCGCCCCAAGCCCGAGTTCGGTACGGTGGAGGTGCGCGTTTTCGACACGCCGCTGTCTATCCATCGCGCTGCACAGCTGGCAGCCTATGTGCAGGCGCTGGGTGCATGGTTCCTCAGCGAGCAGCCCTTCGAGCCGAGCGAAGACGACTATCTGGTCTATACCTATAACCGCTTCCAGGCCTGCCGCTTCGGCTTGGACGGCACTTATGTGGACCCGGCGAGCAGCGATCAGCTGTCGCTGCGCGAGCACATAGGTCAGACCCTGCAGCGCGTCATCAGCCATGCGCCGCCTTCAGGCAAGAGTGCGCTGCAGGAGCTGGCCCTGGTGGTGCTGCAGCGCGGCAACGATGCGAGCTGGCTGCGTGAGAGCTATGCCCAGGTGCAGCAATTGCCCGAGGTGGTGCGCCAAGCATCGCTCAGATTTTCCGGTCGGCCCTGATCGGTTTTGACATCTTGGGCCCGGTGTAAGACGTTACAGTTGCAAACACTTACGAATGCGGGTTGATAAGGCTTGAACAAGCATATGCCAGTCCTGCGTTATCGACCCGCAGGTCCGGTGGTTCTCATGGCCTGAGCCACGTAGCACCTGTCTTTACCGGATATGAGCGATTTCATGGTTGCGACCGTCATCCTGGGCATGCTCTGCGTGCATCTGCTGTGTTTTTGCGTGCTGTTCATGCTGATCGGCCGCAGATTGCCCGGCAGGAAAATGGGCATGGATGTGTTTGCACTGGGCAATCTGCTGCTGGGCTGTGCCTATGTGCTGCAGCTGCTAGGCGGCAAGCCGGGCTGGAGTGCGATAAGTGTCGTCAATCACACACTGACTCTGTGTGCTCCGGTGGTCTATGCACTGGGCGCGATGCGTTTCTTCAATCGTCCGACACCGGTGTGGTGGCCGCTGCTGGTGTTGGCTCTGGCCTATAGTGCGGCGCAGATGCTGGTGCAGTCGACACTGGGTCTGGAGGCGCGCCAAGCCATGCTGGCCGGGGCTTGTGCCTTGCTGTTTCTGGGCATGACGATCGCCTTGCTGTGGGGAACCCTCAGCTTTGCGAGGAATATGGTCGTGGAGATGCTGGTCTTTTCCATTCTGATCGGCGGCATCTGCATTCTCAATGCCATGAAGTTCGTGCTGATCCTGCAGGGCGGCTTGCAGGCCCTGGACATGAACAGCCGGTTCCAGACGGTGTTCTATGTCTATATGTCCTTCCTCGGCACGGTGATACCGCCGGGCGCGGTCTGGCTGGTGTTGCGCCGTCTCACCGACGAACTCGGCAGCATGGCGGCCCAGGACCCGTTGACCAGGCTGCTCAACCGCCGGGGCCTGCTCCAGGGACTGGGCGCGCATTTCGCGGCCGCAAAGACCGTGCCCGTCCATCTGTTGATCGTGGACATCGACCATTTCAAGCGCATCAACGACAGCTACGGGCACCAGTTCGGCGACATGGTGCTGTGCCGCGTGGCGGAAGTGATTCAGCAAAGCACGCGCAAAAGCGATCTGAAGTGCCGTCTGGGTGGCGAGGAGTTTGTGGTTCTCTGCCCGGGGCTGCGGGGAGACGAGGCGCTGCAACTCGCCGAAAGAATACGCGCAGCGATTGCGGAAATCGCGATTCCGGGCATCAGCCTGCATGGCAGCGTCACTTGCACGGCAACGATTGGCGTTTCCAATCCTTTCATTGCTTCGCATGCGTTTGACCTCGCACTGCAGCAGGCGGATGCGGCGCTTTATCGAGGCAAACGTGGGGGGCGCAATCGTGTTCAGCGCGTGGACCCTGAAGACCTCCGGACGCAGGCGCCGGAGGGACAGGCCGCAAGATCAAGCCCTTTCATCAGTGAAAGGGCCTGAGGGCGCTCAGGCTGCAATCACCGTCACGGCATAGCCTTTGCCGCTGGCGATCACGTCCAGCAACCGATCGATATTGGGGTGGGCACCGGGGCGCGCCTTGGCATCTTCGGTGTGCTCGGCAAACAGCTGCAGGCCTTCTTCGGCAGCCGCGACATTGATGCTGCCATGTTTGGCGTAGAGTGCGTTGTAGACCGTGACCGAGCCAGCTTTGCCGGGGGCGTTCGGAATGCTTGCGGCCAGCTTGCCGTCGGAGTCGATCAGCTGCAGCTCGGAGATATGGGCGATGGAGGGAAGTTGCTTGAGATTGTCGGCAAAGGCCATGGTGTGCTCGCAATGGTCGCTGTGATGGAAGCCGCTATTGTGGGGCTGCTTGAGGGCCTGTTCAGCTTCGGGCGCTGTTTTGCTCGAGTACCCGCAGTGCCTGCTGCATCTGTGCCAGCGTGGGCGCGTATTCGGGCAGCTCGGCAATCTCGTCCATCTCGCGCTGCATCAACTGCTGCACCTGGACTGCCAGATCCTGCCAGTCAGAGGCGCTCATCAGGGCCTGGGCCGTCTGTAGCAAGTCGGTCTGTATTTCATATGACAGCGAGAGCTTGCGCACCACATTGAGCGCAAATGGGGGGCACAGCAGAATCTGAAGCGCTGTCGAGCGTGCGAAGGTCTGGCTGCTGTGGCCCTGCCTGCCATGGCGAAGCGTCAGCCAGCTCAGGCAGGCCGTGCTCAGATAGATGAGCGCAAGTGCAATCAGCTGCAGCAGTTCGGAATGCAGCACCAGCAAGGCGGCAGGAAGGCCGAGAAACAGCAGCGCGGCCAGCAGATACAGCGGCAGTACAAATGCCTTGAAGCTGCGGGCATGTGCCTCAACAGCCGTGGAAGATCCCGCATCGGCGGGCAACTGGATCCGCGTTGCGCTCCAGCGCTGCCTATAGACGGGCTGGTGAAGCACAAAAACAGGTAGCCAAAGCAGGCGGTTCTGACGCAACTCGAAGCCCAGGCTGGCCAGCTGTGCCCTCCATCCTGAGCGCAGCGGGCGCAGCAAGCCTTCTTCGGGCTTGAGCAGCAAGGCAGCGTCATAGAGATAGAACAGGACGATGGCCAGAACTACCTGCAGCTGCGTGGAGATCGTGAAGTACAAGACGGCTTTCCGGACAAGACAAACCCCGCGATCTTAGCGATGCGCGGGGGCGGGTTATAGGCATCGAGGCCGTGGCCTGGCGACCGCCTTATTCAGCGGCCTTCTTGCGGCCAAACAATTTGCCTATGCCTGCGAACAGGGCTACCGCCGCAGCAGCGACGATCTTCCAGCCTGCAGCCAGAAAGCCAGCAATCGCGCCCCACAGGCCTTTCTTGGTGGCCACTGCGGCAGCGCCACCTAGCACCAGGGCGCCCAGACCGATAGCGGCGACCTTGTCACCGTTCTTGAACTCCGCATAGGTCTGTCCGCTGTTGTAGTCGAATCCGGCCAGCACTTTCTTGAACTCCTCGGTGTTTTGGGCCAGGGTGGCGGTATCGGAGACCAGAGTGGCCGTCATCACGCCGCTGCGGCCCAGAATGCGCGAGGTGTAGTTGACATTCTTTTCACCGGTTTCGCCGCGCAGACGCAGACCCCATTCCAGTCGCTTGGTGGCCGTGTCGTAATGTGGGGGAACTTGCCAGCCATCGGTGTACAGCGCTTCAAGACCCAGCTTCTTGCGCTGCTCGTTGCCGGCCTTGTCGCCTGACTGCATGGATTTGAGCAAGTCGTCGGCATCAATCTTTTCGTCGTCCTTCACGTAACCCGTGTCGTCATAGGAGAACACGGCAAACCAGTCCAGCGATTTGGGGGCGATCAGAAAGTGATCACTGCTGGGCGGGTTGCCAAATGCCTGCAACAGCTTGGAGGTGTCGGCCTCGCCGAGAAAGGCATAGCCAGAGGGAATCTTGACGCTGGCCTTGTCAGCGATCTCACCCTTGCCACTTTCCTGCCAGTGCAGGGCCTTGATTTCAGCGGGTAACTCCTGAGTGGCTTCGGTCTTGGCCCAGACGCCAAGAGACAGTGACAGGCCGACAACGGCGGCCGCGATGGACTTGAACATGCAATGAACTCCCGTGTTATGAATATATTGAGGAAAGCTATTGGTAATAGCGGACTTGATTTCACATACGCATTCGAATCATCTGTCGTTGATTCGCGGGTGAAGCATAACGCGGCTCAAACTGAGCTGACAAAAGAAGCGGGAGTGATAGCGCAATGCTTTATTAATATTTGATTTGGCATGTCTGGCAATTGGCCGGTTTTTGAAGAATTTCCTAGGAGGTCGCTCGTATGCGCAATGCCATATCATTTTTAGAGGGGCGCAACAGCCTGGGTATGGGCAGCTGGCATCTTGGTCAGGGGCGGCGCAGCCTGAACGAAGAGAAGGCGGCCTTGCTCACCGGGCTGCAGCTCGGCCTGAGCGTGATCGACACTGCAGAGATGTATGGCGACGGCCTTTCCGAGGAACTGATTGGTGACGTGCTGCGTGACCTGCCGCCAGGCCGGCCCCTGCCTTTTCTGGTCAGCAAGGTGCTGCCCATGCACGCCAGCCGAAAGGGAGTGATGCGCGCGTTCGAGGCCAGCGCCCATAAGTTGGGAGTGGACTGTATTGACCTCTATCTGCTGCACTGGCGTGGTAATACGCCGCTAGCCGAGACGGTAGCTGCGTTCGAGGAATTGAAGGCGCAGGGGAGGATTCGTCATTGGGGCGTTTCCAACTTCGACACCGACGATATGCAGGAGCTGTGGCAAGTTCCGGGCGGACGCAACTGTGTGGTCAATCAGGTGCTCTACAACGTTTTCAGCCGCGGTATCGAATATGACTTGTTGCCCTGGTGTCTGAAGAACGGTGTGACCGTGATGGCCTATTGTCCGCTGGGGCATGGAGAGCTGGTTGAGCACAGCCTACTGGCTGAAATCGGTGATCGCCATGGTGTCAGCGCCAGTGTGGTGGCTCTGGCCTGGGCCTTGCGCAGCGGCCGGGTGCTGGCGATTCCCGAGAGCGGCTCCGAAGACCATATCCGAGACAACGCCCGTGCACTGCAGCTCACGCTCGGCCCGGAGGAGCTGGCGCTGATCGACGCTGCCTCGCCCCCACCGCGCTTCAAGCAGCCGCTGGACATTCTCTGAGCAAGAAGTGCCTCGGGCTAGCTGGTGTCATGGGCGGCGGTCCGTGAGATCCTCGCTGCCCGCACCAGTACTCAGGCCCGAACCCAGGCCGGCGCCAAGCCCCAGGCCTCCCGCTCCCATGCCTGCGCCCTGACCGCCCGCGCCAACACGACTGCCGGAACCCTGGGCTTCACCGGCCTTGCGATTCCCTCCGGCTCCCCCGGTACTCGGCCTTGCCGGGCCCTGGGACGGTATCTGAAGATACGAGGGAATGGGTTCGAGATCCAGAGCGTCGCGAATGAAGCCGCGCAGCGAAGTGACCAGTGCGGCGGTCTCGATAGGTCGACCGGCCACCATATCCTGGGCTGCCCGGGCTGCCAGTTCCACTTGCTCCTCGGTACCCAACAGGATGATGTCGGACAGAGCGGCCTCCACGGCATCCCGGATACGACGGCGGCGCTCGTTCAGGCTATTTCCGGCTGGCGTTTGTGGCGGCGTCTCGTCGGTTTGCCTGAGGTCGCGCAGATGCAGAGGACTGACGCTCAGCGCGCCGGTGAACGAGCTGCCCAGCGTTTTGTAAGCGGCGATCAAGGTCTTGAGCCGCTCGTTGATCTGCCGGTTCTCGCGCTCGCGCCGCTTTTGTACGGTCTGCATGAACAACAGGCGAATGCCCATCATCAGGCAGGTCACCAGCAACAGTCCCAGCACGGTGGAGAGCAAGGAGGTCCAGGAGCTGAAATCAAGCGAAGAGCGCATGGAGTTCCTTCAAACGGAGTTGTCGGTCATGAAAGCGAGTTTGCACAATTTTCACGCGATCCGGGCGAGATCGGCCTGTGCCGGAGGCGCTTGTGGCAAAGCTTGTCAATCGGCCTCGTGTTTTGCCATATGCTAGATAGTTGACATATCACCTAGCTGAGAAAAAGAGACAACGTGGTGGAGCCAGTGACTAGCCGGGGCCTGAACCCTTCATGGATCATCGTCGCAGCCGGCGTCAGTGCCTCGCTGCATGTGGGCAAGCTGCCGCCTGCCGTGCCCTTGCTGCAGCAGCAACTGGGCGTGTCCCTGGTGCAGGCCGGATTTCTGCTCTCCACCGTTCAGGTGGCGGGCATGCTGCTGGGCCTGGTGGTGGGGCTGGGCGCCGACAAATGGGGCCTGCGTCGCAGCCTGCTGACGGGGCTGATGCTGATGGCTATGTCCAGCGCGGTGGGTGCTGCGGCCACGGGCTTTGCCTGGTTGCTGGCGCTGCGCGCGCTTGAAGGCCTGGGATTCTTGCTCGTCGCCATGCCTGCACCGGGGCTGATACGCCGCGCAGTCAAGCCGTCCGAACTGGGGACGCGTATGGGGTGGTGGGGTTCCTATATGCCCATTGGCAGTGCCATGGGCTTGCTGCTGGGGCCCTGGGTGTTGCAGGCAAGCAGCTGGCAGGTCTGGTGGATTGCGCTGGGCTGTACCTCCGCCTTGGCTGCCTATGCGGTTTGGCGCATGGTGCCTGCGGATGGTGTTGCAGCCGATGCCCTTGCAGCCACAGCCGATGAAGGCTGGCGTCCGCGTCTGGCCCGCACCTTGCGCAGCCCCGGCCCCTGGCTGGTGTCGCTGGGCTTCATGGTGTATTCGAGCCAGTGGATGGGGGTTGTCGGATTTTTACCCACCCTGTATGCGGAGGCCGGCCTCGGCGCCAAGCTGGCAGGCCTGCTGACTGCCGTGGTCGCCGCCAGCAATATGCTGGGCAATGTGGCCGCAGGCAGGCTGTTGCATCGGGGGTGGAGTCCCGCGCGCTGCCTGCAGACCGGCTATGTGCTGATGGGGCTGACGGCGCTGCTGGCCTATGTGCAGATCGGCGGCGAGCCCTTGGCGCCGCTGTGGCTGCGCTTCGTGGCCGTGGCCCTGTTCTCGGCGACGGGCGGGCTGATACCGGCCACCCTGTTCACCACGGCCATGCACCTGGCGCCCAGCCCGGCCACCGTGTCCACCACCGTGGGCTTCATGCAGCAATGGTCTTGCGTGGGGCAGTTTGCCGGTCCACCACTGGTGGCGGCCGTGGCCATGCAGATGGGCGGCTGGCAGTTCACCTGGATGGTGACGGGGAGCATGTGTGTGCTGGGCTGGCTGCTGGCGTTGGGAGTGGGGCGCTGCTGGAGCCGTCTCAAGGTCTGAGTTTTGACGGATCTGCTCTGTATTTATGAGCTTAAAGCGCATTGTGGATGAGGGCTTGGAGTCGATTTGATGATGTTCTTTTGCGCCAGCGCATGGGCATGACTTGCAGCTCTCGCATGGTTCGGGTCTGAACTGCGGTTACGCTGCAGTCTTGTGGAGGTTCATGATGCAAAAGCGCCAGTTTCTCGCCACCGCAGCTTCGCTGACGGCATTGTCATCAACGCCCTGGCTTGCGGGCTGTGCTTCGCGCCGTTCCAAGACCGCGGTCAGGCCCGCCGAGATGATCTTCTACGGCGGCCCGATTCTCACCATGAACGATGCTCAGCCCCAGGTGGAAGCCGTGGCGGTGAATGCCGGAGTGATTGCCGCCGTCGGCTCGCTGCAGGAGCTGGAGTCCTTGCGTGGCCCCGGAACGCGTATGCTGGACTTGCAGGGCCGCACGTTGATTCCGGGCTTTGTGGACCCGCACAGCCATATCGGCGGCGTGGGGCTGCAGGCCATTTCGGCCAATCTACTGCCTCCGCCCGACGGTGGCAACGCCTCTATCGCCGACCTGCAGCAGACGCTGCGCGAGTACATCCAGACTTCGCCTGAGGTCAAACAGCTGGGCATCGTGCTCGGATTTGGCTATGACGATTCCCAGCTCCAGGAGCGGCGTCATCCCACACGCGACGATCTCGATACCGTCTCCCGAGACCTGCCGATTGCCGTGATTCACCAGTCCGGGCATTTCGGTGCACTCAATTCCTTGGCTCTGGCCCGTGCCGGCATCGGTCCCGGCACTCCTAACCCAGAGGGCGGCGTGATTCGCCGCCGCGCCGGCAGCCCGGTACCCAACGGGGTGCTGGAGGAAAATGCCTTTTTCCACACCCTGGGCCGGATCATGCCCAAGCTCACTCTGGAGCAGTCCATGGACTGGCTGGAAAAAGCCCAGCAGCTCTATCTGGAGTTCGGCTACACCACGGTGCAGGACGGGCGCTCCGACGCGGGAGCCATTGCCTCGGCCATGGCGGCGGCCGAGTCGCGCCGGCTGGTCATCGACGTGGTGTCCTATCCCGACATCCTGCAGCTGGGTGACGGCGCGCTGGCCAACAATCTCAAGTTCAGCCGCAGCTATACCAATCGCTTCCGCATCGGCGGCGTCAAGCTCACGCTCGACGGCTCGCCTCAGGGCAAGACGGCCTGGCTGACCGAGCCCTATCTGGTGCCACCCGATGGCCAGCAGCCCGGCTATCGGGGCTATGGGGTGCTCAGCGACGCCAGGGCCAACGAGCAGGTGGCCCGGGCCATCCGCAACGGCTGGCAGATTCTGGTGCATGGCAACGGCGATGCTGCGATAGACCAGTTCATTGCCGCCGTGCGTGCCAGCGGCCCCGTGGAGCAGGCGCGCGCCGTACGTCCGGTGCTGATCCACGGCCAGACGTTGCGGCGCGACCAGGTGAGCCAGCTCAAGGAGCTGGGTATCTTCCCATCGCTGTTCCCCATGCATACCTTTTACTGGGGTGACTGGCACCATGATTCGGTGCTCGGCGATCCGCGCGCGCAGAACATCTCGCCGACTGGCTGGGTGCTGGGCGAGGGCATGGTGTTCACATCTCATCACGATGCGCCAGTGGCCCTGCCATCGTCGATGCGTGTGCTCGATGCCACGGTGAATCGCACGACGCGCTCGGGCCGTGTGCTGGGGCCCGAGCATCGCGTCTCGCCCTGGGTGGCGCTCAAGGCGCAGACCATCTGGTCGGCCTACCAGCATTTCGAGGACGACCGTAAGGGTTCCATCGAGGTCGGCAAGCTGGCCGACCTGGCCGTGCTGTCGGATAACCCGCTGACCGTGCCGCCGCATCAGCTTGCCAGCCTCCAGGTGCTGGAGACCATCAAGGAAGGGCGCACGGTATACAAGCGTGCTCTCTGAAGCTCCTTATTTGATAGCATATATCGCTTTGTGGGTAAGCGATTTGGCGTATTTTGACGTGGTTTTCATGCGTCGCGCGAGCCTATCAAGGCGCGCAGGGCGCGCTCCAGCTGTCGGGCATTTTCATGCACCAGCAGCCATTCGGGCTGCAGCACTGGCTCAGGTTCCGGTGGCGCAGGGCAATCATCCATGGTTGCCAGAGGATCGTCGGTCTTGAGGGCAACCACGGTGGGCTGGTTGGCCAGGTCCAGGCAGGCATGCGTCAGCCAGCGGCAGTAGTCGGCTATGGCCGTGGGAGGAGCCATGCCGGTGTGGGCAGTGGCTCGGTTCAGACTCTCGGCCAGCAGCAAGGCTGTCGCGTAAACGCGCACTGCATGGCGGTCATAGCGGCGGGTGACAAAAGCCAGTCGCTCGGCATTGAGCCGTCCGCGCAATGACCAGCGGCGCGAGGAGTGCGCCTGACCTACGGCGGCGCGCAGGGCGGCCAGTGATTCATGGGCCAGTGATAGCTGGCCGAGGGCGGTTTCTGCCGCATCGGCTTTCTGCTGCTGGCAGGCCTTGAGAATCAGATCCAGTCCATTGGCCAGTTGCTTGAGAAAGATCGAGGCGGCCCGGCCCATATCCTTGATGGGATTGGAGGTCAGAAGCACCTGGCTGAAGATAAGCCCGACCGCAGCACCGACCGAGACGTCCAGCAGACGGGCTCCGCCCGCCATGCTGGGGCCGAGCACCAGCACCAGAATCACCGAGACCCCGGCTTGAATCGGCACCACAGGCGCGGGGCCGATGATGGCGCCCAGCAGGATGGAGAGGAATGCGCCCAGACTCATGCGCAGCAACAGGTGCTGCTCGGGCAACTGCCACAGCAGATCGCCGATCACGATGCCCAGTGTGCAGCCTATGAGCAGACTGCGTGCCTGCTTCAGATGGCTGGGAAGCCCGGGGGCGAGGCAGATCACCGCGGTGACCACTGCAAACGCGGGCTTGGGGTGGCCCCAGAGCTGCTGGGCGATAACCCAGGCCAGCATGCTGGCCAGCGCAGCGGCAAGTGCATCACGCAGGGCCAATCTGGCTCTTGAAGGCAAAGTGGTTTTGGCTCGGCGCCAGGCCAGCATGAAGGGGGTACTCCAGCGCAATCTCAAACTCCTTGGCATAGCCTCTGATCAGACCGTGATTCAAGGATGTTAGAGGGCGCAGCGAAATTGCCTTGTGGGAAATACGCCACGTCATCCGAAAATGCAGCGGCGTTGTGCCTCAGTCCGCCGAGCCGTCGTACTGGGGCGGGACTTGCGAAAGCCGCTGGTGACGATGCCTGCTGCTGATATGGCTGAAGGAGCGCCTGTGAATCACGCCGGAAAAAAGGAGCAGCCTCAATCCTCTTGCAGCAGAGCCTGAATGCAATGCCATTCGGCTTCGGTCACCGGGGTGATGGAGAGGCGATTGCCTTTTTGCAGCACGCGCATCTGCTGCAGTGGAGCTTGTCCGCGCAGCTCGGCTATCAGCAGCGGCCGGGTTTTCTTCAGTGCCTGCACGTCCAGCGTCAGCCAGCGCGGTTTGTCGACCGGGGACTTGGGGTCGTAGTAGGGATCCTCAGGATCAAACTGTGAGGAGTCCACGCGCAGATTGCCGGCAATGCGGGCCAGGCCGTAGATGCCGGGTTCGGCGCAACTGGAGTGCCAGTAAAGAACGCCGTCATCGACCTGCATATCGTCCCGCATGAAATTGCGGGCCTGGTAGTTGCGCACGCCGTTCCAGGCAATGGTCTGTCCGGGGGCTGCCAATGCGTGGTCGATGGAGTACTCGTCAGGCTCGTTCTTCATGAGCCAGTAACGCTGGGCTGGGGTGCTGCTGTCGTTCATAGCTGGATTGTCGGTGAGGAAGTGGCGGGCTCAGTCATGTGGGCCGCGTTGCCAGGGGCCGCGATCTTGCTGCTGCCAGCTGCGCACCAGATCGCTATTGCGTTGCAGCAGGTTGCGGGTGTCCAGCCAGCGACCGGGAATGTCCAGCTCGGCCTCTTCGACCACGCGCATGCAGTCCCGAATATGGCGCTCTCCCAGATAGCGCAGCGTGGCGTAGCCTATCGATGCCGCTGCGAGCTGGCCCAGCAGCGGCACATATTTGGCGGCCTGCCTGGTGCTCATGCGCAGTCCCATGGCTTTGCCAAGGCGCAGCACCATATCGCGGGTGATGAACTTGCCGATCAGTACGGAGCCGACCATGGCGACGGCTTTCTGGACCTGCTCGCGCTTGCCTGGCGTGAGCTGGTCTAGCTGCTCGGGCGTCAGTCCGAATTCCTGGTTGATGCGCGGATAGAGCTGCGCGAGCAGGACGGCATCGGCGGCCCAGTCCAGTCCCGGTATGGGAATGGTGCTGGCAGCAGCACTGATGAGCGCGCGCTTTCTGAGCAGCTTGCGGGCCCGTGCAGCGGCCTGTGCAATGTCTTTGCGCTCAGCTCTTGTTGCGCTGAGATTTCTCAAACTCGGGTCTTTTTTCCACATATAGGGTAAGAAGATGCAGGAAATAGAAAAAGGGGCCCAAGGGCCCCTTTTGTTCGGAATTCAGATTCAGTTGGCCTTATCGCGCACCATGCCATAAATAAACAAAAGAATCACTGCTCCAACCACCGAGGCAATCCAGCCTGCGGTTTGCCCGGGCTGGTACCAGCCCATGGCCGAGCCCAGATAGGTGGCTACAAACGAGCCCACGATACCGAGAAGAATCGTCATGATCCAGCCCATGCTGTCGTTGCCAGGCTTGATGGCCCGTGCAATCAAGCCGACGATAAGACCGACGATGATGGTTCCGATGATGGACATATTCTGTTTCCTGTTGGTGCTTTGACGAAAGTCACTCTACGCGGGCCCAAAGCTAGACTCTGTCGGACGATTCTGAATGTCGGCGCGAGCGGGTTGCTTTCATGAAAGCAGACGAGGGCGGGGCCAGGGCAGGAAACAAAAACGCCTGCACAAGGCAGGCGTTTTTGGCGGGCGCTGAAGGCGAGTCAGGGCTGCAGCGGGCCCAGGGCGCTGTAGGCAGCAGCCGTGGTTGCGGAGGCATCGGCACCTTCGACACGGCGGGCGCCATCGAAGCGACGCGCCCAGTAGGAGGTCTGCATGCTTTCCACGCGCACGCTGGCACCGGTGCGTGGTGCATGAATGAATTTGCCGTCACCCACGTAGATGCCCACATGGCTGAACGTGCGGCGCATGGTGTTGAAGAACACCAGATCGCCGGGCTTGAGGTCGCTGCGGTCGATCTGCTGAGTGGCGTTGGCCTGTTCGGCAGAGACGCGAGGCAGAACCTTGCCCATGGTCTGGGAGTAGATGGCACGCACGAAACCACTGCAGTCAAAGCCGGTTTCGGCATTGGTGCCACCCAGGCGATAGGGAACGCCGAGGAAGCCCATGGCGGTCACAACCAGATCGGAGGTTTTCTCGGCCACGTTCTGACGTGCTTCGCGCACGAAGTCAGTCGTCTTCTCGGCCACGGAGTGGCGAGCTTCACGCAACTGGGTGATGAGGCCGCGGTTGACCAGCAACTGGGCCATGTCGTCGTCACGCTGCTCGCTAGGCGCCGCGTGCGCTGAGGTAACGCCGACAAATAGAAGTGCAATAAGCCATCGGGACATGGGGCGTGAGGGTAACACGTTCATTTGTAGGATGGGGGCTCTATTTCCAATTTTTTCTCTTGGTTTTTGATGCAGCACAGCAAGTGAGCTGCGGGCATAAGCTTATTGCGTGAGCTGCTCTCAAATTTGCAGCGTATTGCCGTAAGTGATTTCCCCATTCTGGTGAATGCGGGTCGGGAATGCACCAATTCATGGTATTGACATGCGAGAGGCGTTGCATTGACGGACTTTCTACCCCGGCATGCGCTTGCAGCGACAATAGCGCCATCGATTGCAGCCGATGCGACACGCTTCCTCAGCGTGCCGCGCGCCTGTCCTGCGCAAGCGCTGCGCTTTTTAGCAGTGGCTTGACACGGTTTTAAGAAAGATTTGCCATGTTGTTAGAAGCTTCCGAGTCGCAACTGGTTCTGGTGGACTACCAGGACAAGCTGATGCCCGTCATTCACGAAGGCGCGCAAGCGCTGGCCAATGCCGTCAAGCTGGCCAAGATGGCGCAGCTGCTGGATGTGCCTGTCTGGGGAACTGAGCAGAACCCCTCGCGCCTTGGCGCCAATAATGCGGAACTGAAGGCGCTGTGCCAGAAGACGCTGGAGAAAATGTATTTCAGCGCCGTGCCGGAGGGGCTGGGTGAATGGCTGCGTCCTCCTGCCAAGCCGCAGGGCGGCAATGCGCGCAGCCTGCCCAAGCATCTGCAAAAGCCCCAGCAGCAGGCGCCCGAGCGCAATATGGTGGTGATTGCCGGCTGCGAAACCCATGTCTGTCTGTTGCAGACGGCGCTGGAGCTGCTGGAAGACGAGTTCGATGTGTGGGTGGTGACGGATGCCTGTGGCTCGCGCACCGAGCGTAACCGCGATGCAGCGTTTGACCGTCTGGCGGGCGCCGGCGCCGAGCTGGTAACCACCGAGATGGTGATGTTCGAGTGGCTGCGTACCTGCGAAGACCCTGCCTTCAAGGAGATGCTGGCTCTGGTCAAGTAATAGCTTGCTGCTATGCAGGAAATAAGCGCCTTCTGGGCGCTTTTTCTTTTGGCTGCGCGCTGATCGCCACATTTCCATCCAGTGGCGCTCAGATCCCAGGAATCGCTGCCTAGCTTGCAGATGTTCTCCATGGGGTGTCCACCGAGGAGTCAGGATCACTATGTCATACCCCATGGCACGGCGGACACGAATTCCTAGAAGATGGTTTTAAGGAGGACCCAGGAACTGAACGTGCTTGGGCCGGTGCTCTGATGCGGCGTTGATGCGATAGTCAAGTGCTGTCAGTTTTTGGCAAGCGCGTTATGAATAATTATGAATTCAGAAAACTCTCTGCAAAAGACGGAGAGTCAAGGAGACATATTCATGACCACGCGTTTCGAAGATTTTTATCAGCGTTCCATTCATGACCGCGACGGCTTCTGGGCGGAGCAGGCCGGCCTGATCGATTGGCAGCAGAAGCCGCAGCAGATTTGTGACTACAGCAACCCGCCATTCGCCAAATGGTTTGTGGGCGGCACCACCAATCTTTGCCATAACGCCATTGACCGCCATCTGGCAGAGCGCGGCGATCAGAACGCGTTGATCGCCATTTCCACCGAAACCCAGACCGAGAAGGTCTATAGCTATCGCGAGCTGCATGCGGAGGTCAATCGCATGGCCGCCGTGTTGCAGTCGCTGGGTGTGCAAAAAGGCGACCGCGTGCAGATCTATATGCCCATGGTTGCCGAGGCCTGCTTTGCCATGCTGGCCTGCGTGCGTCTGGGCGCCATTCACTCCGTGGTGTTCGGTGGCTTTGCCTCTGGCGCACTGGCGTCGCGCATCGATGATGCCGAACCCAAGGTCATCATCAGCGCCGATGCGGGCTCGCGTGGCGGCCGTGTCGTGGCTTACAAGCCTTTGCTGGATGAAGCGCTCAGGCAATCCAGCCACCAGCCCGCTGCCGTGCTGATGGTCAACCGCGGGCTGGCTGAAATGCCCATGAAGGCAGGTCGCGACCATGACTGGTCGGCCTTGCGCGCCCGGCACATGAATGCACAGGTGGATTGCGTCTGGGTGGAGTCAACCCATCCCAGCTACACCCTCTATACCAGCGGCACCACAGGCAAGCCCAAGGGCGTGCAGCGCGATACGGGCGGCTATACCGTGGCGCTGGCGGCCAGCATGCCGTATATCTTCGATGCCCAGGCCGGACAGACCTTCTTCTGCACCAGCGACATCGGCTGGGTCGTGGGTCATAGCTACATCATCTATGCGCCGTTGATTGCGGGCATGGCCACGGTGATGTACGAAGGCCTGCCGGTCAACCCAGATGCAGGCATCTGGTGGAGCATTGTCGACAAATACAAGGTCACGCACATGTTCTCGGCGCCGACGGCGATTCGCGTGCTCAAAAAGCATGATGCTGATTACCTCAAGCGCTACGACATCTCAAGCCTCAAGGCCCTGTGGCTGGCCGGCGAGCCGCTTGACGAGCCCACGGCGACCTGGATCAGCCAGGCCATCAACAAGCCCATCATCGACAACTACTGGCAGACCGAGACCGGCTGGCCCATCATGACGCTGTGCAACGGCGTGCAAAAGCAGGCCACGCGTTTTGGCAGTCCGGGCCGGGCTGTCTATGGCTACAACGTCAAGCTCATCGATGACGCCAGCGGCGAGGAGCTGACCCAGGCGAATCAGAAGGGCGTGCTGGCGATTGAAGGTCCGCTGCCGCCCGGTTGCATGCAGACGGTCTGGCGTGACGACAACCGCTTTGTCAACACTTACTGGAAGAGCATTCCGGGTCGGCTGATCTACAGCACCTTCGACTGGGGCATTCGCGACGAGGACGGCTACTACTTCATCCTCGGCCGTACCGACGATGTGATCAATGTGGCGGGCCATCGCCTGGGCACGCGCGAGATCGAGGAGAGCATCTCTGCCCATGCCCAGATTGCCGAAGTGGCCGTGGTTGGCGTTGCCGACAATCTCAAGGGCCAGGCTGCGCTGGCCTTTGCCGTGGTGCGCGATGCGGCCTTGGTGGCAGATGAGGTGTCCAGCAAGGCCCTGGAGGCCGATGTGATGAAGCTGGTCGACTCGCGTCTGGGTGCGGTTGCGCGTCCGTCTCGCGTGATTTTCGTCACGGCTCTGCCCAAGACGCGCAGCGGCAAGCTGCTGCGCCGGGCTCTGCAGGCCGTGGCCGAAGGTCGTGACCCTGGTGATCTGAGCACCATGGAAGATCCTGCGGCCCTGGCTCAGGTCCAGCAACGCTTGTAACTTCAGCAAGCCGGAGCCTGTGGTGATGGCTCTCCAAATCACCACAGTCCAGGCAAGGGCCGCCCCGCAGCAAAGTCCGTCGTCCCTTCAGGGAAGACTCGAAGCGACTCAGGGGACATTTGAATACAAGGCCTGCGACCATCAAGGCGCAGGCCTTGCTGTTTGCAGCCTAAAATCGCCCGATCGCGCCGCGCAGTCCACTGCCTGGCGCTATGGAATTGAAAAACTTCGAGAAAGAGCTGTTGTGCAGATTGCATCCTCCATCTTTAAGGCCTATGACATTCGCGGCATCGTGCCGTCGACACTGACTGAAGAAGTCGCCCGTGGCATAGGCCGCGCATTCGGCATGGCAGCGCTGGTAGCCGGCGAAAAAACCGTGGCGGTGGGCCGTGATGGACGTCTGTCGGGTCCTGCGTTGTCGGAAGCATTGATGCAGGGCCTGACCGATGTGGGCGTGAATGTGATCGACATCGGCCTGGCCACCACGCCCATGTTGTACTTTGCGGCCGCGACCTTGTGCACCAGCGGCATTCAGGTGACGGGCAGCCACAATCCCAAGGATTACAACGGCTTCAAGATGGTGCTGGCAGGCCGCGCCATTTATGGCGAGGAAATCCAGGCCTTGCGCGTGCGCATGGAAACCGAGGACTGGACGATTACCGGTGCCGGACAGATCAGCCGTGCCGATGTGCTGGCCGATTACACCGCCCGCATCGTGGGCGACGTGAAGCTGGCGCGGCCCATGAAGATTGTGGTGGACTGCGGCAACGGCGTGGCCGGTGCGTCGGCGCCCGCCATCTTCCGCCAGCTGGGCTGCGAGGTGATCGAGCTGTTCTCTGAAGTCGACGGCAACTTCCCCAATCATCATCCCGACCCAAGCAAGCCAGAGAACCTGCGCGATGTGATCCAGGCCCTGCAGACAAGCGATGCCGAGCTGGGTCTGGCCTTTGACGGTGACGGCGACCGCCTGGGCATTGTGACCAAGGACGGCCAGAACATCTTCCCCGACCGTCAGATGATGCTGTTCGCCAAGGATGTGCTTTCGCGTGTGCCCGGCGGCTCCATCGTGTTCGACGTCAAGTGCACCCAGCGTCTGGCCCCCGAGATCGAGGCTGCAGGCGGCAAGGCCGTGATGTACAAGACCGGCCATTCGCTGGTCAAGGCTCGCATGAAGGAGCTGGGCGCGCCGCTGGGCGGCGAGATGAGCGGCCATATCTTCTTCAAGGAGCGCTGGTACGGCTTTGACGATGGCACCTATGCCGGCTGCCGTCTGCTCGAAATCGTCAGCCGCGAAACCGACTCCAGCGCAGTGCTCAACGCATTGCCCACCAGCTTCTCCACGCCCGAACTCAATGTGGCCTGTGCCGAAGGCGAGCCCCATCGTCTGGCGGCCGAGCTGCAGGCGCTCGCTGCCACGGAGTTTGCCGAACCTGCCCGGGTCAGCACCATTGACGGCCTGCGCGTGGACTGGGCCGACGGCTTCGGCCTGATCCGCGCCAGCAACACCACGCCGGTGCTGGTGCTGCGCTTTGAAGGCCATACACAGCAAGCCTTGCAGCGCATAGAAGCGCAGATGCTGGCCTTGCTCAAGCGCGTCAAGCCCGACGCCCAGGTGGGCGCTTCTGCGCACTGATAGCAGCAGCGCTCAAGCATGGCCAGATCGGCTCCCATGAGCTTTCCCCGTGCGCTGTTCAGCGCACTGGCCTGGGCGGTGCAGCCTCTGCTGCGGCGCAAGCTGCGACGCAGAGCGCTCGCCGAGCCGGGCTACGGCGTGGCCGTGCCGGAGCGCTTTGGCCATTATCAGCCTGCAGATCTGGGGCGCGACGGACGCGGCCGTTGGGTGTGGATTCATTCGGTGTCGCTGGGCGAGACCCGGGCTGCCGCCATTCTGATCAAGGCCTTGCGCGAGCGCATACCTGCGATGCGTCTGCTGTTGACGCACAGCACTGCGACCGGGCGAGAGGAGGGAGCAAAGCTGTTGCACCCGGGCGATGTGCAGGTCTGGCTGCCCTGGGACTCCCTGGGCGCCACCAGGCGTTTTGTCGCGCAGTTCCAGCCTGCCGTGGGCGTGCTGATGGAAACCGAGATCTGGCCCAATCTGATTGCGGCCTGTGCCAACACAGGCATTCCTCTGGCCCTGGCCAATGCACGTCTGAACGAGAAATCCGAAGCCGGTGCCCTGAGAGTCAGGCCACTGTCTCGCCCAGCGTACGCCGCACTGGCTGCCGTCTGGGCGCAGACCGAGACCGATGCCAAGCGCCTGCGCAATGTAGGAGCCAGCGTGGATGCGGTGCTGGGCAATCTCAAATTCGATGTGCAGCCCGATGCTGCCCAGATCGCCCGGGCAGACCAATGGCGCGCAGAACTGGCGCGCCCCGTACTGCTGTTTGCCAGCAGCCGCGAGGGCGAGGAAGCGATGTTCATCGATGCGCTCAAGGCCCTGGGCGATGCTGCAACGACGGTGCAATGGCTGGTCGTTCCGCGTCACCCTCAGCGCTTTGACGAGGTGGCGAGCTTGCTGGGCAAGGCGGGCTTTGCTGTTTCGCGGCGCAGCCAGTGGGGGCAGAGGCCTCCCGTGCAGTCCGGCGCGATCTGGCTTGGAGACTCGCTGGGCGAGATGCCCCTGTATTACGGCCTGGCAGCGGCGGCCCTGATGGGGGGAAGCTTTGCGCCGCTGGGTGGGCAGAACCTGATCGAGGCGCTGGCCTGTGATTGCCCGGTGATACTGGGGCCGCACACCTTCAATTTCAGCCAGGCGTCCGAGCAGGCTCTGCTGGCCGGCGCCGCAATCGGTGTGCAGGATATGTACGCTGGATTGAGCGAGGCTTTGGATCTGGCCGCCAGTGCGGATCGACTTCAGGCCGCAGTGCAAAGCTGCAGGCAGATGGTTCAGGGCAATCGCGGCGCGGCCGCGGCCACGGCCGAGGCGATTCAAGCGTTGATGAATGCTCCTTGATCAGGAGCGTATGGCGACCTGTAGGAAAGGGTTTGAGGCCGATATGACGTTAAACCCTGAGAGCCTGCTTCTCGAGCGGTCTTAACGCTTAGGCGTTCTTGCTGCGGGCTTTGCGGCAGCCATGCTGCTTGTGACGGCTGGCCTGGCTGTGGCAGCAGGAGCTATGTCGGGCATGCGTGTCAGTGCGTCGATCATGCGCAGATCATCGTCACTGAGCACGCCTGCGGACTGGCGCAGCTTGAGCTGGCCTAGCAGCACCTGGTAGCGCGCATTGGCCAGATCGCGCTCGGTCTGGTAGACCTGACTCTGGGCATTGAGCACATCGATATTGATGCGCACGCCCACCTCATAACCCATTTTGTTGGCCTCCAGCGCACTCTGGCTGGAGGCGAGGGCCGCTTCCAGCGCCTTGACCTGAGCCTGGCCTGACTGCACGCCGAGGAAGGCGGTGCGCGTAGCCTGCTCCACGTTGCGGCGAGCATCGTCGAGCTGGGCGCGGGCTTTTTCCTCCAGCGCCACGGTTTCCCGGATGCGGTTCTGCACGGCAAAGCCCGCAAACAGCGGCATGTTCATGACCACGCCGATCTGGGCAGCGTTGGTGCGATAGCTCAGGGGAATGGATGGAGTCATGGAGCCGTTGGGATAACGGTTGACCACATAACCCGCCTGCAGGTCCACGGTAGGCTTGTGGCCGGCTTCGGCCTTCTGCGTGTCGAGCCTGGCGATGTCCAGGGCCAGCTGGGCCTGGCGCAACTGGGGCTGGGCGGCCAAAGCCTTGTCCACCCAGTCTTGCATATTGTCGGGCGTCACCTTGGGCAGGGTCAGCGGCGCGGCCAACGGCGTAGGCTGAATGCCGACGCGGCCCACGAGCTGATCCAGGGCTACGCGCTTGACCTGCAGGTCATTTTGCGCAGCGATTTCCTGGGCCGTGACCAGATCGAAGCGTGACTGGGCT
>Ga0209370_1001255_pt1 | contig 23454 bp, 17 predicted proteins | sample AgamicAtPrz_FD_187164 | JGI IMG/M metagenome (GOLD analysis project Ga0209370, IMG submission 187164) | Agave microbial communities from Guanajuato, Mexico - At.P.rz (SPAdes) (version 2) | ecosystem: Host-associated > Plants > Phyllosphere > Phylloplane/Leaf | place: Guanajuato, Mexico... | reverse complement strand
GCGAGTCGATGACCGACGTCATCTTCAACGGCTCCAGTGGCCGCAAGCCGGTCAGCCAGGCCAGCATCGAACTGGTGTTCGACAACAGCGAAACCACCCTGGTCGGCGAATATGCCGCCTACGCCGAAATCTCGATCCGTCGCAAGGTCACCCGTGACGGGCAGAACAGCTACTACCTCAATGGCACCAAGTGCCGTCGGCGCGACATTACCGACATTTTCCTCGGTACCGGCCTCGGGCCGCGCAGCTACTCGATCATCGAACAGGGCATGATCTCCAAGCTGATCGAGGCCAAGCCCGAGGAGCTGCGCAACTTCATCGAGGAAGCCGCCGGCATTTCCAAATACAAGGAACGCCGCCGCGAAACCGAGAACCGCATCCGCCGTACCCAGGAGAACCTGGCGCGCCTGACCGACCTGCGCGAAGAACTGGAACGCCAGCTGGAACGCCTGCAACGGCAGGCCCAGGCGGCGGAAAAGTACCGCGAATACAAGGCCCTGGAACGCCAGCTGAAGGCTCGCCTGTCGGCCTTGCGCTGGCGCGACCTGGACACGCGGGTGCGCCAGCGCGAGGCGGTGATCGGCGACCAGGACGTGGCCCATGAGGCGTTGGTCGCCGAGCAGCGCAACGCCGATGCCAGTATCGAGCGCCTGCGCGACAGCCATCACGAACTGTCCGAGCGCTTCAACCAGGTGCAGGGCCGCTTCTACTCGGTGGCGGGGGATATCGCCCGGGTCGAGCAAAGCATCCAGCACGGCCAGCAGCGCCTGCGCCAGTTGCAGGACGATTTCAAGGAAGCCGAGCGCACGCGCCTGGAGACCGAATCGCACCTGGGCCACGATCGCACCCTGCTGGCGACCCTGGGCGAAGAGCTGGCCATGCTCGAACCCGAGCAGGAAATGACCCTGGCCGCTGCCGAAGAAGCCGCCGCTGCGCTTGAAGAGGCCGAACTGGGCATGCACGGCTGGCAGGAGCAGTGGGACAGCTTCAACAGCCGCTCTGCCGAGCCGCGCCGCCAGGCCGAAGTGCAGCAGGCGCGCCTGGTGCAGCTGGAGGCCAGCCTCGAACGGCTGGCCGAACGCCAGCGCAAGTTGGGCGAGGAGCGCGAGCAGTTGGGCAGCGACCCGCAGGATGCCGCCATGCTCGAATTGTCCGAGCAATTGGCCAGCAGCGAAATGCTGCTCGAAGAACTGCAATTGTCCGAAGAGCAAGGGGTCGAGCGCCTGGAAGGCGTGCGCCAACAATTGCAACAGGCCACCCAGGCCCAGCAGCAGGCGCAGGGTGAGCTGCAACGCCTGGGCGGCCGCCTGGCTTCGCTTGAGGCTTTGCAGCAAGCTGCGCTGGAGCCGGGCGCAGGGGCTGCCGACTGGCTGCACGGCCAAGGCCTGGAGCAGCAGCCACGCCTGGCAGAAGGGCTACGCGTGGAGCCGGGCTGGGAACTGGCCGTGGAAACGGTCCTGGGCGCCGACTTGCAGGCCGTATGGGTCGACGATTTCAACCGCCTCGACTTTGCCAGCCTGGAGCAGGGCGAATTGCACTTGCTGGTGGCCGATGGCGCCGCTGCGTCGCTGCCCGGCAGCTTGCTGGAAAAGGTCAGCGGCCCGATCGACCTGGCGCCCTGGCTGGGCCAGGTCAAACCGGTGGAAGACCTGGCGCAGGCGCTGGCGCAGCGTGCCTCGCTCCGTGACGGGCAGAGCCTGGTCAGCCGTGATGGCTATTGGGTTGGCCGGCATTTCCTGCGCATACGCCGTGGCGCCGAGGCCGAAGGCGGGGTGCTGGCGCGCGGCCAGGAAATCGAACGCCTGGGCCACGAACAACTGCAACAGGAAGCGGCCCTGGAGCAGCTGGAGCAGCAATTGCAGGCCCTGCGCGAGCAACAGCTGGGCCTGGAGGAGCAGCGCGAGCAGCTGCGCCGCCGTACCCAGGAAGAAAACCGCCTGCACAGCGAGCTCAAGGCCAGCCTCTCAGCCGTTCGCGCGCGCGCCGAGCAGGTGGAGTTGCGGCGCCAACGCCTGCAGGAAGAACTGGCTGAACTGGAAGAGCAGCGCGCCCTGGAGCACGAGCAACTGGGCGAAGCGCGCCTGCTGTTGCAGGAAGCCCTTGAGCTGATGGCCCAGGACACCGAGCAGCGCGAGCAGTTGATGGCCCGTCGCGACACCCTGCGCGAAAGCCTCGATCGCGTGCGCCAGGAGGCCCGCCAGCACAAGGACCACGCCCACCAGCTGGCCGTGCGCCTGGGCTCGCTGCGCGCCCAGCACGATTCCACCCGGCAGGCCCTGGAGCGCCTGGAGCAGCAGGCCGCACGCCTGACCGAGCGCCAGGAACAACTGAGCCTGAACCTGGAGGAGGGCGCGGCGCCGCTGGAAGAATTGCGGCTGAAGCTCGAAGCGCTGCTGGAGCAGCGCATGAGCGTCGACGAAGAAATGCGCCTGGCCCGCCTGCACATGGACGAGGCGGACCGTGAGTTGCGCGATGCCGAGAAGCGCCGCACCCAGGCCGAGCAGCAAGCCCTGCTGCTGCGCGGCCAGCTGGAACAGTTGCGCCTGGAGTGCCAGGGCCTGGACGTGCGGCGCAAGACCCTGCAGGAACAACTGCTGGCCGATGGCTACGACTTGCAGGGCGTGCTCGCCAGCCTCGAGGCCGACGCCACCGAGCAAGGCACCGAGCAGGAGCTGGAGCAGCTCGACGCGCGGGTCCAGCGCCTGGGGGCGATCAACCTGGCGGCCATCGAGGAGTATGAACAGCAGTCCGAGCGCAAGCGTTACCTGGACGCTCAGGACGCAGACCTGGTCGAAGCGCTGGAGACCCTGGAAAACGTCATCCGCAAGATCGACAAGGAAACCCGCAACCGTTTCAAGGATACCTTTGATCAGATAAATGCCGGATTACAGGCACTTTTCCCAAAAGTTTTCGGTGGTGGCAGCGCTTATCTGGAACTGACGGGCGAAGATCTACTCGATACAGGGGTAACGATCATGGCGCGGCCACCGGGCAAGAAGAACAGCACCATCCATCTGCTGTCCGGCGGCGAGAAGGCACTGACCGCATTGGCGCTGGTGTTTGCCATCTTCAAGTTGAACCCCGCACCGTTCTGCATGCTCGATGAGGTCGACGCGCCGCTGGACGATGCCAACGTCGGGCGTTACGCCCGTCTGGTCAAGGAAATGAGTGAAAGCGTGCAGTTCATCTACATCACCCATAACAAGATTGCCATGGAAATGGCGGACCAATTGATGGGGGTGACCATGCATGAACCAGGGTGTTCGCGTCTGGTTGCCGTCGATGTGGAGGAGGCCATGGCCATGGTCGACGCCTGATGCTCGACGATAAGGGCATATTCTGTAGCGAAATGCCCCCGCCATGTGCGACAGACGGTGTAAAGTTGTCTTTGGTCGTGCTAGCTTAATGTCACTCGTTTTTTGCGTGGGTAAAACGCCTGTCAGAACATAGAGTTGGCGCCACGTGTTAAAGGGCTTTGAACCCTTTGTTTTCAAGCATATTTTTATAGAGGCACGGGATTACATGGAAATCGGTCTGCGCGAGTGGCTGATCGTCATCGGCATCATTGTCATTGCCGGGATTCTTTTCGACGGCTGGCGCCGCATGCGCGGCGGGAAAGGCAAGTTGAAATTCCGTCTGGATCGCAGTTATTCCAACCTGCCGGACGAAGAGGGCAATGCCGAAGTGCTTGGCCCGTCGCGGGTGCTGGATACCCACAAGGAGCCTGAGCTGGATGAAAGCGACCTGCCGTCGCTCAGCGCTTCTGCGCGTGATCGCGAGCGTGAGCCCAAACCGGCCAAGGCTGCCAAGCGCGGCAAGCGCGCCACCGCGGCTGCAGATGCACAGCAGGGCGACCTGAACCTGAGCGCCGAGCCGCGCGAGCCCGACCTGTTTGCCGACAGCGATGACGACTTTGCCGCGGAAAATACCCGCAGCAACGGTGCGGCGCCTGCCAGCAGCAGCGTCAAGGAGCTGCCGCCGGCTGAGGAGGTACTGGTGATCAGCGTCATCTCCCGCGACGAGAGTGGCTTCAAGGGCCCGGCGCTGCTGCAGAACATCCTGGAAAGCGGCCTGCGCTTCGGTGAAATGGACATCTTCCACCGTCACGAGAGCATGGCCGGTCACGGCGAGGTGCTGTTCTCCATGGCCAACGCCGTCAAGCCCGGTGTGTTCGACCTGGACGACATCGACCACTTCAGCACCCGCGCGGTAAGCTTCTTCCTCGGCCTGCCGGGCCCGCGTCATCCGAAGCAGGCCTTCGACGTGATGGTGGCTGCGGCGCGCAAGCTGGCGCACGAACTGAACGGTGAGCTCAAGGACGACCAGCGCAGCGTGCTGACTGCCCAGACCATCGAGCACTACCGCCAGCGCATCGTCGAGTTCGAGCGCCGTGCGCTGACCCAGAAGCGCTGACAGATCCAGACGAAAGAGCAGCCTGAGGGCGTGCTGGTCGGTTCGGGTGATGCTGTTGTCCTGTGCCGGCCTCTTCGCGGGTAAACCCGCTCCCACAGGGATACCACAAACCGCAAGGGCAGTGGAGTCCCTGTGGGAGCGGGTTTACCCGCGAAGAGGCAGGCACAGGCAATAAAACCCTGAACACCAGGCACCACCCCCAGGCTGCTCTTTTGCTTTGCAAGAGAAGACAAATCCCATGACCGCCGAAACCCGTATCCACGAACTGCGTGCCGAGCTCGACCAGCACAACTACCGCTACTACGTGCTCGACGAGCCAAGCGTGCCCGATGCCGAATACGACCGCCTGTTCAACGAGCTCAAGGCGCTTGAAGCCGAACACCCGCACCTGGTGACCCCTGACTCGCCCACCCAGCGCGTTGGTGGCGAAGCCCTGTCCGCGTTCAGCCAGGTGCGCCACGAAGTGCCCATGCTCAGCCTGGGCAACGCTTTCGAAGAGGCCGACCTGCGTGAATTCGGCCGCCGGGTGGTAGACGGGCTTGATCAGCCCGGTGCGGTCGACTACAGCTGCGAGCCCAAGCTCGACGGCCTGGCGGTGAGCTTGTTGTACCGCGACGGCCAGCTGGTGCAGGGCGCCACCCGTGGCGACGGCACCACCGGCGAAGACATCAGTGCCAACGTGCGCACCGTGCGCAACATCCCGCTCAAACTGCAAGGCCAGGGGTGGCCGGCGGTGCTGGAGGTGCGCGGCGAGGTGTACATGAGCAAGGCCGGTTTCGACCGGCTCAACGCCGCCCAGGCCGAAGCCGGCGGCAAGACCTTCGCCAACCCGCGCAACGCCGCAGCCGGCAGCCTGCGTCAGCTGGATTCGAAAATCACCGCCAGCCGCCCGTTGGAGTTCTGCTGCTATGGCGTCGGCCAGGTGTCCGCGAGCATCGGCGACAGCCACATCGGCATCCTCGAGCAGCTCAAGGCCTGGGGCCTGCCGATCAGCCGCGAACTCAAGCATGCCGCCGGCATCGAAGAATGCCTGGCCTACTACCGCGACATCGGCGAGCGACGCAACAGCCTGCCTTACGAAATCGATGGCGTGGTGTTCAAGGTCAACAGCCTGGCCGCCCAGCGCGAACTGGGCTTCCGCGCACGTGAGCCGCGCTGGGCGATTGCCCACAAGTTCCCGGCCATGGAAGAGCTGACCGAGGTGCTGGATGTCGAGTTCCAGGTCGGCCGCACCGGCGCGGTAACGCCCGTGGCACGACTGAAGCCGGTCAAGGTAGCCGGTGTGACCGTGTCCAACGCCACCCTGCACAACATGGACGAGATCGCCCGCCTGGGCCTGCGCATTGGCGACACGGTGATCATCCGCCGCGCCGGTGACGTGATTCCGCAGGTGATGCAGGTGGTGCTGGAGCGGCGCCCGGAAGATGCGCGCCCGGTGCAGGTGCCGAGTGAATGCCCGGTATGCGGCTCGCAGGTCGAGCGTACCCAGCTGGTCAAGCGTAGCAAGGGCAAGGAAACCACCAGCGAGGGCGCGGTGTACCGCTGCGTCGGTCGCCTGGCCTGTGGCGCCCAGCTCAAGCAGGCGATCATCCACTACGTGTCGCGCCGCGCCATGGACATCGACGGCTTGGGCGAGAAAAGCGTCGAGCAGTTGGTGGACGAAGGCCTGATCGGTTCGCCGGCCGACCTGTACAAGCTGGAGTTCGACCAGATCGTCGGCCTGGAAGGCTTTGCCGAAGTGTCCAGCAAGAAGCTGCTGGATGCCATCGAAGCCAGCAAGCGCCCGAGCCTGGCGCGCTTCATCTACGCCCTGGGCATCCCGGACGTAGGCGAGGAGACCGCCAAGGTACTGGCCCGCTCGCTGGGCAGCCTGGCGCGCGTGCAGCAGGCGCTGCCGCAGGTGCTTACCTACCTGCCGGACATCGGCCTGGAGGTGGCGTACGAGATCCACAATTTCTTCGAGGACGAGCACAACCGCAAGGTCATCAAGCAATTGCTCGATAGCGGCATGCAACTGCAGGACGAAGGCGAGCTGGCTGCCGAGTTCGCCGCCAGCACCACGCTGGCCGGCATGATCGCCAAGCTCGACATCGCCTCGGTTGGCCCGACCGGTGCCGAGAAACTGGTGGCCAAGCTCGACAGCCTGGAGAAGATCATTGCCGCCGACGGCATCGACCTGCGCCAGGCCCTGGCGGCCAAGCAGGCCGACGCCGTGCGCGAGTTCTTCAAGGATGAAGCCAACCAGAAACTGGCCCGGGACATCGAGGCACAGTTGCTGGCGTTCGGCATGCACTGGAGCAGCGAGAAGAAAGTGGCCGAAGGCTTGCCGCTGGCCGGCCAGACTTGGGTGCTGACCGGTACCCTGGAGCGCATGAGTCGCGATATCGCCAAGGAAAAGCTGGAAAGCCTCGGGGCCAAGGTGGCGGGTTCGGTTTCCGGCAAGACCCACTGCGTGGTGGCGGGGCCGGGGGCGGGGTCCAAGCTGGCCAAGGCCAGTGAGTTGGGTGTGAAAGTGCTGGACGAAGATGCCTTCGTCACCTTCCTGGGCGAGCAGGGCATCGCTGTCTGAAAGGCCAAGGCCAGATCCAGTGGCTTGCACGGTCCTTGTGGGAGCTGGCTTGCCGGCGATCACCGGCAAAGCCGGTGCCATCCACCGCGGTGCCTGCTTCGCGGGCATGCCCGCTCCCACAGGTCCTGCGCTGGTCTTGCTGTCAGCGCTACCCCTGTAGGAGCGGGTTCACCCGCGAATTGGCAGTCCCAGGCCATCCTGACCCGGACAAGTCATTGAGAAATGATGACTTTTTCTCCTCCAGAGGTTGTATCTGCCCCCAAGACCGGTACAATGGCGCCACTCGCTGTTCAGCGAGCCTTGTAGTGGTGGCCCCATCGGTCCCCCCGCATTGATTACCCGTTAACCTGGTCAGGCCCGGAAGGGAGCAGCCATAGCGGGAACATCGAGTGCCGGGGTGTGGCTGGTGGGGCTGCCTCCATTTCAGGCTCTTGAATCCTCAAGACGCCTCGCTAGAAACATTTCCGGTTACGACCGCATTCGGGATCTCCCGGATGAAGCGGCATCTTGCAAGCTGACACCCCAACACTCCCAACATCCGTACAATGATTGGCAGCGGACAGGCCTTCATCCCATCCGCGCCACAAGCCAGGCAGGCCGACCCAGGCCGTTTCCTCGGATACGTCAGCCTCAGGCCGGACGTTGCGCTGTTCGGCCGAAGCCCTCAGAGGTTGTACTTTTCATCGATCCTGCGTTTGTCGAGCGTGTAGCGCTTGACGTCGATCGCATCGGACTCAAGCTGGGCGTCCAACTCGTCCATATCGTGTTTTTTCAAGCTCGCAACGTGAGTCCTGGTGGCCTGATAGTTGATGAGTTCTGCGGCGTCATGCCCGCTCACCGGGTCCCAGAAAATGGAAAGCGGCCAGAGCAGCAGGTTGACCACGCCAAAGCCGTATGCACGACCGTAGAAGGAACCGCCACCTGGAAGCAGGCCAAGGCCGGCGGCAAGCCCAGGGTTCTTTTCTTCAACCGCGAGGTTTCTGGCGCGATAGCCGGCAAGTTCCGACTCCTGGACCGAATTGGGGCCTGTAGCGCAACCAGGGGTCAGCGCTATGAGTGCGGCGGCGGTCAGGTTTCTTACTGTGGACATGCAACTTTTCCTGAGTGTGAGTACGGTTCTCGGCACACAGCTGGGTGCGGAGGCACGTCACTCTACACTGAGTGATGGCGTATTGATATTAATCAGCCGTCATTTGGTTCGGGTCTGCACCAATAGCTCTAACCTGGGTGTTTCATGACAGGCGTTGACCGGTTCTGCCTTTTTCCAAGCCCTGCCGCCGACAACTTCATCAGCCGCTGGAATGTCGGGCAGGCCAGGTGATCCTCTTCCGGGCACTGCGCCGCATGCCGCAGGCCCTTGCTCATCGCCTGCAGGCGCCTGATCCGTGCATCCAGTTCATCGGCCTTGGCGATCAGCAGCTGCCGGTCGACTTGCAGGTCCACCAGCATCGCGCCCACTTCATCCAGGGAAAACCCCGCCGCCTGCCCCAGTGCTATCAGTGCCAGGCGGTCTGCCACATCCGCGGCAAACTGCCGTCGTTGACCGCGCCCGGCAAGTGACTTGAGCAAGCCTTTCTTTTCGTAGTAACGCAGCGTCGAGGCGGGTACGCCTGTACGTCTGGCGACATCGGCAATGTCCATTTCGGGCCCTTGACTTGAAGTTGACTTCAACTTCTATGCTGCGCGGCGTAGTGACGACCGTCAATCTTCGAGGGCTTTTTCAATGACGTTTACTGCCATGCTTTCTGCTGCCTTGCCGATTGGCGTGGGTGCCACGCTGGTCATGGATGGGTGGGGCTTGTTGCTGCGGCGCCTGGGGGTCGCCACGCCGAACTTTGCCATGGTCGGGCGCTGGGCGGGGCATCTGTTGCAGGGAAGGGTGCGGCATCAGGCAATTGCCCGTGCGGAGCCGGTGCGCCACGAACGGCTGTGGGGGTGGCTGATCCATTACGGCATCGGCGTGCTGTTCGCCCTGCTGCTGGTGTTGATCGTCGGCGACGGCTGGTTGTTGGCGCCGACCCTGTGGCCGGCGCTGATGGTGGGTGTGGGGACTGTGGTGGCGCCGCTGTGTCTCATGCAACCGGCGATGGGGGCGGGCTTCTTCGCTTCGAAGACACCGGCACCGGCGCGTAACTGCCTGAGGAGCCTGGTGACGCACGCAGTGTTCGGGGTAGGGCTGTTCCTCAGTGCAGCCCTGGTGGCGCTGGTGTGAGGGGCTTTTGCGGGGGCGGGACTGCTCATGGTTGGGCTACCGGCATGGCGTGCTGATGACCCAGCCCTTCATAGCGCTGCACAATCCGTTCGATTTCCCCTGACTGCTTCATCCGCGCCAGCGCCCGCAGCAGCCCCTGGGTCGGTATCGCCGGGTCATTGCGTACCATGCAGCCCAGCTCCTGCTCGTCCAGCACCGTCAGTGCCTGCAGGCGCTGCCCGTTTGGCTGGCTCCGGTTGAACCACTGCAAGGACAGCTGGTTGCTGACCGCGTAGCGATAGCGGCCGGCCTGCAACTTCTGCAGTACCAGCAACTGGTTGCGGCTGTCTTCACGCTGCAATCGGCCTTGCTCAAGCAGAGGCTGCAGGCTTGGGTAGGTGTAGCCCAGCACCGTGCCGAGGGTCTGGGCCGGCAGTTGCCCGAGGGACATTGGCGGGCTGACGCCCGGGCGGCCCACCAGCAGGTCGCGCTGGTGAATCAACGGGATGCTCCAGACAAAATTCTTCGGCGGGTTAGCGAACCAGTGGGTGCTGACATAGCAACGCACATCGATATCACCCTGCTCCATTGCCTCCTGCAGGCGCAGGCGGGCCATGACGTGGTACACCGGGCGCGCGCCAACCTCTCTGGCCAGCGCCTGGGTGAGGTCGTACAGCAAGCCTTCGACTGGCTGCTCGGCTTCGATGCGCACCAGCGGCATGCTCCAGCTTTCCGCCACGGAAAAGCGCAGCACCGCCTGTTCGGCGAGACTCGGCGAGCTCCAGAGCAACAACAAGGTCAGCAGTCTGCGCAAAGGCGTATCCTCCCTGGACAGCACACACAGTTTCTAGCTTAGACGAGCTGCGCGGGGTGCATTTTCGCCCCCGCTCCGCTAGCATTAGCGATCTTCCGCTCGATCAGGCTACGATGGTTTTTCGATGAGTTATCAGGTCCTTGCACGTAAATGGCGTCCGCGCTCGTTCCGCGAAATGGTCGGCCAGGCCCATGTGCTCAAGGCTTTGATCAACGCCCTCGACAACCAGCGCCTGCACCATGCCTACCTGTTCACCGGTACCCGGGGCGTGGGCAAGACCACCATCGCCCGGATCATTGCCAAGTGCCTGAACTGCGAAACCGGCATCACCTCGACGCCATGCGGCACCTGTTCGGTGTGCCGGGAGATCGACGAAGGCCGTTTCGTCGACCTGATCGAGATCGACGCCGCCAGCCGTACCAAGGTCGAGGACACCCGCGAACTGCTGGATAACGTGCAGTACGCCCCGAGCCGTGGGCGCTTCAAGGTCTACCTGATCGACGAAGTGCACATGCTGTCGACGCACTCGTTCAACGCCTTGCTCAAGACGCTCGAAGAGCCGCCGCCCTACGTCAAGTTCATCCTCGCCACCACCGACCCGCAGAAGCTGCCGGCCACCATCCTGTCGCGCTGCCTGCAGTTCTCGCTGAAGAACATGAGCCCGGAGCGGGTGGTCGAACACCTCAGCCACGTATTGACTGCGGAAAACGTGCCGTTCGAGACGGATGCCCTGTGGTTGCTGGGCCGCGCTGCCGATGGTTCGATGCGCGATGCGATGAGCCTGACCGACCAGGCCATCGCCTTTGGCGAAGGCAAGGTGCTGGCCGCCGATGTGCGGGCCATGCTTGGCAGCCTTGACCATGGCCAGGTCTATGGTGTGCTGCAAGCGCTGCTCGAGGGCGATGCACGGGCCTTGCTCGAGGCCGTGCGCAACCTGGCCGAGCAGGGTCCGGACTGGGCTGGCGTGCTGGCCGAGATGCTCAATGTGCTGCATCGCGTGGCCATTGCCCAGGCATTGCCGGAAGCCGTGGACAACGGCCAGGGCGACCGCGAGCGGGTACTCGCGCTGGCCGCGGCATTGCCGGCCGAGGACGTGCAGTTCTATTACCAGATGGGCCTGATCGGTCGCCGTGACCTGCCCCTGGCGCCGGACCCGCGCGGTGGTTTTGAAATGGTCCTGCTGCGCATGCTGGCCTTCCGCCCGGCCGACACCGACGACGCGCCGAAGCCGCTGCTAAAGCCAGTGGGGATCAGCCAGGCCACAGCTGATCCAGCAACCCCGGTGGCAGCGCCGGCGGTTGCCGCCCTAGCGCCAGCCGCTGCCGTGCAACCTGCCGCTGCGGCTGCAGCGCCGCAGGCACCCGCGCCGGTGGCGCCAGTACCACCGCTGGTTGATGCACCTGTGCCGCCGGCTGAGCCAGCCCCCGTTATCGAACCCGAGCCGCAAGCCGAGCCCGAGCCGGAGCCAGTTGCCGTCGCAGAGGTGGTTGACCTGCCATGGGAAGAGTCGGAACCGGCAGCGCCTGAGCCCGCGCCGGTGCCTGCGCCTGCGCCCGCGCCCGCGCCGATGCAAGCTGCCCCGGCCCACGACGACGAGCCGCCCTTCGACCCGTCGGCCTATGCTGCCGTAGGCATGGATCGCGACGATGAGCCGCCAGTGGACGAAGACTATTATGGCGGCGAAAGCGACCCGGTCGGCTTCAGCTACCTGGACGAACTGGCCGAACACGTCCAGGAAGAGGCGCCCAAGCCAGTCGCCGAGCCGCTGCCAGCGGCCAAGCCGGCTACCGGCCTGGCCCTGCAATGGCTGGAAATGTTCCCCCAGTTGCCTGTGTCGGGGATGACAGGCAACATCGCAGCGAACTGTACCTTGATCGCCGTCGAGGGTGACGACTGGCTGCTGCACCTGGACCCTGGCCAAGGGGCGCTGTTCAATGCCACCCAGCAGCGACGCCTGAACGAAGCGCTCAACCAGCACCTGGGGCGTACGCTGAACCTGCGTATCGAGCTGATTCAACCCGAGCAGGAAACCCCGGCCCAGGCGGCAGCGCGCAAACGCCGAGAGCGTCAGCACGACGCGGTGGTGTCGATCGAGCAGGATCCGTTGATCCAGCAGATGATCAAGCTGTTCGGTGCCAAGGTGCGGCAGGATACTATTGAACCTGTAGAGGCCCTGGCCAATCAGGGCCAGTAACGGATAACCATGCGGCTGGCCAGGTGCCGGGCCGCATCACATGACCCAATCGAGGTATACCCCATGATGAAAGGTGGCATGGCCGGCCTGATGAAGCAGGCCCAGCAGATGCAGGAAAAGATGCAGAAGATGCAGGAAGAGCTGGCCAACGCCGAAGTTACCGGCCAGTCCGGTGGCGGCCTGGTGAGCGTGGTGATGACCGGTCGTCACGACGTGAAGCGCGTCAGCATCGACCAGAGCCTGATGTCGACCGACGCCGACGACAAGGAAGTGCTGGAAGACCTGATCGCCGCTGCACTGAACGACGCCGTGCGCAAGGTCGAGCAGAACAGCCAGGAAAAGATGGGCAGCATGACGGCCGGCATGCAATTGCCGCCGGGCTTCAAGATGCCGTTCTAAGGGCATTGCATTACCAGGAACCGCCGCTCACGACAGCGGCGGTTAATGAGATGGTCACCCCGACACCCTGCGAGGGCTACGCTTTCGCAGGGTGTTTTCATTCCGGAGGCCATCATCATGAGCGATTTGGCACTGGTCGGTATCGACCTCGGCAAACATACCTTTCATCTGCACGGCCAGGATAGGCCCGGCCGGGAGCTGTTTCGCAAGAAGCTCCCACGACAGCAAATGATGCGGTTTTTCGCCAACCTGCCAGCGTGCACCGTGGTGATGGAAGCATGCGCTGGCGCACATTTCGTCGCTCGTGAGCTGACCGCCCTGGGGCATCAGGCGAGGCTGATTTCTCCTCAGTTCGTTAAGCCCTTTGTCAAAGGCAACAAAAACGATTTCGTCGATGCGCAAGCTATCTGCGAAGCCGCTTCGCGCCCTTCGATGCGTTTCGTTTCGCCCAAGACCGAAGCTCAGCAGACTCTTTCTGTGTTACATCGCCTACGCGAGTCACTGATCCGTGACCGCACTAAGGCCGTCAACCAGATGCATGGGTTCTTGCTTGAGTTCGGCATCAGCTTGCCTCAGGGCCTGGCGGTCATGAAGCGTTTGTCTGCTGTTCTAGCGGAGCACGAGCTGCCTGCTCGGCTGAGAGTGCTGCTGCAACGTCTGCACGACCATTTCGCCTATCTGGACGAGCAGGTCAAGGCACTGGATAAAGAGCTGGTTGGCCAGCTGGCCGACGATGATCTTGGGCGTCGTTTGTTGAGCATGCCCTGTGTCGGGCCGATCACCGCCAGCCTGCTGGCTGTGGAAATGGGCGATGGTCAGCAATACGGCTGCAGCCGCGATTTTGCCGCCTCTCTAGGCTTGGTGCCCAGGCAGTACAGCACTGGCGGCAAAGCTAACTTGCTAGGGATCAGCAAGCGAGGCGACAAGAATCTGCGACGCCTTTTGGTGCAATGCGCCAGGGTCTACATGCAGAACCTGGCGCGGCAGAAGGGGGCTCTGGCGGACTGGGTGCGAGCGCTTATGACGCGCCGACACTCAAACGTGGTCGCCTGTGCGCTTGCCAATAAATTCGCCCGCATAGCTTGGGCGATTTCTGCTCATCACACCCAATACGAAACAGGGCCAGGCGCCTTGAACGCCTGACCCTGTGGTTGTTGCTGTACCACGATTCACCTTTCAGGTTTTGCGATAGCTGAGCAATAGATGAAATAAACGGCCTACCGGCCTGGCGAGGATCCTGACATAAAAATCGGCTCTCGAAGCCGAGCGGTTTTTAAGGATCGTCAGGCGCGGCTCTCATCGTGGCGCGGGGCTTGCCCCAATTTGACGCCGGATAGATTTAAGCAAGCCATCCATTTCATCCGTTAATCAGTATTGCAAAAAATGGGGTGACCATAGATTTTTTTTGCGCTTTCTTGCAGCCTGCGCGGTCTTTGTAGGAGCGGCCTTGTGTCGCGATGGGGCGCGAAGCGGCCCCAGGTTCTCAGCTTCGCAGCATGGATTGCCGGGGCTGCTGCGCAGCCCTTTCGCGACACAAGGCCGCTCCTACAGGGACCGCGCAAGCCTTACGCTGTACGCATGGTTGTTTGACGGCGTTGTCTGCGCTGGGTATAAACCGCCTCTTATTGAATTGTCAGGCCTTTCCCATGAGCTTCAGCCCTCTCATCCGCCAACTGATCGATGCCCTGCGTATTCTCCCGGGTGTCGGCCAGAAAACCGCCCAGCGCATGGCCCTGCAGCTGCTCGAGCGTGACCGCAGCGGCGGCCTGCGCCTGGCACAGGCCCTGACCCAGGCCATGGAAGGGGTAGGGCATTGCCGCCAGTGCCGTACCCTGACCGAGCAGGAGCTGTGCCCGCAATGCGCCGACACGCGCCGTGACGATACTCAGTTGTGCGTGGTCGAGGGCCCGACCGATGTGTATGCGGTGGAGCAGACCGGCTACCGTGGCCGCTATTTCGTGCTCAAGGGCCACCTGTCGCCGCTGGACGGCCTGGGGCCGGAGGCGATCGGCATTCCGCAACTGATGGCGCGGATCGAGGAGCAGGGCACCTTCACCGAGGTGATCCTGGCCACCAACCCGACGGTGGAAGGTGAGGCGACGGCGCATTACATCGCCCAGCTGCTGAGCGAGAAGGGCCTGGTGGCGTCGCGCATTGCCCATGGTGTGCCGCTGGGAGGAGAGCTGGAGCTGGTCGACGGCGGGACCCTGGCCCATGCCTTCGCCGGGCGGCGGCCGATTTCGCTCTGATTCAGAATTGCCGGGGCCGCTTTGCGGCCCATCGCGACACAAGGCCGCTCCTACAGGAGGTTGCGTTCCCCTGTAGGAGCGGCCTTGTGTCGCGATGGGCTGCAAAGCAGCCCGTGGTCTTAGTATTCGCTGAGCGAAAACTCGGTCAGGCAGAATGTCGGCACACCCGCCGCCTGTAGCCGGCGCGACCCGTCCAGCTCCGGCAGGTCGATGATTGCCGCCGCCTCGAATACTTGCGCACCGGTTCGACGCACCAGGTTGGCCGCTGCCAGCAGCGTACCGCCAGTGGCAATCAGGTCATCGAAGATCAGCACTGAATCCCCTTCGCACAGGCTGTCGGCGTGCACTTCCAGGAACGCTTCGCCGTACTCGGTCTGGTAGGCCTCGCTCAGCACATCGGCGGGCAGCTTGCCTTGCTTGCGGAACAGGATCAGCGGCTTGTTCAGTTGGTGGGCGATGATCGAGCCGATCAGGAAGCCGCGCGCATCCATGGCACCGATGTGGCTGAACTCGGCCTCGACATAGCGCTCGATGAACTGGTCGGCTACATAGCGCAGCCCGCGCGGCGACTGGAACAGCGGGGTGATGTCGCGGAAGATCACGCCCGGCTTGGGGAAGTCCACTACCGGGCGGATCAGGGCTTTGAGGTCGAAGGCGTCGCTGTGCATTGTTGCGGGTATCCTGGGAAAACGAATGCCCAAGTATACCTGCTAAACGCCGGCTCAGGCCTCCATCGCACCGCCGGCCAGCGCGCACAGCTGGATCGGGTCGAGGATATGCACTTCCTTGCCTTCGGCGCGGATCAGGCCGTTCTGCTGGAAGCGGGTGAACACCCGCGACACGGTTTCCACGGCCAGGCCAAGGTAATTGCCGATTTCGTTGCGCGACATGCTCAGGCGGAACTGGTTGGCCGAATAGCCGCGGGCGCGGAAGCGTGCCGACAGGTTGACGAGGAAGGTGGCGATGCGCTCGTCAGCGGTCTTTTTCGACAGCAGCAGCATCATTTGCTGGTCATCGCGGATTTCCCGGCTCATCACCCGCATCAGCTGGCGACGCAGCTGTGGCAGCTGCACCGACAGTTCGTCGAGGCGCTCGAAGGGGATTTCACACACCGAGGTGGTTTCCTGCGCCTGGGCCGACACCGGATAGGCCTCGGTGTCCATGCCCGACAGGCCGACCAGCTCGCTGGGCAGGTGGAAGCCGGTGATCTGCTCTTCGCCGCTGTCGCTGAGGCTGAAGGTTTTCAGGGCGCCGGAGCGTACCGCGTAGACCGAGCCGAAGTTGTCGCCCTGGCGGAACAGGAACTCGCCTTTTTTCAGCGGCCGTCCGCGCTTGACGATTTCGTCAAGTGCATCCATGTCTTCCAGGTTCAGCGACAGGGGCAGGCACAGGGGGGCCAGGCTGCAGTCCTTGCAATGGGCCTGGTTGTGTGGGCGCAGTTTGACTGGCTCGGACATATCTTTCGATCCTTGTGGGAAAGCACACATAAGACGTAAGGGTAACTCACGGCGTAGGGTGTAGGCCAGCGTACGCTGTCGTACAGCGCGCAGGCCAGGCCCTGGCGGCTATGCCGGGGCCTGCGCTGTGCCCATGGTGTGCCTGGCAAGGAAACTTGTCCATGCGGTTGAACGACTCGGTTCAGATGACCCGGGAAAAGCGCTGGCGGTTGTGCAGGCCCAGGTAGGCGTCGAACACCATGCACACCGAGCGCGCCAGCAGGCGGCCGGCCGGCAGGATGCGTATGCCCTTGTCGTCCAGGCGGATCAGGCCGTCGCGCTGCAAGGTCAGCAGTTCAGGCCAGAGGTCGTTGAAGTAGCCGCGAAAATCGAGGGTGAAGGCTTGTTCGATCGGCTCGAAGTCCAGCTCGAAATGGCAGATCAGCTGCTGGATCACTGCCCGGCGCAAGCGGTCGTCGTGGTTGCAGATCAGGCCGCGCTGGGTTGCCAGCTGGGCGTTGGAAAGGCTGTCCTGGTAGGTGTTGAGGTCGCTGCTGTTCTGGCAGTACAGGTCACCGATCTGGCTGATCGCCGACACGCCCAGGCCGATCAGGTCGCAGTGCCCGTGGGTGGTGTAGCCCTGGAAGTTGCGCTGCAGGGTGCCTTCTTCCTGGGCAATGGCCAGTTCGTCATCGGGCAGGGCGAAATGGTCCATGCCGATATAGCGATAGCCGGCTGCAGTCAGCTGGTCGATGGTGCTGTGCAGCATCTCCAGCTTGGCGGCTGCACTGGGCAGGTCATTGTGGTCGATGCGCCGTTGCGGCATGAAGCGCTCGGGCAGGTGGGCGTAGTTGAATACCGACAGGCGGTCGGGTTGCAGGCGGATCACTTCTTCGACGGTGCGGGCGAAGCCTTCCGGGGTCTGCTTGGGCAGGCCGTAGATCAGGTCGAGGTTGACCGAGCGGAACTGCAGGGTACGTGCAGCCTCGATCAGGGTGCGGGTCTGTTCCAGGCTCTGCAGGCGGTTGACTGCGCGCTGCACGGCCGGGTCGAGGTCCTGCACGCCAAGGCTGACGCGATTGAAGCCGAGTTCGCGCAGCAGGCCCATGGTCGACCAGTCAGCCTCGCGGGGGTCGATCTCGATGCCGTAGTCGCCGGAGTCGTCGTCCAGCAGGTGGAAATGCTGGCGCAGGATGGCCATCAGCTGGCGCAGTTCCACATGGCTGAGGAAGGTCGGGGTGCCACCGCCGAAATGCAGCTGTTCGACCCGTTGTCTGGGGTCGAGGTGGCAGGCGATCAGCTGGATTTCCTGTTCCAGGCGCTGCAGATACGGCGCGGCACGGGCACGGTCCTTGGTGATGACTTTGTTACAGGCGCAGTAGTAACAAATGTTTGCACAGAACGGCACGTGCACGTACAGCGACAGCGGGCGCACGGCCCGACGGCTCTCGCGCAGGGCGTGGAGCAGGTCGAACGAGCCCACTTCGCTGTGCAGTTGCACGGCGGTCGGGTAAGAGGTGTAGCGTGGTCCGGCCAGGTCGTAGCGGCGGATCAGGTCGGTATCCCAACGTAGGTCGTCGAGCATGTGGGCGGTCCCCGGAAGAGCAGCAATGCACCGGAGTCTAGGGTTGTCTGTAGGAATCTGTGTTGATTTGTATCAAGGGGAATTGGCGGTGGATGCCGAGGCCGCAAAGCGGCCCCCTTCAATGTCCCATCAGCCAATGCTGGTGCGGCCCAGGCAGGGTCCAGATGCCAAACAGCATCACCAGGACTCCGCCAGCCACACGCACGCTGCGTCGTTTCAACAAAGTGTTTACCCGTTCTGCCGCCAGCCCGGTCGCCAGCAGCACCGGCCAGGTCCCCACCCCGAATGCCAGCATCAACGCTGCGCTGTACCCGGCATTGCCCTGGCTGGCAGCCCACAGCAGGGTGCTGTACACCAGCCCGCACGGCAGCCACCCCCAAAGTGCCCCGAGCAGCAGCGCGCGCGGCAAGCTGGACACCGGTAGCAAGCGCGATGCTACGGGCTGGATATGCCGCCACAACCCCCGGCCCAGCGCCTCGATGCGGGTCAGCCCGCTCCACCAGCCAGCCAGGTACAGCCCCATGACGATCAACAGCAGCGCCGCCAGCAGCCGCAACGCCAGGGCCGCAGGGCTGCTGGCCACGGCCCAGCCGGCCAGGCCCAGCAGCAGGCCGGCACAGCCATAACTGAGCACCCGGCCAAGGTTGTACGCCAGCAGCAGGCGCAGGCGCCGGCCGCGTTGCTCCGGGGGAATGGCCAGGGTCAGCGCGCCCATCAGGCCGCCACACATGCCCAGGCAGTGGCCGCCACCCAGCAGGCCGAGGATCAGTGCCGAGCCGAGCAGGGGAAGCAGGTCAGGCACGGGGGGGCGGTTCCTTGGCGCGGGCGGCCTGGCTGTCGTCAGGCGTCACCGCTGCCTGGTGGCGCGGGTCCTGGTCGTCGAACAGGATGCTGTGGGCCGGGCTTTCGAGGTCGTCGTACTGGCCGCTGTCCACTGCCCAGAAGAAGATGTACACGGCCACGCCGACCAGCAGCAGTGCCGCGGGGATCATGACATAGAGGGCGGGCATGATGGCTTTCTCCCAGGCAAGGACGCTTCATTGGTAGACAGGCCCGGCGCCAGCGGCGCGCGGGTCAGGCGCATGGCATTGAGCACCACCACCAGCGAACTGATCGACATGCCGATGGCCGCCCATACCGGGGTGATCCAGCCGAGCGCGGCGAACGGCAACACCAGGCCATTATACAGCGTCGCCCACAACAGGTTCTGGAGGATGTTGCGGCGGGTGCGGCGGGCCAGCTCGAACGCCTGAACCAGCGCCGCCAGGCGGTTGGACAGCAGCACGGCATCGGCGCTGGTCTTGGCCAGGTCGGTGGCGCTGCCCATGGCAATGCTGATGTCGGCGGCGGCCAGCACCGGTACGTCGTTGACCCCGTCGCCCAGCATCAGCACCTTGCACCCGGCCGCCTGCAGCGCCTTCAGCCGGTCCAGTTTGTCGTCCGGGCGCAGGCCGCCGATGGCCTGGTCGATGCCCAGCTGGGCGGCCACCTCGGCAACCATCGGCGAGCTGTCACCGGACAGCAGCAGCGTGCGCCAGCCGCGGGCCTTGCAAGCGGCCAGCAGGGCAGGGGCGTCGTCGCGCAGGCGATCGTCCAGGCCGAACCAGGCCAGCGGCCCGTGGCGGTCGCCCAGCAGCAGCCACTGGCCGCGCGGCTCCGGCACCGCGGGTGGCGCAGCGCCGCTCAGGGCGCAGACGAAGGTGGCCTGGCCAATGCGCAGCAGCTGGCCTGCCACCTGGCCTTCCAGGCCCAGCCCCGGCACGCTCTGCAAATCGTCGGCCGGGCTGGCGCTGCGGCCGAAGGCACGCGCGATGGGGTGTTCGGAACGGTTTTCCAGGGCCGCGGCCAAGGCCAGGCAGCGGTCGGCCGGCAGGTTGCCGAGCGGGCGGATGCTGCGCAAGGTCAGGCGGCCTTCGGTCAATGTGCCGGTCTTGTCGAACACCACCGTGTCGATCTGGTTCAGGCCTTCCAGCACATGGCCACGGGTAACCAGCAGGCCAAGCTTGTGCAAGGTGCCGGTGGCGGCGGTCAGGGCCGTGGGCGTGGCCAGGGACAGTGCGCAAGGGCAGGTCGCTACCAGCATGGCCAGCACGATCCAGAACGCCCGCGTCGGGTCCAGGTGCCACCACCACAGGCCGATGGCCAGGGCGGCCAGCAACGAGCACAGCAGGAACCACTGCGAGGCGCGGTCGGCGATTTCGGCCAGGCGCGGTTTCTCGGTCTGGGCACGCTCCAGCAGGCGAACGATGGCGGATAGCCGCGAATCGGCGCCCAGCGCTTCGACTTGCACATTCAGGGTGCTTTCGACATTCAGCGTGCCGCCGGTGACGCGTTCGCCGGCCCGGCGGGGTTGCGGCAGGTATTCGCCGGTGAGCAGCGATTCATCGATGCTGGAGCGGCCATCGACAATGCAGCCGTCGGCAGGAATCACCGCGCCTGGCAACACCTGCACCCGGTCGCCGCGCTGCAGCTCGCTGAGCAGGATGCGCTCGGTGTGGCCGTGGGCATCCAGGCGCAGGCATGAGGCGGGCAGCAGGTTGACCAGTTGTGCAGTGGCCGCGGCCATGCGTTCGCGGGCACGGCGCTCCAGGTAGCGACCGGTGAGCAGGAACAGGGCGAACATGCCCACGGTGTCGAAATACAGCTCGCCACTGCCGGTGATGGCGGTCCAGATGCCGGCGGCGAAGGCCAGGCCAATGGCCAACGACACCGAAACGTCCATGGTCAGGTGACGGGTACGCAAGTCGCGCGCGGCGCCCTTGAACAACGGCGCGCAGCTGTAGAAGACGATGGGGATGGTGAGAAACAGCGCAACCCACCTGAGGATGGTGTGCAGCTCGGGCGACAGGTCGATGTTGAATTCCGGCCAGGTGGCCATGGTTGCCATCATTGCCTGGAACCACAGCAGCCCGGCCACGCCCAGGCGGCGCAGGGCACTGCGGTTTTCGCGCGCCAGCTGCTCGGCGGCCTGGTCGGGCTGGTAGGGGTGGGCGGCATAGCCGATCTGGCGCAGCTCGGCGAGCAGGCGCGACAGCGGCTGTTGCCTGTCGTCCCACTTCAGCAGCAGCCGGTGGTTGGACAGGTTCAGGCGTGCCTCGGCGACGCCGGGCAGGTTGCGCAGGTGCTTCTCGATCAGCCAGCCGCAGGCAGCGCAGCTGATGCCTTCGACCAGCAGGGTGGCTTCGGCCAGCCCGTCCTGGTGGCGGACGAAGCGCTGCTGCACGTCGTTGCGATCGTACAGGGCCAGTTCGTCCTGCAGTTGCCTGGGCAAGGCCTCGGGGTTGGCGCTGGTATCGCTGCGGTGCTGGTAATAGTGCTCCAGGCCGCCGGCGACGATCGATTCGGCCACTGCCTGGCAGCCGGGGCAACAGAATTGCCGGGGTTCGCCCAGCACCACGGTGCTGAAGCGGCTGCCGGCGGGTACGGGCAGGGCGCAGTGGTAGCAGGGGGTGGGTTGGGTCATAAGGCAAGCACTGCTCAGGCACATAGGAAACCCTGTGGGAGCGGGCATGCCCGCGAAAGCGTCAGGCCTGAAAACACCTTTGCCTGAGCTGTCGCATTCGCGGGCATGCCCGCTCCCACAGGGAGTTGCGGGTCGCTACTGCTGGTGCTCGGCACCTTGCAAAGCTTCATCACCCAGTTGCAAGGTCACACCATGCTCGACCTTCTCTTCCTCGAACAAGCGCCACACCTGGCCACCTTCGCTACCCAGCAGCTCGACGAAGCGGCGCCCGTCGACCTTGTCTTCCAGCTGCCCCACATAGCGCCCGCTTTCGGCGCGGCTCAGCAGTACCTTGCGGTCCTTCTCCGGCTGGGTCGGCGAAATCAGGTTCAGCTCCAGGCCCTGCGGGTCGCTGCTGCCGCTCAGGCGCACCTCCACTTCGCCGGTCAGCTCGTCGAGGTGCACAGTGGCCTTCAGGCCCAGCTTCTGCGCCAGCAGTTCACGGTCCAGCGAGCGGTTGATGCCCTTGCCGGCTTCGTAGTAGTTGTCGTTGACCAGGTTGTCCGGGTTGCGTACGGCGATGCTGACCATGCTCAGGCTCAGGCACACCGAGGTGGCCAGGATGCCGATGATGATCCAGGGCCAGAGGTGCTTGTACCAAGGGCTGGCGGCGGTGGCAGGCATTGTCGGTTATCTCTCTCAGCGGATCTGTGGGCCGATGAAGCGGCTCTTGGCTTCAACCTGGGCGTCGCTGTCATCGGCACTCTTGAGGATGAAGGTGACTTCGTTGGTGGTCGAGGGCAGTTTCTCGGGGGCAATCGACAGTTGCACCGGCAGGCTGACGATATCACCGGCCGCCACGCGGATCTCGCGCTGGCCCTCGAGCCTGAGGTCCGGCAGGCCGGCGGCGTCCAGCACGTACACATGGTCGCGCTGGTCCTTGTTCATCACCTTCAGGCTGTACACGTTCTCGATCCGGCCCTGGGCGTTCTCGCGGTACAGCACGCGGTCCTTGCTGACATCGAAACCGACCAGCGAACGGGTGGCGAAGGCGGTGGCCAGGCCGACGATCATCACCACCAGTACCAACGCGTAGCCGATCAGGCGTGGGCGCAGCAGGTGGGTCTTCTGTCCGGACAGGTTGTGCTCGGTGGTGTAGCTGATCAGCCCGCGCGGGTAGTTCATCTTGTCCATGATGTTGTCGCAGGCATCGATGCAGGCGGCGCAGCCGATGCACTCGATCTGCAGGCCGTCACGGATGTCGATGCCGGTGGGGCAGACCTGTACGCACATGGTGCAGTCGATGCAGTCGCCCAGGCCGTGGGCCTTGTAGTCGAGGTCCTTCTTGCGCGGGCCACGGGTTTCGCCACGGCGCGGGTCGTAGGACACGATCAGCGTGTCCTTGTCGAACATCACGCTCTGGAAGCGCGCATAGGGGCACATGTACACGCACACCTGTTCACGCAGCCAGCCGGCATTGCCATAGGTGGCGAGGGTGAAGAAGCCGACCCAGAAGTAGGCCCAGCCGTCGGCCTGGCCAGTGAAGAATTCGATGACCAGTTCGCGGATCGGCGAGAAATAACCGACGAAGGTCATGCCGGTGACGAAACCGATCAGCAGCCACAGGCTGTGCTTGGCGAACTTGCGCAGGAACTTGTTGCCGCTCATGGGCGCCTTGTCCAGCTTCATGCGCTGGTTGCGGTCGCCCTCGGTGACCTTTTCGCACCACATGAAAATCCATGTCCACACGCTTTGCGGGCAGGTGTAGCCGCACCACACGCGGCCGGCGAACACGGTGATGAAGAACAGGCCGAAAGCGGCGACGATGAGGATGCCCGAGAGCAGGATGAAGTCCTGCGGCCAGATGGTGGCACCGAAGATGTAGAACTTGCGCTCGGGCAGGTTCCACCACACCGCCTGGTGGCCGCCCCAGTTCAGCCAGACGGTACCGAAGTAGAGCAAGAACAGCACGGCACCGCCGACCATGCGCAGGCGCCGGAACAGGCCGGTGAAGGCACGGGTGTAGATCTTCTCGCGGGAGGCGTAGAGGTCGACGGAGTCCTTGCCCTTGCTGGCAGGCGGGGTGACATCATGTACCGGAATCTGCTTGCTCATCATCAAGTCCCACGGCAGTGGAGAAACGCCGCGGCCAGTGCGTGCCG
>Ga0209370_1001253_pt1 | contig 23467 bp, 21 predicted proteins | sample AgamicAtPrz_FD_187164 | JGI IMG/M metagenome (GOLD analysis project Ga0209370, IMG submission 187164) | Agave microbial communities from Guanajuato, Mexico - At.P.rz (SPAdes) (version 2) | ecosystem: Host-associated > Plants > Phyllosphere > Phylloplane/Leaf | place: Guanajuato, Mexico... | reverse complement strand
TGCGGGTCTTGGGTGAAAATAGCGTCCAGAATCGCGTCAGAGATCTGGTCGGCAACCTTGTCGGGGTGGCCTTCAGAAACCGATTCCGAGGTAAACAGAAAATCGCTGTTCGCCATTGATATAACTCCTTGTAGCTTGGGCAATTGCGTTGCCCGAGCTTCGAAGTCTGGCGAACGCTTTAGCAGTTTTGTTTTTACGTCGCCCTGCAAGTTGCTCTTTAACTCAGCGACCCCGCTATTCTAATGCCTTCCCTGTTTCGACTGTTTGCTGCACTGCCTTTATGGCTATTGCATGGCCTTGGCGCTGCCATGGGGTGGGTGACCTGGGCGCTATCTCCCACCTATCGGCGCCGATTTGCGGCCAACGCCGCCCAGGCTGGCTATGCATTTGCCCAGGTCAGGGCTGCGGTGGGACATGCGGGTCGCATGGTGTTCGAGATGCCGCGCATCTGGCTGGGCCAGTTGCCGGATTGCGATATCGTCAATGGAGCCGTGGCCGAGCAGGCCTATGCGCGTGGCAAGGGCATTGTGTTTCTTACGCCACATCTGGGTTGCTTCGAGATGTCCGTGCAGGCCGCGGCGCGGCGCTGGTCGGATCGGCATGGCGCAATCACCGTGCTTTACCGCCCCGCACGTCAGGGCTGGCTGGCCGAAATTCTGGAAACCGCGCGCAATCGTCCTGGCGTTCAGGCCGTTCCCACCACCCTAGCGGGTGTGCGTCAGATGATCAAGGCGCTGCGCCAGGGGGCGGCTGTGGGGCTGCTGCCTGATCAGGTGCCGCCCAACGGTCTGGGCATCTGGTCGCCTTTTTTCGGCCGTGATGCGTATACGATGACATTGGCGGCACGTCTGGTGCTGCAAACCGGGGCCACGGTCATCGTGGCGCGGTGCGAGCGCAAGTCCTGGGGGCGGGGCTACACGCTGTATCTAGAGGAATTGCCTGTGCCCGAATCTCAATCGCTGGAAGCCACCGTGGCGCTGATCAATCACGCCATGGAAACCACCATTCGCCAGTCTCCGCAGCAATACCTGTGGGGCTATGGCCGCTACAAGCAGCCGCGTGAAGACAAGAAACTCTCGGGGGAGAAGGCATGAGCGCCAGCAAGATCGCCATCGGCTTCATGCATGTGCTGGCCAAGCTGCCTCTACCCCTGCTACGCGGCCTGGGCAAGTTTGTGGGGCGTGTGCTGTTTGTGGTGGCGGGCCAGCGCCGGCGCATCGCGCTGCGCAATTTCGAGCTATGCTTTCCCGATGTGCCTGAGGCGCAGCGCAAAGCCTGGGCGAAAGAGTCTTTTGAAGTCTTTTGCCAGACTTTTCTCGACAGAAGCTGGTTGTGGTTCGGCTCCGAGGAGCTGGTGCGCAGCCGTGTCAAGCTGGTCGGGGCCACGCATGAACTGGAGGGCGATACGCCCACCATCGTCTTCGCACCGCATTTCTACAGCATGGATGCCGGTGGCCTGGCCCTGCCGCTCAATACCGAGCGCGAGTTCACTTCCATCTTTGCCACCAATCCCGATCCGGACCTGGATGCCTGGTTCATGAATGGCCGTCAGCGCTTCGGCAATGTGAAGATGCTCAATCGTGCCGATGGCGTCAAGCCCATCATCCAGTGCCTGCGCAAGGGCGGGCTGCTGTATCTGCTGCCCGATATGGACTATGGCAAGAACGATTCGGTGTTCGTGCCCTTTTTTGCGGTGGAAAACACGGCCACGATTCCCTCGCTTTCGCGCTTTGCGCGTCTGGGCAAGGCCAAGGTGGTGGCGCTCTACAACCGCATGACGCCTGAAGGCTATGTGGCCGAGCTGACGCCGGCCTGGGAGAACTTCCCGACCGACGACCATGTGGCCGACACCGCCCGCATGAACCGCGAGCTGCAGGCCGCCATCATGACCATGGTTCCGCAGTATTACTGGGTGCACAAACGCTTCAAGACGCGCCCCGATGGCGAGCCATCGCTGTACTCCGGGAAATAGACATCAAATCGTTTCCATGCCTGATGGCATGGGCGCCAGAGGCTTCCTTTTCAGGAGCGAGCTGGCGCTGAAAGAAACTCCGCCAGAGCGCGCTGCACGGCCTCCGGCCTCTCGTGGACCACCCAGTGGCTGCAGCCCCGGAGATGCTCTATCTCCAGCTGAGGCACCCATCGCTCCAGCCCATGCAGCAGGGCGGGCTGCAGTGCCAGGTCGCTATCGCCCCAGAGAATGCGCACCGGCACAGGGATGTGCAGCATTTCATCGGGCAGGCTGAGCTCGCGAATGTCCTGCAGCTCATCGGCGCTGCCGCCGGGTCGGGGCGGCACCAGCGGGCTGGCCGCGTAGAACATGCAGGCGCCGTGCACGCCCAGATCCCAATGCTCGCGATATTGCTGCTGACGCTCGGGCGTCAGCCATGCGGGCATGCTGCCGTCGGGGTTCTGAAAGAATCCCAGCATGCGCTGCCAGCCGTTTTCGGCCAGCAGCTCGGGGGCGTCGGGCCGGCGCAGAAAATGCATGTACTGGCTGCCGGACTGCTGCACGGGATTGGACTGCAGCTCCCGCAAGAAGCTGCCGGGATGCGGGGAGTTGAGTATGAGCAGTCGCTCAAGCTGCTGGGGATAGCGGTTGGCCAGGCCCCAGGCCACGGCACCGCCCCAATCATGGGCAATCACGCAGGCAGCGCGCTTGTCACGACTCTCCAGCGCAATCAGGGCGGCAAGATCCTCCACCAAGTATTTGGCACGGTAGTCGCTGATGGACGTGGGTTGGCTGGAGCGGCCATAGCCGCGCAGATTGGGCGCCACGCAGCGGTAGCGGCTGCCGAATTGCTCAAGCAGCCCATCCCAGATGAAAGCGCCTTCGGGGAAACCGTGCAGAAACAGCAACAGGGGCTGACCCGGCTCGCCGCTGGTGCGGCATTCCAGTTCAACCCCTGTGGACAGGGTATGCATGCAAGTCGTGACCATGAAGCTCTCCTTTTTGTAGCTCCTGGCGCTTGCAAGATAAGCGCCTATGGCTGATTTTGCGCAGGTGCCTCGTCTGCGGGCGTCGCTTGGGTGACGGGCGCAGCCTGGGGCATTCCCGCCTGGGGCAACCCCTCGGGGTGGCACCAGTGCCACAGCAACTGGGCCACATCGTCCACGCCCTGCTTTTTGAGGGCAGAGAACAGACGCACCTCGCCTCCGCCCGCATTGAGCTTGGTGATGGACAGGATCTTGGCCTGCTCGGCGCGGGTCAGCTTGTCGGCCTTGGTCAGCACGATGAGGAACTTCAGGCCTTGCTCCACGCGTGGGCGGATGGCATCCAGCAGGGCTTCGTCGAGTTCGGTCAGGCCCAGGCGCGGGTCGCACAGCAGCACCACGGCGGAGAGGCTTTCGCGGCTCATCAGATAGTTGAGCATGACGCGCTGCCAGCGCTCCTTGTCGGTGCGGGAGACGGCAGCGTAGCCATAGCCGGGCAGGTCGGCCAGCACGGCGTCGGTCACGCCCTGCTTGCCCAGCGCAAACAGGTTGATGTGCTGGGTACGGCCGGGCTTCTTGGAAGCGAAAGCCAGCTGCTTTTGCTGGGTCAGCGTATTGATGGCGGTGGACTTGCCGGCGTTGGAGCGGCCAACGAAGGCAATCTCGGGAACGTCGACCTTGGGCAGCTGGTTGAGCTGGGCCGCGGTCGTGAAAAAGCGCGCGGTGTGCATCCAGCCCATCGCAAGCTTGCTGTCGATCAAAGAAAGTGTTTTTCCGGCAGTGGTATCCGGGGAAGCATGGGTCATGACGGTAACTATTTCAGGGAGGCCCATTGTAGAATTTGACGGATTCGCGCTCTCAACAATAGACCCAGCCCCTTGATATGAAGTTGCTTGCCTCTTTGCTGACTGCTGCCATTTTCGCAGCACCTGCCTTCCCCGCATTTTCGGCGGGAGAAACACCTGTGAAGGCGGATGCTGCCAAAGGGCAAGCCAGTTATGGGGCGGTTTGCGCCGCCTGTCACGCCGCAGACGGCAATTCCACCATTCCCCTGCAGCCCAAGCTGGCCGGCCAGCACCCCGAGTATCTGGTCAAGCAGCTGCGCGAGTTCAAGGATGGCAAGCGCAATGACCCGGTGATGAAGGGCTTCGCTGCCACGCTCAGCGATGGCGATATGCAGAACATTGCGGCCTGGCTGCATACCCAGGCACCCAAGAACGGCTTCTCCAAGGACAAGGACTCCATCGCCCTGGGTGAACGCATTTATCGCGGCGGCATTCAGGAGCGCCAGATTGCCGCCTGCGCGAGCTGCCACAGTCCCAACGGCTCCGGCATTCCGGCCCAGTACCCGCGTCTGTCGGGTCAGCATGCGGAATACACCGTGAAGTCGTTGACGGACTTCCGCGACGGCAAGCGCAGCAATAGCATTCCCATGGCCCAGGTTGCTGCCAAGCTTAATGATCGCGAAATCAAGGCCGTGGCAGACTATATAGCTGGCTTGCGTTAAAAATCCTTTTCATCAGATGCGCGGGTGACTCCGGGAACTTTCAGGCATCTGGCACCCCCCAAGTCAGGCGGGCCCATCGGCTAGTTCAGCAGATGGCCCGCCTTTTTGCGTTCGGCTCTATCTCATCCTCATGTCAGACCTTCCACTTCGCGATCGTGACTCCTCTCGCTCACAGGCAGTGCGCGCGACTCTGGAGTTGCTGGCCTCCATGCGCTTTGCGATTTCACTGCTCACGGTGATCTGCATCGCATCGGTCATCGGCACGGTGCTCAAGCAACATGAACCGCTGGTCAACTATGTCAACCAGTTCGGTCCCTTCTGGGCGCAGCTGTTTCTGGCGCTGAAGCTCAATGCGGTCTACAGCGCCTGGTGGTTTCTGCTGATTCTGGCCTTCCTGGTCATCAGCACCTCGCTGTGCGTGAGCCGCCATGCTCCCAAATATCTGGCCGACATCCGCAACTACAAGGAGAACCTCCGCGAGCAAAGCCTCAAGGCCTTCCACCATCGCGCCGAGGCGGATGTGGCTGGCAGCACCGAAGAGGCGGCCAAGCGCATCGGCCAGCAACTGGTGTCTGGCGGCTGGAAGGTCAAGATGCAGCAGCGCGATACGGCGGCCGGGCCCGGTACCGGCTGGATGCTGGCAGCCAAGGCCGGTGCGGCCAACAAGCTGGGCTATATCGCCGCGCATTGCGCCATCGTGCTGATCTGCATTGGCGGGCTGTTTGACGGCGATCTCATCGTGCGGGCCCAGATGCTGCTGGGCGGCAAAACGCCTTATACCGGCGGCGGCATGATCTCGGACGTGGCGCCAGAGCATCGTCTGTCGATCAAGAATCCGACCTTCCGCGGCAACCTCATGGTGTCCGAAGGCACGCAGTCCGGTACTGCGATCCTGAATCAATCGGATGGCATCTTGCTGCAAGATCTGCCATTTTCGGTGGAACTCAAGAAATTCATCGTGGAGTACTACTCCACCGGCATGCCCAAGCTGTTCGCCAGCGATATCGTCATCCACGACCGAGCCACCGGCGAGAAGCTGGAAAAGCGCGTGGAAGTGAACCATCCGGCCAGCTACAAGGGCATAGAGATCTACCAGAGCAGCTTCGATGACGGCGGCTCCAGCGTCAAGCTGCATGCCGTGCCCATGGACGGCGTCTCCCAGCCCTTCGACGTGGAGGGCGTGATCGGCAACTCCACCGAGTTCGTGCGCAAGCTGGCCGATGGCCAGCAGGACAAGGTGACGCTGGAGTACACGGCGCTGCGCACCATCAATGTGGAGAACTTCGGCGGCCAGGACAAGGGCGATGCCGGCACCGATGTGCGCAAGGTCGATCTGAAGCAGGCCATCGACGAGCGTCTGGGCGCTGCCCACAAGACCACGGACAAAAAGGATTTGCGCAATATCGGCCCCAGCGTGGGCTACAAGCTGCGCGATGCCTCGGGTCAGGCGCGCGAGTTCCAGAACTATATGCTGCCCGTTGACACGGGCGAGGGCCAGCCCGTCTTCCTGCTTGGCGTGCGTGAGAACCAGGCCGACCAGATGCGCTATCTGCGCGTGCCTGCCGATCCTGAGGGCACGATGAACACCTTCATGCAGCTGCGCCAGGCCATGCAGAACAAGGCCCAGGCCGAGAAGGCGGCGCGCGCCTATGTGCAGCGGGCGGTCGATGTCTCCAAACCCGAGCTGGCCGAGCCGCTGACGCAGTCCGCTCTCAAGGCGCTGGAGCTGTTTGCCGGTCAGGACGTCAAGCTCAAGGCTCCCGATGGCCGTCAGCTCGGTGGTTTGCAGGCGATATCGGACTTCATGGACAGCAATGTGCCCGAGGCCGAGCGCGAGCGCGCCGGCGAGGTGCTGGTGCGGATTCTCAACGGCGTGCTGTTCGAGCTGGCTCAGCAGGTGCGCCAGCAGGCGGGGCTCAAGCCTTTCGAGAACGACGAGAAGACCCAGGCCTTCATGACGCAATCGGTGTTCTCGCTCAGCGACGCGCAGTTCTACCCGGCGCCCGTGGTCTTCATGCTGCAGGACTTCAAGCAGGTCCAGGCCAGCGTGTTTCAGGTGGCGCGTGCCCCTGGTAAAAACATTGTTTACCTCGGTTGCCTCTTCCTGATCATCGGCGTTTTTGCCATGCTGTACGTGCGTGACCGCCGCATCTGGATCTGGCTGACCCCTGCGAATGGTGCCAGCCATGCGAACATGGCCTTGTCCACCAACCGCAAGACCATGGATGGCGACCGCGAGTTCGTCATGCTGGCCGACAAGCTGATCGGGGCCAAGCCCTTACAAAAGAAGACTCCCGGAGGTTCTGTATGAACACCGCAACCACGACATTGACTCTGAACGAAGGCTATTTCGCCCGCCGCAACTGGTTTGACTGGTTGTTCGCGGTCGTAGTGGCCGTGGGCCTGGGCTATGCGCTGCAGCGCTACGCCGCCTATATGGATGTGTATGAGAAGGGCATTTTGCTGGCGACCATCCCGGCCATGATCTGGATGGGCTGGTTCTGGCGCCCGCTGGCGGTGCTGATGCTGACCGTGGCCGGCTTCTCGCTGATGGCCATCGGTCTGTACCAGGGAGGAGATGGCGGCGAACTGGCACGGTCGGAGACTGTCTTCGGCCTGAAGTACTTCCTCTCCAGCCAGTCCGCCATCCTGTGGATGAGCATGGTGTTCTTCATCAGCACGGCGTTCTACTGGATAGGCGTGTTTGCCAAGGGCGAGCGCTCGGTCATGTCGCTGCTGGGTTCGCGCCTGGCCTGGCTGGCTGTCGCCATGGCACTGATCGGCACCATGGTGCGCTGGTACGAGAGCTATCTGCTGGGCCCGGACATCGGCCATATCCCCGTCAGCAATCTCTACGAAGTGTTCGTCATGTTCTGCTGGATGACGGCCATCTTCTATCTGTACTACGAGCAGCATTACGACACGCGTGCCCTGGGCGGCTTTGTGATGCTGGTGGTCAGCGCGGCCGTGGGTTTTCTGCTCTGGTACACGCTGGTGCGCCAGGCCCATGAGATTCAGCCACTGGTGCCGGCTCTCAAGAGCTGGTGGATGAAGCTGCATGTGCCCGCCAACTTCATAGGCTACGGCACGTTTGCGCTGTCTGCCATGGTGGCGTTTGCCTATCTGATCAAGCAGCAGGCCACCGAGACCAAGTGGTACAAGCTTGCGCCGCTGTGGCTGCTGGGCGTGGTGCTGTGCTTCGAGCCCATCGTCTTTCGCAAGGGCGCGACCGAGAACGGCGGCAGCTACTGGATGGTGTACTTCGGCATCTCGGCCCTGATCGTGGCCGGCATCCTGCTCTCGCGCAAGCGCATTGCGGCCCGTCTGCCCTCGTTCGAGATTCTGGACGACGTGATGTACAAGGCCATCGCCGTGGGCTTTGCCTTCTTCACCATCGCCACCGTGCTCGGCGCTCTGTGGGCGGCCGAGGCCTGGGGCGGCTACTGGAGCTGGGACCCCAAGGAAACCTGGGCGCTGATCGTCTGGCTCAACTATGCGGCCTGGCTGCATATGCGCCTGATGAAGGGTCTTCGCGGCACGGTGTCCGCCTGGTGGGCGCTGGCGGGTCTGGCCGTCACCACCTTTGCCTTCCTGGGCGTGAACATGTTCCTGTCGGGCCTGCACAGCTACGGCGAGCTGTAGGCCGCGTAACAAGCACTCCAAAAAACAGGAGCTGCTTGCGCTGATTGAATAAGGATTTCAGGTGGAAAATACTCTGAATCCCTTGATCATCAAGCGCAAGCAGCTCCTTTTTTATTAAGCACTTCGGGGGAACTTTGCTGACGCAGAGGGCTTCCAAATCGCACTACTCTTGATTGTCGTTTGGGAGCATTCCTATGCTGATTCGTCACAGCAACCAAGGCTTTGAGCATCCACTGGGCAGCGAGATCACGCCTCAGACCCAATACCTGCAGCGCCGGGACTTTCTGCAGACCCTGGCCATGGGGGCGGCGGGCGCCACCTTGGCCGGCTGGGCCGGCCGCGATGCGCTGGCTGCGGCCGATCGCGTGCATCTACCCGCCCTGAAGGGCGTGGCCAGCAAGGTGGCCGGCGCCATGACCGTGGAGGCGACCACCAGCTACCAGGACGTGACCAGCTACAACAACTACTACGAGTTCGGGCTCGACAAGGACGAGCCCGCACGCAATGCGCACACGCTCAAGACCCGGCCCTGGACGGTGCGCATAGAAGGCCTGGTGCAGAAGCCGCAGACTCTGGACATCGAAAGCCTGCTCAAGCTCGCGTCCATGGAAGAGCGCATCTACCGCCTGCGCTGCGTGGAGGGCTGGTCCATGGTCATCCCCTGGGTGGGCTACTCGTTGTCCGAACTGCTCAAGAAAGTGCAGCCGCTCTCCGGCGCCAGGTATGTGGAGTTCGTCACCCTGGCCGACAAGGCCCAGATGCCCGGGCTCAGAAGCGGCGTGCTGGACTGGCCCTATACCGAAGGCTTGCGGCTGGATGAGGCCATGCACCCGCTGACGCTGCTGGCCTTCGGCATGTATGGCGAGGTACTGCCCAATCAGAATGGTGCGCCGCTGCGCCTGGTCGTGCCCTGGAAGTATGGTTTCAAGAGCGCCAAGTCGCTGGTGGCGATCCGCCTGACCGACAAGGAGCCGGGCACCGCCTGGAACAAGGCGGCACGCAACGAGTACGGCTTTTATTCGAATGTGAATCCCGAGGTCGACCACCCGCGCTGGAGCCAGGCCACCGAGCGGCGCATCGGTGAGGGCGGGCTGTTCGCCAAGCGCCGCAAGACTCTGCTGTTCAACGGCTATGGCGATCAGGTGGCGTCGCTGTATGCGGGCATGGACCTGAAGAAGTTCTACTGATGCAGGCCTGTTTGCTCAAGCCCTGGGCCAAGCCACTGGTCTTCATGCTGTGCCTGCTGCCTTGTGCATGGCTGTTCTATGCGGCGTTCACCGACGGGCTGGGGGCCAATCCGGCCGAAGCCCTGCTGCGCAGCACGGGCGACTGGACCCTGCGTTTTCTCTGCATAGTGCTGGCGGTGACGCCGCTGCGCCAGATCAGCGGCTGGAATCTGCTGGTGCGTTACCGGCGCATGCTGGGCCTGTATGTGTTCTTCTACGCCTGTCTGCACCTGCTTTGCTATGCCTGGTTCGACATGGGGCTGGACTGGGGCGATATCGTGGCCGATATTCCCAAGCGCCCGTTCATCTTGGTGGGTTTCAGCACCTGGCTGCTGCTGCTGGTGCTGGCCGTCACCTCGCCAAAGTTCATGCTCAGGGCTCTGGGCGGCAAGCGCTGGCAATGGCTGCACCGTGCCGTCTATGTGGCGGTGCCTCTGGCCTTGCTGCATTTTTTCTGGATGCGCGCCGGCAAGAACAATTTTGGCGAGGTGGCCGTCTATGCAGCCATTCTCGGTAGCCAGCTTGGCTGGCGAGTGCTGCGTGCACTCAGAAGCAATCAACCGGCCACGGCGCGCAGCGGCGGACGTACCTGACGCGAGATCGGGTCGATCTCTGCCGAAGGAAGCTGGTAAGCGCGCTGGTCGAACAGGTCGATTCCGCATTGCAGGCTTTCGAGCCAGTTGAACAGGTCGCCAATCGCCTGTTTGCCCATGATGGGAGCGCCATGCTGGGGCACGATCATGTCTATGGGCAACTGCCGTGCCATCTGCACCCATAGTCTCAAAATCTTGTTGGAGACCATGTAGCGGCGGTGAAAGCCTTCCATGCGCGAGATATGGGGAGCGAGGTCGGTGACGGGCTTCTGCGCTTCTGCGCCGGTGGTCAGAGAAACGCCGAGGTCGCCCGTGAACAGAATCTTGCTGATGGGGTCGTAGAAGTGAAAGTTCCCCTCGGCATGGAGAAAATGCGCGGGCAGCAGCACCAGCTCGCTATGGCCCAGAGGCAGGCGTCCGCCCGAGTCAGGTACGCCGATGACGCGGTTTTCCGTTTTGCCCACCTTGGTGAAGTGCGGTGCAAAGCGCTCCCAGATGCGCGAGATGACCAGTTGTGCGCGCGTGCTGCTCATCCAGCGATCCAGCGAGGCGATGATGTCCGGGTCGGCATGCGAGGCAATCAGATAGGCGAGCTTTTGCGGCGGGAAATGCCGCGACATGCCCATGAACAGCTCGTTGAAAGCCAGGTTGCCACCGGGATCAATGATGGCCCCCGTGCCGTTGTCCACGATCAGGAACTGGTTGGCCTGAATCGCCTGACCGTCCTCCTCGATGAGGTCGGTGAACATCAGACAGACGTGGTTTTTGTCGCGATAGAGCTCAATGGACATGGCAGTTTGTCAAAGGACAAGATGCCATCACTCTAGAGAGTAAGTCCGGGCGCCATGTTGATGTGCATCAAGCCTCAGGGCTTGGCATCGGTCTGGGGAATCTCGTTGGCCTCTATCGGCGTGGCTTTCGTTGCAGGTGTTGCTGCGCTGGAAGGCTTGGTGGAAATGCCCAGCGTTTCGGGCAGCGTGGCGCGACCCTGCGCCGCAGGATCTGTAGGCAGATAGAGCGGGCCTTTTTGCCCGCAGGCGGAAAGTGCTGCCAGGGACGCCGCACAAGCCGCAAGGGCAATGCTCCTGACTAAAATTTGGTTGGCTTTCAACATGGGCAAATTGTAATGACTGACCTCGAATATCTGGATCGCGCCGACCAACTTCTGCTGGCTGTGGAGCAATGCTGTGATCGCATCAATGACGAAACCGATGCCGACCTTGATGCACAGCGTGTGGGCGGCATGGTGACTTTGGTGTTTGCCAATCGCAGCCAGATTGTCATCAACCAGCAAAAACCCCTACATGAAATCTGGCTGGCGGCCAAGGCAGGCGGCTTTCACTATCGCTTTGACGAAGACAAGAAAGTCTGGCTGGACACCAAGGGTGCTGGCGAGTTCTTTGCCAATCTGACGCAATATGCAAGCGAGCAGTCGGGCATGGCTCTGGAGTTCAAGGCCCTGGCCTGAACATTCAGGGTGCTGGAATAAAAAAGCCTGCCTCGATGAGAGGCAGGCTTTTTGCTTTGCGAGGGCTTAGTTTCTGAACAGGTCCAGAATGCGGCTGCGCTCTTCTGCGGCAGGCGGTTGGGTGGCACCCGGGCCTGCGTTGCCAGGATCGGAGGCGCCTTCCATGCCGAGGCTGGAGACGCCGCCGTTGCGGGCGTTTTCTTCGTAATACCAGTCGCCGCCCATATTGACCACACCGGGCGGGGTTTGCACTTCGGCCACCGGCACTCCCTTGAGTGCGTGCTGCATGAAATTGATCCAGATGGGCAGGCTCAGGCCGCCACCTGTTTCGCGCGAACCCAGGTTGCGCGGGGTGTCGTAGCCAATCCAGGAGACAGCGGCAATGCTGGGCTGGTAGCCGGCAAACCAGGCGTCCACCGAGTCATTGGTGGTGCCGGTCTTGCCATACAGGTCGGGGCGCTTGAGTGTGGCCTGGGCACGTGCAGCCGTGCCCACGCGTGCCACATCATTGAGCAGGGTGCCGGTGAGGAAGGCATTGCGCTCGGGGATGGCCTGGGGCAGCTCCTTCACCGCTGGTGGGGTGAACTCGGAGAGGATGCGACCCTTGTGGTCTGTCACTCGGGCAATCAGCCAGGGGTTGATGCGATGGCCGCCGTTGGCAAACACCGAATAGGCTCCCGCCATCTGCAGCGGCGTGACGGAACCGGCGCCCAAAGCCATGGTCAGGTAAGCGGGCTGTTTGGCGGCTTCAAAGCCGAAGCGCGTCGCCCATTCCTGCCCGGTCTTGGGGCCGATGGCCTGCAGCAACCGGATGGAGATCATGTTCTTGGACTTGTTCAAGCCCGTGCGCATGGTCATGGGGCCGTCGTAGCGGCCGTCGTAGTTCTTGGGCTCCCAGGGCTGACCACCGGTGGTTGCCGCACTGAAGAAGATCGGTGCGTCATTGATCATGGTGGAGGGCGAGAAGCCGTGCTCCAGCGCCGCCGAGTAGATGAATGGCTTGAAGCTGGAGCCGGGCTGGCGCCAGGCCTGGGTCACGTGGTTGAACTTGTTCTTTTCGAAGTCGAAGCCACCGATCAGCGCGCGGATGGCGCCGGTTTGCGTGGACATGGCGACAAAAGCGCCTTCGACTTCGGGCAGCTGGGTGATTTCCCAGGCACCCTTGGCGTTCTTGATGGCGCGGATCACGGCACCGGGGCGGATCTTGATATTGGGCGGTGCCTTGGGGCTGAGGCCGGATTCGGCGGGCTTGAGGTTGTCGCCCGTGATCTCGAAATGGGTACCGTCCGCACGGGCCGCGACAATTTTGCGCGGCGAGGCTTCCAGCACCACGGCCGCAACCACATCGCCATTGTCGGGATGGTTGGCCAGGGCATCGTCGATGGCGTCTTCCAGCTCCTGAGCGTTGACTGGCAGGGTGATGAACTTCTCGGGGCCACGGTACTTCTGGCGGCGTTCGTAGTTCATGATGCCTTCGCGCAAAGCCTTGTAGGCAGCCTCTTGTTCACCGGCATTGAGAGTGGTGTAGACGTTCAGGCCGCGGGTATAGGCGTCGCTGCCGTATTGGGCAAAGATCAGTTGACGGGCCATTTCAGCCACGTACTCTGCATGTACACGGGTCGAATTGGCGGCAGTACGCAGCTTGAGCGGCTCTTCGCGGGCCTGCTTGGCCTGCTCTGCGGTGATGAAACCGTTTTCCTCCATGCGCTCGATGATGTAGAGCTGGCGGATGCGGGCGCGCTTGGGGTTGCTGATCGGGTTGTAGGCCGATGGAGCCTTGGGCAGGCCGGCCAGCATGGCGGCTTCGGCCACCGTGATGTCCTTGAGCGGATGGCCGAAATAGGCTTCACAGGCTGCTGCAAAGCCATAGGCACGGTTGCCAAGGAAAATCTGGTTCATGTAGATCTCGAGGATCTGCTCCTTGGTGAGCAAGTGCTCAAGCTTGAAGGTCAGCAGGATTTCGTAGATCTTGCGGGTATAGGTCTTCTCGGAAGAGAGGTAGACATTGCGTGCAACCTGCATGGTGATTGTGGAGGCGCCCTGGCTCTTGACCTTGCCCAGGTTGGCCAGCGCAGCACGCAGCATGCCCTTGTAGTCCACGCCGCCATGCTCGAAGAAGCGGGTGTCTTCGATGGCCAGCACGGCATCCGTCATGACCTTGGGGATCTCGTTGATGGGCGTCAGGGTGCGACGTTCCTCCCCAAACTCTCCCAGCAGAGCGCCTTCGCTGGAGTAGACCCGCAGCGGTAGCTTGGGGCGGTAGTCTGCAAGTTCGGAGACGTCTGGAAGATTGGGGTAAGCCATGGCCAGCGCCACGGCCACGGCCAGCAAAACGGCCAGGGCAGCGGCGACGGCAATTCCGATCAGCCAGAAAATGGAGCGCGGCAGCCAGTGCATGCGTTTTTTGGGAGTTTGAGATCCAGGCGCAGGTGCCTGGTGAGCAGAATGTTCTGATGGCGGCATTTCGCAGTATTGGCAAGGGGTAGGACATTATAGAAATGCCGCCCGGAAAAGCATCGTGGCGGCCGGGGTGGGGCCGCGCTTTGATTGAATCCTAAATCACAGGGTAAGCACCAGTATGCGCAAGGGCTGAGGTTCTTGCGGTTTGACGTTACACAAGTTTGTCTTTTTTTGACCACGAAATACGGTGAAAAGCGCTGCAGCAAAGCATGTGCTGCTATAGCTTGCTGCTAGGATTCCGGGGTATTGCTGGCTTTTGTTTCCATTCTTACAAACTTGGGGGGGCATGTTGATTGCTCTGAGTTCTTTATTCAGCCGTCAGCCTGCACCTTTGCTTGGCATTGATGTCAGCTCCTCCAGCGTGAAGCTGGTCGAGCTGGCCAAAAGCAAATCCGGCGAGTGGCAACTGGAGCGTTGTGCGATTGAGCCTCTTGAAAAAGGCTGGATCACCGACGGCAATATTGAGAAATTTGATGAGGTGGCGGAGGCCGTGCGCCGGCTGGTCAAGAAAAGCGGAACGCGTACAAAGCAAGTGGCCATGGCGTTGCCAGCTGCTGCTGTGATTACCAAGAAGATCACCTTGCCAGCCGGCTTGACCGAGCTGGAAATGGAAGTTCAGGTCGAGTCCGAAGCCAATCAATACATTCCGTTCTCGCTCGATGAGGTGAGCCTGGATTTCTGTGTCATAGGCCCGTCGCTGGTGTCGCCTGGCGATGTGGATGTGCTGATTGCTGCATCGCGCAAGGAAAAAGTGCAGGACCGCCAGGGCCTGGCCGAGGCTGCCGGTCTCAAGCCCATGGTGATCGATATCGAGCCCTACGCCGCCCGAATGGCGGCAACGCGTCTGGTGTCGCGTTTGCCCAATGCCGGGCGTGACGCTGTCGTGGCGCTATTCGAGGTGGGCGCAATGACTACCAGCATGCAGGTGCTTCGCAATGACGAGGTGCTGTATGAGCGTGATCAGGCCTTTGGCGGTGCACAGCTTACCCAGTTGATTGCACGCCAGTACGGTTTTTCTCCGGAAGAGGCGGAGGCCAAGAAGCGCAGCGGCGAATTGCCGGACGACTACGCGGCTGGTGTGCTCAAGCCCTTTGTGCAAAGCCTGACCCAGGAAGTGGCGCGAGCGTTGCAGTTCTTCTTCACGAGTACTCCCTACAACCGCGTCGACCATGTGTTGCTGGCAGGTGGATCGTCGTCCTTGCCGGGGTTGGTGGATGCCGTCAGCCAGCAGACTGGATGTGCCTGCAGTCTTGCCAATCCCTTCGAAGGCATGGAAATTGGCAGCGGCGTGCGTCTGAAGAAGATGGCTCGTGAAGCGCCGTCCTATCTGACCTCTTGCGGTTTGGCCATGCGGAGGTTTCAAGAGTGATACTGATTAACCTTTTGCCGCACCGCGAGGCGGCCAAGAAGCGCCGTAAAGAAGCGTTTCAGGTCAATATGGTGCTGGGCGCACTGGGTGGACTGCTGATCGCAGCACTGATTTACTGGTACTTCCAGATGATGATCGAGGGCCAGCAGAACAAGAACAATCTGCTGCGCTCCGAAATCAAGGTCCTGGAAACACAGATCAAGGAAATCGAGGGGCTCGAGGCCGAAATCACTGCTCTGCGTGCACGGCAGAAGGCGGTGGAGGATCTCCAGTCCGACCGCAACCTGCCGGTGTACATGCTCAATGAGCTGGTCAAGCAACTGCCGGACGGTGTCTACATCAGCAGCATCAAGCAAGAAGGCCTGTCGGTGACCATGCAGGGAACTGCGCAGTCGAATGAACGTATTTCCGAGATGCTGCGCAATCTTACGGATGGCTCGCCCTGGTTCTCCAAGCCGGAGCTGATGGAAATTGTGGCCAAGACGGTTGATGTGACTGCCAAGGATAAGCGCCGTGCAGCTGCATTCACATTGCGCTTCAATCTGACCAGGGCCAGCGATGCGGAGAAGAATCTGCTTGCTGCAAGCTCTTCTGTGAAGGCGCAGTGATGGCAAAAAAGAAGAAATCTCTGGACATCGATTTCGCTGCGCTGCAAGAGAGAATTCAGCGCCAATTCCGGAATCTGGATCCCAATGACCCTTCGGTCTGGCCAGCCTTACCCAAGGCACTGCTGTATGTTGCCGTTGCAGTCGCTGTCGCAGCCTTGCTGTGGTTCGTCGTTCTGAAGGATTACGAAGCAGAGCTCGACGCCGAGCGTGCGACCGAGGTGACTCTGCGCGAAGACTATTCCAGGAAAATGGTCAAGGCAGTGAGCCTGGAAGGCTTGAAGAAGCAGCGCGAGCAGGTGCAGCAGTATGTGACGCAGCTGGAAAAGCAACTGCCCAGCAAGGCGGAGATGGCTGCTCTGCTTTCAGATATCAACCAGGCCGGCTTGGGACGTAGCCTGCAGTTTGAAGTATTCCGCCCTGGCGCCATGGTGACCAAGGAGTACTACGCCGAGCTGCCAATCACCCTGAAGGTGACAGGGCGCTATCACGACATCGGTGCTTTTGCCTCGGATATCGCTTTCCTGTCCCGTATCGTGACCTTGAACAATCTGTCCATCGCCCCGGGCGGCAAGGACACGGATGTGCTGTCCATGGATGCCACGGCACGGACGTTCCGATATCTGGATGCGGACGAAGTCAAGGCGCAGCGTGACGCGGCCAAGGGGAAGAAATGAGCAGAGCATTCTTGAGCCCTGTCTGGCTGGTCCTGATGAGCAGTGCTTTGCTGGCGGGTTGCACCTCCTCCGAGGAGGAGCAACTGCGTGAGTGGATGGCCCAGGAGCGTGCCAATGCCAAGCCTCGCGTGACTCCTCTGGAGGAGCCCAAGCCTTTCAAGCCCCAGGCCTATACAGGGGCTGATGGCATGGATCCCTTCAATCCGCTCAAGCTGATCCAGGTGCTGCGCAAGGAGTCTGCGCAATCCAACATCAGCACGGCGTTGCTCACGCCAGAGCTGAGTCGCCGCAAGGAGCCGCTGGAGGCCGAGCCGCTGGACACCATGACCATGGTGGGCAGTCTCGACAAAAAGAACGTGCCCACGGCCTTGGTCAAAGTCGGCGGCCTGCTCTATCAGGTACGTGTCGGCAACTATCTGGGGCAGAACTACGGAAAGATCACCAAGATTACGGAAAACTCCATCCAGCTAAGAGAAATTGTCCAGGATGGCGGTGGTGACTGGATTGAAAGAACAAGCACTTTGGAGTTGCAGGAGGTCGGCAAATGATGGGTATTAATCGCAGCACTATGGCGAAGGCCCGTTGGGGTCTGACCCTGAGCGGCCTTTTGCTTTCTTCGGCAGCTTGGGCGCAAGCCCGCATTGAGGCTGTTACAGGCGCTTTGCAGTCAGGCTCCGAGGTCGTCCGTGTCGAGCTGTCCGAACCGCTGGCTGCTGACCCGACCGGATTCGTGGTTCAGTCTCCGGCGCGTATCGCTCTGGATTTTCCGGGTGTGAGCAATGGCTCGGGCAAGTCGTCGCTTGAATTCAATCAGGGCAATCTGCGCTCGGCAAATCTGGTGGAAGCATCGGGTCGCTCACGCCTGGTATTGAATCTGAAGACGGCTACGACCTATCGCTTGCAGCGCCAGGGCAAATCTTTGCTGATCTTGCTTGATCCCGCAGGTGCAGCGACAACCGCTGCAGCTGCGGCTCCTGTCATGGCTCCGGTGTTCGAGAACAAGACGGCAGCCTCTGATGCCGCTCCGATTCGCGGTATCGACTTTCGCCGTGGTAGCGATGGCTCCGGCCGGGTTGTAGTCAGCCTTGGCAGCAGCCAGGTGGGGGTGGATCTGCGGCAGGAGGGCAAGGGCCTGACGGTGGACTTCCTGCGTACAGCCCTGCCTGAAAATTTGCGCAAGAAGCTGGATGTGGGGGATTTCGGTACGCCTGTGCAAACGATATCGACCACTCAGCAAGGCGATCGTGTTCGGATGCGCATTGACCCTGTGGGTGATTGGGAGCACAGCGCATACCAGAGCGACAATCAGTTCGTGGTGGAAGTGCGCCAGAAAAAGGTCGACACCAGCAAGTTGACGCAAGGCCCGGGCTACAGCGGCGAAAAGCTGTCGCTCAATTTCCAGAATATTGAAGTGCGCTCTTTGCTGCAGGTCATCGCGGACTTCACCAACTTCAATATCGTCACCTCGGATACGGTGACAGGTGCCTTGACTCTGCGTCTGAAGGATGTGCCTTGGGACCAGGCTCTTCAGATCATCATGGATGCCAAGGGGCTGGGCATGCGCAAGTCCGGCTCCGTGCTCTGGATCGCTCCCAAGGACGAGATTGACGCGCGTACCAAGCGTGACTACGAAGCGGCCATGGAAATCCAGAAGCTGGAGCCTTTGCGCACGCAAGGTTTCCAGCTCAACTATGCGAAGGCGGCGGACATCCTGCAGCAGATCACGACTTCGACAGGCGGCGGCGGTGCAGGCGGTACAGGGTCCAGCACGCGCTTTCTGTCGTCGCGCGGCTCCGCTATTTCCGAGCCACGCACCAATCAGCTGTTTGTGACGGATACGCCGACCAAACTGGAAGAAATGAAGGCTTTGCTGGCAACGCTGGATGTGCCGGTGCGCCAGGTCATGATCGAGGCCCGCATTGTGGAGGCACGCGATACCTTTGGCCGTTCGCTGGGTGTGAAGTTTGGCGGAGGGGCTGTTGGCAGCAATGCCTCCATGACATCGTCTCAGTTCCTGCCTGACAGCGGATCAGGATCAAGCTCCAAGTTCCCCAGTGGCAATTTTGTCAATTTGCCAGCCAGTGTTTCGGGAGTCAACACTGTGGGGCAGGTCGCATTCTCTGTCTTCAATAGCTCGATGACGCGTTTCCTGTCCCTGGAGCTGTCTGCTTTGGAAGCAGAAGGTGATGGCAAGATCATCTCCAACCCCCGCCTGGTGACGGCAGACCAGAACAAGGCATTGATCGAGCAAGGCACGGAATACCCATACTCCGTGACTGCGCCGAATGGCGCCACGACCATCTCGTTCAAGAAGGCCGTGCTGAAGCTGGAAGTGACTCCGCAAATTACCCCTGAAGGCGACATCATTCTGGATCTGGATGTGAACAAGGACAGCCGCGGTGAGACCACGACTCAGGGCGTCGCCATTGATACCAAGCATGTCAAGACCCAGGTGTTGGTCGAGAATGGCGGCACGGTCGTGATTGGCGGTATCTTTGAACTGGAGGAAACCAACCAGCTCAACAAGGTACCGCTGTTCGGAGATCTGCCTGTGTTGGGGCATTTGTTCCGTAGCAACACCAAGGCTTCGAGCAAGCGTGAAATGCTGGTTTTCATCACTCCCAAGATGCTGAGCCAGGCGCGCAGCACCAGCAAATAACTGTTATCAGTTTTTACATAGGGCCCGCACGAGTTGATGCGGGCCTTTTCATTTGTAATATCTGCGGGCTGCGAGAATCATGGGCTGGCCAGATTGGCGGATGACGGTAACGCGATGACTGTTCTAAAGAAATTTCATATTGCCCTTGTGGGTTTGCCAGGCTCCGGCAAATCCACCATCGGACGCTATTTGGCCAAGCGTTGGTCTATGCCTTTTGTGGATGTGGACGTGGCCATCGAAGAGCATATCGGCTGCACGATTCGCGATTTTTTTGCCAAGGAAGGCGAGTCCAGATTCAGGGATGTAGAGCAGGAGGTGCTGGCAGCGCTGCTGGCGCGACCTGAGAAAACGGTGGTTGCCACAGGTGGCGGTGCCGTGCTGAAGGCTGAAAACCGGCAGGAGCTGGCCGAGCATGCACAGGTGGTCTATCTGAGTGCATCACCGCATGAGATTGCCAAGCGCCTGCAGCGGGATACTCAGCGTCCCTTGCTGCAAGTGGACAATCCTTTGCAGCGCTTGCTGGATTTGCATGCCATCAGAGATCCGCTCTACAAGGAGGTTGCGGATTTTGTGGTGGCGGGCAGCGGCCTGTCCGCCACGCAGGTGGCCCAGCGAGTGGCCATGCAGATTGAACTCGGTCAGCATTCCTGATTGCGCTGAAAAGCTTGTTGGTCAATACACTGCGTGTGGTTCCTGCTATGTATTTTGAGAGAGGTTGAACGTGGAAACGGTGCATATTGATCTGGGAGAGCGCAGCTATCCCATCGTGATTGCAGAGGGCTTGCTGGCCCAGAGCTCCACTTGGCAGGCATTGCCCAAGGCGGCGGCGGCTCTGGTCGTGACGAATGATGTCGTGGCCCCGCTTTATCTGTCTGCGCTCAAGCAGGCCTTGAGCGGTCAATACGCCCAGGTTCACGAGGTGGTGTTGCCCGATGGCGAGGCGCATAAAGACTGGCAGACTCTGAACCTGATTTTTGATGCCCTGCTGCAGCATGGTTGCGACCGCAAGACGGTGCTGTTTGCACTGGGCGGCGGTGTTGTGGGGGATATGACGGGCTTTGCTGCCGCCAGCTATATGCGTGGCGTGCCTTTTGTGCAGGTGCCGACCACGCTGCTGTCCCAGGTCGATTCCTCGGTGGGGGGCAAGACTGCCATCAACCACCCGCTGGGCAAGAACATGATTGGAGCCTTCTACCAGCCGCAGCTGGTGCTCTGCGATCTTGCTACGCTGGATACCCTGCCAGAGCGCGAGTTGAGCGCAGGTCTGGGGGAAATCATCAAATACGGCCCTATTGCCGATATGCAGTTCTTCGACTGGCTTGAGCAGAACATGGATGGCCTGCTGCGCCGCGATCGCGACATGCTCGCCCATGCCGTCAAGCGAAGTGTGGAGATCAAGGCCTGGGTCGTGGGGCAGGACGAGAAGGAAGCGGGTCTGCGCGCGATTCTCAATTTTGGCCATACCTTCGGTCATGCGATCGAGGCCGGCATGGGCTACGGCAACTGGCTGCACGGTGAAGGTGTGGCGGCAGGCATGGTGATGGCGGCGGAGCTGTCCCAACGTCTTGGCCTGGTGGAGGCGAGCTTTGTCTCGCGTCTGCGCAAGCTGATTGAGCGAGCGGGCTTGCCGGTGCGCGCAGCGGTCATCGATGCCCAGGACAATGCTGGTCGCTATCTGGAACTGATGCGGGTCGACAAGAAATCCGAAGCAGGTGAAATCCGCTTTGTGCTGATCGATGGTCCCGGCAAGGCGGTGATGAGGTCGGCACCCGATGCGCTGGTGCGTGAAGTGATCGACAGTTGCTGCGCTTGATGGATGGCGCTATGTGAGCAGACCCTGGGGGAAGCGAGCCCATAGCTGTTAGAGTCATTGCATCGAGTTGTTGAGGCGATTTGCATGACCGCTCTGGCTTCCTACGCCTGCCATCCCCAGCAAAGCCGCGGGCGTCGCTTTGCTGAGCCCCCGGCTCCCACGCGCAGCGACTTTCAGCGCGATCGGGATCGCATTGTTCACTCCTCGGCCTTCAGGCGACTGGTTTACAAGACCCAGGTCTTTGTGAATCATGAGGGCGATCTGTTCCGAACCCGGCTCACGCATTCTCTGGAAGTGGCGCAGCTGGGGCGCTCCATCGCGCGTTCTTTGCGGCTGGATGAAGACCTGGTTGAAGCCATCTGTCTGGCGCATGATCTGGGGCACACACCTTTTGGACATGCGGGGCAAGACGCGCTCAATGAGTGCATGAAGCCTCATGGCGGTTTTGAGCACAATCTGCAAAGTCTGCGTGTAGTGGACAGGTTGGAGGAACGTTATCCTGCCTTTGACGGTCTGAACCTGACTTTTGAAACGCGCGAGGGAATTCTCAAGCATTGCTCGCTCAGCAATGCGCAATTGCTGAATGCACGTGAGCCCGGCGGCGTGGCTCAGCGTTTTCTGGATGGCACTCAGCCTTCTCTGGAGGCACAGCTATGCAATCTGGCGGATGCGATTGCCTATAACGCCCACGATGTGGACGACGGCGTTCGATCGGGTCTGATCACCATGGCCCAGCTGCGTGAAGCCGTGCCTTTGTTTGCCCGCTATTACGCCTCGACATTGGCGGATTGGCCCGATCTGGCTCTGCCGGATGCTCAGCGCAAGCTGCTCTATGAGAGCATTCGCCGCATGCTCAGTGACCAGGTCTATGACGTCATCCATCACTCACAGGCCGGTATTGAGCAGGCGGCTGTGCGCTCGGTGCAGGAGGTTCGTCAGCATGATCGGACGCTGATCGGTTTCAGCGAAGAGATGAAAGCGCAGTCCCTGGTGCTAAAGCAGTTCTTGTTCAGGCAGCTCTATCGGCACCCTCAAGTCATGCAGACCATGAACAGTGCCCAGCAAGTTGTGAAAGAGCTGTTTGCCGCTTATATGGTGGAGCCTGAACGCATGAAGCCGCGCTTTGTTCAGCGTGCCCATATCGTCACTACCCTGCATGAACGTGCGCGAGTGGTGGCAGACTTCATTGCGGGTATGACGGATCGTTATGCAGCGCGCGAACATGAGCGCATCACCGGGCTTAGGCTGCTGGGCGAGGCCTGAAGGAAGCTCGCCAACGGTCTTGCTGCCAGTGGCGAGCATGGCACAGGCCGGATCGCTAAAATAGCGGTTCTGTGTATCTAGAGCCGGAATATTTCCCGCCCAGTGCGCATTCTTTGGGGGCGATGGCCCCCGTTTGCATTTTGGAGGGCCTTGTCATGACCGAAACTTCAACCATCGCCGATCAGGCTTTCCCGCCGGAGCTTGTGATTGCGGATACCGTGCGCTGGCTGGAAAAGGCCGTGATAGGTCTCAACCTATGCCCTTTCGCCAAAGGCGTGCATGTCAAGGCTCAGATCCACTATGCCGTCAGCGATGCGACCGATGCAGAGGCGGTTGCCGAGGCCCTGCATCGCGAGCTTGAAGCCCTGGCCGAAGCCAACGCAGAAAAACGCGACACCACACTGCTGATACTGCCTCATGCCCTGCAGGATTTTCTGGACTTCAATGACTTTCTTGAAGTGGCGGATGCCATGATCGAGGAGCTGGATCTGGGTGGTATTTTGCAGGTCGCCTCGTTTCATCCTCAATTTCAGTTTGAGGGCACGGATGTGGACGACGTTACCAACTGCACCAATCGTGCTCCCTATCCCATATTGCACTTGCTGCGCGAAGACAGCATCGACAAGGCTGTGGAGGTGTTTCCGGAAGCCGAAACGATATACGAGCGCAATATGGAAACGCTGGAAAAGATCGGCATCGAAGGCTGGCTGGACCTGGATGTCGGGGCCCGCTGCCCCGTGACCGGCCATGGTCAGACGAAGGCAGAGAAGTGATGGGCAAGACCGATCAAAAGCAGAGCCTGCAAAAGCCCACCAAAGCAGGGGCACTTGATATCGCAGAGCAACTGGGGCTCAAGCCCGGCCAGAGCCTTGAGCTGCTTAAGGCTCTGCATATTCTGACGCGCGAGGGAAAGCTCAATCAGGATTCGCGCCGCAAGCTCAAGCAGGTCTATCACCTCTATCAGTTCATCGAGCCTTTGCTTGCCGAGCTGTCCAAGGATGGGCATGCCGTGACACTGGCTGACCATGGTGCGGGCAAGTCTTATCTGGGGTTCATTCTTTACGACCTGTATTTCAAGGCCTTGGCTCAGGGCCGGATTTTCGGTATCGAGACGCGGGCGCCGCTGGTCGAGGCATCTCAGAAGCTGGCGGCTGAACTTGGCTTCGAGCGCATGGAGTTTCTCAATATGTCGGTGGCCGAGTCCACGCGAGCAGACTTCATGCCTTCGCAGTTTGACGTGGTCACGGCCTT
>Ga0209370_1001251_pt1 | contig 23478 bp, 20 predicted proteins | sample AgamicAtPrz_FD_187164 | JGI IMG/M metagenome (GOLD analysis project Ga0209370, IMG submission 187164) | Agave microbial communities from Guanajuato, Mexico - At.P.rz (SPAdes) (version 2) | ecosystem: Host-associated > Plants > Phyllosphere > Phylloplane/Leaf | place: Guanajuato, Mexico... | reverse complement strand
ACATCAGGTTGTAGCCAGCAGCTCCCTCGTACCGAATAACGATCCAACGCTGCTGTTTACCAACGCCGGCATGGTGCAGTTCAAAGACGTTTTCCTTGGCCAGGACAAGCGTGATTACACGCGTGCGACTACCTCACAGCGCTGCGTGCGCGCAGGCGGCAAGCATAACGATCTGGAAAATGTGGGTTATACCGCACGCCATCACACCTTCTTTGAAATGCTGGGCAACTTCAGTTTCGGCGACTATTTCAAACAGGAGGCGATTGCTTATGCCTGGGAACTGCTGACGGGTGAGCAGTGGTTCAGCCTGCCAAAAGAGCGTTTATGGGTAACCGTTTACGAAACCGATGACGAAGCCTTTGATATCTGGGCTGACCAGATCGGTGTGCCGCGCGAACGCATTATTCGTATTGGCGACAACAAGGGCAGCGCATACGCATCTGATAACTTCTGGCAGATGGGTGACACCGGTCCCTGCGGTCCCTGTACTGAAATTTTCTACGATCATGGCGACCATATCTGGGGAGGCCCGCCGGGCAGCCCGGAAGAGGATGGCGATCGCTATATTGAGATCTGGAATATCGTGTTTATGCAGTTCAACCGTCAGGCTGACGGCACCATGCAACCGCTGCCTAAGCCGTCTGTGGATACCGGCATGGGGCTGGAGCGTATCGCGGCAGTCCTGCAGCATGTGAACTCCAACTATGAGATCGATCTCTTTGCGCAGCTGATCAAATCTGTTGCTCAGGTCACTGGCGCAAGCGACCTCAATAACAAATCGCTGCGCGTTATCGCAGATCATATCCGCTCCTGCGCCTTCCTGATTGCCGATGGCGTCATGCCATCGAATGAGAACCGTGGCTATGTGCTGCGTCGCATCATTCGTCGTGCGGTCCGCCACGGCAACATGCTGGGCGCGAAAGAAGCATTCTTCTATAAGCTGGTGGCACCGCTGATTGAGGTCATGGGCGCTGCGGGTGAAGATCTGAAGCGTCAGCAGAAGCTGGTAGAAAATGCGCTGAAAGCGGAAGAGGAGCAGTTTGCTAAAACGCTGGAGCGTGGTCTGGCGCTGCTGGATGATGAGCTGGCAAAAGTGAGCGGCGACACGCTGGATGGTGAAACCGTCTTCCGTCTTTATGACACCTTTGGCTTCCCGGCGGATTTAACCGCTGACGTCTGTCGCGAGCGCAATCTGAAGATTGATGAGGCGGGATTTGAAGCCGCTATGGAGCAGCAGCGCCAGCGTGCGCGCGAAGCCAGCGGCTTTGGCGCGGACTACAATAGCGTTATTCGCGTTGATGCCGTAACCGAATTTAAAGGTTATGAAGAGCTGGCGCTGAACGCCACGATTGAAGCACTGTTTGTTGATGGTCAGTCAGTGGAACAGATCACCGCGGGACAGGATGCCGTCGTGATCCTGAACGCTACGCCGTTCTACGGTGAATCAGGCGGGCAGGTGGGGGATACCGGCGTACTCACAGGGCAGAATGCTGAATTTAGCGTGCAAGATACGCAAAAGTATGGCAAAGCACTGGGACATATCGGTAAGCTCACTCATGGTCAGCTGCGTATCGGTGATGCGCTGCAGGCGCAGGTAAACGAAGCGCGTCGGGCACGTATTCGCCTGAATCACTCGGCAACGCACCTGATGCATGAAGCACTGCGTGAAGTGCTGGGCGATCACGTCGGGCAGAAAGGCTCGCTGAATAACGATAAATATCTGCGCTTTGACTTCTCGCATTCTGAAGCGATGAAGCCGCAGCAGATCCGTGAAGTTGAAGATATCGTCAATGCACAGATCCGCCGCAACCTGCTGATTCAGACCGATATCATGGATCTGGAAGAGGCTAAAGCGCGCGGGGCAATGGCGCTGTTTGGCGAGAAGTACGATCAGCGGGTGCGCGTGGTCAGCATGGGCGAATATTCAGTGGAGCTGTGTGGCGGTACGCACGCTGCGCGCACGGGTGATATCGGCCTGTTCCGCATTCAGTCTGAGTCAGGCACTGCAGCCGGTATTCGTCGTATCGAAGCGCTGACCGGTGAAGCAGCAATTGCTCAGCTGCATGCGCAGAGCGATCAGCTGGCTGACATTGCTCAGGTGGTGAAGGCCAACAGCAGCAACCTCAGTGAGAAGGTGCGCGGTCTGGTTGATAACGTACGCGCGCTGGAGAAAGAGCTGCAGCAGCTACGCGATCAGCAGGCAGCCCAGGAGAGCGCGTCGCTGAGCAGCAGCGCCATTGAAATCAGGGGCGCTAAACTGCTGGTAAGTGAGCTGAGTAACACTGAACCGAAAATGCTGCGTACGATTATGGATGACCTTAAAAACCAGCTTGGGTCTGCCGTGATCGTACTGGCAACGGTAGCAGAAGGTAAGGTTTCGCTGATTGCAGGCGTAACCAAAGATCTGACCGACCGCGTGAAAGCAGGTGAGCTGATTAGCGAGCTGGCCGTTCAGGTGGGCGGGAAAGGCGGTGGACGTCCTGACATGGCGCAGGCGGGCGGTACCAATCCGCAGGCGCTGGCAGGCGCGCTGGCAGGCGTACAGGAGTGGGTAAGCAGCCGGCTGTAACAATTAAAATTAAGCGTTGTATAGCGCCAGGAACATCGGTTCCGGCGCTTTTTAGTGCAATGGACACCAGGTAATGACAAAGTCCGGTCAATGTAGTGTATTTCGGCTAAACTAATTATCAGCAGAATGTATTGGCGTGACAAATCACAATGGTGTATTTGTCATAGGCATTGTTCAGCGGTATATGATGGATATGGCCGGGAGCCCGAACAGGCCCGACTCTTTTAATCTTTCAAGGAGCAAAGAATGCTTATTCTAACTCGTCGAGTTGGTGAAACCCTCATGATTGGCGATGAGGTGACTGTAACGGTGCTGGGCGTTAAAGGTAACCAGGTCCGCATTGGCGTTAATGCGCCAAAAGAAGTATCAGTACATCGTGAAGAGATTTATCAGCGTATTCAGGCTGAAAAAACACAAACCACGGGTTACTAACGTTTTCAGCGTCTCGCTCATGGGCGAGACGCTACCTTTCTGCTCCCTCCCTCCCTCCGTTTATTTCTGTTTTAGCCTCCTCTCTTTTTTCATTACTGCTCTGGCTTTTGCTGTTGATAAATCACCCTTTTCGCCGTTAAATCAGCCGAATTGTGCGTCATTTGTGCAATCAAACGCGTGAGTGAAAAAAGTCGGGAGAAATTGTTTGACTTATAAGTCCGGGAAAGTAATATGTGCGCCACGCAGTGCCGATGAGCAGAAACAAGTTCAGAAGCACGGTTCGGAAGAACGCGTAAGGTGAGGTGGCCGAGAGGCTGAAGGCGCTCCCCTGCTAAGGGAGTATGCGGTCAAAAGCTGCATCCGGGGTTCGAATCCCCGCCTCACCGCCATTTCCGATGCATCCATAGCTCAGCTGGATAGAGTACTCGGCTACGAACCGAGCGGTCGGAGGTTCGAATCCTCCTGGATGCACCATCTTTTAGATGGTAGCGGATAAAGTTAAAGAGTGAACGAGCAGTTCCTTTCATGGTGAGTTGTTAGCACCCTGCGTAATACAAGAATTACCTCAATGCATCCATAGCTCAGCTGGATAGAGTACTCGGCTACGAACCGAGCGGTCGGAGGTTCGAATCCTCCTGGATGCACCATTCTTTGTATCATTTCAGGCTTGTTGCAGTTAGTCCATCGTAAGAAATACCTCAATGCATCCATAGCTCAGCTGGATAGAGTACTCGGCTACGAACCGAGCGGTCGGAGGTTCGAATCCTCCTGGATGCACCATTCTTCACCCCCCTTTCAGTGTTATCAACGTCGCTTCTTTGCAGGCTACGCTTCAGTGCATCCATAGCTCAGCTGGATAGAGTACTCGGCTACGAACCGAGCGGTCGGAGGTTCGAATCCTCCTGGATGCACCATTCTCTGCTTTTTCCCCATGTGCTTCAGTTAAACCCGTTACCGACAGCTTCAGCACCCGGGCTTTGCTCTCCAAATCTCCCCGGCAGTACCAGCCGCTTTCGCAATTAACCCGTCTCTGTTCAGCGATTTTAGCGCCGCCAGAGTTCACTGGCGTTAATAGGAATGCTGACTCTCTTTTGTACTCTGTTTTGAAAAATGCTGCATTTACCGCCATTTATGCCCGGTTTTGTTCCCTGACCTTTTTCTGAAAACGAAAATTCCTAATGCTTTCAAAGCATTTGCGGTTAAGCCTGCCTGGCGACAACCTGAGCGCATTAAGCTAAAGTAATGGCTCATTTTGTCGTACGTGCGATATGCCATTACCGTGAATGATTTCCTGATTTATGGCTCGCTGCTGGGCAGCAGCTTTCTGAGCGCCACGCTGCTTCCGGGCAGTTCAGAAGCTGTACTGATAGCGCTGCTGGTTGCTCAGAAAGGATCGGTATATGGCCTGTTGCTGGCTGCATCAGTGGGAAACACGCTGGGTGGCCTGACCAACATTTTTCTTGGTCGCCTTATGCCGCAGAACGGGCAGGGGCGATGGCATGACACAGCATTGACGTGGTTACACCGATGGGGCCCTGCGGCATTGATCTTTAGCTGGCTGCCGGTTGCTGGCGATCTGCTTTGCGTTCTCGCAGGCTGGTTGCGCTTCAGCTGGCTGCCTTGCGTGCTGTTTCTCGCTCTCGGCAAAACGCTGCGTTATATCTTTATCGCGATCGCCACAATACAGGGTATGGAGTGGTGGCATTGATTCGCACAGATTCGAGGCTACGGTTAACATTATGCTGAACAAAAATAAATTATTCTCACAGCGGGAGGTTAATGTGATCCCGGACGTATCAAAAGCGCTCTCCTGGCTGGAAGCGCATCCCGACGCGTTAAAGGGTATCGGCCGTGGCATCGAACGCGAAACGTTACGCGTCGGGCCCGATGGTCATCTGGCTACTACCGGCCATCCGGCATCGCTTGGCTCGGCGCTGAAGCATGACTGGATCACCACGGATTTTGCGGAAACGCTGCTGGAGTTCATTACGCCGGTCGATAAAAATATCGATCGCTCGCTGACCTTCCTGCGCGACATCCATCGCCATGTGGCAAAACAGCTGGGTGAAGAGCGCATGTGGCCCTTCAGTATGCCCGGTCACGTTGACGATACCGATAAAATTGAGCTGGCGCAGTATGGCAGTTCAAACGTGGGCCAGATGAAGACCCTCTACCGGCAGGGGCTGAAAAACCGCTACAGCGCGCTGATGCAGATTATCTCTGGTGTGCATTACAACTTCTCGCTGCCGCTCTCTTTCTGGCAGGAGTGGGCGGATGTGAAAGATGCTGAGAGCGGTAAAGAGACCATCTCTGCGGGCTATCTGCGCCTGATCCGCAACTATTATCGTTTCGGCTGGGTGATCCCTTACCTGTTTGGTGCCTCGCCGGCGATCAGCTCCTCATTCCTTCAGGGGCGTGAGAGCCAGCTGCCGTTTGAAACGGATGGTAAAGACACGCTGTGGCTGCCGTATGCGACCTCTCTGCGCCTGAGTGACCTGGGTTATACCAATAAGTCACAAAGTAATCTCGGTATTACTTTCAACTCGCTGGAAGGGTATGTGAGCGCGCTGAAGGCCGCAATCAAAACCCCTTCTGAAGAGTACGCAGCCATGGGCGTCAAAGATGCTGAAGGCAACTGGCTGCAGCTTAATACTAATGTGCTGCAGATTGAGAACGAGCTGTATGCGCCTATCCGTCCGAAGCGCGTTACCCGTTCGGGAGAAGCCCCTTCTGATGCGCTGCTGCGCGGCGGCATTGAGTATATTGAAGTGCGCTCGCTTGATATCAATCCGTTCTCACCGGTAGGTGTGGATGCCGATCAGGCGCGCTTCCTCGATCTGTTCCTGATTTGGTGTACGCTGGCCGATGCCCCTGAACTGAGCGCCAGCGAGCTGCTCTGCAGTCGCAAAAACTGGAACCGCGTGGTGATGGAAGGACGCAAGCCAGGGCTGGTTATTGGCGTTGGCTGCAGCGACACTGAACATTCGCTGGTTGAAGTAGGCAAAGCGCTCTTTGCCGATCTGCGTCGCGTCGCGGAAGTGCTGGATAGCAATGAGGGCAGCACGCAATATCAGCAGGTATGCGATCAACTGGTAGCTTCTTTTGACGATCCTGAGCTAACCTACTCGGCGCGCATTCTTCACGCTATTAAAGAGAACGGCCTGACCGGAGCAGGTGTTGCACTGGCGGAGCAGTACCGGCAGATGCTCTGCGCGGAGCCACTGGAAATTCTGACCGAAGCGGATTTCACTCAGCAGGTGCAAGAGTCTGTTGCTGCACAGCAGGCGCTGGAAGCGAGTGATAGCATAAGCTTTGAGGATTATCTGGCAGGTCGGGAAGGCTGAAAAAGAAAATGGCCACATCACTGTGGCCAAAATTAACATCTCTGTTGTCAGGGATGATGATAACAAATGCGCGTCTTTCATATATTCAGACGCAGAACGACGAGAAAAGTTTCATCGTTCAGAAAAAATTTTTCAAACAGGAGGTGACGTATGCCACTACTGGACAGTTTTACCGTTGATCACACCATCATGGCCGCACCGGCAGTACGCGTGGCAAAGACCATGACAACTCCGCATGGCGATACCATCACCGTTTTCGATCTGCGTTTCTGCCGGCCAAACATCGACATTCTGACCGAGCGCGGGATCCATACGCTGGAGCATCTGTTTGCCGGCTTTATGCGCGATCACCTCAACGGTGATGGCGTGGAGATCGTAGACATCTCTCCAATGGGATGCCGTACCGGTTTCTATATGAGCCTGATCGGTACGCCAGACGAGCAGCGCGTGGCGCAGGCGTGGAAAGGGGCGATGGAAGATGTTCTGAAAGTCAAAGATCAGAATCAGATCCCGGAGCTTAATGAGTATCAGTGCGGCAGCTATAAGCTGCACTCTCTGGACGAAGCGCAGCAGATTGCGCGTAATGTTCTGTCACACGAGATCGGTGTTAATCGCAACGAAGATCTGAAGCTGCCAGCAGAGAAGCTGAAAGAACTGCATATCTGATTTGGTCTTTCTGTAAAAACGCCGCATATTCTGCGGCGTTTTTTATATCACGATCCCACTGAGCTTTTCAGCGGCTGCTGCGGTGTAACCCGCACCTGCTTCACCATGTTGTCCTGCACGTCGAGAATATCAATGTCATAGCTGCCAACCTGTACCCGCGTTTCGGTCTGCGGGATCTCTTCCAGCGCCTCAAGCAGCATGCCGTTGATGGTGCGCGCTTCCTCTTCCGGCAGCGTCCAGTTGAACGCCTTATTGATTTCGCGCACGTTAGCGCTGCCTTCAATCAGCACCGAGCCATCATTCTGCGGCATCACCTCTTCTGCGAGAGAAGGGGACATGGAGGTAGTAAAGTCGCCAACGATCTCTTCCAGAATATCTTCGATGGTGATGAGCCCCTTAATATCGCCATACTCATCCACCACCAGACCCGCTTTTTTCTTATTGCGCTGGAACTTAACCAGCTGCACATTCAGCGGCGTGCCTTCCGGCACATAGTAGATCTCATCAGCCGCGCGCAGCAGACGCTCCTTATTGAACTCCTTTTTTTCCGTCATCATGCGCCAGGCTTCGCGCACGCGCAGCATGCCCACGGTATCGTCCAGCGAATCGCGAAACAGCACAATACGCCCGTGCGGTGAGTTACTCAGCTGACGCTCAATCGATTTCCAGTCGTCATTGATATTGATGCCAACAATTTCATTGCGCGGCACCATGATGTCATCAACGCTGACTTTCTCCAGATCGAGTACGGAGAGCAGCATATCCTGATTACGACGAGACATCAGCGAGCGCGATTCGTAGACAATGGTGCGCAGCTCCTCTTTGCTCAGCGCGGAGTTTACGGAGCCCTCTGTTTTGATCCCCACCATACGCATCAGCATGCGCGTAATAGTATTAAGCAGCCAGACCAGTGGCAGCATCACATACTGCAGCGGCGCCAGTAAAACGCTGCTGGGGTAGGCAACTTTTTCAGGATAGAGCGCTGCGATGGTTTTGGGCAGGACCTCAGCAAAAACCAGAACAACAAAGGTCAGCACGCCGGTGGCGATAGCGACCCCGGCATCACCATACAGACGCATCCCTACGATAGTCCCCAGCGCGGAGGCGAGAATATTAACCAGGTTGTTGCCGATTAAGACCAGACTAATCAGGCGATCGGGCCGGCGCAGCAGTTTCTCAACGCGCCGCGCTGCACGATTACCGCTTTTCGCTTTGTGCCGCAGCTTATAGCGGTTGAGCGTCATCATGCCGGTCTCAGAGCCGGAGAAGTACGCTGAGACCAGCACCATGATGACAAGGATGATAATCATCGTGGTGGTTGAAACATGTTCCAACGAAAAATTCCTTAGTGGGAAGTGAGAAGATGCTGCAGTACGCGACTGCCGAAGTAGGCCATGGTCAGCAGCAGCGCACCGCCGCAGTTAAACCAGACCACGCGCCGTCCGCGCCACCCTTCACGGTAGTGCCCCCAGAGCAGCACGATATAGACGAACCACGCAAGAATAGAGAGCACCGCTTTATCGATATTCTCTGCGCTGAACAGGTTGTCCATGAAGAAAAGCCCGGTGCAGAGCACCAGCGTCAGCAGCACCACGCCAATCTGCGTGATATGAAACATTTTGCGCTCAATGCTTAACAGCGGCGGCATATCCTGCGTAAAGGCGAGCTTTTTGTTTTTCAGCTGATAGTCGATCCACGCCAGCTGCAGCGCATAGAGCGCGGCAATAATCAGCGTGGCATAAGCAAACAGCGACAGACCGATATGCACCATCATGCCCGGCGTGGTCTCGAGGTGCGTAATAAAGGCATTCGGAACAAAGGTGGCAAACGCCAGATTAATTAACGCAAAGCTATAAACCACCGGCAGCAGCAGCCAGCCACGGTTACGTGAAGCCACAATAGTCATAATGGCGCAAATCAGCAGGCTCACCAGCGATCCAATATTAAGTAAGCTGAGATTTTGCCCGCTGTCGATAGCAAATATCCGCTGCTGCAGCGCGACAGCATGCGCAATCAGCGCAACGCAGGCGGACAGAACAGCAAATCGCCGCCAGCCGCTGTTACGTTTCAGTAAGCTGGGGATGATAAGTGCAAGACTGAGGGAGTAGGCGAAGAGCGCCACGATCGCGAAAACGAACATAGATCCTTTCTGAGAGTGATGAGATAAGGAAAAAAGCAGTATAGCGTCAGCGGCAGTATGCTCCAAACGATCTCACGGTCAATTGCAGAGATCGCTCAGGCTTCGTGTTATAATCCGGCGCATTGTGTCGCTCAGGCGGCCTCGCTACGGTATTAAGTGAGAGAGCATGTTTGATAATTTAACCGATCGTTTGTCGCAAACCCTGCGCAACATCAGCGGCCGCGGACGGCTGACCGAAGAGAACATCAAAGATACCCTGCGCGAAGTGCGCATGGCGCTGCTGGAGGCGGACGTTGCGCTGCCGGTAGTACGTGAATTTATCAACCGCGTAAAAGAAGCCGCGGTCGGACACGACGTCAACAAAAGCCTGACGCCGGGTCAGGAATTTATCAAGATTGTCCGCAATGAGCTGATTGCGGCAATGGGGGCTGAAAATAATACCCTGAACCTGAATGCGCAGCCGCCGGCCGTGGTGCTGATGGCGGGCCTGCAGGGTGCCGGTAAAACCACCAGTGTGGGTAAGCTCGGTAAGTTTCTGCGTGAAAAGCACAAGAAAAAAGTGCTGGTGGTCTCAGCTGACGTTTATCGCCCGGCGGCGATTAAACAGCTGGAGACGCTGGCGCAGCAGGTGGGGGTGGATTTCTGTCCCTCCGATCTCAGCCAGAAGCCGGTTGACATCGTTAAGCATGCGCTGAAAGAGGCGAAGCTGAAGTTCTACGACGTGCTACTGGTGGATACCGCTGGTCGTTTGCACGTAGACGAAGCGATGATGGACGAAATCAAACAGGTCCACGCCGCCATTAATCCGGTGGAAACGCTGTTTGTTGTCGATGCCATGACCGGTCAGGATGCCGCGAACACGGCTAAAGCATTTAATGAAGCGCTGCCGCTGACCGGGGTGATCCTGACCAAGGTTGATGGTGACGCACGCGGCGGTGCCGCGCTTTCGATTCGTCACATCACCGGTAAACCGATCAAGTTTATGGGGATGGGTGAGAAAACCGAGGCGCTGGAAGCGTTTTATCCCGACCGTATCGCCTCGCGCATTCTGGGCATGGGCGATGTCCTGTCGCTGATTGAAGATATCGAAAGCAAGGTTGACCGCGACCAGGCTGAAAAGCTGGCGAAAAAGCTGAAAACCGGTGACGGTTTCGATCTCAATGACTTCCTTGAGCAGCTTAAGCAGATGCGCAATATGGGCGGTATGGCCAGCCTGATGGGCAAACTGCCGGGTATGGGGCAGCTGCCGGACAACGTTAAATCGCAGATGGATGACAAGGTGCTGGTACGTATGGAGGCCATCATTAACTCCATGACGCGTAAAGAGCGTGAGAAGCCTGAAATCATCAAGGGTTCACGCAAGCGTCGCATCGCGACCGGCGCCGGCATGCAGGTGCAGGATGTCAATCGGCTGCTGAAGCAGTTCGATGATATGCAGCGCATGATGAAAAAGATGAAGAAAGGCGGCATGGCAAAAATGATGCGCGGCATGAAGGGTATGATGCCGCCAGGTTTCCCGGGCCGTTAAGATATCGCTACACAGCCAGAAAAGTATGCTACTGCGGTTGCTTTTTGCGCCAAAATGAGTAAAATTTTCGGGCTTTTTATATTGCACCCGGGCCCCGTTCCTCGATGGGGCCCGGTTGTTTTATTAACTAAAGAGGATGTTATGGTAACAATTCGTTTGGCACGTCACGGCGCAAAAAAGCGTCCGTTCTACCAGGTAGTCGTCACTGACAGCCGCAATGCACGCAACGGTCGCTTCATTGAGCGCGTTGGTTTCTTCAACCCGATCGCATCTGGTCAGGCTGAAGGTCTGCGTCTGGACCTGGACCGTATTGAGCACTGGGTTGGCCAGGGCGCAACGCTTTCCGATCGCGTTAACGCGCTGATCAAAGAAGCAAAAAAAGCAGCTTAATCTGTCACGGTGGTGAGCATGACCAGTAAACCTGCCGCACAGCCTCCTGTTAACCCCATCGTTTTGGGCAAAATGGGTGCCGCTTACGGAATTCGGGGCTGGCTCAAAGTGTTTTCCTCCACTGAAGACGCTGAAAGCATCTTCGACTACCAACCCTGGTTTATCCAGCGCGCCGGTAAATGGCAGCAGGTAGAACTGGAAGGTTGGAAGCACCACAATCAGGACCTGATTATCAAAGTCAACGGCATTGACGATCGGGACGCGGCGGCGCAGTTAACCAATTGTGAAATCACGGTTGACTCCACGCAGCTGCCTGCGCTGGGAGAGGGTGATTACTACTGGAAAGACCTTATGGGTTGTAAAGTAGTTAACCTCGACGGCTATGAGATGGGCAAAGTCATTGATTTGATGGAAACCGGCTCAAACGACGTACTCGTCGTTAAGGCGAACCTGAAAGATGCATTCGGTGTACAGGAGCGGTTAATACCGTTTCTCGATGAACAGGTTATCAAGAAAGTCGATCTCGCTACTGGCACTATTGAAGTAGACTGGGATCCTGGTTTTTGATCTCCGGACAATCCGGTAACGTAACGGCGAACGCGATGTGGATTGGTGTTATCAGCCTGTTTCCAGAGATGTTTCGCGCTATTACCGAGTACGGGGTAACTGGCCGGGCAGTTAAAAATGGCCTGCTCAACATTGAGAGCTGGAGTCCTCGTGACTTCACGCACGACCGGCACCGTACCGTGGACGATCGTCCTTACGGCGGCGGACCGGGAATGTTGATGATGGTGCAACCCTTACGGGATGCGATCCACGCAGCGAAAGCAGCGGCGGGAGAAGGTGCTAAGGTGATTTATCTGTCACCTCAGGGGCGCAAACTTGACCAGCAGGGCGTTTGCGAACTGGCGACAAACCAGAAACTGATTCTGGTCTGTGGTCGCTACGAAGGTATTGATGAGCGCGTGATCCATACAGAGATTGACGAAGAGTGGTCAATCGGTGATTACGTTCTCAGTGGTGGTGAGCTGCCAGCCATGACGCTGATTGACTCCGTCGCCCGGTTTATTCCCGGCGTACTGGGCAAGCAGGCGTCCGCCGATGAAGACTCATTCTCGGATGGTTTGCTGGATTGCCCGCACTATACCCGGCCTGAAGTGTTAGAAGGGATGGAAGTACCGTCAGTTCTGCTGTCGGGCAACCATGCCGATATTCGCCGCTGGCGCCTGAAACAGTCGCTAGGCCGTACCTGGCTAAGAAGACCTGAACTTCTGGAAAACCTGGCTCTGACTGAAGAGCAAGCAAGGTTGCTGAATGAGTTCCAGCGGGAACAGCAGCAGCAACAAAACGATGAAGCGGAAGAGTAATCTTCCCTGACTATCAGTTTACCCAGGATATGAGATTTAATTATGAGCAACATTATCAAGCAAATTGAACAAGAACAGCTGAAACAGGATGTACCTTCATTCCGTCCGGGTGATTCCGTGGAAGTGAAAGTATGGGTCGTTGAAGGTTCTAAAAAACGTCTGCAGGCATTCGAGGGCGTGGTTATCGCTATTCGTAACCGCGGTCTGCACTCTGCATTCACTGTTCGTAAGATTTCCAACGGCGAAGGCGTTGAGCGTGTCTTCCAGACTCACTCTCCGGTAATTGACAGCATTACTGTCAAACGTCGCGGTGCTGTGCGTAAAGCCAAACTGTACTATCTGCGTGAGCGCACCGGTAAGTCAGCTCGTATCAAAGAGCGTCTTGGCGCGTAAGCGACATCTCAAAGTTAATAGCAAACAAGGGGTTGGCATAATGCCAGCCCCTTTTTTTATGGGCGCTTTAAGCGATAAACCGCGGCCTCAACCGGCCCGTCCGGCAGCACAATCAGCCCGTGCTGGCAACCTGTAAGCGTAAACCCGCTGCGTAATGCCACGGCGCGGCTGGCAACATTATCTGTGGCGGCCAGGATTTCCAGTTCCGTGATATCTGGCCGGCTAAAACCCAGCGCTATCAGCTGCGCTACCGCACGCGTAGCCACGCCCTGACGCTGCGCATCACTGCGTACCCAGTAGCCCAGTGCTGCAACCTCGCCAGGCTGACGGGCAAAACGGATCCCGGCCCCTCCCAGCAGACGATGATGGCCGTCTGCGATCGCAAACCTCTCGGCTTCACCTTTAACACGCTCTGCGTGAGCGAAATTAAACCAGTTTATTGCCTCTTCCGGCCGGTAATTTTTATGCGCCCATGTCATCCAGGGCAGCAGAGTATCAAGAGAGTGGTTTACTGCCTCAGCAAAAGCAGTTGCATCTGACAGCGCAAAAGGACGCAGGATTATCTCAGTCATAATCAGCCTTCATAAATTGTGAGGAATTACAGAATATTAACTGAGCGCGCAGTGAAAAACGAGTCGTAGCTCCGCACTAGTGTAATTTTATATTTACACTAATCCTGGTGGGTATATGGCGTTATTTAACTATATGTGTCTAATTAATATGGCTTTAAATGCATATTTATACCGTGGCGGAATGCAGGTGGTAAAAATAGTGTACACACATGGATTGCATACAATACAGCCTGTGGTAGAGTAAGCGTCATCCTCACTGAGGATCCAAACCGCACAGACGAGTAAAAAGGATCGCCATCATGCAGAAAGACGCGCTGAATAACGTACATATCGCTGACGAACAGATTTTAATTACGCCGCAGGAGCTGAAAGCACGCTTTCCGCTGACGGCAGAGCAGGAAGCTCAGATTACTGATTCGCGTAAGACTATTGCAGACATTATTGCCGGGCGCGATCCGCGTCTGCTGGTAGTCTGCGGTCCCTGCTCAATTCACGATCCGGAAGCAGCGTTAGCGTACGCCCGTCAGTTAAAAGATCTCTCTGTGCAGCTGAAGGATCAGCTCTATATCGTCATGCGCGTCTATTTTGAAAAACCCCGCACCACCGTAGGCTGGAAAGGGCTGATCAACGATCCTTACATGAACAACTCATTTGATATGGAAGCCGGGCTGCACATTGCGCGTCAGCTGCTGGTAAACCTGGTTGAAATGGGTCTGCCACTGGCGACAGAAGCGCTGGATCCTAATAGCCCGCAATACCTCGGCGATCTCTTTAGCTGGTCAGCCATTGGAGCGCGCACCACGGAATCACAAACGCACCGTGAAATGGCGTCTGGTCTCTCTATGCCGGTAGGTTTTAAAAACGGCACCGATGGCAGTCTCGGCACGGCGATCAACGCTATGCGTGCGGCAGCGATGCCTCACCGTTTTGTCGGCATTAACCAGGCAGGGCAGGTCTGCCTGCTGCAGACGCAGGGCAACCCGGACGGGCACGTGATTCTGCGCGGTGGCAAAGCGCCTAACTACGGCCCGGACGATGTTGCACAGTGTGAAAAAGAGATGCTGAAAGCAGGACTGCGCCCGGCCTTAATGATAGATTGCAGCCATGGCAATTCTAACAAAGACTATCGTCGTCAGCCTGGCGTAGCCGAATCGGCTATTGCGCAGATCAAAGATGGAAACCGCTCTATTATTGGCCTGATGCTTGAGAGCAATATTCACGAAGGCAATCAGCCTTCAGAGCAGCCGCGCAGCGAAATGAAGTATGGTGTCTCGGTGACCGATGCCTGCATTGACTGGAACACTACCGAAACGCTGCTGCGCACTATCCATCAGGATCTGCAGGGAGTGCTGTCGGCGCGTCTGTCACACGAGGTATAAAGAGTCATGGTGGCTGAACTGACCGCATTGCGCGATCAAATTGATGAAGTCGATCAGGCGCTACTTGGGCTGCTGGCAAAACGACTGGAGCTGGTGGCACAGGTTGGCGAAGTAAAAAGCCGTTACGGCCTGCCGATTTATGTACCCGAGCGCGAAGCAAGCATGCTGGCGTCACGCCGGCAGGAAGCAGAAGCGCTCGGCGTATCTCCCGATCTGATCGAAGATGTATTGCGTCGTCTGATGCGGGAATCCTATACCCATGAGAATGACAAAGGTTTTAAAACCCTTTGTCCTTCGCTGCGTCCGGTGGTGATCGTCGGCGGCAGCGGCAAGATGGGGCGCCTGTTTGAAAAGATGCTGACGCTGTCCGGTTATCAGGTGCGTATTCTGGATAAAGAGGACTGGGATCGCGCCGATCGGCTGCTGCAGGATGCAGGCATGGTGATCATCAGTGTTCCGATCCATCTCACCGAGAAGATCATCGCCGATCTGCCTGCGCTACCGGACGACTGCATCCTGGTCGATCTTGCATCGGTAAAAAACAGGCCGCTGCAGGCGATGCTTGCCGCGCACGCCGGACCGGTACTGGGGCTGCACCCGATGTTTGGGCCCGACAGCGGCAGTCTGGCAAAACAGGTTGTGGTCTGGTGCGATGGTCGTCAGCCGGAAGCGTATCAGTGGTTCCTGGAACAGATTCAGGTCTGGGGCGCACGGCTGCACTGCATCAGCGCCGCAGAGCACGATCAGAACATGGCCTTTATTCAGGCGCTGCGTCACTTTACGACTTTTGCTTACGGCCTTCACCTGGCTGAAGAGAATGTGAACCTGGATCAGCTGCTGGCGCTCTCTTCGCCTATTTACCGGCTGGAGCTGGCCATGGTAGGGCGGCTGTTTGCGCAGGATCCACAGCTCTATGCCGATATCATTATGGCTTCAGAGAGTAATCTGGCACTGATAAAACGTTATCACCAGCGCTTTGGTGAAGCTATTGCGCTGCTGGAGCAGGGCAATAAGCAGGCGTTTATCGACAGTTTTGAGCGCGTGGAGCAGTGGTTTGGCGATCACGCCCAGCGTTTTCTGGTTGAAAGCCGCAGTCTGTTACGCTCGGCTAACGATAGCCGGCAATAAAAAAAGGCACCCTCAGCGGTGCCTTTTCTGCTTATATGCGGGGTTCAACCGGAACCACATTTTCACCGGGATAGCAGCCCAGCACTTTCAGTGAGCGCGTCAGCTGGCGTAATTCTGCCAGCGCCAGCTGCATATTTTCCGACTGCAGATTGCCCTGCACATCAATGTAGAACATCTCTTCCCACGGGTTACCGTTAATCGGGCGATTCTCCAGCCGGCTCATAATCAGATTATGGTTGCGCAGTACCAGCAGGGCCTCTACCAGCGCACCCGCCTGCTGACCGGTAGCCATGATCAGCGTGGTTTTGGCCGGGACCTGCACCGAAACGTCAACCGGCTTGCGCGCCAGTACGATAAAACGCGTGTGGTTCTGCTGCTGATTTGCCAGGTTACGCTCCAGCACCTGCAGCCCATAGAGTTCACCGCCTGCTTCGCTGCCCAGTGCGGCAACCTCTGGGGAATTAAGCGCGGCGACTTTCTCCATGGCTGCGGCAGTGCTTTCGGTGTACTCAATTTTCCACTGCGGGAAACGGTTAATAAACTGACTGCACTGCTGAAAAGGCTGGGGATGACTGTAGACGGTTTTGATCTGTTTAAGCGTGGTGGTCTCTTTTACCAGTACACAGTGCTCGATAGGGATGGTCAGTTCGCCAATGATTGAGAGCGACGTCTGCTGCAGCAGATCGTAAACATCATTGATAGAGCCTGAGCTGGTGTTTTCAATTGGCATCACCGCATAGTCAGCCTGGCCGGCCTCAACCTGCTGGATAATATCCTGAAATTTCAGACAGCCGTTTTCAACATATGAAGCAAAATGGCGTGACGCATATTTACGGGCAGCCAGATGCGAATAGGAACCCTTAGGACCCAGAAAGGCGATGCGGGGCGCCAGCGCATGCGGATGATTCAGGTTCTTCTGCAGCAGCGCCTGCTGCGTCAGCACCGAATCTTCAATAATCAGTTGAAACAGACGGGTAATGTAGTGGGCATCGAGCTGCTGCTGCTTACCGAGGGAAATCAGATTTTCCAGCAGGGCACGCTCCCGCTCAATATCACGTATGGGCCGCAGCGTGGTCAGTTTCGCCTGGGCAACTTCGATTGCCAGCGCCCGTCGCTCGGCCAGCAGCGTAAGTAGTTTGCTGTCTACCGCGCTGATTTTATCGCGCAGCGCCAGCAGTGGATTATCGATACTCATTAAGCTCACCTGTAAATACAGTTAAAAAAAAAGCCTCCCGGTGGGGGAGGCTTTGTCATTCGTCTTCGCATTCATTTTCGCATGACGACGCGCCTCCCGTTCAGGGGAAGGTAAAAAAGAATGCGAAGAAAAATGGCTGATGTTTCATGGTTTATTCCGGCAGGTAAGTGTTCTGAGAGTAATCGTACTGCTTAAAAGCTGTCAATAAAAAACGCGCCAGCTGGCGCGTTTTTTGTAACTGCAGAGTTTATCCTGCCGGAATGAAATCTTTAACACTGCTGGCAGCGCGGCGTGCTTCAGGCTTGTGCTGAGCTTTATTTAGCTGGCGCTCCAGCTTCGCGATCAAATCGTTGATGGCGGTATACATATCATCATGTTTAGCACTGGCAACCAGAGTACCGTTAGGCGTGTTAATGGTGGCATCCGCTACGAACTCTTTGGGCTCTTTAGACAACACGATGTGAGGATTGATGAGGTGGGCTTGCCACTTTTCCAGTTTAGCGAGACGGTCTTCGACATGGCTGCGAATTGCTGCAGTGATTTCCATTTGTTTGCTGGTAATGTTCAGAATCATAGTTAAACCTCTCTGTCATTTCCGTCTGGGTAGAGTCAGCATACCGCGCCACACAGGAATTTATGTGATCTGGATCACATACGAACGTCACATTTTGTCAACGCAGGAGATTTGCGAGAAAGACCGGAGATTATTTAAAAAATGCTTGAAGCCAGCACTGCAGCAGGGCAGGATTGACAGGTTAACCGCAACGCAGAGACCCTTTGCGGACATAAAAAAAGCAGCCCGGGGGCTGCTTTTAGCAGAACGATTCACTCATTTCTGGCTGTTGTTGGCCGCGATAATTTTCGCAACTTTGTCAGCTTCGGCCGTTAACTGCAGCTGGCGATAAGCATTCTCCATCAGCGGCAGCGCATCGCGTGTTGCCTGCGTATCCTGATAATCACGCATCATGCCTTCCACACGATTAACAACAGCGACATAGGCCCCGCGCTTGGTATAGAATTGCGCCACCGAGAGTTCATATTTCGCCAGACGATCTTTCAGATAGGTCAGGCGCTTCTGGGCATCCGCAGCGTACTGGCTATCTGGATAGCTCCGCAGCAGCTGGGAGAAGTCACGGAAGGCATCGCGCGCGTGGATAGGATCGCGATCGGAGCGATCGATACCAAAGAAGCCCTGCAGAGCTGAATCATCCAGGGCCATATCCGTCAGGCCTTTCATATAGATGACGTAATCGATATTTGGATGGGTCGGATTGAGTCGCATAAAGCGCGAGATAGCAGCCTGCGCCAGCGGAAGATCGGCATTTTTGTAATACGCGTAGATTAAATCCAGCTGCACCTGCTGCGAGTAAGGACCAAATGGATAACGATTATCCAGCGCTTCCAGTTGCTTAATTGCCGCTTTGAAGTTACCGTCCTGCAGCTTTTGCTGAGCTGTGGCATAAATTTCAGACGGCGGGCTGTCCGGAACCGGATCAGATGAGCCGGAGCAGCCTGCCAGGGCCAGGCTCAATGTGGCGGCAGCCACCAGATGTTTCATACGCGTCATGACGAAATGATTATCCTCAAAATGTTATGGCGGAAGCTGTCCGTATAGCTCCCGGTAATGACCAGTACGATAGCACATTATATTAAACGGCATCGCCGTAAAACCCAACGTTAACGAAGAAGCTGTATATGGCACAACAAGTTCAACTCACCGCAACGGTGTCCGAAGCACAGCTTGGACAACGTTTAGATCAGACTTTGGCGGAATTGTTCCCTGATTATTCACGCTCCCGCATAAAAGAGTGGATCCTCGATCGCCGCGTCAGCGTCAACGGCACTATCATCGACAAACCGAAAGAGAAAGTTCTGGGCGGTGAGCAGGTGGCTATTGATGCTGAAATCGAAGAGGAACAGCGCTGGGAGGCGCAGAACATTCCTCTTAATATCGTTTATGAAGATGACCATATTCTGGTTATCAACAAGCCCCGCGATCTGGTGGTGCACCCCGGCGCAGGTAACCCTGACGGCACCATTCTGAATGCACTGCTCTACCACTTTCCGCCGATCGCTGATGTACCGCGCGCCGGTATCGTACATCGCCTGGATAAAGACACCACAGGACTGATGGTTGTAGCAAAAACGGTTCCGGCACAGACGCACCTGGTAGAAACGCTGCAGCTGCGTGAAATCACACGTGAATATGAAGCGGTTGCCATCGGTACGATGACGGCTGGCGGCACCGTTGATGAACCCATGGCGCGACACTCCACCAAGCGTACCCACATGGCAGTTCATCCGATGGGGAAACCGGCCACCACGCACTATCGCATCATGGAGCATTTCCGGGCACATACGCGCCTGCGCCTGCGCCTGGAGACCGGCCGTACGCATCAGATCCGTGTTCATATGGCGCATATCAACCACCCGCTGGTGGGCGATCCGCTCTACGGTGGCCGGCCGCGCCCACCAAAAGGGGCGTCAGAGGCGTTCATTAATACGCTGCGCGGATTTGATCGTCAGGCGCTGCACGCGACAATGCTGCGTCTCTATCATCCGATAACCGGTATTGAAATGGAGTGGCATGCTCCGCTGCCGCAGGACATGGTTGATCTGATTGACGCCTTAAAAGCCGATACGGAAGAGTTCCGCGATCGCATGGACTGGCTATGAGCGAATGGATCATCCCGGACTGGCCTGCTCCGCAGTGCGTTCGGGCCTGCTCCACTACCCGGCAGGGCGGTCATAGCCTGGCCCCCTGGGATTCGCTTAATCCGGCAGCACACGTTGGTGACACGCCCGCTCACGTGATGCGTAATCGCCAGCACATCGCAGAAACATTAGCGCTTTCTGCAATGCCGCAGTGGCTGGATCAGATACATGGCAATGCGGTAGTGCGCCTGCCTGCAGCCTGTGCGCTGCCCCAGGCTGACGCGGCCATTACCCGGGAGCCGGGCATGGTGTGCGCCATTATGACGGCTGACTGCCTGCCGGTGCTGTTTTGCAGTAAAGATGGCAGTGAAGTCGCAGCAGCCCATGCGGGCTGGCGCGGCCTCTGTAACGGCGTGCTGGAACAGACGCTGGCGCAGTTTCACTGTCCGGCCAGCGAGGTATATGCCTGGCTGGGCCCGGCTATCGGACCCGGTGCGTTTGAAGTCGGAGCGGAAGTACGTCAGGCATTTATGGCCCACGATGCGCGCGCAGAGGCAGCTTTTCGTCCGGCAGGCGCAAAATTTTTTGCGGATATCTGGCTGCTGGCCGAACAGCGCCTGCTTAGCGCAGGCGTAACCTCTGTCAGCGGTTCACGACGCTGCACGTTCACAGAAAAGCAGGATTTTTTCTCCTTTCGCCGCGACGGTGTTACCGGGCGTATGGCTACATTAATCTGGCTGCAATAACCTTACGCCCGGAGACGATCCGGGTAGCCTGTTTTTTGCTCACAATATCAGGTCAGAAACCTTGAAAATTTGAGGCCTGACCTCATCTTAATCTCCAGTAGCATTTTGACCTGTAACGGGAGGAATTATGCGTCTGGATCGTCTTACCAACAAATTCCAGCTAGCCCTTGCTGATGCCCAGTCCCTGGCTCTGGGACAGGATAACCAGTTTATTGAACCGCTTCATGTGATGAGCGCTCTGCTCAACCAGGAAGAGGGATCGGTGCGTCCGCTGCTTAGTGCAGCAGGCGCCGATGTCGCCACTCTGCGTAGCAGTATTGAACAGGCAATCAACCGTCTGCCTCAGGTCGAAGGCACCGAGGGAGATGTACAGCCCTCAGCCGATCTGGTGCGGGTACTGAACCTGTGCGACAAGCTGGCGCAAAAGCGCGGCGATAACTTTATCTCATCTGAATTATTTGTTCTGGCGGCTCTGGATTCACGCGGTTCGCTGGCGGATCTGCTTAAAGCTGCCGGCGTGACGTCTGACAAACTCGCGAACGCTATTGAACAATTGCGTGGAGGCGAAAACGTGAATGACCAGGGAGCTGAAGATCAGCGCCAGGCACTGAAGAAATATACCATCGATCTCACCGAGCGCGCCGAACGTGGCAAGCTGGACCCGGTAATCGGACGCGATGAAGAGATCCGCCGTACCATCCAGGTGCTGCAGCGCCGTACCAAGAATAACCCGGTATTGATTGGTGAACCCGGCGTGGGTAAAACCGCCATTGTTGAAGGGCTGGCTCAGCGCATTATCAATGGTGAAGTGCCTGAAGGCCTGAAAGGTCGTCGCGTGCTGGCGCTGGATATGGGGGCGCTGGTGGCGGGAGCCAAATACCGTGGTGAATTTGAGGAGCGCCTGAAAGGGGTGTTGAACGATCTCGCGAAGCAGGAAGGCAATGTCATTCTGTTTATCGATGAGCTGCACACGATGGTAGGCGCAGGCAAAGCTGATGGCGCGATGGACGCAGGAAACATGCTGAAGCCGGCACTGGCGCGTGGTGAACTGCACTGCGTTGGCGCAACCACGCTGGATGAGTATCGGCAGTATATAGAAAAGGATGCTGCCCTGGAGCGTCGCTTCCAGAAAGTATTTGTGGCAGAGCCCAGCGTCGAAGATACCATCGCTATTCTGCGCGGTCTGAAAGAGCGCTATGAGCTGCATCACCATGTGCAGATCACCGACCCGGCTATTGTGGCAGCAGCAACGTTGTCACATCGCTATATCGCCGACCGGCAGCTGCCAGATAAAGCGATCGACCTGATTGATGAAGCTGCATCCAGTATTCGTCTGCAGATCGATTCGAAACCTGAGCCGCTCGATCGTCTGGAGCGCCGTATCATTCAACTGAAACTGGAGCAGCAGGCGCTGAAGAAAGAGTCTGACGATGCCAGCGTCAAACGTCTGGAGATGCTGGAGACGGAGCTGAATCAGAAAGAGCGCGAATATGCAGAACTGGAAGAGGAGTGGAAAGCTGAAAAAGCGTCACTCACCGGTACGCAAAACATTAAAGCGGAACTGGAGCAGGCAAGACTGACGCTCGAACAGGCACGGCGTACAGGCGATCTGGCGCAAATGTCAGAGCTGCAGTATGGCAAAATTCCGGCGCTGGAAAAGCAGCTGGCGAGTGCCACCCAGGCTGAAGGCAAAATCATGAAGCTGCTACGTAACCGCGTAACGGATGTTGAGATTGCCGACGTACTGGCACGCTGGACCGGTATTCCGGTAGCACGCATGATGGAAGGTGAGCGCGACAAACTGCTGCGTATGGAGCAGGAATTACATGCGCGGGTTATCGGCCAGAACGAAGCGGTAGAGGCGGTTTCAAATGCTATCCGTCGCAGCCGGGCGGGCTTATCCGATCCCAATCGCCCGATTGGTTCATTCCTGTTCCTCGGTCCAACCGGGGTAGGTAAAACCGAGCTGTGTAAAGCGCTGGCAAATTTCCTGTTTGACAGCGACGATGCGATGGTGCGAATCGACATGTCTGAGTTTATGGAAAAACATTCGGTTTCGCGGCTGGTGGGTGCACCTCCGGGATATGTCGGATATGAGGAGGGCGGTTATCTTACTGAAGCGGTACGCCGCCGGCCTTACTCCGTCATCTTACTGGATGAAGTTGAGAAAGCGCATCCGGATGTATTTAACATCCTGCTGCAGGTGCTGGATGATGGACGACTGACGGATGGTCAGGGGCGTACCGTAGATTTCCGCAACTCAGTGGTGATCATGACGTCGAACCTGGGATCGGATTTAATTCAGGAGCGCTTCGGTGCGCTTGATTACCCGGCGATGAAAGAAACGGTAATGACGGTAGTCGGACACCATTTCCGTCCTGAGTTTATCAACCGTATCGATGAAGTGGTGGTGTTTCATCCGCTGGGAGAGCAGCACATTGCCTCTATTGCGCAGATACAGCTGCAGCGGCTTTATCAGCGTCTGGAAGATCGCGGCTATCAGCTGCACATCTCCGAAGCAGCACTGAAACTGCTTGGTGAGAATGGCTACGATCCGGTTTACGGTGCGCGTCCGCTCAAACGGGCTATCCAGCAGCATATTGAGAACCCGCTGGCGCAGAAGATACTTTCCGGGGCGTTTGTGCCAGGAAAAACCATCGAGATGGATGTGAGCGAAGGCGAAATTGTCGCTCACCAGTAAGTGTTGTGCATAAAAACGGGCCTGCGGGCCCGTTTTTTGTTTCTTTAATATACAGCTGAGCTGGTTTTTACAACGCATTGCCTGGAAAGTAAGCGCCCGAGCAAAAAAGTTGAAATTAGCACTTGTCACCCGGCGAGAACTCCCTATAATGCGCCACCACTGAGACGGCAAAGCGGCAACGCAGACGGGCTCAGCAGGGCGTGAAGCGATTCACCCCGCCGGAGAAAGCGCTGAAAAAAGTGGTTGACTCCGGAGGAGGAAAGCGTAATATAC
>Ga0209370_1001248_pt1 | contig 23521 bp, 23 predicted proteins | sample AgamicAtPrz_FD_187164 | JGI IMG/M metagenome (GOLD analysis project Ga0209370, IMG submission 187164) | Agave microbial communities from Guanajuato, Mexico - At.P.rz (SPAdes) (version 2) | ecosystem: Host-associated > Plants > Phyllosphere > Phylloplane/Leaf | place: Guanajuato, Mexico... | reverse complement strand
TGCATCTTCTCGAGGTCAAAAATCGAGAATCTACGCAGGAACCCGAACTGTTAACAGGGGGGGCGGACCGGCTGTTGTGCGTAAACGTCAGCCGGCCGCCTGCCCGCCCAATTTATGCAACAACGCCCTTCCGGCGCGGATTGCCATGGGTTTCGCGTATTCGACGTGAACGTACGCTCATTCGAAATGCACACTTCCTTGAAGCACAATCGGCGGCGCGGAGGCTCGTCCTTTATGGGGGAGGCATAGACAATGGGCGCTTCGGGTGGGCTTCGTGCCGCCACCGGCAGCGCTGACGCAGTGGCCAACAGAGGCTCGCGATCAAGTATCGCTTTCCACAAGAGGAAGTAGATTCAGCATCGCCTGCAAAGGCCTGACGGAGGACGCGCCAACGTCTCGCCTGCAAAGACGGTCGCGAGCAATCGACGCGCCGGGAAAATCGGAAGTGCCTGAACGTATCAAGGAACACTTCGATATCTTTAAGCGCTTAGGCTGCCGGCCGCTCATGCCGTGAGCGTTGCAGCGCGGACAACCGTTGAGGATGGCACAACCGGCGGTGTGCCGGGCGAATTGATGAATGAACCGATGTCCGAGGGGTAAGAGGTCTGCGTTGTACGTCTTTGTAGTCTCGCTCCAGCGCCGTCCAGCAAGTTCGCGCTTCAGTCGGACCGCTGCGCGGATCGCGCAGCCAACAGCACCTTGCGCATCGTCGGCATCGAACGATTAGGAACCCGCCCTTGCGCGAAGCGCCACGTCGACGAACGCGTCGCAAGAGACACTTAGCATTCGAAATGATCCGCTGCTTCAGGCACTATTGCGCGCGAGGAAACAGCGGCGACAGGCCGCGACGCACACCCTTGGCGGTACGCTGACGCCCGAGCGCTACAGCTCAGCGGTCTGCAACATGGATCAACTGCGTGATGCGCGGATCTACCACCTCCGCTATACCACTCCGTACGTATCAAGCTCAAACCGAAGGGGGCGAGTTCTGTGCAATACAGAACGCTAGCTGCGAGGAAAAGAGCGCGCCGAAAGGTCGAACGAAGAATCGCCCGACTCTGTCAATCGAAGCTTGACGCTTATTGGAAGCGCGTATCCTTTCCTCTGCTGCTCACGCCGCTCAGGCGTTCACGGCATCCTTGAAGGCTTTACCGGCAGCAAACTTGACGGTCTTCGCTGCGGGAATGGTGATGGCCTCTCCTGTGGATGGATTGCGGCCATTGCGTTCAGCGCGAGCACCGGTTGAGAATGACCCGAATCCGACGATCTGCACGCTCTCGCCTCGCGCGAGTGCTTGCGTCACGGTTTCGAGAATGGCGTCGATGGCGATTTCGGTGTGGGCCTTGTTGCTGCCTGTTGTGGTGGAAACAGCGTCAATCAGTTCGTGTTTGTTCATGTACCGGTCCTTAATCGTGATGGCGGGATTTCAATGCGGCGTTACGCTAAACAACTTTGAAGGCAAGCGCAAGCGCTCTGCTTCCACGAGCTGACATCCGCGGGTTGATGGCGGCCGATTAGACGGAGGCGAAGTCGCGTATGTCGGCGAACACGAGCAACAAAAACAAGGACCGCCCGGGTCACGGGCCGTCTGGGCATGCTCGAACGCACGGACCGTCAAAGCGACGGTCCGCAGAAGAGCGGCGCCCGCCTCGTCGTTGGAAGGCGTCTGCATGTGGGAAGGAAGCACCCAGCTTCTGCCGGCGTGCTCAACGGATCGGGTTGTGGTCACTGGGTAGCGTGGCAGCAGCGCAAACTCACGCCGCGAGCGCAACGGGGCACGCCTACAACAGGATTCAACACGTTTGTGCGGGGCGTCCACGGAGATGGGCAAACAAGGCGTCCCATAATTTGATGCGAGCCGTGATGGCAACGAAGCCGGCCTTCATCGCAGCTTCGCGTTTCCATGGATCCCCGCGAGTGACATCGCGGATCAGAGTCCGCGCAGCCGGACCGTGTTCCTCGGCGTCGATCTCAATATGACGCGTCAGATAGTAATGGAAAAGCGGCACCTGTTTTTGATCGAATTGCCAGCGTTTGAGTAAGCTTCGAAACATATCCGGGATCACATCTTCTCGCCCAAAAAGAAAGGCGCCCAGCACTTCATGGGTCGACCGTTCACTGCACGTGTCGAGCGTTGCATTGACGAACGTCTGTACGGGCGTGGGTGCATCGACACGACTCATGGCGTGAGTCGCGTCCGTGCCAGAGCGAACCAGCGACAAAAAATCGTCGATGCATTGGGTCGAGGCGCCGATGTCGCGCATGGCTTGCAAATACAGTTCAAAGTGGCTCATAAAGCCGAGCGGGGTATGGTCGCATTCCTCGCTGAGGACGATCTCGTTGATGAGGCGAGCGGCGTCCGCGCTGGATGCGGGCACCCACGGGATGGATATACAGGTCAACCCGGCCTGCAATCGTTTGACCAGGGACATGAAGTCCCACACGGCGAACACATGCCACTCCATGAAGGTACGGAGTTCGGCGATCGAGCGGATGGCGTGGAACACTGGGTGATTGACGAGCAGACGGCGCTGCATATCAATGGCGGTATCGATGATGGCCAGTCTGGCCTCGTATTGATCCATGGCGTCGGGTACCTGAAAAATGAGGGAAATCGAGCACGCGAGATAGAGGCTGCTCGTCCTCCCAATGCGGTTTGCCGATGTGCGCATGCCACTGGGGCGGCTTGTTTGGCTGGTCCGCCGGCAGAGGGCGGCTCGCTTGGAGGAAAGGGGAAACTGTAGAAGATGTCCGATAACGCAGCAAGCTGTCAGAGGCGACAGGGTGCTGTCGGGAGACGGGATAACCGAGACGCGAATCTGATATAAGAATCGGATTATTCGTAAATTATATATCCGATCGGGCGGGGTGGTATGCATGTGAAAATTGGAACGTAATCCTGATTAATTACGCTCCAATGTCCGCTGGTCGAAAGAGGCAATGTCGGCCTACCAGCTTGGATCGACCTGCAGTGTGGGACAACTTGAAGGATCGTCCGGGTCGGGAAACAGGATTTGGTTTTTCATCTGCAATAGCATCTGATCCGTTACCCACTTTTTCGTATCTACGGGTTTAGGCTTATCGTGGGGCGCGTCATGTGCTTGCTGACGGGTTTCCAAAAGCCTTTGATCGAGCGAGCTTTCGGCAGGTGCCGATTCAACGGAGCTGGCACCTGGAGCCGTGTGATGCAGCAGTGGGGTGATCTGAGTCATGTGTTACTCCTTGGGTTGTGCAACGACAGGTGTGGCGTCAAGCTCATGCAAGACGCTTTCGAGGAAGACACGCGTCACGCTGAGAGCGGGCATGGGCGGACGATCGGCTTCATTGAACGCCGCATCGCAGATCGTGCGAGCCACTGCCTGCGCATCAAATTCCACTATTTCATCACCCCATTCGATGATGAAGCGGGGCGTGTCGCCACATGCGATGTCCGCCGACATGCCGGCTTGTTCCAATTGCCGGCGCAACGCCGAGGCGGCGCCCTTGGCGTGAGGCGGCAAGACGATGCGCATCGGAAGCGGGCGATAGGTCTCCCGCCCACGGGCGAATGCCGCCGTCACGCGCAACAGCCATTCCGGCTCGTCAAGGTGAAGTGCCATTGTCTGCTGTACGGCATTGACGACCCGATCGTACAGGTTGATCTGGAGGCTCTCGCACTGCTTGAAATAGCGAGCGGCGATGATTGCGGCCTGGGCGAGACCCGCTTCGTATCCGTCGGCGTAAGCGTGAGCGCGACAGGCTTCCGCCCCGGTGGTCGCGCGACTGATGATGTGCTTGGCTTGACGCTGTGCATCGTCGAGTAGATTGGCCACCCGCTTGGCGCGAACAAGCGCCGTACGCACAACGACCGCCTGATCGACGAGCGGCAGTTCAGGATATTGACGAGCGGGAGTCAAGGGCATAACGGTGGGCAAGCGAAAAAACAAAGGGAGGAAAAGCGATGGTGTCCTCTTGCGCGCGCAACTGCGAGGTGATTCGTTCAGCGGCGCCAGCGGGAAACAGGAGCGGCAGGCGTAAGCGCAGCGCCGCCGGCATGCGCCGAAACACGGCCGCAAAGCCAGCTGAGCCCGCCGTATAGATATCGGCCTGCTCCAGCTGGTGGGGGAGATCGGCCGCGGGGAGAGCCGGCGCCGGGACCTGCAGAAACTGGCGAGCCAACGCGTCGAGTTTGGGATACCACGCCTGTTCGATGATGGGGCTACGCAACCGGAGCACGCCGATCAGATAGCAGATGCGTCGCAGGTGGGACCACCACTGCACGCACGTGGCGACCTCCGGATCCCGGTCGAAATCGAAATCGATGTCGCTCGGCAACGCCCAATGCTCGATGAGCCACTGGTTGGCGAGGGGTTCGGCCAGCTGTGCCAGGTCGAACCCGCGCAGTTGCCGGTGCTCGGGATGCGCGTAGCGGTATGGCGCGTACAGGATCGAAAACAAATGCGCGTTCACGATGGATTCTCGACAGTCCCGATGGCCGGCGCCGTGGTGTTCTCGTCCGCGAGCGCCGTGCCCGGCTCGGGTGTGTCGGCTGCCTGGACTGCCTCAGGACGCCGGTTGGCGAGCAATCCGAACGGCGCGCGTCCCGTGCGCTTGTAGTAGATCCAGCCGAGGCCCGCGGCAAGCATGGCGAGCAGGCCGGGGACGGCGAGCAGGCCGTAAAGCCACGTCGACGACGTGGAGGGGACATCAGTTGCGGTTGCCCGGAAAATCGCCGGGGCGCGGTAGAGAATCACCGAGATATCATCGTAGTCGATGTTGGCAAAACTGTTTTTGACAAACCGCTTGACCTCGCTCACCAGCATGGCGGGATCGACGTTGGCGCGATATGTGATAAGTGCCGACACATGCATATGGGGTTCGGACTTGACCAGATCGGTTTGTTGCAACGGGTAACTGACCTGCACCCGTGCGCTGACGACATCGTGCATGGCAGACAAATTCTGCTCGAGACGCTGCTCGACAGCCGACAACAGCCGCGCCTGTTCCGCCTGAGGAGAGGACACCAGCGAATCTGACGGAAACGCCTGGTCGATCTCGACGCGCGGGGGCGAGGGCAAGTTGTACTTTTCCAACAAGTCGACCGAGGCCGGGAAATCGGTCTGTTCGACATCGACCATATAGCCCGATTTTCCCTCATTGCTCTTTTGCACGGTTATGTCGTGTGCTTGAAGTAGGGCGACCACCTCGTTGGCTTGCGACTCGGAGAGGCCGTGCAACAGCGCCTGCTGATGGCAGGCGCTGAGCAAGCAAACGATCGGGAGGAGACCATACCGAACGTAGCGTTTCATTGCTATTGAGCCTTTACCAGGGTTTCGACAGCAGAAATCGCCTTGCGCGACAGCGAACTGGCCATCGAAACCTCGATGTTGTAGTCCGAGAGCGTGGCTTGCAATGCGGCTAGATTGCGAGGATTGGTCAGGTCGCTGCCAATCGCATGATCGAGATCCGCCTTGTGTGCGTTGGCCGATGCGTTCACGTGTTCAAATGCTTGTTGGACCATATCGTCGAGTGAAGTGGGCGCCTGGGCCGTGTCGATCTGGGTAAGACCGACGGCGGCCGGAGCACTATGAATCGGTGGAATCATGGGCATGGGCTCCGGCAGGTTGATTATCGGAAGTTACCGACGATCGACGAGTCGATGTCTTTCATCGCCTTGACCGAACTCGTTTGCGCGTTGCGATACAGGTTATAGTCGGACATGATTTCCTGATATTGCGCCAAGTAGGTCGGGTCGCTGGGCGAGGTCTGCAGCGTGCTGAGCGCAGTACTCAGTTCACTGTTGAGTTCGCCCACGCCGTTATCGAAGCCTTGGCCGAGGTCAGTCAAATAGCCGCCAGAGAGTTTGTCGGTGGCGTTAACAAAGTTGTTCATCAAATAATCCCCTTGAGAGGTTGAGGGAAATACCAGGAGTCGGGCCGGTTCAGAATGTAACGGTCCTCGCCATCCCAGTAAGATTTGCCGTTCAGTCGATTCGAGTGCATCGCAATATCGAAATTGACATAGTGCGTGCCCCAGGAGCGGCCGAACTGCAAAACACGGTCTTGCAACGCTGCCAGTTGCGTGTCGGTAGGTGAACCCAGCAAATCGAAGGTCACCCCATTCGGGCGCGGCTCGATGCGATAGTGCGCGTTGACGGCATCGAGCATTGCGCGCGCGGATTGGACGATATCGGTTGGGTTGACCCGTAATATGCGCGGCGTGATCTTATAAGGCACCCAACGTTGCATTGCTTGTTCGAGCGAGCCGATTCCGGAGGCGGGAACCTCGTCGTCGAGCACAACCAGCGTGGGCGACGTGGGGGCATTCAGTCGTACCGTTACAAAACGCACGCCGTGCGAGCTGAGCCGCTGCGCGAGGCGCTCACGCTCCTGCATGAGTGACGTCACGACGGCGCGCTCAACCGGCGACGCTTTCAGCAAGGCTTGCCGATCCCATTCGGCACCCTGCTCGGTTTCACTGACTACGTGAACGACGCCACCGCGGCCCGGCAGAATAGTGTTGTGGCCTGGGGCATTCGCGAGCAGGCTGGCGACATTGGCCACGTGCTGCGATGCCATGTATCGCTGCACTTGCCAGTACCCGAATGCGGTCAGGCCGAGCACGAACAAGATACCCAACAACACCAGCACCCAGATGCGGCGAGTCTGCGAATCGGTTCCGAACGGCAGCGTTGCGTTCACCGAGCCAGGTTCGGAAATATCGGACTCAGGCTGTATCGCAAAGTCGAGCACCACATCGTTCCACGCTTCATTCACGTGTTTGACCGCAAACGCCACGACCCCATGCTGTAGAGGGGCATTGTGCGAGAACGCTTTGCACTCGATTTGCTTGTCGCCGATGAATTCGACAGTGTGGCCACGCCAACACGGTTCGCCATCGTCGCCCGGTTGTGCAGCGTCGGCTGCCAGGCGTAGTCGGAAATGATCGGTCTGACCGGGGTACGGAACATACAGCACGTTGGTCGCATGAACGAGCGCGGGCGTGCCGTGGCCCGGCTCGGTCGAGGGCACATTCGACGGCACATCATCGCCGACGTGAAAAAACACCTCGGTATTGGGCAACAGGATATCGACGCCTGTGAGCGGCCCAAACAGGATGCGCAGATGATAGCCAGCACCCGGCGTGGCCATGTCGTCCGGCTGCATCGAGTCGAACTCTGAGCCGGCGGTGCCCGAGGCGTGGTCGGCATCGGTATGCGAGGGGGCGAAGTAAGTCATCCAGTTAAAGGAGGGTGGAAAGATTCGCCGGAAGGCAAAGTCCGTTTGCAAGAGGAGCGAATTGTGCAATGGGCAAAAGAAAATTGACATGCAAATGGTGTGATTTGTTTATCAATCGGCCATGAAATTTATCTGACAATGAGGTTAAATCTGACGAGTATGGAAAGAAGTATCTATTTCAATATCGGATTTTTCCCAAAATGGCCAAAGTGTATTGGGCGCTAATGGCCAGAATGATAACCTCTGTTGCGAAATAAACCGTAGGTGAATGGTCGGCCACATACAGATGTGCCGACAGCAACGGAGATCAGGATATGGAACTAGATCGACCTGTCCGTTTGGGATGGCATATGGTCCGCGTGGCGCAGCCGCGCACGTTCAAGCGGCCGACGGTGTTGATCGTTCGTGCGGTTGCGGACTCGGCATCACTTGACGTCGCGATGCCAGGCGAAACGAGCCAAGCCGTGTCGATTGACGCGCAGGGCTCGCTCGTCGTTGCCGGCATGCATGGCGTGCGGGTGGTGGCCGGCGCAGGCGCGTGGCGCTACCAGCGCATACCGGTGCCGCCGCTGGCCAAGCTCCTCGCCTTCCTCGAAGGAGGTTTTGGGGGCTGCGCCTCCCCGGAGCGCCGCGAGGCAATTTCGTTGATCGATGACGCGGACGCGCTCAGTGCCGGGCGTATCGAAAGCTGGATCGTGGCGCGTGCGGTCGAGCGTGACGAGCGAGTTGAGGCCCTATTTGAATTGCTCCGCATGGATGAAAGCTATGGTTTGGTTCGATTTCTATTGCGCGAGCGTTTGAATTTCAAATCAGTCTCGGAGCTCAGTCGCCAATATGGCGTATCCGAATCGCATTTTCGGCGTCTGTGTCGACAGGCATTGGGCACGAACCTGAAGGGGGAGTTGCGTCGTTGGCGAGCGGCGGACGCGATCCTGGGTATCGTCGACGGGCGGGAATCCCTGACGCGTCTGGCAATCGGTTCCGGTTATTCGTCGTCGTCCCACTTGTCGAAAGACGTGAAGGATTTTTTAGGGTTTTCGCCGTGCAAAATACGGCAGGATCATTAAGGATAATTTATGAAGTATGGGTATGCGGCGAGAAACGTCGCCGTACTGATCTGCGCGTGTCGCTTATTGATGATTCCGGCGCACGCAACGCCCGTGGCTGCATCGGTTCCTCCGTCTGCCGACCTTCCAGTTGCCTCGTCACCGGTTGCGCAGCCTCTTGCGGCGCCTGAGGAGGGCACAATCGCGAGCGCTGCGCTCGGCTCCGAGGATCCGCACGAAGTGCGTTCGGATCATCCTCCGGTCTTTGTCGCGAATGATGCCAGTCTTTCCGTGCTCGCCAACGCGATCGCCGGGCGCATGCATCGCGCGATGGTCCTGAGCGATCGTGTCCGACACAAGAAGGTCACCGGGCAGTTCGACCTGACGCATCCGCAGGCGGTGCTCGAACAATTGGGCAACCAGATGGGGTTGTTGTCTTACGACGACGGGTCGTCGATCTATCTGTATGGCGATGACGAGATCAAGAACGCGGTGGTCTCGATGCAGCATGCAACGGTACGCAATCTACGCGATTTCGTTCGTGAAACCCATTTGCTGGATCGGAAATTTCCGATCCGGGGAGATGACTCGGGCGGGACGTTCTATGTCACGGGCGCGCCGATCTACGTGAACCTGATTACGGCCGCCGCGAAGTATCTGGACCAGATGCGCGGCAGCGTGCAGACAGGCAAGCAGGTCGTCAAGGTCGTGACGTTGCAGAACAGCTTTGTCGACGACCGGCGCTACGTGGTGCGCGACCAGTCCGTCGATATTCCGGGCATGGCCACCGTGCTATCCCGAATCTTTGGTGGACAGCCGATGTCGGCCGCTTCCCCCGAGACCCCGGTGTCGGATGTGGACAATCATAAAGCACCGCCGCTTCAGCCTGCGCAGCCTCCTTTTTCGTTGGGCGGCGCCTTGCCCGCGCCCACCCCGGATTCGCCGGCCCCGTCGGTCGCTTCCGCGCACTCGACGGGTATCGCAGTGAGCGCCCAGACGGACGTTCGGGCTGTCGCTTATCCCGATACCAACAGTATCGTGCTGACCGGTCCCCTGGACAAGGTGCAGGATATGACGAGCCTGATTCATTCGCTGGATGTCTCAAAGCGCCAGATCGAGTTGTCACTGTGGATCATCGATATCAAGAAGAGCTGCCTGGACCAACTCGGGGTGAATTGGCAGGGCGTGTTTGGCTCGAACCGGATCTCGGGGACCTTTAACGGTGCGGACAATTCGACGACGCTCGATGGCCCCAAATTTCTCGTGTCGGTCATGGCCCTGCAGCAAAAGGGTGACGCGACGATCGTCTCGCGTCCCGTGTTGCTGACCCAGGAGAATATGCCGGCCGTTTTCGATAACAACCAGACGTTCTACGCCAAGCTGATCGGCGAGCGCGCCGTCTCTCTCGAACACGTGACGTACGGCACGATGATCAACGTGTTGCCGCGCCTGACCGACAACGGTTCCGAGGTCGAGATGCAGGTGGACGTCGAAGATGGAAATGCCACCGATACAAATGACGCGGCAAGCCCGTTGCCGCTCGTCGATCGCACCGAGATCGATACGGTGGCGCGCGTGCCCCGTGAAAAGAGCCTGCTCATCGGTGGCAACACGCGCGACGACGCACGTCGGCACCGCTATCGCATTCCGGGCCTGGCGAGCCTGCCCCTGATCGGTGGTTTGTTCCGCTGGCGAACCGAAAGTCACGATCAGGTGGTTCGCGTGTTCCTGATCCAGCCGAAGGTGCTCGGCGCGGGTGCGAGCTGGCGGGATGGGCAATCGTGGACCTCCGGCAACGTCGGCGAAGAAGCGAGTCTGCGATCGACCGTGAGCCTGCTGCGGCCCTACATGGAGGCAAAGTAATGGCGGGGATCACGCAAAACGCCGGATATGGCGGCATGTATCTCGGGCCGAGCCTGACCGGCAGCACACGCCTGGATCGTGAGGCCTCGCTCGACGAGGCGCCGGACGAGCAGGCCGCGCTGGTCAACCTGGCCACGCAGGCCCAGTTGATGGGCGCCGACGATGACGCAGCCGCGTTGCTGGCGGAATTCGGCAGATTCCGGTCGGCGGACCGTCGCACACATCGCAGCGACGACCTCGAGCGCATGCTCGATCCCGAGGCCGGAGAGAAGCTCGATGACCTGGCCGGCGTGCTCAAGCGCCTGTCGGTGTCGGACACGCGCAACGTTGTGGCGCTGTTGCGTGAGGTCCTGCAACGCTTTCCGGATCCGAGCGATGCCTTGCTGGCTCTGCGTGAGTTGCGACGGCGACGCACGCTGGACAACGAGCCGGTCGAGTTCATCGATCAGGCGATCGACGAGTGGATGCAGGGAGATCAGGCGCGCCCGATCAAGGCGGGCGTCAATGTCGCACTCAAGGCACGGGCCTTCGGGGCACAACTGCGTCTTGATCCTCGGCAGCTGCGCCAGCTGTATCGACAATTTCTCGAGCTCGAAGAATCGTACCGGATGGTCTATGAATACTGGATCGAGGAGTTCGGCGCCGCGCGGCGCAAACGCATCCTCGCGTTTATTGCAGCGGCGCTGAAGTACGACATGCAATCGCTGGACCCCAGCTGCGGATGCGCTGTTGAATTTGGCCCACTGTTGACGATGACAAGGCAACTGCGCGTACTGTCGTCCGCCGATGCGATTTTTGTCGGTCGGTTGCTCGACAAGGTCCCGCAGGATGCGCAGCTCGTCTCTGAAGAGCAGGCGGTGCGTCTCATGCTCGCCGGGCTGCAGCGCCCATATGCCCTCGAGACCGTGCTCGCCGAATGGCTGGGCCCGGTGTTGCGGGTGCTGCCGCCCCCGCGCCGCGTTGACATGATGCAACACGTGTCGCGCGCGTTCGGCACCCTCCCGGTGAGCATCTACGACGATCTCGAAGAACGCCAAGCCGTCATCGATACCTTGCGTGAACTGATGGACGCATTGCATGCCGATGAGCAGGCCCACATACGCCGGGTCGCGCTGTCTCGCGGTGATCAGGGGGATGGACAATGATCAAGCGCGCTTTGTCTCGTCTGCAGTCGCACCCGGAGCTCATCGTTCTGGCGTTGATGGTGCTCGTGATCGCGATGTTGATTGTGCCGCTGCCGGCATATGTCCTCGATTTTCTGATCGGATTCAACATCGTGACCGCGCTCCTGGTGTTCATGGGCTCGTTCTATATCGTCAACGTGCTGGAGTACTCGACATTTCCGTCGATCCTGCTGATCACGACGCTGTTCCGACTGGCACTGTCCATCAGTACGTCGCGGCTGATCCTGCTCCAGGCGGAAGGGGGCAAGATCATCACGACGTTCGGGCAATTCGTGATTGGCGACAATCTGGTGGTGGGCTTTGTCGTGTTCGCGATCGTGACGATTGTCCAGTTCATCGTGATCACCAAAGGCGCCGAGCGCGTGGCCGAAGTCGCGGGGCGCTTCTCGCTCGACGCGATGCCGGGCAAGCAGATGAGTATCGATGCCGACTTGAAAGCCGGCATCATCGATAACGATGGAGTGCAGAAGCGCCGCAGGGAGCTGGAGCGCGAAAGCCAGCTATACGGTGCGTTCGACGGTGCGATGAAGTTCATCAAGGGCGACGCCATTGCAGGGATCGTGGTGATTTTCGTCAACCTGATCGGCGGCATCTCGGTCGGCGTGGCGCAACATGGGATGACGATGTCGCAGGCGTTGACCACCTATACGATCCTGACGATTGGTGATGGCCTGGTCGGCCAAATCCCCGCCTTGCTGATCGCGATCAGTGCCGGCCTCGTGGTGACCCGTGTGGGTGGAACCGAAAAGAATCTGGGTCAGGGCATCGTCGGTGAACTGTTCTCGAATCCTTTCGCGCTCCTGGTCACGGCGGTGGTTGCACTGTCGATCGGCCTGCTGCCGGGGTTTCCGATCTTTGTATTTCTCGTGATTGCAATCGGGCTGGGTGCGATGGTCTTGCGCAGGCATTTGGTGCAGCGCAAGTCGTCAGGGCTGGCAACGCCCAAGGGACTGATGGGCAAGATGGCCGCAGGGCTGACGGGCACACCCGCGCAGGCCGAGGTGTCCGAGCAAAAACCGAAGCTCGATATTGATCAATTGTTACCGGAAACCGTGCAGTTGATGCTCACCACGGCCGAGCACAATCGCTCGACGATTGAAGCGGAGAATTGGATTGCGACCTTGCGTGAGCGCGCGTTTCTGGAGATGGGCATACGCTTGCCGGAGATCCACGTGCAGTACGCGAAGGACGCCAATCCTCTGCAGGTGAACCTGCTGATCAACGAAATCCGGGCGGCAACGTTTGCGGTGGCGTTTGATCGCCATCGCGTGATTGGCTCGACCGAAATCCTCGAGGGTCTTCAGATGGACCTGCTGGCCTTGCCCGATAGCGGCGGTGGCGACGCGTATTGGGTGGATTCAGATTTGCTCGATGCGCTCGGGAAGATGGGTGTTCTCACGCGTTCTGCGTTGGACGATCTGTATGGCCAGTTCTTGTCCATTGTGATGAAAAACGTGACGGAATTCTTTGGCATTCAGGAGGCGAAGCGCTTGCTCGATGACATGGACAAGAAATATCCCGAACTACTCAAGGAAAACTACCGCCACGTGTCCGTGCAGCGTATCTCCGAGGTCTTTCAACGATTGCTGAAAGAGCGCATTTCCGTACGCAACATGAAGTTGATTCTCGAGTCGCTGGCGCAATGGGGGCCGCGGGAAAAGGATCCGGTGATGTTGGTCGAGCGCGTGCGCGGCGCGCTCGCCCGCTATATCTCCAATCGCTTCGCGGTTCACGATCGTCTGAATGCCGTGGTGTTGTCCGCTGAGTTCGAAGAGCGGGTCAACAAAGGCGTGCGCGAAACATCGAGCGGCTCGTTTCTCAATCTCGAGCCAGCGGAAAGCGAAGCGCTCGTCGATATGCTGGACGTGGGCTTGAGTCGGATCGGATTCTCGCATTGCGACATCGTCCTGCTGACGTCGATGGAAGTGCGCCGTTTTGTGAAACGGTTGATCGAAAGTCGGTTTGCCGAGTTGGAAGTCTTGTCGTTCGGCGAGGTTGCCGACGGTGTGGAAGTGGACGTACTACGAACAATATAAGCATGGAGGGAATTGCATCATGAACGTGGATATTGTCAAACTCGTGCGGGACAGCATGGAGAAAATCGGTTGTTCGAGTCTGGTGGCCGAGCATCTGGATGCGCACTCGCCGATCTGTCTGCGTTTCAATTCGGTGCCGGACATGTGTATCGAATGCGAGGACGAACGAATCCGGGTGTGGAGCAAACTCGATTATCGCGGCGATCATCAGCTCTCCGGAACCGCGGCGGACCTGCTCGGGTACCTGATGCCGCGCTCGTCGCCTTGCTTCGTGACGCAGCGGCCGCTGTTGTCGCTCGTCAGCGACGAATTGCTGCTGCAGGGGCAGCTTGAGCCAACCTGTACGTACGACGCAGACGTGTTTGCCCAGGCACTCGAGACGTTTTATGAAGACCTGTGTGCAGTCAACGAGATTCTGGCGCGATAAGGCGATGATGGATATTTTGTCGTTCGCCCAACACCTCGCGCACCCGTGTCGGATCCAGGGGCCCATTATCGAAGCGCCGCTCGCGAATGTCGCGATCGGTGAGCTTTGCTGGATTCGGGCGTCACTGCAGGCGCGCGAACCGGTGGGGCGCGCGCAGGTGATCGGGTTTCGGGACAACGTGGCGGTGTTGAGCACGCTGGGCACCACAACCGGTCTATCGCGCAAGGCCGTCCTGGTGCCCACGGGCGCGCGCCTCACGGTCGATATGTCGTCGAGCTTGCTTGGCACGGTACTGGATGCAACCGGGCAGCGCACGGCCGTGCTGCATGAGGCGGCGCCGGTCGCGACGGCGGGGCGGGCGATGGAGATCGACGCGCTGCCGCCCGATTTCGGGCGACGTCGCCCAATCGAACACTGTATGCCAACGGGCGTACGCGCTATCGACGGGTTGCTCACGTGTGGCGTCGGCCAGCGACTGGGTATTTTTGCCGCAGCCGGTTGCGGCAAGACGTCGTTGATGAACATGCTGATCGATCACGCGTCGGCTGATGTGTACGTAGTCGCCCTGGTAGGCGAGCGGGGGCGTGAAGTCTCGGAGTTCGTCGAGCGGCTGCGCTCATCTGAGCGGTGCGACCGGACCGTGGTGGTGTATGCCACGTCCGACCGCTCGTCGGTGGATCGCTGCAATGCCGCCTTGCTGGCGACAACGGTGGCGGAATACTTCCGGGATTGTGGTCTGAACGTGATGCTGTTTCTCGATTCGATGACGCGCTATGCGCGTGCGCTGCGTGATGTCGCGCTCGCGGCCGGCGAGCCGCCTGCTCGCCGTGGCTATCCGGCTTCGGTATTCGAGACGATGCCGCGCTTGCTGGAGCGGGCGGGACGCACCGAGGCCGGCAGCATCACGGCCTTTTATACGGTGCTGCTCGAGAACGAGGACGAACCGGATCCGATCGGCGATGAGGTGCGGTCGATTCTGGATGGCCACATCTACCTGAGTCGCAAGTTGGCGAGCCAGGGGCATTTCCCTGCAATCGATGTGCTGCAAAGCGCCAGTCGTTTGCTCGAGGTCGTCACGACGACGGACCATCAGGGGTGGGCACGCCAGGTTCGGGGCCATTTGGCGCGCCTCGACGAAATGCAGATCCTGGTGGATCTGGGGGAATACCGATCGGGTGAAAACCCCGATAACGATCGCGCGATGGCGAAACGGCCGGTACTCGAGCGATTCCTGCAACAGCCCCTGAACGAGTATGGGGCATTTGACGACACATTGGAGCGCATGCGTGAAGCCATCTAAGCGACTTGCCGCTTTCACGAGCGTATTGCGGCACCGATCGAATGCGATGCGGGCCCAAATGGCGTCCGAGCAGCGGGTGCTGACGGATATCGAGCGGGAGATGAATGACCATGTCGAGGCGATTGCCCGCCTTCGCGAAGAGCAAGCCTCTTCACTGACACCATCGGGTCCGCTGCATCGCGGTGTTTTGATGCGCATGCGTGGCAAACAGGCAGTGGGCCGCTTTCAAATCGCCTGTCACCGGTTGGAGATTGCGGAGCTGGAGGCGCGCCGCAGTCAGAGCGAGCTGTCCTTGTCGACGGCACAGCGCGCCGCTGCAACGCTGGAGCGCCGCCAGAGAAAACATCAGATGTGGATGCACCGTGTGCGCAAGCACCGGTTGCTGCAACAGGAAAGCCGCACCGAAACTGACACGATGGAGAGGATTGGCTATGAATTCAATCGATAGGAAGCCCGCAGTGCATCAACTGGTGCACGTGGCAGAGAGAAGCCAACCGGATGGGGCCGCCCAGACCTCGCTGCAACAGCGATGCATTCAGGCGCGGGGTAACGAAGTCGGACGAATTCACGATCAGGATCTGGTGCGTCAAGTTGCCTGCTCTTTCACAGCAGGCCCGTACGAACCGGAACTGGCGCGTGTTGCAGTTCAGCACCGCCAGCCGCGTATCGTCCCGAAGCGTCGAAAGCGTAAAGAAGATCGCCCTGATCCGAATGCCGCGATGGGGTCGATGCAGCCAGCCGCCCCGCTGCGGCGCGTGGATACGATCAAAAACCATGGGCAAACCCGTGGTGAGCGTGGTTCAATCCAGAGCAGGACGAGTCCGGTCGGCCCATCGGTGCACGATGAACGCCCGGCGGTGGTCACGCGGGTTGGTCGGGATCGTACGAGGTCTGTCAAGCACGTCATGCCTGTCGCAGCGGCAGCGTTGCCAAGCGTGCCTACGTCGCATGCGGTCGAGATCAGCCAACGGCGTGATCGAGCCGCTGTCTTGGGTGACGATCGCGCGGCGTCGAAGGGCGGCGTGAAACCCGAAAGCGCGCTCGAACCGCTGGACGCACGCGCCCAGCATTCGTTGACCCATGCGGGGATGTCCCCGGCACATCCGCTCGATGGTATCCGTACGCGATCAGCTACGGCACAACCTGCCGAGGTTCGTTCGCCTGAGCCGAATCTTCGCGGCGAGCCGTTCCAACCTCGGCCGGCTGAATACATGAGTCACGCTCATCCGGCATCGAACGGGGATATTAAACGCGAAGGTGCGCGTGACCCGCTGGACGGGCGAATCGAGCCTGCATTGACCCACGCGGACATGTCGCCGGCGCCTGCGTTCAGCGACGGGCAACCGCGATCAGCTGCTGGTCACCATGCCGAGGTCCGTTCGCCTATGCCGAACGCCGTGCCGAATGACCACGGCACATCATCACAACCTCATCCGGTGCGTCATTTGGGCGACGTTCTCCCGGTCTCGAAGGCAGACATGAAACCAAAAGGTGTGCGCGAGCGGGCGGACGTTGGAACCAATCACGCGTTCGCCCAGGTGGGTACGCAATCGGTGCATCCGCTCAGTGCGAGTCCGTTGCGATCGGCCGAACCGCAACACACCGGTGCGCGCTTACCCGTGCCGGAAGGTCAAGGCAAGCCGTCCGAGTTCGACGATGAGGTGCCAGCTGTGATCCGATCGAGCAGTATGGCAACACGGACGATCCATTACGACTTTAAAACCTGGGTCGGGCAGCCGGGCGTTGAAGTCCGGGCCAATCCGGAGAGCGCAACGCGCGGGGTCACCGTATCCACATCGGACGATGCAGTCGCTCAGGTACTGGAGCGTCGGGCGAACGAATTGTCGGCGCCCGTCGTCAAGGTGCGGCGCGACGGTGACGACGAGGAGCCGTCGCGCCGGCACCGGGTTCAACTTCTACAGGAAGACGACTAATGCGTAACCGATTGGCGCTCAGACGGTTGGAAGCCCGTGTATTGCCGTGGTTGTATTGCGCAAACATGTGGCGGGCGTGTGGTTATACGGTGACGCTGCACGCACCTGGCATGCGATCCGGCGAGGTGCGATTTGAGGCGGAGGTAGCGGGACGACATTATGTCGGTTGGGCCGATCTGGCCGAGCTGGTCGGTCGTGCCTATCCGCAATGGAACGACGTGGCGTGGCAGAGCGTGAAGCCGCGGCACCTGCTGGAGTTGATGAACGCGGATGATGCTGTTCGGCGGGCGCTGGTCGCGCCGCCGACCGGTTGGAGCCGTGTCACCTGTACGCATGTTGCAGATGCAGCGACGCTCGGTGATCCGGTACTGCATGTGGCCGCGGACGGCCGAGCCTCGGCCAGTTTCGCGGCCTTGCCGGACGTGCGGGATGCGATCGACGTGGCGCGTGCGGCACACGTGCTGGATCTGCCGCTACCAACGCGTGGCGTGCTGGGTTGTACGACGTTGTCCATGTCGGCGTTAAAGCGCCTGCGTTGCGGCAATGCGGTGCTGATCGAAACGATCTCGCCCGAAATGCGCGTAGGCGAGCAGCAATTGTGCGAAATCTCGATAGAAGGAAACACCATGACAATGCATGAACAAGCAAGTGAGGTACGGGGCGATTCGCAGCCCGGCATGATGGAGGGACAAGCATTTCAGGTCGATGCGCTGCCCGTCAAGCTGGAGTTCGCGTTCCGGCAACGTGAGCTGACGGTGGCGGAGGTCGCCCGGTTGCATCCGGGGGCGATTTTGCCGCTTGACCCGGGGGCTGAGCATGAGGTGAAGATCTATGCCAATGGCCGATACCTGGCGCTTGGCGAGTTGATTCAAGTGGGCGAGCGACTGGCGGTCGAGATTCAATCGATCGAGCTGGTCGATCCGAAGTGAGGTGCGGTGATCAATCACGAAATTCTACTGATCGTATTGCTGTCTGCCGCGACGCTATTGCCATTCGTGATTGCGTCGGGGACATGCTATGTGAAGTTCTCGATTGTACTGGTGCTGGTGCGCAATGCGCTGGGGATTCAGCAGGTACCGTCCAATCTGGTGCTCAACAGTATCGCGTTGATTTTGTCACTGTTCGTGATGATGCCGGTGTCGTACCGGGCGTACGGGTATCTGCAAACGCATCAGGTCGACCTGACGAACAGCCAGTCCCTGCACGACTTCGTCGACGGTGGACTGGGCGACTACAAACACTATCTCGAGCGGTACGCTGATCCGGGCCTCGTGAAGTTTTTTGCGCACGCACAGGCGCCTCGCGACGTCGATAACGGTGCGACGACAGACGACGATCCGAGTGCCCGCGAGCATGCGCTGACGGTATTGATGCCCGCCTACGCACTGAGTGAAATCAAGAGTGCATTCAAGATCGGCTTCTATCTGTATGTGCCGTTCCTCGTGGTGGACCTGATTGTCTCGAACGTCTTGCTCGCGCTTGGCATGATGATGATGAGTCCCGTCACCATTTCGGTGCCGATCAAACTGATCCTGTTTGTCGCGATGGATGGCTGGACGCTGATCTGCAAGGGTCTGATTCTGCAATACATGAATCTGATGAAATAGCGCTCGATGCGGTCAGGAGAAGGTATCAAAAGGAAATCAATTGGGTGAACTAAGCTATATAAGTGACAAGGCGCTCGTCCTCGTCATCGTACTGTGTGCGGCACCGGTCGTGGTTGCCACGGTCGTGGGCCTGGCCGTGGGTCTCTTCCAGGCAGTCACGCAGATCCAGGAGCAGACCTTGCCGTTCGGCATCAAACTGCTGGCGGTGTTCGGTGTGTTGCTTCTGCTGTCCAACTGGATCGGCGAGAAGCTGATGGCGTTTGCGATTGAAGCCGTGACGATCGGGCTCAAGTAGGCATGGACGTGTCAATCTACGGTTTTTTTGCGCACTACTATCGACAGCTGGTGCCGCTGGCCATCGGCTATGCCCGAGTGGCCCCCGTCTTTTACCTGCTGCCGTTCCTGAGCGATCGCACGATTGCCAATACGCTGACCAAGCACATCGTGATTTTCATGGTGGTGCTCGGCTTGTGGCCGGTCATGGTGCATCCGCATCCGGCCGATTGGGGCACCTTGCTGATGGTGCTCGTGCAGGAAGTGTTGATCGGGCTGGTGCTGGGCGTCACGCTTGCATTACCGTTTTGGGTCGCGACGTCAGTGGGTGAGTTGATCGACAACCAGCGGGGCGCGACGATCAGCGGCTCGCTGGACCCGGCCACCGGGGTCGACGCGTCGATCTTCTCGCCGTTCGTAAGCCTGATGTATGCGGCATTGTTTTTGCAGCAGGGTGGCATGGTTGTGATTGTCCAGGCCATTGCCGACAGTTATCGCCATGTCGCGACAGGTGCGATGCTGCACGTCGATCTTTGGCGATTCGGTAGCTTGCTGACGGATTCGGTCGGCAAGGGACTGGTGCTGGCCGCGCCGGTATCGATCGTGATGTTTCTGACCGACGTGATGCTGGGTCTGTTTTCGAGGTTCTGTCCGCAGGTCAATGCCTTTTCCCTCTCATTGAGCATCAAGAGCGTATTGGCCTTCGTGGTGCTGCACGTGTATTTCGTGGATGCGATGCCGACTGCCATCACACGTGTGTTCGATCTTCATCCGTTTGTACACTTTATTTCGTGAACCATGGCCGAGAAGACCGAAAAACCAACTCCTAAACGCATCCGCGACGCAGCCAAGAAGGGGCAAACCTTCAAGGCGAAGGATATGACCACCGTCGTGGAACTCGCGGTGGGCACGTTGATGATGGCCACGCTGCTTGATTTCAGAAAGGTCATGGCCGTATTCGTCGCCTTTTCTACCAATCGACAGTTGCCGTCCACCCAGGCATACGTGGTCGACATCGTGCACGAATTCTTGCACATCATTTTGCCCTTCACCGCCGTATGCGTGGTGGCAAGTGTGCTGCCGAACCTGATTTTTAGTCGGTTCACTCTGGCGACCGAGGCGATCAAGTTTGACTTGAATGCGATCAACCCGATCAACGGTTTTAAGAAGATTTTCAACATGAAGACGCTCAAGGAGGTGGTCAAGGCGTTGCTGTACCTGTTGGTCAGTGCGGCGGCGATCAAGCTCTTTGTCTCGCAACAGCTGCATGAGTTGTTTCATGCGTTCAATTTGCCGATCGCATCGGTCGGGCGTCTCTGGATGCGACTGACGGTCGATCTGATTGTGTTGTTCCTTGTCTGTTCGGCACCGGTCGTGATCCTTGATGCGTTGGTGGAATATTTTCTGTACTACAAGAACCTCAAGATGGACCGCCACGAGCTCAAGCAGGAGCACAAAAACACCGAAGGCAATCATGAAATGAAGGGGCGCCGCCGGGAAGTGCACATCGAGTTGCTGTCGGAGGAGACGAAGGCGAACGTCCGGCAGTCCGATTTCATGCTGGCCAATCCGACGCACATTGCAATCGGCATCTACATGAATCCGGCCATCGCGCCGCTGCCGTTCGTCTCGGTACGGGAGACCAATGCGCGTGCGTTGGCCGCGCTGAAATATGCGGAACAAGTCGGGGTACCGGTGGTGCGCGATATTGCCCTGGCACGGTCAGTGTTCCGGCATTCGCGCCGCTACAGCTTCGTCGATGTGGCGGATCTGCGGCAGGTATTTGATGTGTTGCGCTGGCTGCAGGAGGTCGAACGTGCGAGCCATCCCGAGATGTTGCCGGGCGACGAAGATGGCGACAAGCCCGAGCCGCGACAAATTGCAACCAGGGGTTGACAAATTGGAATTCCTTTTTTTGCGTGGTTTTTGAAGGCGGTTTCGTGGTGAGCGGCATACATTCCACCGTGTCGCATCGCCACATCGAGACGATTTGACTGGTGGACTACTAACCATATGAGGATGTGGCATGACTGAAAAGGCGCGTGATTCGGACGCACTTGAAATGGAACGGATGGCCTCGTCGATGATCGAAGCGATTCAATCGGGCGCGACCATCAAGGACATTCAGGGCGTTTCTCAGGACATGATGGATGGTGTGTATGCCTATGCGTATCGCTTCTATCAGCAGGGCAAGCTGGAGGAAGCCGAAGTATTTTTTCGGTTCCTGTGCATCTACGATTTTTACAACGTGGAGTATGCGATGGGACTGGCGGCCGTGTTTCAGCTGAAAGGGAATTACGCAAAAGCCATTGATCTGTATGCGTTGGCGTTTGCCTTGGCGAAGGACGACTATCGGCCGATGTTGCACGTCGGGCAATGTCACCTGATGCTCGGCAAGGCGCCGCTGGCACGACGCAGCTTCAAGGAAGTCGTGACCCATACGCATGACGAGCGGCTCAAGGTCAAGGCGCAGGCGTATCTGGAAGGACTGGATGCGGTGGATGGGGCGGTGCGACAGGACGATTCCATTCAGCAACCATGAGGTAAACACATGTCCCGGATTCAGAATATTTCGAACTATCAACATCGCATCAACAAGTATCAGCAGCAGCCGAACTTGGCGTCGGTGCAAAAGCGCGTGGCGCCATTTGATGCCGCCAAGATCGAGCGGGCCACGGCGAAGATGCAGGAGGTCGCGCAGCACCTGCTTAACAGCGGTGACTTGCAGACGCTGCCGGGCGGGTTCGTGCCGCGCGGCGTGGCGGATCACGATCCGGAGCTGGCGCCGCCGGCTGATGGCGAGCGAGCGCAGGATCCGGCGACGCTGATCGAGGTGGGGCGCCTGCTGGCCATGCCGCTTGGGGTGAAGGAGCTGAATGCCAACGCGCGGCGCTGGAGCGGCACGATGCTGCAGGCACAGGGTCGAGGCGCGGTGGGCGCATCCGACGCCAATGCCGATTTCCATGGGGCAGCGGCGGTGACGCTGTTCATGGCGCAGCTGGGTGACGCGAAGGCGATCGATGCGCAGAGCTCGACGGCGCAAAGTAACAAGGTCGCGGTTAGTGCCGACCAGGCGACGCAGGCGACCTCGGAGCAGATTGCGAAGGAATTCGACAAAATTCTGAGTCAATTGACGACCGAACAAGAGAAGGTGGATTTTTGGAACGCTATTGACGAGCTTATGGCTTCGGGCATGGATGGTGAGATTCATCTTCCGGATGGTGGTTGTATTACGTGGGGAATTAAGGAACGGACGTACCCGGACGGGAGTGAGGACTGGGGAGCCGATGGAAAACTCCATATCGAGAATGATAGCCCGCTCGCCGAGGCGATTTTGAATGCTGTGAGAGAAATTGGAGAGACACAAGGACAAGAAGTGTCGAGGCGGATATATTATAATATGAATCGTTGGGGAGAGCATTATGGTTTCGATCGTAATCCAAACGATTATTGGGATGTGGCGTGTTTGTCGGTATTGGTAACGGAGAGTAAGTCTGATTTGAGCAATCTGAAAGCCGACATTGCAAAAAAAACAGAAAAGCTTGAGAAGATGGCGGAAGTTGTGCCGGCGCTGTATGAGGACATTGGCCGGTTGGCATATCGTGCGATTTTGGAATCGGAAGACGATGCACTAAAGCAATTGGACGCGCTGGAGAAATCTGACAAGTCGCTGTCGGGTGCGGAGAAGGCGGCGCTGGAGAAGCAGGAGGCGGCGCTGAAGGCGCAGCTGACGGCGGATCTGAAGATCAACGCACACGTCGATGCATGGAAAGCCTTGTCGTTTGGCGACATGAACGAATTGGCGATGGTGCGCGACATCCTCAAGCGCGTGAAGGAGATGGCGGACAAGGGCGAGCTGGACGGCATCGACAAGAGCGTGATCGATGCCGCCGAGAAGGCGCTGCAGGCGCAGGCCCACATGCTTGATGCGATGTCGCACCTGCATGGGCAGGCCGAGGTGACGATGATGTTCGGCGCGTTGGCCGGCGTGATGGAGCAGAACAACGAAACCGAGCTGAACAACAACGAGCATGTGAACCAGGTGCAGATGGACGCGCGGGTGAAGGACCTGCAGAAGAAGTCCGACGAGTACGAGGCGGCCGCCCGCAAGGCCGAGCAGATGCAAAAGACCATGGGCTGCGTGGGCAAGATCCTGGGTTGGGCCATTACTGCGGTGAGCGTGGTGGCGGCGGCCTTCACGGGGGGCGCGAGCCTGGCGCTGGCGGGCGTCGGTCTGGCGCTTGCCGCGGGCGACGAGATTTATCAGGCGGCGACCGGCAAGTCGTTCATGGAAGAGGCGATGAAGCCGGTGATGGACGCGGTCGTCAAGCCGGTGATGGATTTCCTGTCGAAGGTGGCCACCAAGATGCTGGAAGCGTTCGGGGTTGCGAAGAAGCAGGCGGAGCTGGCGGGATCGATCATCGCCGCCGTGTGCACGGGCATCGTGATCACGGCCGTGACGGTGGCCGGTGGCGAACTGGTGGGCAAGCTGGCCTCGAAGCTGGCTAGTGCGCTGGCCGAGCAGATCGGCAAGCTGATGGAGACGTCGATCGGCCAGATGCTGAAGGACGGCATGGAGAAGCTGGCCGAGAAGGTGGGGCTGGATGAAATCAGCGCGAGCACGAGTGCGGCGC
>Ga0209370_1001247_pt1 | contig 23566 bp, 17 predicted proteins | sample AgamicAtPrz_FD_187164 | JGI IMG/M metagenome (GOLD analysis project Ga0209370, IMG submission 187164) | Agave microbial communities from Guanajuato, Mexico - At.P.rz (SPAdes) (version 2) | ecosystem: Host-associated > Plants > Phyllosphere > Phylloplane/Leaf | place: Guanajuato, Mexico... | reverse complement strand
GCGCATGTTCGCCCGCACGGCTTGGACTGAAGTCGTATACCACGGCGTTGAGCGCCGAAAACGGCGTGCTGCTGTAGGCCCAGACGTAGGCCCGATGGGTTTTCTTCTCGCCTGGCGCAAGCATTTGAACCGGTGTTTCGTCAGCGTGAATCACGCCCTGCTTCAGCACCGCTTCTCGCAGAGCATCGACCAGCGGCTGGAGCCGCACACCGGTTTGCCCGACCCACTGGGCCAAGGTCGAGCGAGCAATGGCCAGCCCGGCACGGCCAAAGATTTTCTCCTGCCGGTACAGCGGCAAGTGATCGGCAAACTTGGCCACCATCACGTGAGCCAACAGGCCTGCGGTCGGGATACCTTTGTCGATAACTTGCGCCGGAACCGGCGCCTGAATCAGGGTTTCGCACTGACGGCAGGCCCATTTACCACGCACATGTTGCTCGACGGTAAACACGCCCGGCGTGTAATCCAGCTTCTCGCTGACATCTTCGCCAATGCGCTGAAGCTGGCAGCCACAGGCGCACTGAGTGTTTTCGGGGTCGTGACGAATCACGGTGCGCGGAAACTGCGACGGCAATGGCACACGCTTGGGCGATTGCCGCGACTCGGCCTGTGACGAAGCGGGAAGAAGCTGTTTTAGCTCTGCCTCGATAGCTTCAAGGTCTGTATCGAGCAGGTCATCCAGCAAGCTGCCTTGCGCCGGGCTGATTTGTTCGCTGCGCTTGGCAAACTTGTGGCGCTTGAGCAGGGCGATTTCGAACTTGAACTGTTCGATGAGGATTTCATCGTTCTGGATCTTCCTGCTCATCGCCTCGACCTGGGACTGCAACTGCAACGCCTGTGCCGCCAAGGCACGAAGCTGTTCCGGGGTCATCTGGTCGAGGTTGGGCGAGAAAGTCATGCCGCCGATTGTGCCAGAGCAGGCGCGGGACGACGACAAGTAGACCGGCCAAATGGCCGGCGTTTAAAGCACGGTAATCACACCACCTGCACCAACGCGCTGCCACGGCAGGCCCAGTACCAACGCCTGGAGTTGCTCGCTGTCGAGTTCGACCTCGCAACCATGGCGAATACAGGGCCAGTGGAACTTGCCTTGGTTCAGTCGCCGCGCGGCAAGCCAGACGCCCACGCCGTCGTGCACCAGCACTTTCATCCGGTTAGCCCGACGATTGGCGAATAGATAAGCGCAGTGCGGCTTCGCCGCACCAAACACCGCGATTACTCGGGCTAAAGCGGTTTCGGTACCGGCGCGCATGTCCATCGGCTCGGTGGCCAGCCAGATCGCATCAATACGGATCATTGAGCGACAGCCCGGATAAATTGCGCGCAGCCCTCGGGATCGGAGGTTGGCCATTTCACCGTGATCACTTGCCCGGCCACGGGTAACTCAATGATCACTGACGGCTCGGCTGACCGTTGAGTTGCGGCTTTTAGCGGGACGAATGCCGGCAGTGAAGTCGCTGCGGGCTGATCTCGATAGAGCGGCATCCATTTGCGGATGACGTTGGCATTGATGCCGTGGCTGATGGCGACACTGGAAATGGATGCACCAGGTTGCAGGCATTCCTGAACGACCTGGGCTTTGAACGGTTTCGGATAAGAGCTTCGTTGGCGCATGGAAATCCTGGCGATAAGGGCGGTCGCGTCCGCTTAAAAATACGCGGACACCATCGCCCTTAAAGCTGGAGTTCGGAAGGTGAGTTCGCCGGACGCTTACCATCAGTCCAACAATAGAGCCAGCACACATGAAAACCTTGCTTGCCAGCACTCTGGGTTTAGTCATCGTCACAGCCGCGAATTACTCAATGGCTGTGGACGGCCCTCCTCCGCCCTCCGTAAATCAACCCGCCGGCCTTAACCTAGCCGGCACAAGCTTTTTTGACGGCTTCGCCGGTCCGCCAGGGCTTAGCCACCTGGTGTACCTGAAATAGCAGCAATGTCTTTGGCACCGTTGAGTCTCCCGGTCAGTCGGGCACAAAAATATCGCAATTATCTCATTACGATATTTTTGTTCTATCGACCAAGGCACGGCTAGGGTTCGATCTGGCCGGATTGGAGAGCGGGATAGAAAGCGCACGAGCATCAGGCAGTCTGCATTCGGCCTCACGCCGGCGCCGGTTGCGGCAAGGTGCCACTACTGCAAGAATGCATGGCTGCTCAGAGAGCGATCAAATCGGCCCGGGATTCATTAGTTTGTCGCGCGCTCAAATCGGCTAGAACGTTGCCCCCAGCGCTTCATGAAAATTTTTACCCCGGTAGGCTCTTCCGCGATAGCAAGTTGGCTTGCTAACTGCATCCATGATATCGGTGTGATGGAGCATTTCTAACGGGGCAGTACCCACCTGCTCAATCATTCAGAGGTTCGACATGGCGGTTGTAGATTCGCGGTATGACAGATTACATCCGCGAGCAGAGACTCTTCAGGATGAGGTCATTCTTGCCCAAGCGTGGAAGAAGACGCATACCTTTATCCGCCGCTACAACTGGTACGCGGACGTATTAGAACTCGATGCCTCGGGGATTTGCCTACAGCAGAATCTGAATGATTGGTCCAGGGATATTGCATCGGGCAGCTACGCGACATCTGCTGCTTGGCTGGTACCAGCGCCTAAAACCGGCTTATGGTGTTTTAAGTCGGAAGCTGATGGGGGCTGGCAGCCGCGGCTTGAGGACGAGCATGCTCCGGTACTCCGCCCTCTTGCTCACATCGGCATACGAGAGCAAACCATTTCGACTGCCGTCATGCTCTGCTTGGCAGACTGTATTGAGTCCCTTCAAGGCGATCCTTCGCTGGCCCCAGAAATCGCTGTGGATCGTAGGGTTTTCAGCTACGGCAACAGGCTTTACTGCAATTGGACGAACGATCACAGTGTTGCGGCTTTTGCCTGGGGTAATTCGGATACCTACAGTAGGTACTCGCAGGATTACCAGCGGTATGTGGAACGCCCATTAGCGACCGCCAGAAGCGTCGATGTCGATGAAGAGGCCAAGGTTTTCATCGTCAGCCTGGATCTCAGTGCGTTCTTTGACAACATTGACATTGCGCTACTCGTAGAGAAATTGCGGGCTGCCTACCATGAATTTTGTGAATTATCCGGTCAACCCGAGCCGGAATCTTCCGATACCTTCTGGGAAGTAGCGGAGCAGTCATTGAGTTTCAGGTGGCGCGACGAAGACCAAGAGCTCGGTCTGTTGTTCCGCGACGGAACCCTCCCCCAAGGCCTTCCTCAAGGCCTGGTCTCAAGCGGTTTCTTTGCAAATGCATACCTGCTTAGTTTCGACCGGGAAATGGGGACTTTCATAGACCGTAAGCCTCGCGGTAGACGCTTCAGGATTCACGACTATTGTCGCTACGTGGATGATCTCAAGTTAGTCATCTCAGTCGACAGTGATGACTCACCGACTGATCTTGCGGAGCTGGGAGAGGAAATCAGCAACTGGGCTCAGAGTCGGCTCAAGAAGCACACTACGCCACGAGGGCCAACTGGTACGTATCTACGCCTCAACACGCGGAAAACTCAGCTGGAGGCGCTCGTCGAGATGGGAACAGAGTCAGGTACAGCCGCGCGAATGAAATCCGTCCAGCGGCAATTGAGTGGTCCATTTGACCTTGAGTCATTGCGCCACGCTGAAGCTGGACTCAACGGCCTTTTGTCGCTCGCAGAGCTCGGCCTGCTTGAGGAGGTACAGCCCGCCAAAGGAATACTGCGACTTGCGACGGTGGCGACGCTCAAGCACGAGGTGAGAGATGACACCCTGACACGGTTCAGCGCCTATCGTTTGGTCCGCTCCCTCCGCCAACGACGGAGTATGACCGGAGTCAATGAGGCCGAACATGGCGAGAGTGCCATTGATGCATTGCGCCAAGATTTTGAATCTGCAGCACGAAGACTAGTTGCTGCCTGGTCGATGAATCCTTCCCTCGTGCAAGTGCTTCGATTTGCTCTAGATCTGTGTCCTAGCAGCGAGCTCCTGGAGCCTGTGATCCAGGCCCTGTTGAGCAAGCTGGATGATCGCAGCTCTGAATTTGGACGTAGAGTCGCGTTTTATGTGCTGGCAGACCTCTTCAAGGCAGGCGCCACCGAAACCGGCAAGAAGGCTTCCCAGGATCCCTCCTTCAACGTCGCAGATGTGCAGAAATACCGTGCTGAACTCGCCAACACCGCTTTGCATGTTCTTAAAATGGAACATGTGCCTTGGTACGTTCAGCAGCAGGCAAGTCTCTTCCTAGCTTCAGTAAAGAAAAAAGTCACCTTACCGTTAGATGGCCCAGAACTGCGCTTTCACCGAGCACTGCACTCATTCGTCCGGGCCAGAACCGTTTCTACAGGCTTGTCTGCTCAAGAAGAAGTCGTAGTTTCCCTGGTCGGTCATCAACTGCTTGGGGACGAAGCCCATTACATACGCTGGTTCATCAGGTTCGGTGATGAAAGAGAACGGAAGCAAGTAGCCAGGGCCTGGCAGATTATAGCCGAGACGTCGCCGCAGCTTCTCAGGCACCTGCTGAGCTCAAAACGCAATGCCATGAAGCCTCTCATTGTCTTAGCGCCGAAACAGCTCACACGTTTCGAGGAACAGCGCTGGGCCGACGACCACGCGCCGCTGCCCACGAATAAATGGTTGTCTTTGGTAAACGTCATCACCCACCCTTCACAACTCTTCAGCCAAGAGAATGCGCTGCTGAAGCTCGCGGAGGCTTTAAGCAAATCTTCCACCGTGAAAGCTTTCCCGGCCAACTTGCTGACTCCACTGAATGTGAGGATTCGATCTGAAAATTGGCTACACCTCAATAACCCTAACCTTGCAGTGCTGGACGTAAAGGCGGTTGAAACACTGAAAATCACTGATGGAACTTACGACACTCCGTCTTGGTGCAGGCCGGAAGATGCCTGGATGTATGCCTTCGGTCGCCTGCTCAGAGCGGCAGCAACGGGTGAACCCGACTTCACAGCTCGCCACTGGCTCGCCAGCGAAGATACGGGCTGGTATCGCGGCCTGAAAAGCACATGGCAGAAACGCCGACTGGGGATGCTTCACTCCGCAGAAGGGTTGAGAGGAACCACTGCTGCCATCACACCATGGTTCTCCGATTTGCTGCTGCACCTGCTGCGGTGGCCCGGAATGGCTGAGCGAAAGACCCATGAATCTTTTAATGTTGCAACTAGGCGTGACTTCAAAGCGTTGATCAAATCACGGTTAGCAGCACAACAGGTGCTCTATGGCGCCAGTAGTCAACTACCAATTTACCGCTATCCGGTTGAATGGCCGCTGGATCGCACGCGTGGCTTGCGCGTAGCAATGGTCCAGGGGCTAATGCCGCTTCATGATCACTTCAACGATGGGCTGCCCGGACTGGATGTGCCGGGCTATCGTGAAAAGCACCGAAACCATACCGCGGCGCTGCTGCACCTCGCGCACAAGCATTTGGCGGCTCGCGACTATGTGCTCGGGACATCAGATAAACCCCATTTCGACCTCGTCGTCTTTCCTGAGCTGAGTGTTCACGTCGACGACCAAGACTTGATGCGAGCATTCTCCGACACTACCGGTGCGATGTTGTTTTACGGACTACTGGCCGCAAAAGATCCTAGGAGTGGTAAGCCTATCAATGCAGCCCGCTGGCTGGTTCCACAGCGTCGAGCTGGCCGTCGTTCCTGGGTAGAAGTGGACCAAGGGAAGTATAACCTGACCCCCGAGGAACATACTTTGGGCATCCAGCCATGGCGGCCGTATCAGGTAGTGATTGAGCTTCTAGACGCCTGCACCTCAGACGAGAGGCCATATCGACTCACCGGTTCTATCTGTTTCGACGCCACAGACCTCTCGTTGGCGGCCGACCTGCGAAATGAAAGTCACATGTATGTGGTCTCGGCGATGAACAAAGACGTGAAAACCTTCGACGGCATGGTCGCCGCGTTGCGTTACCACATGTATCAACACATTTTGATTGCGAATATTGGTGAGTTCGGCGGCTCAACAGCGCAGGCACCCTACGACAAAGAGCACCAACGTCTTTTGTCTCACTCGCACGGCGCCCATCAGCTGGCCGTATCCGTATTCGACGTACGCTTGGAAGACTTTGGCCCCGAACTCAAGGCCGCGCACCCTGGAGTGAAAACGTGGAAGCACGTCAAGGAGCGAATCGGCAAAGCGCCGCCTGCCGGCTTGAACAGAGGGTAAGCGGAAGGGACTGGATTTGCTTGACTCCAATGATCTCAGACGTGAGCCCGGCTTCGTTCTTGACAAGGCAGGTCATCAGCCTTCATAGGCGAAAAATTCATGAAACACATGCATAAACGTATCTAATTTTCTGAGTTTAACCTTCCTTGGCCGAACCATTAGTCTATGGACGGATTTTTGAATCGCTAATCATCAATCGATCACTGAGGCGCATGATGCATAGAATCGTTGGAGATGCGGTAAACAGTCCGTCGCAGTTCATGCGTCAGCTCCGGCCAGAGCTCTATTCAGACTCAACTGGCGAGTTCGAACACGGCCTCAGAGCCGAAATACTGTCGCACCATTTGGAAACCATCACCGATCGTAACGAGACACACGACTTCGAGCTCTTCTGCCGCAAGCTGTGCGAGCGGACTATCTGTCCCAACCTCAGGCCAGCAACCGGCCCAGAGGGCGGCGGCGACAGCAAGGCAGATACCGAGACCTCACCCGTGTCCTCAGAGATCCAGAGGCTCACCTACATCGGTGTGGCAAACAGCGGTAGCGAGCGCTGGGCGTTTGCCTTCAGCGCGAAAAAAGCCTGGACCGACAAGGTCAGGGCGGACGTGGCTGGCATCATGGGCACTGCGCGTGGCTATCAGAAGGTGTTTTTTGTCACGTCCAGGCCTGCCCGCGCCAAGGATCGATCACGGTTGGAAGACGAGCTCAGCGACAAGTATGGCGTGCAGGTCGTCATCCACGATCGCAGCTGGATCATCAAAGAAGTGATTGAAAACGGCCGCCAAGACCTCGCTTACAATTACTTGGGTATTGGCGAACAGATCAGCACGCGCGCACTGGGTCCCACAGACTACTCACGCCGACAGCAACTTGACGACATTGAACGCGTATTGAGCGACCCAGCAGGGTTCGTCGGCAGAGAAATGGAACGCGCCACGGAAGCCCTGGTAGCAGCGAAGCTAGCGCGAGGGTTGGAATTGCCGCGATTTGAAGTTGACGGCAGATTCCAACGTGCAATCCGCCTAGCTGACGATGGAGGTGCCCAACGCCAGCAGTTTTCAGCGCGCTACGAAGCATTGTGGACCGCATTCTGGTGGTATGACGACGTCCCCACCCTGCTGGACGGCTACGACAGCTTTGAAGCCCGGGTCATCGATAGCGACCATGCCGTCAATCTCGAGCTGCTGTGTAACCTCGCCCAGCTGTTGTACAACTTGGTAATTCAAGGCATGCGTACGGCCGAGCAAGTCAAACTTGAGGCTCGCATTGGTCGCTTAGTCGAAAAACTGGAGGCACTTGCCAGTGACACCAGCCGACCCAATAACGCCTTGGAAGCGGCCACGTCCGCGTTGGTGTTCCAAGTCAACGCGGCGGTCCTCGCCGAAGCACCCGAGCAACTGGTTTCGATATGGCCTCAGTTCGGTGAAATCCTCGGCAAGGCGGAACGGCTGGGCGAATTTGACGCCGAGCGCTTGAGCCGCATCATCGAGGTCTTCGGCCACGTGGCCGGGACCGATCGCGGCTATCGCACATTGGTGGACCAACTGTCCGACTTCGTCGTAAAGCGCACGGGTGAAATTCAGGCTGCGCGGATCTTGCTCAATCGGTCGAGGCAATTGGAACTGGATCAAAATATGGAGCTGATCCGCCTGTTAGGTAAAGCCGTTCTACTGCTCTCCAAGAAGGAAGAGGTCGACCGCTTGGTAGATGCACAGCTGCAGTTGGGGCTGGCCTACCAGAGTGCAGGTCTGCACTGGGCGGCTCGGGCCAGCTGCACTGGCGCTGCTGCTGCGCTTTTTATCGAGGCAGAGACCACCGGTGAACTGTCCTCCCAGTTGTGTGCTGCCTTAATGAACACTGCCTGGCAAGCACTTCAACTTAAACACCTGCCCGAGATGCTTGAGACACTACAGATCGCCAAGGGATGCTTGAAAGCGGTCTCCTGTGATGACACCGCGCGGCAGCGTGCGGATACGCAACTGGAGGATTTCGACCGGCTCTTCGCCTGCCAGATGCTGAATTTTGCTGCTGATGAGGCCCCGCGCCTAGCGATGCTCCCAGATGTTCTGCTCGCGCTCGGTCTGCCCATCAGCAGGTTCACATTGCTGTATTTGCTCGGCTATGAACAACTATTACGCGACGAGGGTTGGGTTCCACAAGACGAATCCACTGAAAATATCGAGAAGTTCTTCAGCTTTTTGGCAAGCCTGCCGCTCGTGAAAGAACCCTGGCGGCCAGTGATACTGAACCATGGCCCTCGCCAGGTCATAGCTACGAAGGTGCTCGGCGTGCAGGTAAACGTCATCCATCAACCCTCCGACACCGCCATCACTGTGTCTGAAGCAATTGCGGGGACTCTAGAAGCATTCTTCGCAACTGCCTTTGAGTTAGAGGCCTATGCGCATGCCGAGCTGTTTGAGATCGAGGTTGTGGAAGCGGATGGACCACAGATCGACGTGCGCATAGATTTGGAGCGTATGCGGGCCACGGTTATCTGGCCTATCGGTGTGTTCCCGGGTGCACCATCCGTGCACACTCTATTTCTGAATATGTTGCTGCGCGTCGCCACCAACGTCTTCACGGCGACCTGCCATATTAAAGAGTTAGAGGCGGCAATCGAGCAGTTGTTCAGGTCCGATGCCGCCATGGACCGCGTCGCGATGATCGGGTCTGTGTGCAACAGCCGGCAGCGTATCTTTGATGGAATTGCACGGCTGGACAAGTGGAATGACCGAGATTCTCACTATTATTCGGCCAAGCCTCACCGGCCGCAGGTCAAGCGCGAAACTGTTGGCGAGGCTCGCCTCCCTGAACCGGAGAAACAACGCAGTGACACTGATTTTCCGGCGAAGCTAAAGGACCACCGTCAACTGACAGTTCGCTCCGTCATTGATGTTCACCTGTGGGATCGTGCCGGTTGGTTGGGAACCGCCTACGGCACGTTCAGCCACAACGCTCCACCCTTCATGGCGCTCATGTTTAAAGATCGCACCAGTGCAATCAAGATTTTTGAACGTTGGCGCGATCGTTTCGGAGCGGTCGATAAGAACGAAGCCCTTCACATTAGCATCATCCGACAGCTGAGCAATCGGCCAGCGACCCACTATGGCTTGATCATTACATCCAGGCCCAACGAGAGCGTGATGGACTCCCAGTATGAGAGTTTCGCATCACGCTCGATGACGATGACCCCTGAGACCGACATCAACCTTTGCAGATTTCTGGACGATCACCAGCAGGCAGGTTGTTACCTATTGGTCCCAGCAGTGATGGAGCCTGGGCGACCCCCAGAAATCATTAAGGATTTTTATCTCCTCAAAAGGAACTTGCATGTGAAGACAGCCGCCGAGGTTGGTCCCCATGACATGGAGAACCTGTTTCTGATGTCCCGGGGGTATGCGGCTATGTAGGCGCATACCTTCAGGTTTTGCCGGAGGTTTGTGGGCTCAGAGCTTTCGAGCCAGCAGTTAATGGGAAGGACTACCATGTCACGCAAAGAGCTGGAAGCCAAGAAGCGCCACCATTACGTTTGGGCAAAATACTTGACCCGCTGGGGCTGCGGTACGAAGAATGTTTTCTATACCACGAAAACTGGAAAGATTGCCCGCGACAGCGTGAGGGCCCTTGTTGTTGATGACTACTTTTACAAGACCACCACGCTTACCGAAATGGATGTTCAGGTAATTAAAGGCTTCTCCCGAGAAAGCCCCGACCATCTCCATCAACAGCACATGTCGTATCTTAATGACTTTCTTAAGGTGCAGTATCTTGAGGCGATCTACCGTAAATTCGGCATTCAAGATCAGAAAGCCGAGCAACATCTTAATGCAATGAAGTGCAATCTTCTAGAAAATCTCCACGCATCCCACGAAGAAAAGGCAATGCCGGTGTTAGCAGCGCTCGCTGATAAAAAATTCGATGTATTGCAAGATAAGCAGCACATGATCGAGTTTATGATGTTCTTCGGCCACCAGATATCCCGCACGAAAACTTTCCGCGATGGCGTGATCCAGGCCCTACCAAGGAGCAACCCCCTTGAAATTGAAATGGCCGATTCAATGGCGCATGCATGGTGGTTCTTAAGCTACATGTTCGGTATGAGCATTGGCTTCAGCCTGTACGTAAGTCGCCACCAGGATAGGCATGCTTTGTTGGTCAATGACACTAGAGTCCCTTTCATCACTTCCGACCACCCTGTAGTCAACGTGCACTCCTGTGTCTCAGAGACAAAATTCGCCGCACCTGAGCATGCAGATTTCTACTACCCGATCTCGCCCAGTGTCGCCTATATCGTCTGCAATTCCGAACGATTCATGCCGGGTAGAAATGACGTCGATGAGGCCACCGTCCTGGAGCTCAATGCCAAATTGGCAGCTCAATCTATGACTCACATCATCGGCGATAGTGAAGACGCCATTCTACCCTTCAAACAATACATCGGGCGGCGTTACAAAAAATCCTGAGGGCAGGTCACGGTTTGGATTAACAAACCGTTTCAATTCTCCGTAATAAGCGCGTTCTTCACCGACCGGCTTACTCCACGGGCGCCTTATCCTGGTCATCGGGCCAGTCCAATCTTCTCAGGGCGATCGAGGCCTGTGCGGCGCGATTCTCCGCAGAAATCCGTTGCTCCAATCGGCGGATCAGTTCGCGTGCAAAGGTGCGGACCGGCTCGCGCTCGTCAGTCAGCCATTCATTCAGCCACGCTTTGCGCTCGGCATACAGTTCAGCGAAGCCATACGCTCCCGACACCACGCCCGAGGCGCTCAGCACACTTTGCGCCCGTTTCAGTAAGTCGCTAGTCTCCGGCAGCGCGGCAACGATCTCTCGCATCAAAGGATAGATACTGTCACGCCCCTCATAAGCGTCGAATAGTGCTAGCACGAACGCCAGATTGCTGAACTCGCGGCTCGCGATCAGCACCCGTAGCAGCTCTGCATAGTCACCCGCCACCTCCGGGAAGACCGAAGCCAACAGCCTTGCGCCGTCGAACTCAAAGCTACCTGGTGCGCGGGTGAACCACTCCTGTGCCGCCGTCAGCATCAGGTCAGGCACCAACGCCAGTGGTGCCCGCAACTCGAAGACATTGAACGGTAAGGCATCGTAGCGTGACGGTGCATCTTCACGTTCGGCGTATAGCTGCCGGTCGCCCAGAAATTGCACGGCCAGCGCAGGCCAGTGCTTGGCGATCGAGGCGCAAATGTATTCGGCCCCAGAAACGAGTTCCGGGTAGCCGATGAGCGCATTCAACACTATCTCAGCCTGCGCTTGACCGAGCGACCCGATTAAATTGTTATTCAGCCAAGAGAACCAGGCCGGCCCAATCCAGCTGAAATTGCCGAGTTCGACCAGGCCTTTCATTGCGGGCAAGAACACCCCGTCGACCAGGTCGTCAGGGTTGCTGGAAAATTGGGTAACAGAAGCCAGCAAGACATTTCTCAGGCCGTCTATGTCACCGTGCCTCTGCGCACTGACCAAGGTGCGGCAAAGCAGCTCTTTGTCGAAGCGATCGGTGAACCGCAAATACCAGGCGATAGCGCCTAGATGCTCACCATGCTCCAACCACGACTCGATATGCAGCCGAACCTGCTCGCGCTCTTGGCTGCGCCCCAAGCCTATCAGCATTGAAGGGAGGAACTTCATCAGGCTACTGTCCTTTCGCTCGATAAACGGCCGAACAATGTCCGCTTTCTCCTCTGCCAACCGCTCCAAAAACTGACCGAACTCTGGAAAGGTCGCCAGATCGTCAGACTCTGTCTGCGCAAAGCGATTTAACCGCTCAAACCAGAGCTCAGCGCTTGGCACCTCGACCTGCGCATAAAGACGCTCAATCTGCACCTTCCGGTAAGCCGCAGCTTGCTCATAACCGAACTCTTGCTCTTCCCAGGCAGGCGGGAAGACAGAGTTGTAGCCAACCAGCACCTTGTACATCACATAGTCCGGCTCGGCATTGATGACATCGCGAAACTTCAACGCTGCAGCACGCACGCGTTGACACACTGCCTGCAACTCAGCGTCTTCTGCGAGGTGCTCGGGGAGTTGCGCATAGCGCCAATAACAGTGGAGCACCCGCTCCTCCGTCGCTTGCAGAACCTGATGACTAAGGGCGGTGGCAATGCTCAGCAGGAATTCCAGTACTGCGAGCGTATCGGCGAGAACGATCGCTGCCAGTTCTCGAGTGAAGCCGGTGCTGCGCGGACCGCAGGTCGCTGCATTCAATACCACCAGGACGCTGCGCTGCTGTGTTTCGCTGTCGCAGACCGGATAGAGACCCGCCAGGAGTGCAACGGCTTTGCCCCGGGTAAGGCGAAGCTGGTCGCTGGCAACAACGGTGGCACGGCGAATGGTGAACCCTTCAAAACTGCTGGACGTGCCACTGATTTCCAGACTCAAGACCGCATTGAGCATAGCGATCAACAGCGGCAGCAGTTGCTTGTGAACGTTGTCATCGAACCCTTCGATACGCTCTACCAGCAGGCACTGCACCACTGGACCATGGCCCTTCCAGATCTCCAGTTGGTGTTCCGCCAGGGCCTCACCCAACTGCATCAGCGGTTTGCGCTCCGCCTCCGTGTCGGTCGCCAAATAGAGCTTACACAGGGCATCAAAGGTCCGCTCGGCGTCTACATAGCGGTATTGAGTAAAGATGTCGGCGATCGCCTGCAAGACATCTGCGTAGGTTTTCGCGGGCAGGGAGCCGTACGGTGTTTCGATGTCAATAGCGGGGGTGGCTTTGGCCTGGCCCGCTGCCGCCAGCAGCTTGGCTAGGACATCACCGTAGACTGCTGGCAGGTCATCATAAAACGGCAGGACACTTTCAGCGAACCGCTCAAGGGCATCCACCCGCTGATTATTGTCCGTTGCTCGGACAATGGCTTCCAGGGCATCTCCATCGAAGAGCGCCTTGCCGTCAAGCAGGCGCTGGAAATCAGCCGCAATTTTCTGGAACTCATAGCCCGCTGGAACCAGGTACTGCAATGCGACCTTTTGCAGCCGACTCTTGATCCCCTGAAACTGCATGCTGCCAAAGTCGCGCAGATCAGGTGCTTTGTAGATCGTGTCATGGGCCATTTCCGCCCAAGCATGGTTGAGAATCGTTTGAATCTGAATTTCACAGCGCATGCCGGCGAAGCGCGCATACTCTGGCAGCTTGGTCCGCTCTTCGGTGAGGGTCACCAGATAATGGTTGGAGATGTACAGGTCTGCTGCGTCCTTGACCTCCCTCCCCGGCTGGTGGAGCTTGACCTCCAAGACATCGAAGTTTTCCTGGATGATGCCCGAGTGGATGAATTTCTCGACGTCGCTGTTTGTGTAGAACACGGTGCGGCACCCGGCGAGATCCTTGATTTCATGCTCCAGCTGCGCGGTGTCCGCGATGCCCCGCTGCTGCAGCTTTTTGAGCAAGGAGCTGGCCTCTTTGGCGCGCTCTTTGACAAGCTGGAGGCGGTAACCACCCTCAGTCTCGATCGCCGCGGCCAAGATACTGGAAATCGTAGACGCCAAGGCAGCATAGGCGCCCCAGCCGTGTTGTTGATATTCGTTGAAATTCATGGACTCTCTACTCTGGCAGTGCGAGCGTACGCTGGCTTCGTCCAGCATGGTCAATAAGCGGCATTCACCGCCGCCATGAGCAAGGTCGCTCAGGGGGTAATGGCGTTAGTCATGCAAGGTAAGCCGCTCCAGCGGCTGGCGCCGGTCAAGAACGCTGACGCCGTTTCTGCTGCAGGGTAATGCTACGCCTGTGGCAACGTCAGACTACTCAAGTCCAAGCTCTTGGCAATCGGACGCTGGCACACGGAAAACGGATTTCCCGACCCTACCGAATGCCGATCGGTGATGCGATTGACTCAACTTATTCGGGCTGTAACGGAACTAGGCTAAGCACTGAGCTCCAGAGCCCGTTTTCTAACGGGCTATACTGCACGCACCAATTTGCGCTTTTCAACCTCCATCGCCAATATCATCAGAAGATGACACCCCTGAGAGATTATCAATCTGCTCAAGCCCCGGCCTCCGGAACTACAGTACACGACCCCGTTATGTTAAGGGTGCTAAAGAGCCTTTCCCCCAAGCGAGAGCTTATCAAGCCCAAGAGCCTCGTTGGAACCTATACCCCGTCAGCAAAAAAATATCTAGTGCCAATAAACGTAGACAGCGAAGCCATTATAATGCCATTATCGCAAACATCCATCCGGCGCTGAAATGAATGCCAGACACAATAGCCAAAAAAACGGGACTAAAACACGTTTCTTCCTGCTAAAAAATTTCAACTCAAAAGGGTGATTTACCACATGAACAAAGATCTAAGCCAACTCGCAAAATTCTTCAGCAATCAGGCCCTAGGCGTTCTTCTGATTTTGTCTGTATTTGCTTGCTTTGAGATTTACAAGCGTGCAGAGCTAAGCTTGGCACTGGGAAGCATCGGCGCCATCGTAGGGATTTTCATATGCGCCCTGTCAGCCCGAGTAGCGAAAAGAAACTGGGACAAGGCTCTGGTGATAATCGGCATCCTTGTCTCTTTCGGCTTTCAGTTTGCCAGCTTGAAACTTACCTGACGTTTCAAGCACAAACTATCCTGAGCGGATACCCATAACAAAAAGCCCGACATAGATGCCGGGCTTTTTGTTATGGGCGCTATCAGAATTCAACAGCCATTTTCAAGCCTGCAACCACCGAGTTGTCGACCTCATCCACTCCGCCCGGGTGACGAATGTATTCCCTTTGTAGCCCATGCTACACAAGGCCGCTCCCCAGGCATGCGCCAACCAGAGCGGTCATATTCAACCCTCCGTTCCACCATCAACCCATGATTCACATCCTGGGCCAGCGCCTTGGTCATGCCGCTGAGGTAATGCACGGCAGTCAGCAACGTAGGCAGATGATCCGTCTCCGCCATGGCCAGATCACTGATCTTGTGCACTGCACACATCAGCACGGTTGCCTGTTCAACCGCATGGACCATCGAATGGCCAGCAACAACACGGAACAGCGGGTCTTGACCACCCTCCTCTCCAGCCTCGCCGAAATGCCCGACGCCAGTGGTGGCGAGCTTCCTGATGCTTGGGGTTTGCAATTCCTTATCCATACCATTCCTCCTGCGGCCCCGCGAACTGCACGGGGCCTGATCGGTGAACATCAAGTGCTCAGTGCCGGGATTGCACGCGGCTCAACGCCACTTCCACCAAGGTGCGGGCGCTGTCGATTTCATGCATGGCGGCGAGAGTCAGGACCTGGCCTGGCGGCTTGGCGTGCAGCAGGACGGTCTGCTGACTGACGGTCAGGGCGCAGACAAGGTATTCGGAGATCTGGACCAGTAGGTCTTCAAGAGAGTGGGTAGTGTATTTGTCGTGTAGCGGTGGATCGGGGACGATCTTTAACATGATAAAGCTCCGATATCTGACTGGAGCTACCACATCTCTGCTGTCAAACAAATGGGTGGCAGCGGTACGTGGGTTGACAGACCGAGGATATCGGAACTCGGCGCACCGAAGTGCCCCACGCACAGCCGCCATAGAGCGTTGCGCATGATCCGTATATCAGGGAACGGTCTGTCAAAACCGTGTCGTCGAATTTGCGGCGACGTGGCGAGACTAGATGGCTGATGGGCCTGCTGCAATGACTGGAAGGCGGTGGGAGTATGTTTCGGAAACGGACTACAGAGAAGAGGGAAATTCCGACTCACAGCACATATAAGGCATCAAAGGGCTGGTTGCGCCCCTGGATATTCCCTAGCTGCACCAGAGGTCAATTTTCCGCCTCAGGCGCCCGAAATGCTTTGCTGTAGTAACCAGACGAGTCGAAACAGCAAACCGCCTTCTTACCGGCCGCAAGCATCTCGCAGGCATCCCCAATTCGCTTTTCACGCGTCTTGAGTTGCTTCGCTGAAGTAATCCAGTGGATCCAGTCCACCCGCGCGAGGGGCGTCGTAGTGTTCCAAACCCTTTGAGCCTCAGGTGTGGCTGCCAGGGCTTCCTCGAAATCAGCTGGGATATCGGGCTCGGGCTCCTTCTCCACCGGGATCAGTTCGAGGGTAACGATATCGCCAACAGCCACACCCGCCGCATCGAGTAACTCGCCACCGACCTTCAACCAATGGCTCAGCTGCCCATCTGGCTCAAGGGTTGCCCGAAAAGGATGCCCATTGATCGTCCCGTCAACGGTCGCCCTTCCCCGTCTAGGAAGCCGTTCACTCGCGTCCCTCGGAAGCACTACGAACGCCCACGACCTGCCATCACCGGGCTTTGCCGGACGAAGAAGCTTGGCTTCGAATCGCGACCTCGCATCCTCTCTTGTCATGGCAGGTTCTCCAACCGTGCGCCTAGTTAACCATCACCTCGTCCAGCGCCTGCTCAAGGGTGCTGACCGTGCGCTCGAGATTGTGCAGCTTTTCCAGCCCGAACAGGCCGATGCGGAAGGTCTGGAAGTCTGCCGGCTCGTCGCATTGCAACGGCACGCCGGCGGCAATCTGCAGGCCGTGGCTGGCAAACTTCTTGCCACTCTTGATATCGGCATCATCGGTATAGCTCACCACCACGCCAGGGGCCTGAAAGCCTGCTGCGGCCACGCTCTTGATGCCTTTGCGGGTCATCATTGCGCGCACCCTATCACCCAAGGCCTGTTGTTCGTCGCAGACCTTGTCGAATCCGTAGGCCTGCGTCTCTTTCATCACTTCGTTGAATCGCGCCAGGGCATCGCTGGGCATGGTCGCATGGTAGGCGTGGCCGCCCTGCTCATAGGCTTGCATGATCTGCAGCCACTTCTTCAAGTCGCAGGCGAAGCTGGTGCTTTGCGTCGACTCGATGCGCTCGAGGGCCAACGCGCTGAGCATCACCAGGGCGCAGCAAGGTGAGGCGCTCCAGCCTTTCTGTGGTGCGCTGATCAGCAGGTCGACTGCACATTTGTCCATATCAACCCAAATCGCGCCGGAGGCGATGCAGTCCAGCACGAACAGGCCACCCACCGCATGTACGGCGTCGCCTACGGCCCGCAGGTATTCATCGGGCAGGATGATCCCTGATGACGTTTCCACGTGGGGGGCGAAGACAATCTGCGGTTTCTGCGACTCAATGGCCGCCAACACTTCTTCCAGAGGAGCCGGGGCGTAGGCAGCCTGGCGCCCCGCTTCAACCGGGCGGGCTTTGAGCACCGTTGTGGCCGCCGGGATATTGCCCATCTCAAGGATCTGGCTCCAGCGATAACTGAACCAGCCATTGCGCAGCACCAGGCATTGCTGGCCGGTGGCAAACTGCCGGGCTACCGCTTCCATGCCGAACGTGCCACTGCCCGGGACCACCGCAACCGCCTGGGCGTTGTAGACCTGTTTCAGGGTGGTTGAAATGTTCTTCATCACACCTTGAAACGACTGGGACATGTGGTTGAGCGAGCGGTCCGTATAGACCACCGAATACTCGACCAGCCCCTCGGGATCGATACCGGGATATATCTTCGACATGGTGTGGCTCCTTTGGCAGAGTTGTCCTTGGCATCGACCCTGCCCTAAGCCATTGCAAATGACAAGATGCATTGAGGGCCCGGCGATAAGGCCCTCAATTACACACCAGCCTTATGACCTTGGCCTGCCGCCGCTTCTGCTGCCTGCATCGCTCATTGCAGTTCGGGGAAGGCAACGCCAAGCAGGCCGGGATCTTTGAGGATCGATGCACTGCTGGCGATATCCGGCGCCAGCCAACGGTCCTGGGCATAGGCCGGGACCCGCTCGCGCAACAACCGCCAGGCAATGCTGGTACCGGCGCCAAAGCGCTGCTCCTTGAGAAACTCGAAGGCCTGGGCCGCCAACAGGTACTCGATGGCGAGGATCTGCGTGCAGTTCTCCAGGGCGCGGTGCAGCTTCAACCCGGCATTGGTGCCCATGCTCAGGTGGTCCTCCTGCAAGCCGGAGGTGACGTAGTTGTCGATGACGGCCGGTTGAGCCAGCTGACGGTTTTCGGCACACAATGAAGCGGCCACGTACTGGACGATCATCATCCCCGAGTTCACCCCCGGCTGACTGACCAGGAAGGCCGGCAAACCGCTGACCAACGGGTTGATCAGGCGATCGAGACGACGCTCGGCAATCGCGCCGATCTCGGCCACCGCAATCGCCAGCAGGTCGGCCGCCATGGCCACGGACTGGCCGTGGGGATTGGCCTGGGAAACCACCCGATACGACTCGGGTGTACCCAGCAACATCGGGTTGTCGGTGGTGGAGTTGAGTTCGGTCTCGATCTGCCGCGCCGCGTGTTCCAGTTGATCGCGCGCGGCGCCATGCACCTGCGGGATCGAGCGAATGCTCAAGGCGTCCTGGGTGCGGATGCCATGGCTGCTGGCAATGATTTCGCTGCCCTCGAGCAGGCGCCGCAAGTTCCTGCCCACGCGCTGCATGCCAGGGTGCGGTTTTAGCGCAATGATTTCAGGGTCGAAGGCATCGAGCTGGCCGCGCAGGGCCTCGAAGCTCATGGCGCCGATAACATCCGCCCATTGGCTCAGCCGAGTGGCATCGTCCAAAGACAGGCAGCTAAGGCCGGTCATGCAAGGGGTACCGTTGACCAGGCACAGGCCATCCTTGGCCCCCAGTTTGATCGGCGCCAGGCCGACCTCGGCCAAGGCTTGCTGCGCTGGCACGATCTGGCCGCGATAACTGACCTGGCCGACACCCAGCAAGCTGATGCTGATATGGGCCATGTGGGTCAGGTACCCCACCGACCCCTGTTTCGGCACCTGCGGGGTGATGTGCTGGTTGAGCAAGGTCAGCAGCGCCTCGACCACCTTGCGCTGAAGGCCGGAACGGCCCTGGCAGAAGTTGATGATCGCCGCGCACATGATCGCCCGGGTCTGCTCGTCCGACAGCGCGGTACCCACGCCGCAGGCATGGCTGAGCAAGGTGTTGTGCGACAGCTGGCTGAGCTGTTCGTCCTGCAACGAGACATTGCACAAGGCGCCAAGCCCGGTGTTGACGCCATAGGCGCGGTCACCGCTGGAAACGATGCGCTGGACAATCGCCTGGGCGTTCTCGATCCGCGCCCAGGCCGATGGGGCCAGCTCAAGCTTTGCGCCATGCCGGGCCACAGCCACCACTTCCTGCCAGCGAACGGGCGTGTCGGCGATGATGATCTTTTCGGCAAACGACATACACGCGGTTCCTTATAGCGAAGCTACGCGACGCTGCACGAAACGATCGACGTATTCGTCCGCAGGCTGGTAGAGGATTTCTTTCGGCGTGCCAACCTGGATCAGGCGGCCGTCCTTGAGAATGGCAATGCGGTTGCCGATGCGCACCGCTTCGTCCAGGTCGTGGGTGATGAAGACGATGGTCTTGTGCAGGGTCTTTTGCAGTTCCAGCAACTGGTCCTGCATTTCGGCGCGGATCAGCGGGTCGAGCGCACTGAAGGCTTCGTCCATCAGGATGATGTCGGTGTCGGCAGCCAACGCACGCGCCAGGCCCACACGTTGGCGCATGCCGCCCGACAACTGGTGCGGGTACGATTTTTCGTAACCCTTCAGGCCCACGGTGTTGATCCAGTGCAGGGCACGCTCCGTGCACAGGGCTTTGCTCTCGCCACGTACTTTCAGGCCGTAGGCGACGTTGTCCAGTACGGTGCGGTGCGGCAACAGGCCGAAGCTCTGGAACACCATGCTGATCTTGCGCCGGCGGAATTCGCGCAGGGCCTGCATGTCGTACTGCAGAATGTCCTCGCCATCGACCAGGATCTGGCCGCTGGTGGGGTCGATCAGGCGGTTGAAGTGACGCACCAGGGTCGACTTGCCCGAGCCCGACAACCCCATGATCACGAAGATCTCGCCGCTGCCGATGGACAACGAGAGATCGTTTACCCCAACCACACAACCGGTTTCGGCCAGGACCTGCTCCTTGCTTTTACTCTGGCGGATCAGTTTCAGGGCATCTTCGGCACGCGCACCGAAGATCTTGAACACGTTTTTGACTTCGATCTTGTTCATCGTCTGCTTGGCGCTCATTTGCCCACCCCATGCCGTGGCCGGCCATAGGCCTGGGTAATGCGGTCGATCACAACCGCCAGAATCACAATGGCCAGGCCCGCTTCGAGGCCGCGGCCCACGTTCAGGGTCTGGATGCCGACCAGGACGTCTTCACCCAAGCCGCGGGCACCGATCATCGAGGCGATGACCACCATCGACAGGGCCATCATGGTGGTCTGGTTGATACCGGCCATGATGCTCGGCAGCGCCAGTGGCAGTTGCACGCCGAACAGTTGTTGCAGGCGATTGGCACCGAACGCATTGATCGCCTCCATGACCTCGCCATCCACCTGGCGAATGCCCAGGTCGGTCAGGCGAATCAGCGGCGGTGCGGCATAGATGACGGTGGCAAAGATCGCCGGCACCTTGCCCAGGCCGAACAGCATCAGTACCGGGATCAGGTACACGAAGCTGGGCATGGTCTGCATGATGTCGAGCAGCGGCATCAACACCGCCCGCAGGCGATCGTTGCGCGCCGACAGGATACCCAGCGGAATGCCGACCAGGACCGAGATCAGCGTGGCCACCAGCATCAGCGCCAGGGTCTGCATCAGCTTGTCCCAGAGCCCGACCGCCCCGACGAGGAACAGCAGGCCGACGATCACCACAGTGGGTACGATTCTGCGGGTGGCGTGCCAGGCAATGCCGCCGACGATGGCCAGCATCAGCCACCAAGGCGTTGCGCGCAGTAAACCTTCGAGATTGACGATGGCCCACAGCAGGGTGTCGGAAATGTGCCGGAACACGTCACCGTAGTTGGTGACCAGCGCATCGACCCAACCATTGACCCAGTCGGCAATGGAAAACGTGAAGTTCTTGGGAAACATGGAGTTCTCTCGAGCAAGTGCGTGAAGCGGACTGCTGTATGGCATGCCCGGCAGGCGCCGGACCGGCCCACTCCCTTCAGAGTGCCGCGTCTACCTTTTTGGCTGCGTCTTCGCTGACCCAGCTATGCCAGACTTCGGGGTGCTCCTTGAGGAACGCCTTCGCCAGTTCCGCCGACTCGATGCGGTCCCGGGTCATACGCGCCAGGTTCTGGTTCAGCAGATCGATCGGCAGATTGACCTTTTCCAGCACCGCCACCAGTTCTGGCGCCTGCTCGTGGAAGGTCTTCGACACGCCCACCTTGATGGTCACGGATTTATCCACGCCCGGCTTCTCGTCCAGCTTGACCAGGTCGGCCTGGCCCATCAGCGGGGTTGGCGACCAGTAGTAGAAGAGGATCGGCTCGCCACGCTTGTAGCTCGAGAGCACGGCGGCATCCAGTGCCGGGCCGGTGCCCGGGCGGAAGTTGGTATAGGTGTTTTCCAGGCCATAGCGCTTGAGCATCTGGCTGTTGTCCAGCTCGCAGGTCCAGCCGGCCGGGCAGTTGTAGAAGCGCCCCTTGTCCGGTTCTTCCGGGTCCTTGAATACCTGGGCGTATTGCCCCAGGTCGGCAATGCTCTTGAGGTTCGGCGCCTTGGCTTCGAGTTTACGCTTGGCATCGCCTTCGATCACATAACGCGGCACATACCAGCCTTCGACCGCGCCAACCACCGGCGAGCCAACACCGACGACCTTGCCGGCGGCCTGCGCCTTGTTCCAGACCTCGCTGCGCCCTACCCACTCCTCGGCGAACACCTGGATATCGTTGCTGCTCAGGGCGTTCTCCATGGAGATGGAGTTACCCGGCAGGCTGTCGGTGTCACAGCCATAGCCATTTTTCAGCACGAACTGCATCACCTCAGTGAGCAGCATCCCGCTTTCCCAGTTCAGACCGGCGAACTTCACCGGCTTGCCAGACTCGCACCAACCGGCGGCCTGGCTGGCGCCAGCGCACGCCAAGAGCCCTAAGGAAAGTGTCGTGGACAGCAGAGCTTTTGTAATTGTCATTGTGACGCTCCCAAACAAGATGATCACTGCGCAGGAGAAATATTTCACAACGATAAAAAAGGATAAAATAATAAGTCCTGATGCATCACCACGGAAAAACCTATGAAGTTCACACTCAGGCAGCTTCGCTACGCGCTCGCAGCGGCCAAGCACGGAAACCTGACCACTGCTGCCATGGAGCTTCATGTATCACAGCCTTCCATCTCGGCGGCCATCACCGAACTGGAGGAAGTGCTGGGCCAGGCAATCTTCATCCGCCAGCGTGGCCTCGGCATATCGCTGACCCCGTTCGGTCGTACCGTCATGGTGCAAGCGCGTCGCGTGCTGGCAGAGGCCCAGACCTTTGCCGAGATCAATGCCGATGCAGGCGAGTGTGTCGGGGAACTGGTGGTGGGCTGTTTTGAAGATCTGGCGCCCTATTGCCTGCCGCAGATCGTGCGACGGATGCAGCAGTCCTGCCCAAGGGTCACGGTCGATATGCGCGATGGCAGCTTCGACTATGTGGGCAAGCGGCTCAGCGAGGGCGCGATAGAGCTGGCCATCACCTATGACCTGGGTTTACCGCCAAACACTCAATGCACCCAGCTGTGCCAGCTGACCGCCCAGGTGCTGCTGTCGGCCGATCACCCGTTGGCCAAGGCGCCGCGCGTCAGTCTAAAAGCGCTGGCCGAATACACCCTGGTCGTCACCGATCAGGTCCACAGTTGGCAGCATGTGCTGGATCTGTTCAGCTTTTACGACATTTCACCCGCTGTTGTGCACCGTGTGCGCACCTTTGAGTTGCAGCGCAGCCTCGTCGCCAATGGCTTTGGCGTGGCGCTGATCTATACCCGGCCATTTGGTGACCATAGTTACGATGGCCAGGCGCTGGTGTGTCGGCCGACTCAGGAGAAACTGCCAACCCATAGCATCGTGTTGGCGCATGACCAGCGCTACCCGCTGACGCCTTCGGCCGAGGCGTTCAAGGATCTGGCGGTGGCATGGTTCGCCGAGCGACCGTCGTTTGCATCCGAATGAACAGCAGGTGAGGCGGGAGCATTCCGAGGCTGTGTTCAACGCAGCAGGTGGTACATGATCGGATCGCACCATTGTCGATAAGTGTCGCCTCTTCTTTTCATCGAGTACTCACGACGGTCTGCCCCATGCAGGTGCCTCGTTGCCCAGGTTTACCACTGAAGGCTTCCGCCTGAACTTTAGCTGCGCGGTCGACTTCCTCTGCTTAGAGCCTCACCCCCAGCCTCCAAGCAGGAGTTGAACCTATGCGAGCATTGACTTATCACGGCGCCCAGGACGTCAGGGTGGATACCGTCCCCGATCCAGTACTGCAGGATGAGGACGACATCATTTTACGGGTCACCGCGACCGCTATTTGCGGTTCGGACCTTCACCTCTATCACGGCAAGATTCCACAAACTGAAACAGGCGACATCTTCGGCCATGAGTTCATGGGCATCGTCGAGGACACCGGACGTGGCGTGACCAACGTAAAGGTCGGCGACCGCGTGGTGATCCCCTTCGTGAT
>Ga0209370_1001244_pt1 | contig 23636 bp, 20 predicted proteins | sample AgamicAtPrz_FD_187164 | JGI IMG/M metagenome (GOLD analysis project Ga0209370, IMG submission 187164) | Agave microbial communities from Guanajuato, Mexico - At.P.rz (SPAdes) (version 2) | ecosystem: Host-associated > Plants > Phyllosphere > Phylloplane/Leaf | place: Guanajuato, Mexico... | reverse complement strand
AGCTCGCGATATTTCGGATTGACCGGCCACACAGGCCCCTGGAACGCGCCGTCGAGCACACGCGACCACACCATCGCGCCGATACTGCCGGCGCGTGACGACGCGCCGACGACCGCAACGGACTTGGGCTGGAACAACGCATCGAGATGGCGAACGGTCACATCGGCTCCCTGTGGTGACGAAAGACGACACGATCGGCATGCGGCCAGGCAGGCCGTACGCCGATCGATGCGAATCCCAAGCATAGGCGAAGCGCTTGCGGCTGCCTATATGCCGAACGGCCGACTATTCGACGGACGTCAACGCTCGCATCATGGACCTGCAACACACGCGGCCCGGCATCGCGGCGCCGCATGCACGATGCACGCAACGCGGCACGACGCTGCAGCCGCTTTTTCAAAGGTGAGGATTTACAGGAGCCATGGTGAGTATCTTCGGGAATCGCACGACACACCGCATCAGCACGCGAAAGGTGATGAAAATCAGCGGCACGCATGCACCGCGAAAATCGCGCATGCCGATGCGCGTGCATTGCGCCATTACGCGGTTGTTTACGGGAATTCCCCGCAATAGGCAGCCGGATCGCGGCGAATTCGCAAAACGGGATCCGTTCATTGCGCGGCATTGCACTTCAATTCGTCGGGGAAAATCGCATGACGATTGCGGGAAAACAAAACGGTGCGAAGGCCGCATGGCCGTTCGCACCGTCAGTCGGCACACGAAAGGTGAGGATTTTCGGGAGTCAGTCCTTGATCAGGAAACGTCCGCGATTCTTGCCGAGCCATGCCGGCGCCCGCCCGCGGCCACTCCACGTTTCGCCCGTCTTCGGGTTCAGGTACTTCGGCGGCAAGGTGCGCTTGGGCTTCGCGGCGGCAGCGGCGGCGGCCGATCCTGCCCGGAGAAAACCGAGCTCTTCCGGCGTAATGTCGTATTCGTCGATTTTCGCGCGGATATGCGCAATCGCGTCGGCAATCGCCTTTTCACGTTCCTTGTCGATCTTTTGCTGAAGCCGTTCGAGCTGCGCGTTCAGTTGCCTGTAGGTCGCCATATGGATGGGACTCCGTGAGTGTTATTCGTGAAAAACAAGTGACTCAAAGCAAACCGAAAAGCGCGTCGCCCGATCGTGGTCTCGTCAGCCGGTCATTTCGGGATCAATAACCGCTTTTCTTCTTGCATGCGAAGAGAAGATTTCGCACGGCGTCATCCGTCGATTGCTGGATCACGTCGAAATCTCCGTTGCACATGGCCCGGGCATTGTCCGTGCAATTGCTCCAGTCGCTGCCGGTGCATTGCACCTGAGTGGTCGGGCGCCCGTCCGACGTAAACAGCGGAGCACTGCCGCCGCAGCCGCCGAGCCCAGCAACCAGAGCCAACATCACGGCCGCCCGAGGCCACCGACAGACCGACGCAAGCATGTGTTTCATTGTTCTTCCCGTCAACCTTTTTTTGAATGTCGCGAGTATGCCATGCGCAGCCCTTCGGCCGTCAGTCCGGCGTGCGGTCGGGTTGGCCGCGCGCCTTGTACGGCAAGCGCTTGCGCGGATCGTCGGTGATGCGAACGAAAACCTGCTCGACGTCCGGAAGCGCCTCGAATTCGCGTTGCAGCGCCTGGCGATCGAGCGTCGTATCCGCGCATCCTTCGACGTAGATGAACCGTCGCTGCACGGTGATCCACAGGCTCGTGCCGCGCAGACGAGCGGAGCCGGCGAAGTGCGCCTTCGCCGCATCGGCGATCGACGCGTCGTACATATACGAGTTCGGCTTCGTACAGCGATGCGCGAGCCAGCAGGTCGTGCCGCGTTCGGCGCGGTAGTGCGCATCGTCCGTCATCTCGGCGCGCGTCATCCACGGGCCGAGCGGCAACGGGCATTCGGGCAGGTCCTGCGACAGCGCGACGAACGGATCGTTGTACCAGTTGCGCCGCGCGTCGGGCGTGTCGGTGTTACCGGCCTGCGCGAGTGCGGCGCTCGCCAGCAACATGGTCAGCCACCCCGCGATGCCGATCCGCTTCATCGTGACCTCCTGTTCGATGCGTTACATCGGGCCGCATCGGCGTCGCCGATCGGCCTACCGGTCGATACCGAGCGCGGCCAGTTTCTTGTACAGCGTCGCGCGGCCGATGCCGATGCGCGCGGCCGCTTCAACGACCTTCCCGTCACAAGCCGCCAGCGCATCGGTCAGGAACTGGCGCTCCCACGCCGCCAGTGCATCGGCATACGAAGCGGCCGGCGCACCGGATGCCGTCAACGCATCGCCCGCGCGCTGCTCGGCCGGCACCACGGCAACGCGCTGCGCCGGCGCCGCGCCGTCCGGCGAGATGCGCACCGGCCCGAGAAACGGCGCGAGCGCGCGCGCATCGATCACCGAACGGTCGGACAGCATCAGCGCGCGTTCGAGCGTATTGCGCAACTCGCGCACGTTGCCGGGCCACGGATACGCGCACAGCATCCGCAGCGCATCGTCGGTCAGCTCGCAGTGCGCGGCGCGCCCATGCTGGGCCGCCAGCTCCTCGAGCGTCGCGTAGACGAGCGCCGCGATGTCGGATGCGCGTTCGCGCAGCGGCGGCGCATGGATCGTCAGCACGTTCAGCCGGTAATAGAGATCCGCGCGGAAACGCCCGGCCGCCACGAGCGCCGGCAGGTCGGCCGACGTGGCGGCGATGATGCGCACGTCCGCGCGCACGATCCGGTTCGAGCCAACCGGCTCGAACTCCTTGTCCTGCAGCACGCGCAGCAGCTTGCCCTGCAACGGCAGCGGCATGTCGCCGATCTCGTCGAGAAACAGCGTGCCGCGATCGGCCAGTTCGAACTTGCCGACGCGGCCCTTGCGATCGGCGCCGGTGTACGCGCCGGGCGCCGCGCCGAAGAATTCGGTTTCGAGCAGCGTGTCGGGAATCGCGGCGACGTTGACGGTCACGAGCGGCTGGAGCGCGCGTGCCGACGCCGCGTGAATCGCGTGGGCGAGCAGTTCCTTGCCGGTGCCCGTCTCGCCGAGCAGCAGCACCGGCGAATCGACCTGCGCCGCGCGGCGCGCCTGGCGCTTGGTCTCGAGGCTCGCGGCACTCGTGCCGACGAAGCTCGCGAACGTGTATTTCGCGCGGCGCGCCTGCGCGAGCGAGCGCTGTGTCGCGATCAATTGCTGCTGAAGCTGCGCGTAGCGGGAAAAAATCGGCGTGAGCGTCTTCAACTGGTCGAACAGCGCGAAGCCGATCGCGCCGACCGTCTCGCCGGCCTCGTTCTTCAGCGGCAGGCGCGTGACGACGAGCGGCTCGCGGCCCGTCTCCATGATGTCGAGCAGGATCGGCTGCCCGGTCGACACGACCTCGCGCATCAGGCTGTTCGGGATCACGGCCTCGCAGTCGAGGCCGACGGCCTGCTGCGGATCGGCGAAACCGAAGCGCGCCGCGTAACGCTCGTTCATCCACACGACGCGCGCGTCGCGATCGACCACCACCGTGCCCGCACTCGAATCTTCGAAGGTCCGGAACAGCGACTCGGCGGCGCGCCGCAGCACGTCGCCGTAGTTGACGGGCAGGCGGGCCCAGTCGTTCATCATCGTGTCGTCGTCTCCGTCTATTGTCGGCCGGATGTCTCCGGAACGAGACGGATTATCTCACTCCGGAGACACACCGCAATGCGTTGTCCAGCAAAGCCTTGCACGATGTCTAGGCTTGGCCGGATGGCCAAAACGTCTCCCGATGGAGACGTTTTATGTAGAATCGTCAGACCTGGACCGGCGCGGGCCCGCCGTCCGCCGGCGGACCCATGTCCGGCGGCGCAATCCGGCCGATGGCACGAAACCTGCACGAACCTGAGTTGGTCCGCGGCGCATCGCGCGATCGAACAACAACCAAAGCCATTCCAAGCTTTTAGGAGACTCCCCTTGTCTTTCGTGATCGTCCTCGCCGCGCTGGCGTTCCTGATGTTCGCCGCGTATCGCGGCTACAGCGTGATCCTGTTCGCGCCGATCGCCGCGCTCGGCGCGGTGCTCCTGACCGAACCCGCCGCCGTCGCACCGGTCTTCTCCGGCATCTTCATGGAGAAGATGGTCGGCTTCGTCAAACTGTATTTCCCGGTCTTCATGCTCGGCGCCGTGTTCGGCAAGGTGATCGAACTGTCCGGGTTCTCCGAGTCGATCGTCCATGCGGCGATCCGCTACATCGGCCGCTCGCGCGCGAATGCGGTGATCGTCGCGGTCTGCGCGCTGCTCACCTATGGCGGCGTCTCGCTGTTCGTCGTGGTGTTCGCGGTCTATCCGTTCGCGGCCGAACTCTATCGCCAGAGCAACATCCCGAAACGGCTGATGCCCGGCGCGATCGCACTCGGCGCGTTCTCGTTCACGATGGATTCGCTGCCCGGCACGCCGCAGATCCAGAACATCATCCCGACCACGTTCTTCAAGACGACTGCCTGGGCCGCGCCCGTGCTCGGCACGATCGGCTCGCTGTTCATCGTCGTCGTCGGCCTCACGTACCTGGAATGGCGCCGCCGTTCGGCGATGGCGAAGGGCGAAGGCTACGGCACGTCGCTCGTCAACGAGCCGGAGCGCGTCGAGGCGAAGGCGCTGCCGCATCCGGCGCTGGCGATCCTGCCGCTGATCCTCGTCGGCGTGTCGAACTTCGCGTTCACGAAGCTGATCCCGCAGTGGTACGGCGCCGCATCGTACACGGTCGCGCCGGACGTGCTGCCGGGCGTGCACGCGCCGGTCACGACGTCGATCAAGACGGTCGTCGCGATCTGGTCGGTCGAGGCCGCGCTGCTGCTCGGCATCGTGCTGGTCATCCTGACCGCGTTCAAGCGCGTGAGCGGCCGCTTCGCGGACGGCTCGAAGGCCGCCGTCGCCGGTGCATTGCTCGCCGCGATGAACACCGCGTCGGAATACGGTTTCGGCGGCGTGATCGCCGCGCTGCCGGGCTTCCTCGTCGTCAGCGACGCGCTGAAGAGCATTCCGAACCCGCTCGTGAACGCCGCCGTATCAGTCAGCTCGCTCGCCGGCATCACCGGTTCGGCGTCGGGCGGCATGAGCATCGCGCTCGCCGCGATGTCAGACCTGTTCATCAAGGGCGCGCAGGCGGCCAACATTCCGCTGGAAGTGCTGCACCGGGTCGTCTCGATGGCCAGCGGCGGCATGGACACGCTGCCGCACAACGGCGCGGTCATCACGCTGCTCGCGGTCACGGGCCTCACGCACCGCCAGTCGTATCGCGACATCTTCGCGGTCACCATCATCAAGACGCTCGCGGTGTTCTTCGTGATCGCCGTGTACTACGCGACGGGGCTCGTGTAAGCGTTGGCATCGGGGCGGCGCTTCGTGCGCCGCCTTCCCGTCCGTCCAGATCGGACCGCATGCGCACCGGAACGGATTCCGGCGTGCGCATCCGGTCCGATTTCATTTCCTGCCCGTCGAATCAGGCCAGGTCCACGCCGCAGCGCTTGCACGCGCGGGGCGGCTGCCCGGGCCATTGCACAGCCTTCCCTCTTGCGCGCCCATTGTTACCCGCAGCAAAACACTGCGTTGGGCGCGATCGCATTTTTCGCGCGCCCGCCGCGGCCTACACTGGTTTCAACGTCGCGCGGCGCTTCCACGAACGAAGCGCCGCGATTTACCGGAATCGTGGAGGTCCCGATCATGAAGCGCCTGATCCAAGCCGTTGCCATTGCCCTGGCCGTCTCGGCCCCGTTCGCCGCGCAGGCCCAGTCGAACCCGCCGCTCACGCGCGCGCAGGTCCACGCCGAAGTCAAGGCACTGAAGCAGGCCGGCTTCCAGTCGAGCGACTGGTTCTACCCGGCCAGCATCGTATCCGCCGAAGCGAAAATCGCCCGCGAGCACGACGCCGGATACGGCAGCGATCGCGGCGCGGAGTCGGAGTCGGGCCGGTAACTGATCGTCCAGCCCGCTCGACGCCCCCTCCGCGCGTCGTTACACCTTCACGGGTTGGATCAGCTTCGCGCACGCCGCCGCCTGCGGATCGCCGGCAGGCAGCTTCCCGCACACACCGTCGAACTGCTTGACGACCGACCTGACCGACGCATCGTGCGCGCCGCTACCGCGCCAGCGGTTCAGCTGCGTGACGACCTTGGTCAGCGCACGCAGGTTCGCGCCGTAGAAGGCATCCCGGGTCTTGTCGGCCTGCGCGAGCACACTGGCCGCAATCCCTTCGATGCGCGCCGAATCGTTCGGCGCCAGTTCAACCGCATTCGCGAAGTAAGTCGCCCCCCAGCGCAGCTTCGTCGCCGGCCCGCTCGCCGCGTCGTACGCCTTGCGATACCAGTCGAGCGCGGCTGCCTTGTCGCCGCGCGCCTTCGCGTTCGCGGCGAGCCCCGACATGAAGTAGTACGGCGTGGACGAACGCGGCAGCTCGGCCTTCAGCAACGCATCCGATTCGTCGTACAGCCCCGCGTCGGTCAGCGTGTCCGCGCCTTCGCTGACGAGCGCCTGCCGCTCGTACGCGTTCGCCGCGCCCTGCACCGACGCGGCGATCTGCTTGCGCGCGGTGTCGGCCAGCGCCGGCGCCGCGAGCGGTGCGCCGTTGCGCGCGTCGCCGCGCGCGAGCAGCACGCGGCCATGCAGCGCCATCAGCCGGTCGATCGACGACAGCGTGGTATCGGTCGACAGGCGCGCCAGCGCCGTGTCGTACGCGCCGCGCAACTTCGTGCGCTGCGCGTCGTCGCCGCCGAGATACGCGACCACGCGCGCGGGCGCCGCGACCAGCACGTCCGAATCGGCCCGCGACAGCGCGGCATCGCGCAACACCGTGCGCAGCGAATCGGCAAGCGCGGCCTTGTCGAGCGCACCGGCCTGCGTCGGGTCGTCCGACGCGGCGACCACCGCCGACTTCAGCGCGAAACGCGCCGATTCGGCTTTCGCGCCGGCCGCCCGCGCGCGTTGCGCGAGCGACTGCAGCGTCTCGGCGACGCGATCGGCCGGCACCGGCAGCGCGCCGTCGGTATCCCATGAATAGTCGGCCAGCAGGCGCCATTCGTCCGGCGTCAGCGCCGCGCCGTTCTTCAGCGCGGTCGCGAGCGTCTGCCGCACCGGATGCGCGGCCGTCATCCCGAGCGACAGCGCCTGCATGTAGCGGTCGAGATCGGCTTCACCCGGCAGCCGCGTCACTTCGGTGCCGTCGGGACGGAACAGGATCATCGTCGGATAACCGTGCACCTTGAAACGCTCGCCGAGCTTCTGCGCGCTTTCGGTATCGCCGTCGAGATACACGGGCACGAAGAACGACGAACGCGTCTTGAATGCCTGCTGGCTGAAGATCGTCGACTTCACCTGGTTGCACGACGGGCACCATACCGCGCCCCAATACAGCAGCAGCGGCTTGCCCTCGCGCTTCGCGAGCGCGAACGCGGCATCGACGTCGCCGTGTTGCCACGCGATGCCGGGCGGCAAATGCACACCGTCGGACGATGCGCTGGCCACCGGGGCGCCCGCGGGCGTCGCAGCGGCCAGCGCCGCACCGGCGGCAGCGAACAGGCAGACGGCGGTGAGATTGCGGAGAACGGTTTTCATCGTAGCGGGTTCCGTTGAAAAAGACGGTTTCAGGGAGATGCCGCGCACGCAACGAGGGCCGTGAGGCGATGATGATGAGGCCGGCCGACAGGCAGCGCCGCGCATGCATCGATACGGAAAAGCGAAGCCGGTCGCGGCGACCGGCAAATCGTTCGACGATACGACGGGTACAGCCGAAGGAAAACGAACGAATTCTCGATTGAATATGACGCGCGACAGCAAGCGCCGCGCGTGCCGTCACGTCCGCGACGGCCGCCCCTTCATTGCCGCGCCTTGATGCGGGCCATGTGATACACGGACGCATGCACGCCGTCGCGCAACGCATAATCCGGCGATTCGCCTTCGATGCGGAAACCGTGTTTCTCGTAGAGCGAGATCGCCGCACGATTGTCGGTGAACACGGTCAGCTCGAGACGCGTGATGTTCAGCCAGTTCTCCGCGAGATCGATCGCGGCCGCGAGCAGCCGACCGCCGATGCCGCGCCCGTGACGGGCCGCGTCGACCATCATGCCGAGCGCCGCCGCGTGGCGCCGGCGCGGATTCGGCTCGGGATGCAGGCCGAGATGGCCGACGACCGCGCCGTCGATTTCGGCGACGAGGCTCACGCCGTGCTCGCGTATGTTGTCGAGCCGCTTCTGCCATTTTTCGAGCGACGGAAACGGCTGCTGCAACGTATTCATGTACACCGCGGGATGCGCGGCGATCTGCCGGATCGCGTCGACGTCGTGCGTCTCGCTGTGCCGGATTCTGATATCGGTCATGGGTGGGCCGGTTCCGAAAAGTCACGCCGAAGGCGCGGACTGCGCAGGCGCGCAGCAACGCATCGAGCTTAGCCGATTTCACGCATTTGAAACACGAGCGTCATGCGGTCGCACGTCAGGTTGCATCCGCAACGACACGCGCTCGCGCCATCCCCGAAGATCCGGAAAATTCTGACCGGCCGCACCTGCGGCGATCGGTAATTTCTTACCGTCTTCAAGCTCGCATCGCGCTTGAACGAATCGTTGCGCACGCAACATCACGCGCGCGACATGCGATGTCATTTCTTCATCACGTCGACGTCATGTCGCCTCCCTAGACTGGGCGCTGCCTCAGCCCGGCATGCGTCGGGCCGGTGTGTGCCGACACCTGCGCCGCGCATCACGAGCGCGCGGCGCACGGGATCGCGACGACGAGGCTGCGGCATCCGCGCGACGTCACGCGCCGGGCGCGATGCGCGCATCGCCGCGACACGCGGCCGCCCCCGAATGCGCATGCCTCGCGGACCGTCCCCGGGGCGGGACGACGCCCGGGCAGCCCCAGACGAACTCACGAACGCTCCCACCCTCACAGGATCCGAACGCCATGACGTCACGCCGCAAATTCCTTCAGCAGACCGCCGGCTCCGGCCTCGCCGCCGCCGCGCTGTCCGCGTTTCCGCCGAGCATCCGCCGCGCGCTCGCCATTCCCGCCTTCCACGAAACGGGGACCATCCAGGACGTCAAGCACGTCGTGCTGCTGATGATGGAGAACCGCGCGTTCGACAGCTACTTCGGCACGTTCAGGGGCGTGCGCGGCTATGGCGACCGCTTCGCGGTGCCGTCGCCGAACGGCCGCGACGTGTTCTATCAGGCGTACACGAAAGCGACGCCCGCCACGACCGTGACGCCGTATCACCTCGACGCGCGCCAGGGCAACGCGCAGCGCGCGGGCGGCACGCCGCACACGTGGGCCGATGCGCAGGCCGCGTGGGATCACGGCCGGATGAACCGCTGGCCCGACGCGAAGACGCCGCTGTCGATGGGCTATTACGACGCGGCCGAAGTGCCGTTCCAGCGCGCGCTCGCCGATGCGTTCACGCTGTGCGACCACTACCACTGCGGAATGCACACGGGCACGATCGCGAACCGCCTGTTCTACTGGAGCGGCACCAACGGCCCGAACGGCATCAGCCCGGCCGACGGCAGCCGCGTGAAGATCGCCGCACTGAACAACCAGTTCAACGGCGGCAACGACATCGGCCCGTCGAGCCAGGGCTGGACCTGGACGACCTATGCCGACCGGCTGCAACGGGCCGGCGTGAATTGGAAGGTCTACCAGAGCCTGATCGACAACTTCGGCTGCAACGAGATGATGAGCTTCCGCCACTGGCGCGCGGCGATCGAGCAGATGCCGGCCGCGCGCCGGCCCGCGTACGTCGCGTCGACCGACATCACGCAGCCGGTGACGGCGGCCGGCGCGTTCTACGACCCGGCGATCGACGATCCGCTGAGCCCGCTCGCGAAGGGCTTCGGCAACACGATGCCGTACGGCTTTCTCGAAACGTTCCGCGACGACATCCGCAACGGCAAGCTGCCGGAAGTGTCGTGGATCATCCCGCCGTCCGCGTACAGCGAACACCCGGGGCCGTCGAGCCCCGCACAGGGCGGCTGGTACGTACAGGCCGTGCTCGACGCGCTGACGGCGAACCCGGAGGTCTGGAGCAAGACCGTGCTGCTGGTCAACTACGACGAGAACGACGGCTTCTTCGACCACATGCCGTCGCCGGCCGTGCCGTCGCGCAACGCCGACGGCACGCTCGCGGGCGGCCATACGCTGTCGGCCGCCGACGTCGCGGTCGAGTACCACGACTTCGCGCCGGCCACGTCGAGCCAGCCGGCAACCGACGGCCGTCCGTACGGCCCGGGCCCGCGCGTGCCGATGTGGATCGTGTCGCCGTGGAGCCGCGGCGGCTGGGTGAATTCGCAGGTGTTCGACCATACGTCGACGCTGCGCTTCCTCGAGACGCGCTTCGGCGTCGCGGAGCCGCAGATCAGCGCGTACCGCCGCGCGGTGTGCGGCGACCTGACGAGCGCGTTCAATTTCCGCACGCCGAACGACGAGCCGCTGCCGACGCTCGCGGGCCGTTCGACGAAAAGCCAGGTCGACGCGCTGAGCGCCGCGCAGCAAAGCGCGCCGAAGATCGTGCCGCCCGCCACGCCCGCGCTGCCCGCGCAGGCGACCGGCGTGCGCCCGTCGCGCGCGTTGCCGTACGAGCTGCATGCGAGCGCGCGCGCCGATGCCGGCGCCGGCACGGTCACGCTGAAGTTCGCCAACACCGGCCGCGCCGCCGCGGTGTTTCACGTCTATGACAAGCTGCACCTCGACCGGCTGCCGCGGCGCTACGTCGTCGAGCCTGGCAAGACGCTGCACGGCGACTGGGCCGCGCGCGCCGACGATGGCGGTAAATATGACCTGTGGGTGCTCGGCCCGAACGGCTTTCACCGCCGCTTCACCGGCGACCTGAGCCGCCTGGCCGGGGCGCGCGCGCCGCATCCGGAAGTACGCGTCGGCTATGCGGGCGCGAGCGGCAACCTCCACCTGCGGCTGCGCAACGACGGCGGCGGCACGGTGCGCTTCACGGTGAAGTCGAACCAGGTCTACGGGCCGCTGTCCGGGCGCGGCGCAAACGCCGACCACGGTCATGGCCACGGCAACGAAAACGAAAACGAAAACGGGAACGGCCAGGGCCAGGGCCGGGGCAACGGTCACGGCACCGGCACCACGTGGACCGTCACTGTGCACGCCGGCGACCAGTCCGAACTGCAGTGGAAGCTCGACTCGACCGGCCATTGGTACGACTTGATCGTCACCGCCGACAGCGACGCGAGCTTCTCGCGCCGCGTGGCCGGCCGCGTGGAAACCGGCCGCCACTCGGTCAGCGATCCGGCGATGGGGCTTGCCGAGCGCTTCTGACGCCGCCGCGGCGACGCGCGGTACAGCGCGTGTCGCCGCCCGCGCCGGCGTGGCCGCGAACGCCGCCCGGGTACCGGTTCCGGCCGGCCCCGATGCGGCGGAGACGCCCGCCCGGCGCGGCTCAAACATCAGAAGGATGGGTGGTATAACCCTCTTTTCATCCCCACGAAAATGCTCCGTGTCGCGGCCCGTTCGCGTTAAACTGCGTCAAGCTGTATTCAACAAAGACATCCTTGCCGCTCCGGCATCCACGACACGATACGAGGATAGGTTCGATGCGCACTACCGGCTCATCCGGGGCAATGACCCTGCTCACCGAACACGACGCGGCCGACGGCCGCGAACTGCGCTCGCTGCGGCTCGAAGCAACGGGCGACGGCAAGAGCGTGCTGCTGATCGAGGTCGACGAACGCAAGCCCGGCATCCACCGCGAGGTTCGCTACGAGATCACCCCGGCCGAACTGATCGCGGCGATCCGCTCGCACGGCGCCGAGTTGCCCGGCGAAAACCATGGCGCGGCATCGCTCGCCCGTACGCCCTCCTGATTCCGAACGGTGAGCCGCGTGCAACGCGCCGGCTCACCCGCATCCCCCTGCCGCCGTCAGGCGCTTTGCGTCATTCCCGCCGCTGCCTTGAAAAAGGCCGATAATCGGCCCATCCGCCTTTCCCGCCCACGCGTTTCCTTTTCGGCCAGCCGTCATGCTCCGTGACCTCGTCGCCCAATACGGGCCGCTTCTCGTGTTCGCCAACGTGCTCGCGGCGGCCATCGGCCTGCCGGTGCCCGCGATGCCGACGCTCGTGCTGTTCGGCGCGATGTCCGCGATGCATCCGGCGATGATCGGCTCGCAACTCGTGACGGTCGTGGTGCTGTCGGTGCTCGGCGCGCTGATCGGCGACACGGTCTGGTACGTCGCCGGGCGGCGTTACGGCGGCACGACGCTGAAGACGATCTGCCGGCTGTCGCTGTCGCGCGATACCTGCGTGAAAAAGACCGAGCGCTTCTTCGGCCGCTACGGCGTGCGCGTGCTCGCGGTCGCGCGCTTCATTCCGGGGTTGTCGCTGGTGTCGGTGCCGATGGCCGGTGCGCTCGGCACGCGCTATCGCACGTTCGCCGGCTACGACGCGCTCGGCGCCGCGCTGTGGACGATCGTCGGGCTGCTGGCCGGCCTCGTGTTCTACCGGCAGATCGACTGGCTGTTCGCCGGCGCGAGCCGCCTCGGCCGTGCGGTGCTGCTGGTCATCGTCGCGCTGCTCGCGGTCTATGCGGCCGTGCGGTGGATGCGCCGCCGCGCGCTGATCCGCCAGCTCGCGAACGCGCGGATCGGCGTCGACGAGCTCGACGAGCTGCTGCGCGACACCGCGGCCCCGGTGGTGCTCGACGTCCGCTCGCCCGAGCACCGCAAGCTCGACCCGTTCACGATTCCCGGCGCACAGTTCGCCGACGAGCGCCAGATCGGCGACATCGTCGCGCGCTACCCGCTCACGCAGAAGTTCGTCGTGTATTGCTCGTGCCCGAACGAAGTGACGGCCGCGCTGATGGCGAAGCGCCTGCTCGATGCAGGCTTCACCGATGCGCTCGCGCTTCGCGGCGGCCTCGACGCATGGCGCGATACCGGCCGCCAGCTCACGTCGCTCGTGGAAGAGATGCCCGCCGCGAACGATGATTCCGTGGCGGGCTGGCACAAGCCGGCCTGATCGCACCGATCGCAGGCCGGCCGTGCGACAGGGGGCCTTGCGCCCCCTTCGTTCAGAACGCGTGCAGCGGCAGGTTCACGACCAGACGGTACTCGGTGTTCGACGCGTCCGAGTAGTGCGCCGAGCCGTTGTGCCACATCGCGATGAACGTGACCTTCGTGTTCTTCAGCTTGCCGCTCTGGAACGTGTACGACGGGATGAAGCCGAACTCGTGGTGACGGCCCTGCACCGGCGCGCCGTTGCTCCAGTAGATGCTCGACTTGCTCGGGTCGTTCGCCGCGCCCGCGCTGCCGTCCGCGCCCCAGCCCGTCACGCCCCACACCATCGCCTTGAAGCCCGGCAGGCCCGCTTCCTTGCCGTAGAACGTGTAACGCAGCTGCAGCGATTTTTCGTGCGGCGCGTTGTAGTCGACGTCCATCGAGTTGGTCAGGAAGATGCCGTTCGTTTCGTTCAGGTAGTCGAAGAACTGGTCGCCGAGCACCTGCTGGAAGCCGAGCAGCAGCTCGTGCGGGCCGTGCTGTGCCGCCAGCGACAGGCTGTACGCGTTGTTGTTGATCTTGCCTTGCAGCGCATCGCCCGTGTCGTGCGTCGAGTAGACGTTGCCGAAGCCGGTCCACTTGATCGTCTGCGGGCTGCCGATGCTGTGCTTCACGGACGCGTAGTACTGGTGCCACACGTCGTCGGCCTGGTTCGCGTACAGCGCGACTTCGCCGTTCGGCGAGTAGTCCCACGTGCCGCCGACGTACGACAGGCGATTGATGCGCGTGCCGCCGTACTGCGTCGTCAGGTTGGTGAGCGTCGTATGGCCGCGCGCGTCGGTCTTCGTGAAGCTGCCGGCCTCGAGCATCACGTTCTTGAATTCATTGCTGACGAGCGTCGCGCCGAGGAACGTCGGCGGCAGCGCGCGGTTGTCGTGCTGTTCCATGAACGGGTTGTCGACGGCCTGCAGACCGTACTTGACCACCGTGTTCGAGATGCGCGCCTTGATGTCGTAGATGCCCGGGTAGGCCCACGCGAGCTGGTTGCCGCCGCCGCCGCCCTTCGCGATGTGCACCATGCTGCCGGCGCCCTGGCCGCCGTCGAGCTTCAGCGCCGCATACAACGACGCATCGAAGCCGATCCCGATCAGGCCGGTCGTGTAGCCCGACTCGAAGTTCGCCATCGCGCCCTGGACCCACGCATGACGATGCGGCCCGCCCTTGCTGTCGAGCACGTCCGCATAGTTGCGGAACAGGAAGTCGAGATGGCTGTCGGCGATGAAGCCGTTCGATTTCGACTGCGCCGACGGCTCGTCGGGCGGCGTGACGGCCTGGGTCGCCTCGGCGTTGATCACGGCGTTCGGGGTCGTTGCCTGCGCAACCGATGTGCCCGACCCGGCGGCCGGTGCGGCCTGCGCGACCGTCAGCGGCGCCGGCGCCGCGTCGTCGGCATGCGCGACGCCCGTCAGCGAGACGCCGGCGAGCGCCGGCAGTCCCCATGCAAGCAGCATCTTCGATGCCGTCCCGATCGTCTTCTGCTTTTTCATCGTAATAATTCTCGTCTTGTGTTGATATCGTCCACGCCGGTCGCGATCCGCTCCCAGCCCCCCGGCGAGCCCGGCTAAGGACGCGCCTGTACCCGCGGCGCGAAGATCGTTCGCGCCGCACCTACCCCTGTTGACCTGCCTTGGTTATGTTTGCTGCGTCACTTCACATCACGCCGCGCCCGCGCGAATGCACGCGACGCGCGCCGCCGACCCCTGCCGCACTTCCGGCAGCGGCACGTCCTGCGCGCACGCGTCGATCGCGACCGGGCAACGCGTGCGGAACGCGCAGCCGGACGGCGGGTTGAGCGGCGAGGGCATCTCGCCCGCCAGCAGCATCGGACGGCGAGCACGCTCGCGCGCCGGCTCCGGCGTCGGCGCCGCGTCAAGCAGCGCCTTCGTGTATGGGTGTTGCGGCACGCCATACACGTCATGCCGCGTGCCGAACTCCATCACGCGGCCGAGATACATCACGAGCACGCGCTGGCTGATGGCCTTCACCACCGCCAGGTCGTGCGCGACGAACAGATAGGACAACGACAGTTCGCGCTGCAGATCGCGCAGCAGGTTCACGATCTGCGCCTGGATCGACACGTCGAGCGCCGATACGGGTTCGTCGCAGATCACGAGCTTCGGCTCGCTGATCAGCGCGCGCGCGATACCGACGCGCTGGCACTGCCCGCCGGAAAATTCATGCGGATAACGCAGCAGGTGATGCGCGTTCAGGCCGACGCGTTCGAGCATCGAGATCACGCGGCGGCGCACTTCGGTACGGCCGAGGCCCGGCTGGTGCGTGACGAGCGGCTCCGCGACGACCTGTTCGATCGTCATGCGCGGATCGAGCGACGCGAGCGGATCCTGGAAGATCATCTGCACTTCGCGCCGCATCGCGGTGCCGCGCAGGTGATCGGGCGCCACGGCCTGGCCGCGCCATCTCACGGTGCCGGCCGTCATCGGCACGAGGCCGATCAACGCGCGCGCGAGCGTCGATTTCCCGCAGCCCGATTCGCCGACGAGCCCGACCGTCTCGCCGCGCTTGACGTCGAACGACACGCCGTCGACCGCGCGCAGCGTGCCCTTCGGCGACCACGGATAGCCGCCGAGCGGCACGCGAAAATGCACTTTCAGATTGTCGACGGACAGCAGCGTGTCGTCCGTCGCGCCGGCTTGGCGGCGTTCATCGACGCTCATCGCAGACCTCCGATCAAATCGGCCACGGGCCGGTGGCACGCGCGCACCGCGCCCGCGGCGCCATAGGTTTCGAGCGCCGGGCGCTCGGCGCCGCAGCGTTCTTCCGCATACGTGCAGCGCTTCGCGAACGCACAGCCGGCCGGCGCGGTGCCGGGCATCGGCGGGTTGCCGGGAATCGCGACGAGCGGCGCATCGTCCGCGTCGGTCAGGCGCGGCAGCGCGTTGAGCAGGCCGATCGTGTACGGATGCGACGGCGCCGCGAAGATCGATTCGGCCGGCGCGTATTCGACGGTGCGGCCCGCGTACATGACCATCACGTCGTCGGCGAGGCCGGCGACCACGCCCATGTCGTGCGTGATCAGCACGATCGCGGTGCCGCGCTCGCGGTTCAGCTCGCGCAGCAGGTCGATGATCTGCGCCTGCACGGTCACGTCGAGCGCGGTGGTCGGCTCGTCGGCGATCAGGATTTCCGGCTCGGACAAGAGCGCCATCGCGATCATCACGCGCTGGCGCATGCCGCCCGAGAACTCGTGCGGATACATGCGGATGCGGCGCGCCGCGTCGGGAATGCGCACCGATTCGAGCGCCTCGATCGCGCGCTTGATCGCTTCCTTGCGCGACAGCTTGCGATGCAGCTGCAGCGTCTCGGTCATCTGCCGTTCGATCGTCAGGAACGGATTGAGCGACGTCATCGGATCCTGGAAGATCATCGCGATGCGATCGCCGCGCACCGCGTTCAGCGCGCGCGTATTCATGTCGAGCAGGTTGTCGCCGCGGTAGCGCGCGGTGCCGGTCGTCGTGCCGTTGCCGGCCAGCAGGCCGAGCAGCGCCATCACGGTCTGACTCTTGCCGGAGCCCGATTCGCCGACGATGCCGAGCGTCTTGCCGGCTTCGAGCGAGAACGACACGCCGTTCACGGCGTCGATCGGCGGCGCATCCTTGCGCGTGAAGCGCACGCCGAGGTTTTCAACTTCCAATAGAGCGGCCATCTTCAGCGATCCTTCGGGTCGAGCGCGTCACGCAGGCCGTCGCCGACGAAGTTCACGCAGTAGAGCGTCACGCACAGCATGACGGCCGGGGCCAGCAGCAGCCACGGCATCGATTCCAGTTTCTGCGCGCCGTCCTGGATCAGCACGCCCCAGCTCGTCATCGGCTCCTGCACGCCGAGGCCGAGGAACGACAGCACCGATTCGGTCAGCACGATGTTCGGCACCGAGACCGTCGCGTACACGACGACCACGCCGAGCAGGTTCGGCACGACGTGGCGCAGCACGATCGACGTCGGCGACACGCCGATCGCGCGCGCCGCGTCGACGAACTCGCGGTTGCGCAGCGACAGCGTCTGGCCGCGCACGACGCGCGCCATGTCGATCCACGAGAACGCGCTGATGGTCAGCACGACCAGCATGAACGAGCGGCCGAACAGGGTCATCATCAGGATCGCGATCAGCAGGTACGGAATCGCGTACATCATGTCGACGACGCGCATCATCACGGAGTCGACGCGGCCGCCCGCGAAGCCCGCGGTCGCGCCCCACGCGACGCCGAACAGGCCCGAGACGAGCGTGCCGAGCAGGCCCACCTCGATCGATACGCGGCCGCCGATCAGCGTGCGCACGAGCAGGTCGCGGCCGAGCTCGTCGGTGCCGAACCAGTGCTGGTTCGCCCAGGTCGGCGGCAGGCTGATCGAGGCCCAGTCGCTCGCGGCGGGATCGGCCGCGAGCAGCCACGGGCCGACGAAACACGCGAGCGTGATCACCACGAGCAGCGCGAGGCTGAACAGCGCCGCGCGGTTGTGAAGGAAGCGCGCGAACGCGAGCTCGAGCGGCGAGCGCGAACGCGGCGGCGAATCGGTCTGCACGGGCAGGCCGACGACGGGAGTGGTCGGAGTCATCGCTGTGGCTCGCTCAATAACGGATGCGCGGATCGAGCCACGCGTACGCGAGGTCGACCAGCAGGTTGAACAGCACCGCGAAGACGGTCGTCATCACGACGAGGCCGAGCACCAGCGTGTAGTCGCGGTTGATCGCGCCGTTCACGACGAGCTGCCCGACGCCCGGCAGCGCGAACACCGATTCGGTGACGACGGCCGCCGTGATCGACGTGATGCAGACCGTGCCGAACAGCGACACGACCGGCATCAGCGCGGGCTTGAGCGCGTGGCGCAGCACGATCGTCGAGCCCGGCAGGCCCTTTGCGCGCGCGGTGCGGATGTAGTTGCTCGACAGCGTCTCGATCATCGAGCCGCGCATCACGCGCGCGAGCAGCGACACGTTGATGAGGGTCAGCAGCGCGATCGGCAGCAGCCGGTACTGCCAGCCGCCGTCGCCCCAGCCGCCAGCCGGCAGCCAGCCGTTGCCGGCCGACGTCTTCAGCAGGATCGCGAAGATCCACACCATGACGGGGCCGAGCACGAACGGCGGCACGACGTTGCCGAAGTTGCCGATCAGCATCACGAAGCGGTCGATCACGCTGTCGCGGCGCACGGCCGCGACGGTGCCGAGCAGCACGCCGAGCACGATCGAGATCGGGATCGACACGCCGCCCACGCCGAGGCTCACGGGCAGCGCCTTCTTCACGAGATCGTTCACCGACCAGTCGACGTAACGGAACGACGGGCCGAGATCGCCGTGCAGAAGCGCGTTCAGGTACATCAGGTACTGCTTCCACAGCGGCTCGTCGAGGTGGTACTTCGCGTTCAGGTTCGCGAGCGTCGCGGCGGACAACTGCTTCTCCGTATCGAACGGGCCGCCGGGCGTGAAATGCAGCAGCAGGTAGCAGACGGTGATGACCGCGAGGATCGTCGGCACCGCCCACAACGTGCGCCTCAATGCGTAGGCCAGCATGATCGCTCCGCTCAGTGCTTGATCAGGTACATGTCCTGCGAAGCACGCATGTCGATCACGTTCTTCAGCGAATAGCCGCCCACGTAGGACTTCACGAGACGGTCGGCCGAGTACTGGAACAGCGGCACCATCGGCGTGTCGTTCAGCGCCATGTCGTGCGCCTGCGTGAGCAGCGCGGCGCGCGCCTTGTCGTCGAGCTTCTGGTTGCCTTCCTCGACGAGCGCGTCGACCTGCTTGTTGCAGTAGCCGACGGTGTTCTGCGCGCTGCCGCAGCGGATCAGGTCGAAGAAGGTCATCGCGTCGTTGTAGTCGGCGAACCAGCCGTCGCGCGCGATCTGCACCTTGCCGTCATGCCGCTGCTTCATCAGCACCTTGAATTCGACGTTCTCGAGCTTCGTGGTGACGCCGAGCTTCGTGCGCCATTCCGATGCGGTAAACAGCGCGACCTTCTTGTGCAGGTCGTTGGTGTTGTACGTGAGCGTAAACGACAGCGGCTTCGCGTCCGAGTAACCGGCTTGCTTGAGCAGATCCTTCGCGGCCGCGACACGCTTGGCCATCGGCCACGCCGCCCATTCCGGCGTGAACGGCTGCTGCACGCCCTTCGTGCCGTTCGGCATCAGCCCGTACATCGGCTTCTCGCCGGCCTGCGTGAGCTTCGACGTCAGCACGTCGCGATCGATCACCATCGACAGCGCCTCGCGCACGCGCTTGTCCTTCAGCGCCGGGTCGCTGTTGTTCAGGTAGTAGTAGTACGTCGCGAGCTGCAGGCCCGGGCGCAGTTCGGCGCCGAACTGCTTGCTGACCTGCTGGAAGATGCCCGACGGAATCGAGTAGCTGTAGTCGATCTGGCCGGCCTGGTACATGCGCATCGCGGTTTCGTCGCTTTCGATCGGCAGGTACGTGACCTTGTTGATCACGACCTTCGACGCGTTCCAGTACTTCGCGTCCTTGGTCGCCACGATGCGGTTGTTCGGCTGCCAGTCGACGAGCTGGTATGCGCCGTTGCTGACGAGATTGCCCGGGCGCGTCCATGCGTCGCCGAACTTCGCGACCACGTCCTTGTTCACCGGCACGAGCGGCGCCATCGCGGTCAGTTCGGGGAAGAACGCGACGGGCACGTCGGTCGTCACCTCGAGCGTGTACGGATCGACCGCGCGCACGCCGAGCGTCGTCGGTGCAGCCTTGCCGGCGATGATGTCCTTCGAGTTCTTGATGAACTCGACGAGGATCGTGTACTTCGAGCCCGTCTTCGGATCGACGAGGCGCTGCCACGAATAGACGAAATCGGCGGCCGTCACCGGCTGGCCATTGCTCCACTTCGCATCATGGCGAAGCTTGAAGATCCACGTCTGCGGCGTCTTGCGCTCCCACGACAGCGCGACGCCCGGCACGACCTGGCCGGCCGCATCGATGCGCGCGAGCCCTTCGAACAGGTCAAGGCCGATCGTATTGCCGGTCCACGATTCGATGTGCGCCGGGTCGAGCGACTCGACCTCGGCCGGCACCTGTCGCGTCAGGTCCTGTTGGGAAGCGAGCGCGACGTTCGACGGAACGGTTACGGCGTGGGCGACGGGCGTCGTCAGGGCGAGCGCGGCCAGCACGGCCGACATGGCATGCAAGGATTTCATCGTGGCAGTCTTGAGAAGGTGGTTCGGTGGGCGTCGCGCGGCGGATGCCGCGGCTTACGCGTGAGACGCTGACGGGGGCAGCGATTGAGGAGGCCCGTGATTCTCGTATTGCATGTTAGTATTCCTTACATTTCTTTCGACAGGCATTCCGTCGAAGAAACGAAGGAATACCCGTGCGTTAGAACAGCCGCGGCGTACCGACCCAGACCACCACCGACTCGATCTTCGCGGTGTTGACCCAGCTGTGCGGGACCGTCGACTGATAGTGCGAACTGTCGCCGGCCTGCAGGACGAACGTCTTGCCTTCCAGCGTCAGCGACACTTCCCCTTCAATCACGTACAGGAACTCCTCTCCTGCATGTGTCGTCACCTCGGACCGTTTCTGCCCCGGCGGCATCCTCACGAGGATCGCCTCCAGCTGGCGCCCTTCGGACACGTTCGTCAGTCGCGCGAACAGGTTCGCCGAATCGGCAAACCCGAAGAAGCGCAGCTGATCGCCTCGGCACACCGAGCGTTCCTCGCTCGGCGTATCCACGAAGTACTGCACCGTCACGCCGAGCGCGTGGGCAATACCGGCCAGCGACGTCAGTGACGGCGACGCGAGCCCGCGCTCGACTTGAGACAGAAACGGCTTCGAAATCCCCGCGGCGGTAGCGGTGTCGTCGAGCGTGCGCTTCAGACGTTGGCGCAACGCGCGAATCTTGCTGCCCAGTGCGACAGCGTCTGCCGATCGCGAGTTTTCAGTGGGGGGAACCATAGCAGGCCGAAAAGTGGTCGTCAAAAAATGTTTGATGGAAAGTAACTAAGTTAATCCGAGATAGCTTAATCTTCGGGTTCGTACACGCCTTCGGCGTTGAGCCCGGTGCACTAAACAGGGCCCGAAGCGAGCGAAACGACGCGCTATCTTGCCAGACTCGCCGGCTTCACAGGCAAGCTGCAAGCGGCTCTCCGGGAATTTGCGGAGAACGGGCGCCAAGCTTACAAGTAAATGATGAGACGAATGTTCCTGAAAGCTGCTGCCATATCAGGAGTTTCCCTGAGTGGCGCGGACCTGACGCACCGGACCGGCGAACGTTACCATTCGCGCGCCGGTCGAGGCCGCGCTCCGCCTTTGCGTGGCGGAGTCCGCCCCCGGCCCAGGCTAACCGCCTGACTGCTCCATCGCCGACGCAAGCCTACCCGGCCACCGTGCTCCGGCGCCAGTTCGACCCCAAGGCGACGCGCGATCCGCGCCGTCCGTTTCAAACGAGATTGATGATGCACGCACCTGTTTCACAGACCCGATCGTTTACGACGGTCTTCCTCATCGAAATGTGGGAGCGCTTCGGCTACTACGGCATGGCCGCGCTCCTGGTCCTCTTCATGGTCGACCGGCTCGGCTTCACCGACAGCCACGCGAACCTGACCTGGGGGGCGTTCACCGCACTCGTCTACGCCGCGCCGTCGATCGGCGGCTGGATCGGCGACAAGGTGCTCGGCGCCCGCCGCACGATGATCATCGGCGCGGCCGTGCTGTGCGCCGGCTACCTGATGCTCGCGGTGCCGAACGATCACCTGACGTACATGTACGCGTCGCTCGGCGTGATCGTCGTCGGCAACGGCCTGTTCAAGGCCAACGCGGCGAACCTCGTGCGCCGCATCTACGAAGGCGACGATGCGCGCATCGACAGCGCGTTCACGATCTACTACATGGCGGTCAACATCGGCTCGACGGTGTCGATGCTCGCGACGCCGTGGATCAAGGATCACTGGGGCTGGCACACCGCGTTCGCGGTCTGCTGCGGCGGCATGCTGCTCGCCATCCTCAACTTCATGCTGATGCACCGCACGCTCGCGCACGTCGGCTCGCAGCCGGACGACCAGCCGATCCGCTGGAAGCGCCTCGGCGCGGTCGCGGCCGGCGGCGTCGCGCTCGCGCTGATCACGCTGTACGTGCTGCAGCACAAGCAGCTCGCGGTCGCCAGCGTGTGGACGGCGGCATTCGCGATCCTCGCGATCTTCGCATACATGATCGCGAAGTCGGAGCGCTCGGAACGCGCCGGCCTGATCGCGGCGCTCGTGCTGATCGGGCAGGTGATCCTGTTCTTCATCTTCTACGTGCAGATGTCGACGTCGCTGACGCTGTTCGCGCTGCGCAACGTCGACCCGCGCTTCATGCTGTTCGGCACGACGCTGTTCACGTGGAGCGCCGCGCAGTTCCAGGCGCTGAACCCGATCTGGATCATGCTGCTGAGCCCGGTGCTCGTGTGGGTCTACAACGCCGTCGCGAAGGGCGGCCGCGACCTCCCGGTCGCCGCGAAGTACGCGCTCGGGTTCGGCGCGGTCGCCGCGGGTTACCTGGTGTTCACGATCAGCGGCCGCTATGCGATCGACGGCCGCGTGTCGTCGTGGTTCATGGTGTGGGGCTACGGCCTGTACTCGCTCGGCGAGCTGCTGGTGAGCGGCCTCGGCCTCGCGATGATCGCCCGCTACGTGCCGGCGCGCATGAGCGGCTTCATGATGGGCGCGTATTTCGTCGCGACGGGCGTGTCGCAGTATCTGGGCAGCGTCGTCGCGAACTTCGCGCAGATGCCGTCGCACGACCTGCCGGCCACCGAATCGCTGCCGCTCTACCTGTCGCTGTTCGAGAAGCTCGGCTGGCTTGCCGCGATCGGCATGCTGCTCGCGCTGCTGCTGCTGCCGCTGATGAACCGCCTGTCGCGCCAGCATCAGCGCTGCACGGACGAGCGCCGCGAAGAAGCGTTGCAGGCGCAAGCAGCCGTCGCCGCGCAGTAAGTACTATCCCTCGGCGTGCGGCGTGCACGCCACATTCTCCCGCCAGAAACGCGAACGCGTCCTACACTGGTTGCAGGCAACGCATCCGCTTCGCGAGATGCGCACTGGCGGGAGAACACGATGAAAAGCAAGACGACGCGGCTTTTGAGGATCCTGTCGGACATCCGGCACGCGCAGCGCTGCACCGCGATGCGCGCCGCCCGGGCCGCGGCCGAAGCCGACGCGGTGCTCGCGGAGCGCGACGACCCGGCGCAGGGCGAACGCGACGACGCCGAACCCGACGACCCCACCGCCACGCCCCGCTCCCGTATCGGCTCACCTCACTGACGCCGCGCGGCACCTGCCGCGCCGCATGCACCCGTTACGCGCGCCCAGGGCCTGGTCACGCTGATAACGGGCTTGCGCTGGCCCTACGCCGCCGCGCCGCGCCATCGCGCGATCCACGTTCCCGAACCGGCCACCGCCATCATCAGCCCGAGCGCGCACGCGTCAGCCACGAGGCCCACGCCGACATGCCGCAGATCGGCGCTGCCTGCGACCGGATGCAGCAGCGAATCGATCACGAGCGAGATCGCCGCACCCGCGACGAAGCAGATCAACCCGCGCTGGCCGACCGCCACGACGGGCCGCACGCCCTGCGCGATCCGCGCGATCCAGCCGAAGCGCACGCAATCGGCCATCAGCCACGCGATGGCCGCGAAGCTCACGACGCGCGGCAGCGCGAGATCGCGCTTGAGCACGCCTTCGGGC
>Ga0209370_1001243_pt1 | contig 23639 bp, 21 predicted proteins | sample AgamicAtPrz_FD_187164 | JGI IMG/M metagenome (GOLD analysis project Ga0209370, IMG submission 187164) | Agave microbial communities from Guanajuato, Mexico - At.P.rz (SPAdes) (version 2) | ecosystem: Host-associated > Plants > Phyllosphere > Phylloplane/Leaf | place: Guanajuato, Mexico... | reverse complement strand
GGCCGTTGAGCGCCGCGAATACGTCCTGCGGGCTCACGCCGAGCGTCGCGAGCCGGTCGTGCGACAGCTGCACGTAGATGCGCTCGGCCTGCTCGCCGATGATGTCGACCTTCTTCACGCCCGCCACGTGCAGCAGCCGCTGACGCAACGCTTCGGCGTCGCGCACCAGCAGGCGCTGCGGTTCGCCCCTGGCCTTCAGCGCGAACAGCGCGAACGTGACGTCCGCGTATTCGTCGTTGACCATCGGGCCGATCACGCCGGCCGGCAGGTTGGTCGCCTCGTCGCCGATCTTTTTCCGTGCCTGGTAGAACTGCTCCTGCACTTCAGACGGCGGCGTGCTGTCGAGCAGCGTCAGCGTCGTGATCGCGAGGCCCGGACGCGTATAGGTTTCGGTACGGTCGTACCAGCGCAGCTCCTGCATGCGCTTTTCGATCTTTTCGGCAACCTGGTCGTGCATTTCCTGCGCGGTGGCGCCCGGCCATGCGGTGATGACGGTCATCACCTTGATCGTGAACGCCGGATCTTCCGCGCGGCCCAGCTTGAAGAACGACACGAGGCCGGCCAGCGAAATCAGGCAGACCAGGAACAGCGTGATCGCGCGCTCGCGCACGGCGAGCGCGGACAGGTTGAAGCGGCGTTCGCTCACGGCCGTGCTCCTTCGCTCGCGATGGTGGCGGGCGGCGCAGACACGCGGACCGCTTCGCCTTCGTGCAGCAACTGCGCGCCGAGTGCGACGACGCGCTCGCCTGGCTTGAGCGCGCCGTCGCCGGACACGCGCGCGCCGTCGTCGTCGAGATGTTCGACCTTGACCGGCCGCCACGTCACCTTGGCCGGTTCGCCGGCGACGACCCACACGCCGGGCCCGTTGCCCGCGTCCAGCAGCGCGCCGATCGGCACCTGCATGCCGGGTTGCGAAGCCGTGCGCGCGTCGTCCGCGATGCGGATCGTGACGGTCGCGCCGAGCGGCGCATTGGCCAGCGCGCCCTGCAGCACGTAGCGCGCTTCGAAAGTACGCGTTCTCGCATCCGCGGTATCGGAAAGCTGGCGCAGCGTCGCGGGGACGCCGACGTCCGGCTTGCCGAACAGCCCGGCCTGCGCGAGCGACCCAATCGCCGGGCGCAGGGTTTCCGGCAGCTGGATCACGGCCTCGCGGCTGCCGGCGTGCGCGAGCCGCACCACCGGCTGCCCCGCGCTAACGACCTGACCGGGCTCCGCGAGCGTTTCCATCACCACGCCGTCGCCGTCCGCGACGAGTTGCGCATAGCCGGTCGCATTGCGCGCGACGTCGGCGTCGGCCTCGGCGGCGCTCAACTGCGCTTTCGCGGCATCGGCCGCGGCCTTGGCCTGGTCGTACGCGGATGCCGATATCGCGCCGGTGCCGCGCAGGTCGCGGTAACGCGCTTCGTCCTCGGCGGTCTGCCGCGCGCGGGCCCGTGCGGCGGCGACGGCCTCGTCGCGTGCACGCGACGCCAGCTTCAGGTCGACCGGGTCGAGCCGCATCAGCGGCTGGCCGCGCTTGACGGTTTGCCCGGTATCGACGAGCCGCTCCAGCACCTTGCCGGCTACCCGGAAGCCGAGATCGCTCTGCACGCGCGCGGCGACGGTTCCGGTGAACGAGCGGGACGCGGGAACGGCCGTCTGCACGACGGCGGTACGCACGAGCGGCGCCTCCGTGCGCGGATCGGACGGCGCTTTTCCGCTGCAGGCGGCTAGCGCGAGGGGCAGTGCGGAAGCGACTGCGAAGAAAGCGAGGCGACGCCGAACCATGAAAGACCCAGTGACGAAGTGATCGGGGCTTTCATTGTGTATCTAGTGACCAATATAGTCAACAGTCACAAACGGTGACGCATCACGGCGCGAGGCTTCGGAGGACGAGGCTGGACAGTTGGGTGGGCGCGGCGTCGGTCGTGTCGAGGTTGAACTGCAGCAGCAGCGGGTTCAGGTACGGCCGCATCACGAGATAGATCGCGGTCGCGGTTTCGTCCAGCGGCGTCTTGCGTTCGAACTCGCCGTTTTGCCGGCCCTCCTGGAGGACGTCCTGCAGCAGCTTCTGCACGCGCGCCTCGTAGGCTTGCACCGACTGCCAGTTTTCGGTGGCGGCCGACGCCGCGATGTCGTACAGCTTGCGGTCGCGGAAAAACAGCCGCAGGCTCGCCTCGGTAAAGACCTTGAACATCCGTCGCAGCTTTTCGGTGGGCAATTCGGCCGCTGCCACGGCCGTGCGCACGTCCGTCTCGATCTCGCGCAGGCAGTTCGCGCAGATCATCTCGCCGATCGCCTGCTTCGACTCGAAGAACTTGTAGATATAGGCCTTCGAGAAGCCGATCGCCTTCGCGAGGTCCGACACGGTCGTCTTTTCATAGCCGTACCGGCTGAAGTGCTCGGTGGCGGCGGCCACGATCTGGTCGCGGACGTCGTGGTCGGCCGGGCCGCGCGCGGGCGCCGGGGAAGGGTCGATTTTTTTCATGGGCTGCAGCTGACAGGAATGGACAATGAGTGACTATTTGGTATTATAGTCACTACCGGATTCTTGCTAAAGCCCTCATGCTACCCAAACCCATCGTTGCCGCGGCGCTGGCCGCCATCTTGTCGGCGGGGTGTGCCGTCGGTCCCGACTATGTGCGGCCGGACGTGGCGATGCCGCAGCAGTTCCAGGGCCAGCGCGCCGTGGACCAGCGCCACGCGGCGGCCGACGCCGACCTCGCGACGTGGTGGACGGGCTTCGGCGATCCGCAACTGACGCGATACATCACGCTGGCGCTCGCGCAGAACCTCGACCTTGCGCAGGCCGCGGCGCGCGTCGCGCAGGCGCGTGCCGGGCTCGGTGCGGCGAATGCGGCGCTGCTGCCGTCGGGCAATGTGAGCGGGCAGGCCGCGCGTGTCTACCAGTCGGTCGAAACGCCGTTGGGGCGCGTGTTGAATGCGACGCCCGGTTTCGACCGTCATGGTAATGCCTACGAGGCCGATTTCGACGCAAGCTGGGAACTGGACGTATTCGGCGGATTGCGCCGCGGTCGCGAAGCGGCGCTTGCCGACTATCAGGCCTCCGAAGCGGCGGCGGTCGCGACGCGGCTCGCCGTCGCCGCGCAAACCGCGGACACCTACATCACGATTCGCGGGTTGCAGGGCCGGCTCGACGTCGCGCGGCGCCAGGTGCAGACCGAGCAGGATCTGCTGTCGACCCTCAACCTGCTCTATGGAAAGGGCCTCGCGGCGGAGCTTCAGGTGAGGCAGGCCGAAGGCGCGCTCGCGCAGGTTCGCGCGACGGTGCCGGTGCTCGAAGCGGCGCTGGACGCCGCGATGAATGCGCTCGACGTGATGCTCGGCGCGCAGCCCGGCACGCATCGCGCGGAATTGCTCGCCGGCGGCGACGTGCCGGTTGCGCCTCGGATCGCGGCGACGGGTACACCCGGCGAACTGCTGCGGCGCCGGCCCGACCTGATCGTCGCCGAGCGGCGCGTGGCGGCGTCGAACGCACGCATCGGCGTGGCCATCGCCGAGTATTACCCGAAGTTCTCGCTGAGCGGGTTGATCGGCAGCGCGACGACGATGGGCGCGGGCAACCTGTTTGCCGGCGGCGCGAACCAGGCTGCGGGCGTGCTCGGCCTGCGCTGGCGCCTGTTCGACTTCGGCCGGATCAATGCGCAGATCGCACAGGCCAAAGGGCAGGATGCCGAAATGCTGGCCGCGTATCGGCTCGCGGCGCTGCACGCGACCGAGGACGTGGAGAATGCGTTCTCTGCGCTCGTCAAGCGTGACGAGCAGGCAGCCATTCTTGGCGATGGTGTGAATTCGCTCGGCCGCGCGCGGGCCGCGTCGTTCGCGGCTTACCAGAAAGGGGTGGTCAGCCTGATCGAAGTGTTGCAGGCCGACGAAAGCCTGCTGCGCGCGTCAGATGAACGCGTGCAGGCGCGAACCGAATCGGCGCGTGCGGCGGTCGCGGCGTTCAAGGCGCTCGGCGGTGGGTGGCAGGCGCCGGAAGCGCAGGCCGTTGCGAGCCGGTAGCGGTATCGTCGACACCTGATTGGTCTTCGCGACCCGCTCGGCATCGCGCGGGAAGCCTGCGGGAAGCACGCCGCTACCGATGTATCGCCCCCCGCAACCGTCTCACATCCTGCTCCGACACCGGCGCGGCCCGGTTCCCCCATGCACCGCGCACGTAGCTGACCACCGCCGCGATCTCGCCGCTCGTCAGCGCGCCGCGCATCGCCGGCATCCGTTGCACCGGCCCCGGCTTGCCGGGCGCGGGGCGCGCACCTTCGACCACGATCCGGATCGTGCTGGTTGGATCGGCCGCGAGCACGATCGAACTGCCCGCGAGCGCCGGCCCTCGATCGCGCACGCCCGTGCCGTCCGCACCGTGGCAACGCGCACAGAACCCCGCATACACGCCGGCCCCCGGCGCCTGCTGGCCGCCTTCCGGACGCGGGCCGGCAGCCGTCAGCCGCGGCACGCCGACGCCCAGCGGATTCGTCGCGGCAGTCGGTTGCGCGGGCAACGATTTGAGGTACACGGCGATCGCCCGACGATCGTCCTCCGTCAGCAATGCAGTGCTTTCGCCGACGACCGGGGCCATCGCGCCGAACACCGCGCCGCGCACCGCATGGCCGCTGCGCAGGAACGCGGCGATGTCGTCGGCCGACCAGCGGCCGAGGCCGTCCGGGTCCGCGCCGGTCAGGTTCGGCGCGAACCAGTGATCGTTGATGCCGCCGGTCAGGAACGTGCGGCTGCGCTCGTCGTAGCCGCGTTCGTTGTAGGCCGGCCCGCGCGGCGTATGGCATGCGCCGCAATGGCCGAGCCCCTGCACGAGATATGCGCCACGATTCCATTGCGCCGATTGCGACGGCTGCGGCGTGAACCGGTCGCGGTTCGCGAACACGAGGCTCCAGAGGCCGAGCGCCCAGCGCTGGTTGAACGGAAACGGCAATTGCGTGAGTTTGGCCGCATTCGCGGATGGCGCGACGCCGCGCATGAAATACGCAAACAGCGCGCGCACGTCGTCGTCGCCCAGGTGCGCGAACGACGGATACGGCATGGCCGGATACAGCCGGCTGCCGTCCGCGCGCACGCCGCGCCGCATGGCATCGTCGAATTGCCGTAGCGTGTAGTTGCCTATGCCGTGCGTCGGGTCCGGCGTGATGTTCGGCGCATAGATCGGCCCGAACGGCGAATTCACCGGCTGGCCGCCCGCGTACGGGGTATGGTCGGCCGCGTCGTGGCACGCGGCGCAATCGCCTGCGAGCGCGAGATAGCGGCCGCGCGCGATCGTCGCGGCGTCGGCGCTCGCGGCAGCCGCGGCGATCACCGGGCGGCGGGCAGTCGAAGAGGAAGCAGCGTCGGGCGGCGGGGAGGCGGCCCCGGACGCTGCCGAACCCGGGGCCGCCGCCTCCCTCGACCGGGAAAGCCGCGGATCGTCTCTTGCGCGAGCGGACATCGATGCACCGGCATCGGCCGCCGACGCGCGAATCCGCACGAACCGCCAGCCCGACGCGGGTTCGGGCGCTTCCGCCGCAGACGCGGCGCCGGCCGTGTCGCCGGCAGCGGCCGCGTTGTCGTCGCGCTGCATGTCGCACGCGCACAGCGCGACGCAGAGCGCGAGCGAGATACCCGCGCGGCGGCCCGGAACCCAGCACGAAGCGAACGAGATCAGTGCCATGGGCTGCAAGGCCCCACGAAAGCGGTGACGATACCCGTAAACACGAGGCCGATCACGAAGCCGAGCGCGGCGAGCATCCCGCAGCGCGCGAGAAAGCGCGTACTGTCGTCGCGCGTCGCGACCGACGCATCGGCATCGTGCCGGTGCCGCCACGCGCGTGCGAGCCACGTCGCACAGGCCGCGGCCAGCGCGAACGCGCCTGCGGCGATCAGCGCGAGCCACACGCCGACGTGCCCCCAGCGCGGCACGGCCTGCGCGACGCCGAGCGGATAGCACGCGGTGGACGCGAGCGTCTCCGACACCAGCATCTGCGCGAACCACAGCGCGGGCGCGCCGACGAGGCCGGCCGCGATCGCGAGCAACGGTGTCCACGCGCGTCGGGCGTCGTTCATCCCGTGCTCCTCAGCCAGAACGGCGATACATACAGCGCGGTGAAGATGAACAGCCACACGATGTCGACGAAGTGCCAGTAGAGCGCGCCGACCGTCAGCGCGACGCGTCGTTCGCGGCCGAAGAAACCGGCGCCCGTCCACCCGCCGAGCAACGCAAGGATCGCGAGACCGGCCACGACGTGCGCGAGGTGGAACCCGGTGATCGTGAAATAGAGGCTGCCGTACAGGTGCGCGGTCGGGCCGTACGGATGGTCGCGCCATTCGTGCAGCTGGACCAGCGCGAACGCGGTGCCGAGCACCAGCGCGACGACGAGCATCGCGACCGCGCGCGCCTGCCGGTCGGCCCGCACCGCGCGTTCCGCGAGCCACACGAACACGCTGCTCGACAGCAGCACGATCGTGTTGACGGCCGCGAGCCCGATCTTCGGCATCCCTTCGGGCGGCCACGGCGCGGGCCACTGCGACTGCAGGTAGAAGTAGCAGAACAGCAGGTAGCCGAACAGCCCAGCCTCGGTCACGATCAGCGTGAGCACGCCCCACCAGCCGCCCGCGCGTTCGCCGCAACTGCCGACCGGCAGCGGCTCGATGCATGCGGCCGTCGGCGCCGTCGCCGACGGCGGCTCATCCGGATGAAGCCCGGCGGCCGCGGCGGGCGCCTGGGTATTGGCGCGGGCCGGCAGGCGCGCGCGTTGTCCGAGTGCGCGGCGCGGCCACAGCCAGGCGGCGGTGGCGATCGCGCAACCGGCGACGGCCACGCAGACGAGCGTCGGCGAGCGCGCGAGCATCGCCGCGAACACGGCGGTCGCGAGCAGCGCGAGCACGAACGGCACGCAACTGTCTTCGGGCATCTTCAGGATCGCGCTGGGCGCCGCAGCGAGCGGCGTGACCGCGAGCGCCTCGCGCCCGTCCGCGAGCCGGTAGCCGACCCGCAGGCTGGTGCGCATGGGATCGTCGCGCGTTTCCCACAGCGGATGCCGCGACGCGACGAGCGGCAGCACCGCGAAGTTGTACACGGGCGTCGGCGACGCGACGGACCATTCGAGACCGGCCGCGCCCCACGGGTTGTCGCCGGCGCGCACGCCGCGCCGCGCGCTCACCAGCGCGTTGACGACGAACATCACGATGCCGATTCCGAACACGAACGAGCCGATCGTCGTCAGCAGGTTCGACGTGTCCCAGCCCATCCCGGACGGATAGGTATAGATGCGGCGCGGCATCCCGAGCAGCCCGGAGACGTGCATCGGAAAGAAGCCGAGATTGAAGCCGACCAGCACGACCCAGAAGGTCCAGTGGCCGAACCGCTCGTTCATCATCCGCCCGGTGAACTTCGGGAACCAGTACGCGACGCCGCCGAGCACCGGAAACACGTTGATGCCGAGCAGCACGTAATGCAGGTGCGCGACGACGAAGTACGTATCGGTGAGCTGCCAGTCGAGCGGCACGGCCGCGGTCATCACGCCGGACACGCCGCCGATCACGAACATCAGCACGAAGCCCGCGAAATACAGGAACGGCGTGCGAAACACGGGGCGGCCGGTCCAGATCGTCGCGATCCACGCGAACACCGCGACCGCGCTCGGAATCGAAATCAGCATGCTCGCGGCGCCGAAGAACGCGAGCGCGAGCGGCGCGATGCCCGTCGCGAACATGTGGTGAACCCACACCTCGAAGCCGATCAGCATCGTCGCGACCGTCGACACCGCGACGGCCTCGTACGCGACGAGCGGCCGCCGGCAGAAGGTCGGCAGCGCGTCCGACACGATCCCCATCGCCGGCAGCACGACCACGTACACCCACGGATGCGCGAACATCCAGAACAGGTGCTGCCACAACAGCGGCCGGCCGCCGTGCGCGACGTCGAAGAAATGCGTGCCGGCATTGCGGTCGAGCCACAGCAGCAGGAACGCGAGGCTCACCGACGGCACCGCGACCAGATTCGCCACCGACGCGGTCAGCGTGCCCCACACGATGATCGGCAGCCGGTCGATCGACATGCCGTGCGCGCGCATCCGCAGCAGCGTGACGACGAAATTCGCGGCGCCGCCCGTCGTCGAGATGCCGAGCAGGATCATCCCGAGCGCGTAGATGTCGATGTTCGCGCCGGCGCTGTAGTCGAGCGACGTGAGGGGCACGTAGTTGAACCAGCCGCCGTCCGGCACCGCGCCGAGCGGAAAGCTCGCGTACAGGAACAGCCCGGCGAACAGGAACGCCCAGTACGAGAATGCGTTCAGCCGCGGGAACGCCATGTCGCGCGAGCCGAGCATCAGCGGCCACAGGTAGTTCGCGAAGCCGGACAGCACCGGCAGCGCGTACAGGAAGATCATCGTGACGCCGTGCATCGTGAACAGCGAATCGTATTGCGCGGGCGTGAGCAGCGTCGCGTTCGGCCGCGCGAGCTGGATGCGCATCACGAGCGCCTCGACGCCGCCGAGCAGCAGGAACGCGAACGCGGTGACGATATAGCGCAACCCGATGCGCTTGTGATCGACGGTGCCGAGCCAGCCGCGCCAGCCGGGCTCCGATTCCCACAGCTCGGCCAGCGCGCGCTCGTGCGCGGAACCGGGCGGCGCTTCGCCGAGATCGGGTACGCGGCTGAGCGGGGCGGGCGTGTCGCGGGCAATGGCCATCGGCATCCTCGGTTCAGTGCAGCGTTGCGAGATACGCGGCGAGATCGTCGGCGTCGCGCGGCGCGAGCGCGATCGACGGCATCAGCGACTGCGGCTTGACCTGCTGCGCATGCGCGATCCAGCGACGCAGGTTGTCGGGCGTGTTGTCCAGCGTGCCGGCCGCGAGCAGCCGGCGCGTGCCGACGTGCGTGAGGTCGGGGCCGGCGTCGCCCGTCGCATCGGTGCCGCGCACCGCATGGCAGCCCGCGCAGCGGGCGGCGAACACGCGCTGGCCGCGGCGTTCGGCGCCGGCGCCTGCCGCGCGCGCCTGGGCGGGTTGGCGCTGCTCGGCGAGCCACGCACGAAACGCGGCCGGCGGCTCGGCCACGACTTCGAACGCCATGTGCGCATGCTGCGCGCCGCAGTATTGCGAGCATTGCCCGCGGTAGACGCCCGGCCGGTCGGCCTGCAGCCATTGACGGTTGGTCTGGCCGGGTATCGTCTGCGTCTTGCCGGCGAGCTGCGGCACCCAGAACGCATGGATCACGTCGGCGCTCTTCAGTTCGATCGCGACGGGCTCGCCCACCGGAATATGGATCTCGTTCGCCGTGACGAAGCCCGGGCCGTCCGCATCGTCCGGATAACGAACGGCCCACCACCAGTCTTGCGCGGTGACGACGATCGTCAGCGCGGGCGGGCGCGGCGGCGCCGCGATCGCGCCCAGCACGCGCAGCATGTATACGAGCGCGCCGAACAGCAGCAGGATCGAGACCGCGGTGCCCACGGTCACGATCGTCAGGCCGCTCGCGTAGCCGCCGCCCGCGTGCACGCGACGGCGAAACAGCGCGATCAGCAGCAGCACGGCGATCGCGACGCAGACGAACGTGCACAGCGCGAGCAGCGCCCAGCCGAGCACGAAGACCGGCTGCGCGGCGGGGCCGGCCGCGTGCACGACGTACGCGAGCGGCAGCGGCGCGGCCGGATTGCCGGGCTCGGCAGGCTCGGCGGCCGCGCGCGCGACGAGCGGCGCGAACGCCCACGCGAACGGCGCGAGGCATGCGATACGACGCGTTTTGTTGAGCAGCGGACCGAGCAACGCGACTCCTTGCCGGATTCGGCGGCATGACGACATTCGTTTGCCGCGAGCAAATCTCATGCGCGCCCGGTTCGCACGTCTACGGCCGTGAGATTGCGAAGTGGTGCGCGCAATGGCCGCTGCATGGTAGCCGGCTTGTAAATGGGGCGACCGTTCTCGGTGCGCGCGGGGGCTAGACGGCCGGATGGCCGGCGTCCTGCCATTTGCTGCGCCGTGCCGTCCCGCTCGCGCACCTTTTACGATTCGTCTTTAGCGCCGTTGCTGCCCGTGCCGCTCTTGTCGCCATGTTCGCCGTTGCCGGGCAACACGGCCGACAGCACCTGCCGTGCGGTCTCGACGATCACGTTGCCCTCGCGCGGGTCGCCTTTCGTCAGCGTTTCGGCGAAGTGCTTCGCCTGCTGCAGCGTCACGTGCGGCGGCAGCGGCGGCACCTCGGGGTCGCTCTTCACTTCGAGCACGACCGGCCGGTCGGACGCGAGCGCTTCGTCCCACGCGGCGCCGAGCTGTTCCGGATCGTCGACGTAGATGCCCTTGAGGCCGAGCAGCGTCGCGAAGCGGTAGTACGGCACGTTCGGAATCTGCTGCGATGCGTCGAACTTCGGGTCGCCTTCCATCACGCGCTGCTCCCACGTGACCTGGTTCAGGTCCTCGTTGTTCAGCACCATGCAGATCCAGCGCGGGTCGGGCCACTGGCGCCAGTATTTGGCGACCGTGATCAGCTCGGCCATGTTGTTCATCTGCATCGCGCCGTCGCCGACCATCGCGATCACCGGGCGCACCGGGTGCGCGAACTTCGCGGCGATCGCATACGGCACCGCGGCGCCCATCGACGCGAGCCCGCCGGACAGCGAGCCCATCATCCCGCGCCGCATCATCAGGTCGCGCGCATACCAGTTCGCGCAGGAGCCCGAATCGCTCGTCAGGATCACGTCGTCGGGCAGGCGCGGCGACAGTTCGGTGAACGCGCGCTGCGGATTCACGCCGCGCCCGGCGCTGGCCTTCGCGGCCGCACGGGCCGCGAGCGTGTCGCGCCAGTCGCGGTTCCATTTCGCGATCCGGTCGCGCCATGCGGTGTCGCGACGCTCGTTCAGCAGTGGCAGCAGCGCGCGCAGCGTCTCGGCGCTGTCGCCGACGAGGTTGACTTCCATCGGATAGCGCAGGCTCAGCATGTCGGCCTTCAGGTCGATCTGCACGCCGCGCGCCTGGCCTTCCTTCGGCAGGAATTCCGAATACGGAAAGCCGGAGCCGACGACCAGCAGCGTGTCGCATTCGGTCATCAGCGCGTAGCTCGGCTTGGTGCCGAGCAGCCCGATCGAGCCGGTGACCCACGGCAGGTCGTCCGGCAGCGCGGCCTTGCCGAGCAGCGCTTTCGCGGCGCCGGCGCCGAGCCGGTCGGCCACCGCGATGACCTCGTCGGTCGCCTTCAGCGCGCCGGCACCGACCAGCAGCGCGACTTTCGACCCCGCGTTGAGCACGTCGGCCGCGCGTCGCAGGTCGTCCGCATACGGCACGACTTTCGGCGCGGTATAGCCGACCCCCGAATGCACGGTGCCGTGCGCGCGTTTCGGCGGCGCGTAGTCGAGTTCCTGCAGGTCGTTCGGCAGCACGAGCGCGGTGACCGTGCGCGCGCCGAGCGCGGTGCGTACCGCACGGTCGACCAGGTGGCGCACCTGGCCGGGCACCGTCGCAAGCTGGACGAATGCGCCTGCAACGTCCTTGAAAAGCGCCGGAAGATCGACTTCCTGCTGATAGTGGCCGCCGAGGGCCGCGCGCGCCTGCTGGCCGACGATCGCGAGCACCGGCATGTGGTCGAGTCGCGCGTCGTACAGGCCGGTCACGAGGTGCGTGGCCCCTGGGCCGGACGTCGCGACGCATACGCCGAGCTCGCCTGTAAATTTTGCATGCGCGGACGCCATGAACGCCGCCATCTCCTCGTGGCGCGCCTGGATGAATTCGATCTTGCCGTCCGCGCGGTTCAGCGCGCCGAAAAAGCCGTTGATGCCGTCGCCCGGGTAGCCGTAGATGCGGCGCACGCCCCAGTCGTACAGCCGCTCGACGATGAAATCCGCCACTGTCGCCATGCCGTTTCTCCTTGGTTCGGGATGAGCCGATGCGGGGCTGCCGCGCAAGGCATGTGCCGCGCTGCGTGCGTCGGGCACAGCGGTTGCATGCCGTATCCGCAAGCAAGAAAGCAAGCTGACCGGAGCGCAACGATGGCACTTCCGGTGGCGCCGGCGATCGACGACATGCGTGCTGGCGCGTGCGGCGCGCGTACCGCGTGCCGACCTACCGGTCCACAGCCGCATGCGCGATGGCAGTGAATCGCATGGCGCGACTATCGCCGGCACCTGTTGTCACACGGCGAACGAGCAAGATGGCGTACGCGAGCCGTTCACTTTCCTAGCGAGGATTGGGTCTCATGCCTGCATTCAATCGTTCATCCCTGCGCCGCTGTGCCGCCTGCGCATTGCTGGCGGCATGCGCGTCGGCGCTACCCACGGCCGCACAGTTGCGCCCGCCCAATCCAGCCAGCGTGCCCGACACGTCGACGCAGGCGTTCAAGCGCGCTGATCGCAAGATGATGGAAGCGATGGACAGTGCGCCGTACACGGGCGACGCCGACCGCGATTTCGTCGCGCATATGGCGCCGCATCATCAGGGCGCGATCGACATGGCACAGGTCGAGCTCAAATACGGCAAGGACCCGACACTGCGGCAACTCGCGAGCCGGATTGTCGCCGCGCAGCGCGACGAGATCGCGTTGATGGAGCGCTGGCAGAAGGCGCGCGGCACGACGCCGTGAACCGCGATGCGAGACGGAGATACGCAGGGCGATACGCAGCCCGCCGTACTGGCAGTTCAGCATCCGGCAAGCGGCGATAGCGGACACGCGCCGACGCAATGGCCGCAAGCACGGGCAGCCGCGGCAGGAGGCGTGATGCATGGACGGTAAGCATGCGGCGGAAGATCGCTCGATCGACAGCGTGGCCGACTACATGGCCGTGATCGGCGCGCAGCGGCAGACGATGGCGCTGCGGCTCTTTCGCGGCCAGTGCAACGCCGGCTGGCCGCTCGTGCCGGGCATCGCGCGGCAGCGCGCGTCGCCCGACGTCGAAGCGCGGATGCTCGACGAATTCACGCGGCGCGCGCTGCCGCATCTCGAACCCGGGCAGAACCTCGATGCGTGCGACTGGCTCGCGCTCGCGCAGCAGCACGGAATGCGCACGCGGCTGCTCGACTGGTCCGGCAACGCGCTGGCCGCGCTGTGGTTCGCGGTCCGGCGCGCGAGCGAGTCGGGCGGAGACGGTGTGGTGTGGTGCCTGTCGCACGACGCCGACGACATCGCGACCGCCGCCGAGCGGCGCGCGCCCCTGCAGGTCTCGCGCACCAAGGTGTTCCGGCCGCGCCACGTGATGCCGAGGATCACCGCGCAGGACGGCTGGTTCACGATTCACGGTTACGACGCCGGCGCCGAGCGTTTCGTGCCGCTCGACGAGCATGCGGATCTCGCCGGCCGCCTGATGCGGATCGTCGTGCCGGGCGCCCGGTTCGCGACGATCCGGCAGGAGTTGGCCGGCGTCGGCGTGAGCATCGCGACGATCTTTCCGGATCTCGACGGCATCGCGCAATTGACCGACACGCGCTATTTCCCGGACGACGAGGACACGCACGCGCCGCGGTAAAGCCCGCACGGGCCATGCGGACCGGGCACGCGCGATGCTTGCCTCGACGGGCGCGCACACGGGACCGAACCCCAAGTCCCAGCTTGCGACCGCTTCGCGGCGGGGGAAGGCGGTTCATGCGCGCATTCAGACAAACGATCGAATCCGGAGGCTTTCATGCGCGAACCCAACGACCCACCGAGGGACCGTCGCGACACGGCATGCTTGCCCGGCGCCGGCGCCGGCGCCGGCTCCCGGCCGGCCGGGCACGCCGTCACGCGCGCGTTCGAACGTTTTGCGTCGAGCGTCACCACCTGGGCCGGCTCGCCGGTGGCGTTCGGCAGCGCGGTCGCCATTACCGTACTGTGGCTCGTGAGCGGGCCGCTGTTTCATTACTCCGACGCGTGGCAGCTCGTCATCAATACCGGCACCACGATCATCACCTTCCTGATGGTGTTCCTGCTGCAGCGCAATCAGAACCGCGACAGCGTGGCGTTGCACCTGAAGCTCGACGAGCTGCTCGCGGTCACGCGTGCGGCGAGCGACCGGCTGATCGGGATCGAGGACGCGTCGGAGGAAGAATTGCGCGCGTTGGCGCAGACCTACGTCGAGATGGCGCAGCGCGCGGCCGAGCGCGGCGACGACGAGCCGGGCGGCACGCGCGCGGAAATGGCCGACACGCCGCCCGAATCGTGATCGTCGGCTCTTCTGAGCTTCCGTTCGAACGATGCGCGGCCCGATGATTTTTCAAACACTTGTCGTTTCCGGCGCGACGCGACCGCGTGCATGCGACGCTCGCGGCGGGGAACGGCACGTGCTGGGCATCGTAACGAAGCCCGGGCGTTCCGGGTATGGCCTAGGTGATTCCATGAACTCCAGAACCCCTTCGAATCCGTTGCTCAATCTTGCGGTAGCCGTGGCCTGCGGGGCCGCCGCGATGTACTTCCTCGATCCGTCGTCCGGCCGGCGCAGGCGCGCTTATCTGCGCGATAAGGCAGTTGCGGGCCGGCACGACGTGGCCGATTATGCGAATACGCAGATGAAGCGGGCGGCCGACCATGCGCGCGGCGCGATCGCCGGCCTGCGGGCCGACTGGCTCACGGGCGATGCGAACGACGTGCAGGTCGCCGAGCGCGTGCGTGCGGCGCTCGGCCGGCTCGTCGGTCGTCCGCGCGACATCGACGTGAGCGTCGAGCGCGGCAACGTGTGCCTGACCGGACAGGTCGAGGAGGCCGAACGGCAGGCGCTGATCGACGGCGTCGCCGCGCTGGATGGCGTGCATCACGTCGAGGACGCGTTGGGCGCGCGCAGCGAATACAAGGCGTCGCCCGGCGATCATTCGCACTGACGCGGCCGCGGCTGCCCGCTGTGGCGGGGGCCGGCGAACGAGTACGACACGCATTCGGCGCACGCACGGCTGCCGGCACGACGGCAGCCTGGCGCCTCAACCGGAGCAAGCCCATGACCGAACGCCAGCCCCCCGACACGACGCCTCCGCAGCCGGAGCCCGGCGCGCACGACGCGCTCGAACACCTGCTCGGCAGCCTGCATCGACACGGCTTCCTGCGCTTCGCGAACGAGGTCGTCAGCGCGAACGCGCGGCTGGCCGACACGTTCGTCGACGCGCTCGACAAGCCCGGCATGCAGAGCGGCATGCAGAATCTCGCGATGCTCGTGACGGCGCTGTCGCGCATTCCGCCGGAACAGTTCGGCCGCGCCGCGTTCGCGGCGGCCGACGCGCTGCATCACGTCGGCGCATGGCAGCCGGCGCAGCACGCGCATGTCGCGCCGGGTGTGCGCGGTGTCTACCGGCTGCTGCATGACGAGGCGCTGTGGGATGCGCTGACGCCGCTGCTCGAAGGGCTGAAGGTCTTCGCGCAGGGTCTCGCGCGGGAGGCGCAGCCGTCGGTCGCCGGGCTCAACGAGACGACGAAAGACGCGTGAGCGCGTCCGGTTGCAGATCGTACGCCGCGTACAGGCCCGCGAACTGACGGATGATGCGCTGCGTTGGCGCGCTTGCCGGCCAGTGCGGCACCGCGTCGATACCGACCCAGCGGCACAGCGCGATTTCCCGGCCCGGGCACGCGTGCGCGCCGCGCGGCAGGCTGGCGACGAAGACGTGGTGGCGTTTCACGCTGCCGTCCACGTAGAAGAAATACGCGAGTTCGAGATCGGCGAGCCCCGTTTCCTCCCGAAGTTCGCGGTGCGCGGCGTCGAGCGCCGATTCGCCGCGCCGGATCACGCCGCCCGGCAGCGTCCAGCGCGACGACCGCCCGCGGGCGACCAGCAGCACGCGCTGGTTGCGATGGCAGACGATCGTGGCGCGTTCCTTCGCCAGCGGCGCGAGCGGCACCGCGCGAACAGGGAAATCGGACGGGTCGGGTGGCGTCATGCAGGTCAGGCGGCAGGTGATTGAAAGATCCATGCGCCGCTGGCGCAACGTGCGTTCCTGCGCCGTCGCCGCGCGGGGTGGCCTGTGAACGTTTCGGGCGAGCTTGCTGACCGTCGTCCGCGATTTTTCAACGGCTTGTCATTTCTGCCGCCGACCCATCGCACCCGCTTCGGGCGGGCGACTCGGTGCGGGACGCGGCGATCACGCGTCGCCGTGTTCGCCGGATGGCGCGCGACGCGGCGGCGTCCCGTTTTCCGTCCCGGCCGGCTTGCCTTCAGCGGGGTCGTGCGCACTGCGCGGCGGCGTGGTCGTGCCGCGGCGCTTGCCCTCGGGCCCGGGCGTGCTGTCGCCGCGGTCTTCGTCGCGTGTGTCGGTATCGAGTGAGGTCGAGCGTGTCATGGTTCGCGAGTCCTGTCGGGCGGTTGAAGCGTACGCATCGCGCATGGGGCGTGCCGCGGCCGGACGAAACCCGTTGCCGGGCCCGCTGTTTGCTTGATCGCGCGCTTGAGGTCGGCGTGGGCAATGACGCTCGCGGCCGCCGCCTGGAGCCCCGTTTCATGCCCGATGCGATCTTGTGCCCGTTATCCGTTCGTGAGCGATTCGGCGTCGCGCTCCGGCGCGCGTTGACGCCCGGACGATGCGGCGCCAGTGCGCCGGACGCGTTCGCGCCGGCGATGGCCGGTGTCTTGCTGTCGACGCCGCTGCGCGCGCCCTGGCCGACGTTCGACCGCTGGCCGGCCGCCATCGCCCGTGCGGGCGACGGCCAGTCCGGCGGCGGCGGCTCGGGCGCCGCGCCGGGCCGCAACGGCGAGCGCCCGACCGACGCGCCGGGCGGCGGGGGCCGCGACGATCACCCGCACGACGATCGCGGCGGCCGCACCGGCGGCGACGGAGATGGCAACGACGGCGAAGGCGAACGCAAGCGGCGCAGCAAGAAGCCGCTGATCATCCTCGGCGCGGTGGTGTTCGTGCTGCTCATCGGCGGGCTCGTGTGGTGGTTCGCGACGCGCAACCAGGAAAGCACCGACGATGCGTACACCGACGGCAACGCGGTTGCGGTCGCGCCGCACGTGTCCGGTTACGTGACGCGGCTGGCGGTCGACGACAACACGTTCGTGCGGCGCGGCGACGTGCTCGTCGAGATCGATCCGCGCGACTACCGTGCGCAGGTCGACGCGGCGCAGGCCCAGCTCGGTCTCGCGCAGGCGCAGCTAGACGCGGCCGGCGTGCAGCTCGATATCGCGCGTGTGCAGTATCCGGCCCAGTACCGGCAGGCGCGCGCGCAGATCGAATCCGCGGAAGCCGCGTACCGGCAGGCACTCGCCGCGCAGGGGCGGCAGCGCGCGGTCGACGCGCGCGCGACGTCGCAGCAGGCGATCGACGCGGCCGACGCGCAGCGCGCGACCGCCGACGCGAACGTCGCGATGGCCCAGGCGCAGGCGCGCACGGCGAGCCTCGTGCCGCAGCAGATCCGGCAGGCCGAGACGGCCGTCGAGGAACGCCGTCAGCAGGTGCTGCAGGCGCGCGCACAGCTCGAGACGGCCAACCTGAACCTGTCGTACTGCGAGATGCGTGCGCCGTCCGATGGTTGGGTCACGCGGCGCAACGTGCAACTGGGCTCGTTCCTGCAACCGGGCACGTCGATCTTCTCGATCGTCACGCCGCGCGTGTGGGTCACGGCGAATTTCAAGGAGTCGCAGCTCGAACGGATGCGCGTCGGCGACCGCGTCGACGTGTCGGTCGACGCGTATCCCGATCTCGACCTGCACGGCCACGTCGACAGCATCCAGCTCGGCAGCGGCTCACGCTTCTCCGCATTCCCGACCGAGAACGCGACCGGCAACTTCGTGAAGATCGTGCAGCGCGTGCCGGTGAAGATCGTGCTCGACGGCCCGCTGCCGACCCGTCCGCCGCTCGGTCTCGGCCTGTCGGCCGTGCCGACCGTCCACCTGAAATGACCGGCCGCCGTGCCGCGGCCGGTTTCGACCGGAGCGATCCGATGCCCGATACCCGCATGCCGTTCCCGCCTGACGAGGTCTGCCGATGAACCGGCCGCCCGACCGCAGCGGCGCGTCCGATGGCACGTGGCGTCCCGCCGCGAACCCGTGGCTCATCGCGATCGTCGTCACGCTCGCCGCGTTCATGGAAATACTCGACACGACGATCGTCAACGTCGCGCTGCCGCACATCGCCGGCACGATGTCGGCGAGCTACGACGAGGCGACCTGGACGCTCACGTCGTATCTCGTCGCGAACGGCATCGTGCTGCCGATCTCGGGGTTCCTCGGGCGCATGCTCGGCCGCAAGCGCTACTTCCTGCTGTGCATCGCCGCGTTTACCGTGTGCTCGTTCCTGTGCGGCGTCGCGACCAACCTCGGCGAACTGATCGTGTTCCGTGTGCTGCAGGGGCTGTTCGGCGGCGGGCTGCAGCCGAACCAGCAGTCGATCATCCTCGATACGTTCCCGCCCGAGCAGCGCAACCGCGCGTTCTCGATCTCGGCGATCGCGATCGTCGTCGCGCCGGTGCTCGGGCCGACGCTCGGCGGCTGGATCACCGACCATTTTTCGTGGCGCTGGGTGTTCCTGCTCAACGTGCCGATCGGCGCGCTGACCGTGCTCGCGGTGATGCAGCTCGTCGAGGATCCGCCGTGGCGGCGCGGCGCCGAACGCGGGATTTCGATCGACTACATCGGCATCGGGCTGATCGCGATCGGGCTCGGCTGCCTGCAGGTGATGCTCGATCGCGGCGAGGACGACGACTGGTTCGGCTCGAACTTCATCCGCGTCTTCGCGGTGTTGTCCGTGCTCGGGCTGGTCGGCGCGACGCTGTGGCTGCTGCGCACGAAGAAACCGGTGGTCGACCTGTCGTGCCTGCGCGACCGCAATTTCGCGCTCGGCTGCGTGACGATCGCGACGTTCGCGGCCGTGCTGTACGGCAGCGCGGTGATCGTGCCGCAGCTCGCGCAGCAGCGTCTCGGCTATACGGCGACGCTCGCGGGGCTCGTGCTGTCGCCCGGCGCGCTGCTGATCACGCTCGAGATTCCGCTCGTGAGCCGGTTGATGCCGCACGTGCAGACGCGCTATCTGGTCGGGTTCGGCTTCGTGCTGCTGTGCGGTTCGCTGATCTATTCGCGCACGCTGGTGCCGGACATCGACTACACGCACCTGATGATGATCCGCTGCGCGCAGTCGCTCGCGATCGGCTTCATGTTCGTGCCGATCACGACGCTCGCGTACCTGACCGTGCCGCAGCGGCTCAATGACGACGCGTCCGCGCTGTTCACGATGTTCCGCAACGTCGCGGGCTCGATCGGCATCTCGGTGTCGACCGCGCTGATCCGCGAGCGCACGCAGGCGCGCATGGCCCATCTGTCCACGCACATGTCGACGCTGTCGCAGAACTTCCAGGATGCGCTGCAGGAGAACGCACGCGCGATCGGCGCGCTGACGGGTGCGCCGCCGTCGGCCGCGCTGCAGACGGCGAACGGGCGGCTGTACCAGACATTCATCGAGCAGGCGACGATCCTCGCGTATATCGACGTGTTCGCGATCCTCGCGGTGTTCTGCGCGTTCAGTATTCCGCTGACGTTCCTGTTCTCGCCGGCGAAGGCCGCGGGCGGCGCGGGAGGGCATTGACGATGACGATGCATCGACGCGGCCGTCGCCGACATTCGCTACGAGCACCCGGGATCGCCGCGATGCTCGCCGCCTGCGCGGTGCTCGCGGGCTGTACCGTCGGACCGGATTTCAAGCCGCCGCAGGCGCAGACGCCGGCCAACTGGCATGACTTGCAGGCCGCGGACGCGGTATCGCCGGCATCCGGTGCATCGGCCGCATCAGCGGCATCGGCCCCCGGCGCGCATGCGCCGTCGTCGCCGGTGACGAGCGCCGATCCCGATCCGCGCTGGTGGCGCGCGTTCGGCGATCCGCTGCTCGACCAGCTCGTCGAACGCGCCGCGCACGACAACCTCGACGTGCAGGCCGCCGTGCTGCGCATCGCGCAGGCACGCGCGCAGGTTCGGGCGGCCGCCGCACAGGGCTTGCCGGACGTGCGCGCGAATGCGAGCTACCAGCGCGAACAGCTCGGCCTGAAAGGCATCGTCGAGGAGCAGGGCATCGACCAGCGCGTCGATCGTCTCGGCGCGCCGGGCTCGCCGCTCGACCGGTTCGGGCCGGGCACCGGCGCGCGCGTGCAGCAAGGCGCGCGCGGCGCACTCGATGCGCTCGAATCGCCGGTCAACCTGTGGCAGGCCGGGTTCGACGCATCGTGGGAGCTGGACCTGTTCGGCCGCGTGCGCCGCTCGGTCGAAGCGGCCGGCGCGCAGACGAGCGCGGCGGTCGCGAGCCGCGACGACGCGCTGCTGTCGCTCGAGGCCGAAGTCGCGCAGACCTATCTGCAACTGCGTGGCGCGCAAGCGCAGCACGCGCTGGCCGACGACCTGCAACGCGCGCAGCGCGACCTGCTCGACCTGACGCGCGAGCAGGCCGCGCACGGTCTCGCGAGCGATCTCGACGTGCGCAGCGCCGAGGCCCGGCTCGCGCAGATCCACGCGCAACTGCCGCAGTTCGACCAGCAGATCGTGCTGCTGCGCAACGGTCTCGCGTATCTGGTCGGCGGTGCGCCGGGCGCGCTCGACGACTGGCTCGACGCGCCGCGCGCGTTGCCGGACGTGCCGCCGACCGTGCCGGTCGGCCTGCCGTCGACGCTCGCGCGCCGGCGCCCCGACATCCGCCGCGCGGAGGCCGAGCTGCATGCGGCCACCGCCGACGTCGGCGTCGCGGTCGCGCAGTTCTATCCGGACATTTCGCTGACCGGGCAGGTCGGCCTGCGTGCGTCGCACGTGCGCGAGCTCGCGCACTGGTCGCATCTGTTCTATGCGTTCGGGCCGGCCGTATCGCTGCCGATCTTCTCCGGCGGGCAGCTCGTGTCGAACCTGCGGCTGTCGCAGGCGCGCCAGGCCGAAGCGGCGCTCGCCTACCGGCAAGCCGTGCTCGTCGCGCTGCGCGACGTCGACAATGCGCTGGCCGTGTATCGCACCGATCAGGCGCGCGCGGCCGCGCTCGACGATGCGGTGAAGGCCGAACAGGGCGCGCTGGACCTCGCGCGCGATCGCTACCGAAAGGGCTTGTCGCCGTTCCTCGACGTACTGGACGCCGAGCGGCAATGGTCGGAGGGCCGGCAGCAGGCCGAGCAGGGCGCGTTGCAGACGACGACCGATCTCGTCGCGCTGTACAAGGCGCTCGGCGGCGGATGGCAGGCCGGCCCGGGCACGAGTACGGATACCGGTACGGCACGCGCGCAGTAGCCCCGAGCGGGGGCCGCGCTCGCGCTATGCGGCTCGTCCGCTCACTCGTGGCCTCAATCCCATACGTGCTTGCTGAACTGATAGCCCTTCGAGCGGATGGTCTTGATCCGTTTCGGTTCGTTCGCATCGTCGCGCAGCTTGCGGCGCAGCTTCGAGATGCGGCCGTCGATCGAGCGATCGAGGCCGTCGAACGCGATGCCGCGCAGCAGCAGCGTCAGGTCTTCCCGGCTGACCACCTCGCCGGCGCGGCACGCGAGCGCCCACAGCAGGTCGAATTCGGTCGACGTCAGGCGCGGCATGCTGCCGTCCGGAAGATGCACGCGGCGGTCGGTCCGGTCGATGGAGAACTTGCCGAACACGTATCGCTGCGGCGAATCCGGCACGGGGTCGCCCGTCGGCGCGCGCGTACGCCGCAACTGCGCCTTGATCCGCGCGAGCAGCAGGCGCGGCTCGACCGGCTTGCGGAGAAAGTCGTCCGCGCCGAGTTCCAGGCCGAGCAATTCGTCGAACGGTTCGTCGCGGCCCGTCACCATGATCACGATGCCGTCGTAGTGCATGCGCGCCTCGCGGCAGATCTCGAAGCCGTCCTTGCCCGGCAGCTTGACGTCGAGCAGCACGAGGTCGGGGCGGCTCGCGACGATCGCCGGCACCGCGCCGGCGCCGTCGAACAGCGTATCCACCAGGTAATGATGCTTGCGCAGATAATCGGCGATCAGCGCGGACAGCGGGACGTCGTCTTCGACGAGCAGGATTCGGATGGGCATCGCTAAACGAAGGGGCAAACGGGAAGGTGGCGAGCGGTCAGGCCCAGTCCGAGCGCGTCGTAGCCGAAGCGACGTGGATGATACTGCGCAACATTCCAACGGAATGTGGTGAATTCTGAATCGTTCGGTGAGCTTAGCTATGGGGGAATCGCCGCCGCCGGGTGAAACGCGGGGGGGGGGTGAGCGGGGCAGGGCCGCGCGCGGCCGAAACGGGTCGATGCGAGATCCGGCGCGGCGCTCGCGACGATGTGCGAGCAGGCATCCTTCAGACGAAAACGTTTGCGCCGATGCGCTGTCGCGAACGTCGTTCGCACCGGCCGAACCCAGGCCAGGCAAGGTTAGTCGACATATCATTACAAAATATTACCGACGTCCCGGCATCCTGCTCCCTACAATTCCCGAACCTGACTGACGCGCCTCGCATCGTGCGATCGCCGCTGGTTCCCGAGCGCGTCGACGGCCGGTTTCGACGGCACGTCGCGTCATGCTGCTCGGGTGCGGAACCGGCTGCGCGTGGGTCGAATCGACGCCGCGCCGGCTCCCGACGGGCCCGCAAGCGGACAGTACGAATCATTCACGGGGAAACGAAATGACGCCGTTGCAAGTCGTCCAGCGTCTCGATGCACTCACGCACGCGATCGAAGCCGCGGTGGCGCGTGCCGACTGGAACGAGGCCGTCCGGGCCGCCGAGATGCGTTCGGCGTTTATCGTTGCGCTTGCACCCAATCAACCGGCCGCGGTCGTGTCGGCGCTGATGAAGGTGCAGGAGATGGACGTCAGGATTTCCACGGTCGCGCGCGACACGCTGGAGGCGCTCATCGCGGAGGGCTGGCAAGCGTTGCACGAAACCCGCTTGGCAACGAACGCACTGAGGGCGCAGCAGCGGTTGCCCGATCCGGGCGCGGCGGCTACGCGACACTAAGACTCGCTTCCTTCGGTGGTGGAATGAAATTCAAGAAACGCACCGGTCACGTCGATGCAACGCGGTGGTTCGCGGACGGCGACCATGAACGGGTGGAGCGCCGTCACGGCGGGTGGGCGGTCGCGACGCCGGAAGGCTGGCGTTCGGTGAAGCCGGGCGACTGGATCCTGCGCGACGAATGCGGTAACTGCTGGCCGATGGACGACGGCCTCTTCATGCATTGCTACGAACCGGTCGCCGACTGACTCGCCCGCCGGTTCGCCCAACCTATCGACGCTTGCGCGAAAACATCAGCGACTCCGCGTCGTTGAAGCGGATGCGCTGCGGCGCGCCGTAACCGGCTTTCTCCGCGACCCGGATCGACGCGACGTTGGTCGGCGCGATCAGGCACACGCTGCGCTCGAATCGCTGCTGCGCGTCGAGCCATGCGAGCGCGGCCGCGAGCGCCTCGGTCGCATAGCCGTTGCCTTGCGCCCACGTCGCCAGCGCCCAGCCGGCCTCCGGCACGCCGCGAATCGACGGCTCGATGTTGCGGTGGAAATCCGCGAAGCCGAGATCGCCGACATACCGGCCCGACGCCTTTTCCCGAATCGCCCAGTACCCATAGCCGAGCAGCGGCCACAGCCCGCGATACGCGAGCATGCGCATCCACGAGTCGCGCGGCGTGGAAGGCGTGCCGTTGAAGATGTGCGCGACGACGCCGGGCTCCGCCCACATCGCGGCGAGCGCGTCGAAGTCGCCGAGCGGGTGGCCTTCGAGGATCAGGCGTGGCGTGTCGAGAACGGGCGGGGACGAGACGGGTGGCACGGCGCTGATTGTCATCGGGCGTTCCATGAGGAAGGG
>Ga0209370_1001238_pt1 | contig 23735 bp, 25 predicted proteins | sample AgamicAtPrz_FD_187164 | JGI IMG/M metagenome (GOLD analysis project Ga0209370, IMG submission 187164) | Agave microbial communities from Guanajuato, Mexico - At.P.rz (SPAdes) (version 2) | ecosystem: Host-associated > Plants > Phyllosphere > Phylloplane/Leaf | place: Guanajuato, Mexico... | reverse complement strand
TAGTCATGGAAGCGCATTTTACTCGAAGCGGTTCGGGCCCGTGCCCGGTGGTGTGATGTCGTCACCCGGACGCGCGAGCATCCGGCGCAGCAGCGGCAGCGTGACCGCGCGTTTCTGCTCGAGCGAGAAGCGGTCGAGCGCGTCGAGCAACGCCATCAGGCTCGGCATGTCGCGGCGGAAATGGGTCAGCAGATACGCGGCGATGTCGTCGGTGAGCGCGATCCCGCGCTCCTTCGCCGCGAGCTTGAGCACCGCGATCTTGCCGGCGTCGGACGGCGGCGACAGATGGAACACGAGCCCCCAGCCGAGGCGCGTGCGCAGATCCTCGCGCACGTCGAGCGCGAGCGGCGCCGCCGGGCCCGCCGCGACGAACGCGCTCGACGGGTGCGCGCGCACTTCGTTGAACAGGTTGAACAGCGCGACCTGCTGCGTGTCGCTCATCCGGTCGCAGTCGTCGATCGCGTAGATGCCGATGCGCGGGTCGAACGTGAACGCGCCGAGCGGGCTCTGCGGGCTCAGGTAGCGCGCATAGCCGTACGACGCGTCGCTCACGAGCGCCTGCAGCAGATGGGTGCGGCCGCTGCCCGGCTCGCCCCAGATATAGAACGACCGGTCCGGCACGGGGCCGGCCGCGAGCGCGAGATCGAGCTTCTGCAGGCGCGTGACGAGCTCGTCGTTCTCGTCGCTCATGATGAAGTTGTCGAACGTGGCGGGCGGCGGCGTGCCGAGATCGAGCGTCAGTTGACGGGACACAGCAGTCACAATGCGGATCGGTTGGAAAAACGCGTGCCGTACGCCGGGCACGCGCGGGGGAAGGCGCCTCGGCTGGCTTCACGCGCGACCGTACGCACGGCGGCGCGGCGCGGGTTTCGGCGCGCTTCGCCCGGCGATGAAAACGGGGACGTGTTGACCAAGATGCAATCCCTGACGATTCGGTGCTGGGAATTCCGGCCAACGGGCCGGCTTCGGGTAAAATCGCATTTTACCGACCTTCTCGCATTCCCCCATGAATCCTCCGAAATCCGCTCCCGACGCTCAGGGTCTGTCCTATCGCGACGCAGGTGTCGACATCGACGCAGGCGACGCGCTCATCGACAAGATCAAGCCTTTTGCGAAGAAAACCCTGCGCGACGGCGTGCTCGGCGGCATCGGCGGGTTCGGCGCGCTGTTCGAAGTGCCGAAGAAGTACCAGGAGCCCGTGCTCGTGTCGGGCACCGACGGCGTGGGCACCAAGCTCAAGCTGGCCTTTCATCTGAACAAACACGATACGGTCGGCCAGGATCTCGTCGCGATGAGCGTGAACGACATCCTCGTGCAGGGCGCCGAGCCGCTGTTCTTCCTCGACTACTTCGCATGCGGCAAGCTCGACGTCGATACGGCCGCAACCGTCGTCAAGGGCATCGCGCACGGCTGCGAACTGTCGGGCTGCGCGCTGATCGGCGGTGAAACGGCCGAAATGCCGGGCATGTACCCGGACGGCGAATACGACCTGGCCGGCTTCGCGGTCGGCGCGGTCGAGAAGAGCAAGATCATCGACGGCAGCACGATCGCCGAAGGCGACGTGGTGCTGGGCCTTGCGTCGAGCGGCATCCATTCGAACGGCTTCTCGCTCGTGCGCAAGATCATCGAGCGCGCGAATCCGGATCTGTCGGCCGATTTCCACGGCCGCTCGCTGGCCGACACGCTGATGGCGCCCACGCGCATCTACGTGAAGCCGCTGCTCGCGCTGATGCAGAAGCTGTCGGTGAAGGGCATGGCGCACATCACGGGCGGCGGGCTCGTCGAGAACATTCCGCGCGTGCTGCGCGAAGGCCTCACCGCCGAGCTCGACCAGAACGCATGGCCGCTGCCGCCGCTGTTCAAGTGGCTGCAGGAGCACGGCGGCGTCGCCGACGCGGAAATGCACCGTGTGTTCAACTGCGGGATCGGCATGGCCGTGATCGTCTCGGCGGCCGATGCCGACGCAGCGATCGCCGACCTGACCGCCGCCGGCGAACAGGTGTGGAAGATCGGCACCGTGCGTGCGACCCGCGAAGGCGAGGCGCAGACGGTCGTGGTCTGACGCACCGCAAGCAGATGCAGCACGGAAAGCCGCCCGGAATCGATCCGGGCGGCTTTTTTTTCGGGCGCCGCGTGCGGTCGGACGCGCGCCGATGAAGGAGGGGCGACGATGACCGAAGACGAACGCGTGATCCGCGAGCTGGTGGAGCATTGGTTCGTGTCGAGCCGGCGCGGCGATCTGGCGACCGTGCTCGACCTGATCGCCGACGACGCGATCTTCATGGTGGCCGGCCAGCCGCCGTTCGACAAGGCGGCGTTCGCGGCCGCGTCGCGCGACGCGAACGCCGGTGCGGAACACGCGCCGAAAATCGACGGCCGCTACCGGATCGACGAGCTGTGCGTGATCGGCGACTGGGCATACATGCGCAATTTCATCGAGATCGACGCGACGCCGCCGGGCGGCGACACGATCCGCCGGTCGGGCCACACGCTGACGATCTTTCGCAAGTCCGACGGCCGCTGGCAGCTCGTGCGCGACGCGAATCTCGTGACGCTCGCGGGTTGAGCCCTGCGGCGCACGCCGACGCTTACGCGGACGCTCGCGGCGCGTTCGCCGGGCGCGCGCCGGCCAGCAACGGCGGCACGAACAGGTACAGCAGCGCGGCCGCGGCCCACACGAGCCCCGGCCACGTCGTGCGCGTCGCCGCGTAGGTCGCGGTGACGACCAGCGGCCCCGCGACGCCGATCAGGCTCGCCACGCTCGCCAGCGTGCCTTGCAGTTCGCCCTGGCGCGCATCGTCGACCTGCCGCGCGAGCATCGCCTGCAACGCCGGCAGCGTCATGCCGCCGGCCGCGAACAGCGGCAGCAGCGCGAACGGCACCCATGCGGCGGTCGCGAACGCGATGACCGCCAGCCCGAGCGCGTCGCCCGCGAGGCCCAGCGCGAGCGCGCGCCGCTCGCCGAGCCGCGCGATCAGCGGCCCGATCGCGAACGCCTGCGCGAGCGCGTGGCACGCGCCGTAACCGGCGAGCGACAGCCCCGCGACCGGCGTCGACCAGCCGAAATGTTCCTGGCCGTACAGGATCCACAGCGTGGCCGGCGCCTGCGACACCAGCGCGACGATCACGTAGATGCCGACCAGCGGCGCGAGCGCGGGCGCACCGCTCAGCCGGCGCAGGCTCGCGAACGGGTTGAGCGCGCCGCCCGTCCGGCTTTCGCGGGCCGGGCGCGGCCGCGATTCCGGCAGCACGCCCCATACGAGCACGAGATTCAGCGCATTGAGCAGCGCGGCCGCGACGAACGGCGCCCGCAGGTGCAGCGCACCAAGCAGCCCGCCGATCAGCGGGCCGGCGATGAAGCCGATGCCCATCATCGCGCCGAGCTGGCCGAAGCGCCGCGCGCGGTCGGGCTCGGCCGTCACGTCGGTCACGTACGCGGTCGCGACCGCGACGTTCGCGCCGGTGATGCCCGCGATCAGCCGGCCGACGTAAAGCCACGCGAGCGTCGGCGCGAGCGCCATCAGCAGATAGTCGAGCGCGGCGCCCGCGAGCGAGGCGAGCAGCACCGGGCGGCGGCCGAAGCGGTCGCTCAGCGCGCCGAGCAGCGGCGCACACAGGAACTGCGCGAACGCGTACAGCGCGAGCAGGATGCCGTAGTGCGTGTCGGTGCTGCCCGCAGTGGCGAGCGAGCGCAGCAGCCCGGGCAGGATCGGCATCACGATCCCGACGCCGATCGCGTCGAGCAGGACCGTGGCCAGGATGGCAATCAGGGACGGATTCAAGGGCGTCACTCTATCGATGATAGAGTGAGGAGTATTCCATAGTTTCCCTATCGGTGATAGAGATGAAGGACACAGGCGCGCGACTGACGCGCGACACGGTATTGCGCGCGGCGCTCGACTTGCTGGATGAAGTGGGGATCGATGGACTGTCGACGCGGCGGCTCGCCGAGCGGCTCGGCGTGCAGTCGCCGACGTTGTACTGGCATTTCAGGAACAAGGCCGAGCTGCTCGACGCGATGGTCGAGGCGATCATGCTCGAGCGTCACGGCGCGTCGCTGCCGCAACCGGGCGACGTGTGGGATGCGTGGCTCGCGGAGAATGCGCGCAGTTTTCGCCGCGCGCTGCTCGCCTATCGCGACGGCGCGCGCCTGCATGCCGGCACGCGGCCGCGCGCGCTGCATTTCAGCTCGATCGAACGCAAGGTCGCGCTGCTCGGTGAAGCGGGTTTCAAGCCGGACGAGGCGGTCGACGTGATGGTCGCGATCGGCCGCTTCGTGGTCGGATGGGTGCTGGAAGAGCAGGCGCGGCCAGACGGCGACGCCGATGCGCTGCTGCCGGATGCGGCCGAGTACCCATTGTTCGCGAAAGGCTGGGCCGCGCTGCGCGAGCGCAGCGATGACGAAGCGTTCGAGCGCGGTATCGCATGGATCGTCGACGGCGCCCGCGCCCGCGTGGCGGCGCGACAGGCCGGCTGACGCGTCAGTCCGGCGTGCGGCCGTCGAGCACGCGTTCGAGCGCATCGAGCGCGCGGGCCGTCGAATCCGGCGCGATGCAATCGACGACGATCCGCTCCGGCATCGCGCGCAGCCACGTGATCTGGCGCTTGCAGAGCTGGCGTGTCGCGAAGATGCCCTTGTCGCGCATCGTCCGGTAGTCGGTGTCGCCGTCGAGGAATTCCCATGCCTGCCGGTAGCCGACGCAACGCATCGACGGCAGGTCGGGATGGAGATCCTCGCGGCGCCGCAGTCGTTCGACTTCGTCGATGAAGCCCGCGTCGAGCATCGCGTCGAAGCGCTGCGCGATCCGCGCGTGCAGCACCGCGCGGTCCGACGGCTCGAGCGCGACCGGCACGAAGCGGTACGCGGCGGCGGCATCGTCCGTGCGGCGCGGCGCGGCGAGCAGCGCCGACATCGGCTGCCCGCTCAGCATGAAGATTTCCAGTGCACGCTGGATCCGCTGCGAATCGTTCGGCGCGAGCCGCGCGGCCGTGTCGGGATCGACCTGCGCGAGCCGCGCGTGCAGCGCGGGCCAGCCGTCGCGCGCGGCGTCGGCGTCGAGTGCGGCGCGGACCTCCGGGTCGGCGCCGGGCAGGTCGTTGAGCCCTTGCGTCAGCGCCTTGTAGTACAGCATCGTGCCGCCCGCGAGCAACGGCGTGCGGCCGCGCGCGAGGATCTCGCCGATCAGCCGCAGCGTGTCCGCACGGAATTCCGCGGCCGAATACGCGTCGGCCGGGTCGATGATGTCGATCAGGTGATGCGGCACGCTCGCGCGCTCGTCGCGCGACGGTTTCGCGGTGCCGATATCCATGTCGCGGTAGACGAGCGCCGAATCGACGCTGACGATCTCGATCGGGCGGCGCGCGGCGAGCGCCAGCGCCGCGGCGGTCTTCCCTGAAGCGGTGGGGCCGAGCAGGCAGGCGATCGTCGTCGGACGGGACTGCGAAGCAGCGCTCATTGGCCGCGCATGAAGAGACGGTCGAGATCGTTCAGCGTGAGCTGATACCAGGTCGGCCGGCCGTGATTGCACTGGTCCGCGCGCTCGGTCGCCTCCATCTGGCGCAGCAGCGCGTTCATCTCGTCGAGCGTCAGGCGCCGGTTCGCGCGCACCGCGTGATGGCACGCGAGCGTGCCGAGCAGTTCGTGCTGGCGCTCGGTGAGCACGCGCGAACCGCCGAACGCGTGCAGGTCGGCCAGTACGGCACGCGCGAGCGACTGCAGGTCGGCATCCTTCAGCAGCGCCGGCACCGCGCGGATCGCGAGCGTCGTCGGCGATAGCACCGCGAGGTCGAAGCCGAGCGATTCGAGCGTGTCGCGCTCTTCCTCGACCGTGCCGATCTCGACCGGCGTGGCCGTCATCGAGATCGGCAGCAGCAGCGACTGCACGGCGACCGTGCGGTCGGCGAGCGCGTTCTTGAACTGCTCGTACAGGATCCGCTCGTGCGCCGCGTGCATGTCGACGATCACGAGGCCGTACGCGTTCTGCGCCAGCACGTAGATCCCGTGGATCTGGCCGAGCGCGAAGCCGAGCGGTTGCTCGTCGTGCACGCTGGCCGCGAGCGGCGACGCGGCGAAGCCTGGCGGCAGCGCGGCGGGTGCGTCGGTCGAATCGGCCGAATCGGCCGATTCGCGGGCGATGAGCGTCGTGCCGTCCGGCGTGCCCGCGCCGCTGTCCTTGCGGCCGAACAGCGCGTCGTAGAGCGCGAGCGGCTGCGCGACGGGCAGCGTGCCCTGCGTCATCCGCGCCTGGCGCATCCACGTGTTGCCGGATGCCGATGACGGCGACGAGAAGCCGCTGCCGCCGATACCGGCGGTCGCGGCACCCTGGCCCGGGCTCCGGCCGAGCGGCGTGTCGAGGAACGATGCGGGCCCGCGCGATGCGGGCTCGAGATGCGCGGCATGGCCGCCCGCCGTGGTTTCCGGCGACGCGCCCGCATGGCGCGCGAGCGCCCGCTGGACCGCGTGGAACACGTACTGGTGGATCGAGCGCGAATCGCGGAACCGTACTTCGATCTTCGACGGGTGGACGTTCACGTCGACGGCTTCGGGCGGCAGGTCGAGGAACAGCACGTACGACGGGTAGCGGTCGCCGTGCAGCACGTCCTCGTAGGCTGCACGTACCGCGTGCGTCAGCAGCTTGTCGCGCACGAAGCGGCCGTTCACGAAGAAATACTGCTGGTCGGCGCGCCCGCGGCTCGCGGTCGGCAGGCCGGCGCAGCCGTACACGGCGAGCGGACCGGCCTGCTCGTCGAGCGGCAGGTGCGCGGTCGCGAAGCTGTCGCCGAGAATTTTCGCGACGCGCTGCGCGGGCTCGGTCGCATTCCAGTGCTCGACGGCCTTGCCGTTGTGCAGCACCGAGATCGCGACGTCCGGCCGCGCGAGCGCCGCGCGGCGGATCATTTCGAGGCAGTGGCCGAATTCGGTCTGCTCGCTCTTCAGGAACTTGCGCCGCGCGGGCGTGTTGAAGTACAGCTCGCGCACCTCGATCGTCGTGCCGATCGAGCCGGCGGCGGGCGACAGCACGCCCGTCTGCGCATCGATCTTCATCGCGTGCGCGGCATCGGCCGTCCGGCTCGTGATCGACATCTCGGCGACCGACGCGATCGACGCGAGCGCTTCGCCGCGAAAACCCAGCGTCGCGACCGCCTCGAGCTCCTCGAGCGAGCGGATCTTGCTGGTCGCGTGACGCATCAGCGCGAGCGCCAGTTCGTCCGGCGGAATCCCGCAGCCGTCGTCGGTGATCGAGATGCGCTTGACGCCGCCTTCTTCCAGCACGATGCGCAGCGTCGTCGCGCCGGCGTCCATCGCGTTCTCGAGCAGTTCCTTGACGACCGACGCCGGGCGTTCGACGACCTCGCCGGCGGCGATCTGGCTGATCAGCTGGTCGGGCAGGGGCTGGATCGCGCGCAGCGGGCGCGCGGCGGGGGCAGGCGCGGCGCCCGCGGCCGTTTCGGTGATATCGGACATGGCCGAATTATAGCGAGGCGGCGAACGCGTGCCGGCGCGACCGGCCGTTACGTTTTTTCACGGACCCTTAAGGTAGTTTCGGTATCATCACCCCGTTTGCACGCGCCGCCTTGGCTGGCGGCCGCCTCGGCCATGTCTGGCCGGTTCCGGCCGTTCCGGCCCCATCGCCTTCGAGGAATCGCATTTGGATACGCTGCTTCATTTCGTCAATCTTGTCCTGCATATCGACGCCTTCCTCGGCGATTTCATCCGGCAGTACGGCGCGTGGGTCTATCTCGTCCTGTTCCTGATCGTGTTCTGCGAGACGGGGCTCGTCGTGTTTCCGTTCCTGCCCGGCGATTCGCTGCTGTTCATCGGCGGCGCGTTCGCGGCGACCGGTGAAATGAACGTCGGCGCGCTGATCGTGCTGCTGCTCGTCGCGGCGATTGCCGGCAACACCGTGAACTACCTGATCGGCCGCTGGGTCGGCCCGAAGGTATTCAATACGCATATCCCGGTGCTCGAGCGGTTCCTCGATCGCGCCGCGCTGCAGAAGACCCACTCGTTCTACGACAAGCACGGCGGCAAGACGATCGTGCTCGCGCGTTTCATCCCGGTCGTGCGCACGTTCGCGCCGTTCGTCGCGGGCGCGTCGTCGATGAGCGTCGCGCGCTTTCAGTTGTTCAACGTGATCGGCGCGCTGGTGTGGGTGCTGCTGCTCGTGCTGCTCGGCTATTTCTTCGGCAACATCCCGTTCGTCCGTCAGTACCTGAACGTGATCGTGCTGGTCGGGATCGGCGCGGCGATCGTGCCGGTCGCGCTCGGCGCGGTGTGGAAGCTCGTGCGCGGGCGGCGCTCGGATGGGACGCCGAAGGCGGGCGGGCGCTGAGCGCAGCTTCTTTCTTTTCGGCGCAATAAAAAAAGCGTGGCGAGTGTGAGCTCAGTGCCACGCTTTTTTTCGTCCGTTGCTGCTGTTGTAGCCGGTGCGCGTTACGCGTGGCGATGCGCGACCGGCGTTTCCGGCGTCGGGTACTGCGCGTCGCGGAACGTTTCGAGGATCACGCGGTTGGTGTCGCAGTACACCTGCCAGTAGTTTTCCGGTTGCGTGGACGGGCGTACGAACAGCAGCGGGCCTTCCGGCGTGAACTGCAGCACGCCGACGTCCGGTGCCGGTACTTTCAGCACGTTCGGAACCAGCTGGATCTGCGCTTTCAGGCGGTTGATCGCATCGACCGCGTCGACGCTGTTCGCGATCTTCGCGGTCAGGTCGACACGGCGGTGCGGCGTCGCGCTGTAGTTGGCGATGTTGTCCGAGAAGATCTTGTTGTTGCCGACGATCGTCACGATGTTGTCGGCGGTGATGATCGTCGTGCCGAACAGGCCGAGCTCCTTCACGGTGCCCGTGACGCCGCCCGCGCTGATCACGTCGCCGATCTTGAACGGGCGCAGCACCTGCATGAACACGCCGGCGGCGAAATGCGCGAGCAGCCCGCCCCAGGCGGTGCCGATCGCGAGGCCGAGGCCGGCGAGCAGCGCGGCGAACGAGGTCGTCTGCACACCGAAGATCTGCAGGATCGCGAGGATCAGCAGGATCGTCAGCAGCACGCCGACGACGGAGGTCAGGTAGTCGGTAAGCGTCGGGTCGACCTTGCCGCTGCGGCAAACGACCTTGCCGAGCAGGCGGGTACCGATGCGGATCGCCCAGCGGCCGACGAACCACAACACGATCGCGGCGAGGAGGTTGAGGCCGAAGTCGAGGCCGCGGGTCATCAGGAATTGCTGGGCGGTGGCGAGATCGATCATGCGTTCTCCAGGGTGAAGGGTAAAAGGGCGGCGCATGCACCGGAATGAGTGGCGCTTTTATAACCTGACCTGGGAGGGGCGGGCAATCGGCCTGACATTGCTTGACGTAATGAAGAACGAGCAGGAGGTGGGTGCGTGCTGCGCGGGCTCCGCGTGCTTGGTGCGCGCCGGGGTAAGTGACCCTCGCCGTGCTCTTCTCGACGATCCAGTGTGCGGCGCGATGGTGGTGCATCGTTCCGATCGCGCCGCAGTCGTAGTCGCCGACGGCGGCACGGTGCTGGCAGTGATGGCGATTCACGACGGGCGGCGCACGACGTTCGACGACGTGCACGTCGTGTGGGCGCTCGCGCGTTTCTTCGGCGTGCGCGGCACGATCGGCCAGTGGGTGCGCGGGGTGATCCTCGATAGCAAAGGCGCAGATGCGCCGGTGCGGCGCGACAGTATCAGTCGGTCAACGGCAATTTCTGCATGATCGCGTGCACGCATTCCAGCGGACTTGCTTCGCCGGTGCGCACATGCACGTCGGGCAATACCGGCTTTTCATAGATCGATTCGATGCCGGTGAACTGCCGAATGGTCCCTTGTCTTGCCAGCGCATAGAGCCCCTTGGGGTCGCGCGCTTCCGCCACGTCCAGCGCAACGTCGACAAAGACTTCGAAAAACATGCCCTGCGGAAAACGTGCGCGCGCCTTGGCGCGGGCGTCCCGAAACGGCGAGATCAGCGCCACGATGACGACGAGCCCGGCATCCACCATCAGGCGCGCGACCTCGGCCGTCCGACGAATGTTCTCGTGGCGGTCTGCGTCGCTGAATCCCAGGTCCTGATTCAATCCTTCGCGAAGCCGGTCGCCGTCCAGCAGAAAAGCCCGCAGGCCGCGCGCATCGAGTTGTTCCTTCAGAAGATTCGAGAGCGTCGATTTACCGGCACCGGACACGCCGGTGAGCCATACCACGAAGGCAGGGTGCTGCTTCATGCTGGAAAGCACGGATTGATTGCCCGTCGGCATGACAGGGAGAGCGTTCTGGAGATCTTGAGTCATCTCGGAGTCGATGTGCCGGTAACGGCGTCGTACTTTATTGTGATGCGAATTCGTCTGTCGGCGAATTGTAACGGTGCTTTTAAAAATTTGTAACTTGAATATTTTAATCAGGAATAAGCGTTCGCCTGCAGGCGGCGCGACGGCGTGCGCACATCATCTGCGCGGTAATGATTGCCGATCTGCCGTAATAATTCGAAATGAATGCATGTGGTCGACAGGGGTTCTCGACCGTGTGTCGATTATCGTCCCGGCTCCGGTCGGTATGAAATTCACAAGGGTATTCATTTTTTATTCGGCGAAACCGCAGTAGTCCGCACGGGTTTGCTTTCGTCATGCGACTCCGTCGCGCATTATTGAAATAGGGAATTATCCGGGACGGGTTGCGCGATCGAATTTGTCGGGCGACGATCGGCATCCCTGCCGATTGCTTCGGCAGCACCGCGCGCCGGCCCCCTTTAAAGCCGGATCGCCGCAATTGCCTTATCTCGCTGGAGTATTCGCCACCTGAATGCGCCGGATTTCGTCAGGACTGCGGCAGGTCACTTATGCCGCGGCCCGAACGGCCGCTGCTGCACGTCGGCGCCGTGCGCGACGATCGCCATGCCCTCCGGCACTTCCTCCCACGCGCCGCGCAGGTCGACGAGCGGCTCCGACACGACCATGAACGCATCGTCACCGGCTTCGGCGATGCGCGGGTTATGCGGATAGAGCGCGTGCAGGTGCTTGAACGACGTGCTATGGAACAGCGAGCGCGATTGCCGTTCGCTCGAGTAACGCACCGCGACGATCCGTTCGCCGTCGGTCGCGCAGATCGTCATGTTGAGCGGATCGGCGACGCGATGGCGCGCGGCGGTTTCCTCCACCACGCCGACCATCCGTTCGAGCGCCGGCAGCGGCGCCTGCTCGAGACCATACGTCAGCGCGAGGCGGAACATCAGCTCGGAGTCGGTCGAGCCTTCGAGCGTCGGGAACAGCGCGGGATCGACCTTCATCGTCAGGTCGCGGCGCAGCCTGTGGAAGTCGCGGATCAGCCCGTTGTGCGCGAACAGCCAGCGGCCGTGGCGGAACGGATGGCAGTTGGTTTCCTGCACGGGCGTGTCGGTCGCCGCGCGAATGTGCGCGATGAACATCCGCGAGCGGATCGCACGCGCGGCTTCGCGCAGGTTGCGGTCGTTCCATGCGGGATGCACGGAGCGATAGCGGAACGGGAGTTCGTCGGGATGCCCGTACCAGCCGATGCCGAAGCCGTCGCCGTTGGTGGTCGTGGCGCCCAGCTCCGAATGCAGGCTCTGGTCGATCAGCGAATGCTTCGCGCGGAACAGCACGGTTTCCAGATGAATCGGATTACCCGTATAGGCGAGCCAGCGGCACATGGAGCGCTCCTTCACGATCTATCGTTCGCGCATGGTAGCCGACTCCGCGACGCTTACGCGTCCAGGTGAGCCGCCAACATTCGTCACACATGGCAGGCTCGTACGCGCGATGCGCAACCGCCCGGCCATGCGGCCGGGCGTCATGCAACACGGCAGTTCGGTACGGTGCGGCACGCGGGCTGTGCCGCACCGCGCGGGCTCAGTCGCCGAGCGCGTCCATCACACGCGCCGAGTAGACGAGCGCCGCGCCCGCATTCAACGCGATCGCGACGCCGAGCGCTTCCGCCACTTCCTCCTTGGTCGCGCCATGCTTGGCCGCTTCGGCCGTGTGCACGGCGATACAGCCGTCGCAGCGCGTCGTGACGGCCACCGCGAGCGCGATCAGTTCGCGCGTTTTCGCGTCGAGATGGCCGGTCTTGGCGCCGGCGCCGGACAGCGCCTTGTAGCCGGCCAGCGTATCGGGCGACAGCTTGGCGATGTCGCCGATACGCGTCGTGAGTTCCTTCCGGTATTCGTTCCAGTTCAGCATGATGCGTCCTTGTCGAGAAGAGTGAGGAGGGCGGCGGGCGCCGCGATCTCCGGCGATGCAAGGCTATTCTGATCGCTCGCGCTGAGGGTATCGATACGCTAGAGTGTCAATTTTTAGCGCAATCGTCTCATGGATGCATTGAGTCAACTGCTGTCGCTGGGTCGCAGCCATGTCGAGCTCGACGTGCGCTGCCTGCTCGACGGCCCGTTCGCGATGCCGCACGACCCGCTGCCGCCCGGCGAGGCGGCGTTCCATCTGGTGCTGGCCGGAACCTGCCGGCTGCGTGCCGCCGACGGACGCACGCTGCAACTCGCCGACGGCGATTTCGTGCTGCTGCCCGCCGGCGGCGCGCACGACCTGCTCGACACAGCGGGCAGCCGGTCGAAGCCGCGCGTACCGCTGCGCGATTCGGGCGCCGGCGACGGTGCGGTGCTCGCGGTCAAGTCGAATCTCGATCCGGCCGAACCGGGCAGTGCGAGCGTGGATCTGCTCTGCGGACGCTTCGTCTATGCGCGCGGCGCGGGCGAACTGCTGATGCGCGCGCTGCCGCAGATGCTGCACGTCGGGTTGCGCGACGCCTCGGGGGCCGCGCCGTTGCAACTGCTGACGAGCGTGCTGCGTACCGAGGCGTCGAACGTGCAGCCGGGCGCCGGCGCGATCGTGAACGCGCTCGGGCAGGCGCTGCTCGCGTATGCGTTGCGCGCCTACGGCCGTGGTGCGCGCGTGCCGTCCGGCTGGCTCGCGCTCGCGGCCGATGCGCGGCTGGGCCCGTCGGTGCAGGCCGTGCTGCAGGCGCCGGCGCACCCGTGGACGGTCGAATCGCTCGGCGCGGCGGCGGCGATGTCGCGCGCGACCTACGCGCGGCATTTCCGCGAGAAGGCCGGGATGAGCGTCGGCGCATTCGTCGCCCAGATCCGGATGATGCATGCATGCGTGCTGCTGCAGGACACGCAGCGCGGGCAGGCGGAAATCGGCCAGGCGGTCGGCTACCAGTCCGAGGCCGCATTCGGCAAGGCGTTTCGCGCGGTGCTCGGCACGACGCCCGGGCGCTGGCGGCGCGCGCAGCGCGAAACGTGAGCATGCAAGCCCGCCCGTCGTGACGCGCGCCAAAGCTGCTACCATGCGCAAAACGCAGTTCGACTAAAACGATTTCGAACAACAAGAAAGAGAGGGCAAAGCAATGAACCAGACCACCATCCAGCAACCGTCGTTCGCGTTCGTGGCCGCCTCGTGGGCCGCGCTGCTCGCCGGTTTCGCGGCATTCCTGATCGGGCTCTGGAACGCCGGCATGCAGCTCAACGAGAAGGGTTACTACTTCACCGTGCTGGTGTTCGGCCTCTATGCGGCGATCTCGCTGCAGAAGAGCGTGCGCGACCGCGCGGAAGGCATTCCCGTCACCGGCATCTACTACGGCCTCAGCTGGATCGCGCTCCTGCTGTCGATCGCGCTGCTGATCGTCGGCCTTTTCAACGCGACGCTGCAATTGAGCGAGAAGGGCTTTTACGCGATGTCGTTCGTGCTCGCGCTGTTCGGCTCGGTGGCCGTGCAGAAGAACACGCGCGACTTGCAGAACGCGAAGCCACGCTATACCGACGCCGATTCCGCGCCGTCGATCCACGAGTGACGGCAGGCGCAGCGGGTGCGCCCGCCGAGGCCGCCCGTTGCGCGACGATGCTCGCGGCACCCGCATTCGCCGGCGTGCCGCGGCCCCGCTGTCTTTTCGTTTCGTCCATGCCGTCGCGCATGACGTTGGAGATATTCCGGATGCCGAACTTCACTGATACCGCAGCGCGGCCGCGCACGGCCGCCCGTTCCGTGGCCGCGCGGGCCGCGCTTGTGCTGGAGACGAACAACCTGCGCGGCGGCGCGGGCCTCGCGCAGGCCGTCGACAGCCTGAAACGCCTCGTGGCGGCCCTGTCGAAACAGACCGTGCCGCCGGCCGCCCTTGCGCAATGGATCATCACGCACGACGGCCTGCCCGCCGACGCGTGCGCGGAAATCGCCGCGCTGGCCGGCCGCCCGATCGACTTCGTCGAGATCGGCGCGAGCACCGGCTACTACGATGCAAAGAACGACGGCTTCGATCGCGTCGATGCCGATCGCTGCGACATCGTCGTATTCGGCGATGCCGATTGCCGGCCGGCCGACGACTGGCTCGAACATCTGCTTGCACCGTTCGCACGCGACGCGGGCAACGCGCCCGTCGCGGTGGCGGGGCGGACCAGCTACGCGCCCAACGTGCTCGGCATCGCGCTGACGTCGATCGATTTCATGTATTTCCCGAGCCCGCTGCGCGATGGCGCGACGCGCAATTTCTACGCGAACAACGTCGCGTTTCGACGCGACGTGTTCGCGCAATTCCGTTACGCGCCGCTCGACGGTGTCTATCGCGCGCATTGCCAGGTGATGGGGCTGCGGATGCAGGCGGCCGGCGTGGCCGTTGAATTCGCACCGGCCGCGCATACCGAGCATCGGTTGCCGGACACGCATCGCGAATCGCTGAAGCTGCGCTGGATGCGCGGCCAGGACAGCGTTGGGCTGACGCCGTATCTCGTGAACGCGTACCTGCCGCGTCAATGGCAGTGGCTCGGCCGCAGCGGCCCGCTCGGGCCGTTCTGCGTGATGGCGATGCGGCTCGGCTACAGCCTGCGTGCGCTCGATCGCCAGCAGTTGCCGCGACTGGGTGCGGTTCGCTATCTGGCGGCCGTCGGCGTCACGATCGCGGCGTCCGCCGTCGATACGCTCGGCGCGCTCGCGCGCGGTTTCGGGCTCACGGGACGCGCATCGGCCCGGCGCGATCTCGACGCACTGTCCTATCACCGTCATTGAAATGGCGCCGCGCTTCGCGGCGCGGCCACGACACTTCGACATCCTGATTCCCTTCCGACGACGACCATGCCCTCACTCGCCACCCGCGTTGCCTGTCTCGCCCTGTTTGCCGCCAGCGCTGGCGCCGATGCCGCACCGGTCGATCATGCGGGGCGCGGAATTTATCACTTCACGTCGCAAAGCGGCTGCCCGTTCGCGAATGCGGCCGCGTCGGACTGCAATCGCGTCGCGCTCGATGCGCCCGACGTACACGCGAGCATCGATACCGATGCGCACGCGATCGTTTTCTCGAGCGAGGCGAGCCGCCGCACGAAGGACGTGCTCGGCGACGTGCTGCTGCAAGGCACGGGCGTCGATGCCGACGGGCGGCGCGTGCCGTTGAGCGTGCACGTTCTGCTGCGTCGCGACGGCCGGAAATGGGATCGTGACGTGTACGTCCATGCGCCCGTGCGCGGCAAGTTCACCGACGTGCGGATCGATCCGTATCGCGTGCGCGTGAAGGACGGCGATCGCGAGCGCGACTTGCTCACACCGGACGAAACGCTTGCGCTGTTCGCGCATCCGACGCTCGCATCGCGGCTGGCGCGTCATCTCGTGAAGGTGAGTGCGACCGATCCGAAGCAGCCGTCCGCGGACGACATCACGATCGCGCTCGGTGTCGGCGGCCTGACGAAGGCGGTCGCGCGCGCGAGCTTCACGTCGAACGCGCCGCGCGATGCCGACGTCGATCGCGCGCTCGCATCCGGCACGTGGTCGATCCGCTTCGATGCACTGAGCAATCACATTCCGGTGTGGGTCGCGCAGCGCGAGCTGTTCCTGTTCGGCCTCGACGGCAGCGCACTCGTGAAGGACGTGCGCGAACGCGGCTTTCGGAAGAACGACCGCATCGAGTTCGGCGCGCGCGACGGCAACGGCTATCTGCGCGTGAATGGCCGCGAGGAAGCGTTCGCGGGCGCGGCCGCCTCCGCGCATGCGTTCCTGCAGGAAAGCTTCGTCGGCCTGATCCTCGGCTGGCGTCGCGATCCGGCTGCTTCAGCCGCTGCCGCGACGAAATCTTCATCGGCACGCAGCGAGCCGGCATGACCGCGGCAAACGAATTGCCCGCGTCGTCGCAGCCCGCGTACGGCGAGCGCTTCGACTGTCTCGATACGCCGGTGCCGCGCGGCCCGGCGCGGATGCGTGCGTATCTCGTCGATCGCATCAAGCGGGCGGCGATCCGGCAACTGCATCGCAGCACGCATGGCGAGCGCTGGATGCTGCGCATGTACCTGATCGGCGAAGAAGCGACCGAGTGCGCGTTGCACGAGGACTGGACCGGACAGCCGCCGGACTGGCTCGCGCCGCGCATCGACCAGCATCTCGCGGACGAGCGCCGCCACGCGGCCGCGTTTGCCGATGCGCTGCGCGAGCGCGGCGTCGACACGTCGACCGGGCCGCATGAACCCGACTGGCTGAGCCGCCGCAAGATCATGCAATGGCGCCGGCTCGCGCAGCGCTACGCGCCGCATTTCGAACAAGGCGTACTCGTGCCCGCGTATGCGACCGGCCTGTGCGCGGAACAGATGGCGATGCGCGTGCTCGCGCGCCACTGCGCGACGATCGGCGACGCGCATCCGCTGTATCCGCTGCTGTCGCGCGTGCTCGCCGACGAGACGCGCCACGTGCGGCTTTGCGCCGATACGCTGCGCCGCCTCGTCGAGCCGTCGGAGGCTGCGTCGCTCGCCGCGTTGCTGGACGAGATCCGCGCGATCGAAGCCGGTTTCGGCGTGACGGGCGCGCTGGCGATGGTTGCAGCCGGCTGGATCCAGTCGCTTCGTCCGCGCGCATGATGCCGCGCATCGTCTATCTCGCGACGGCCGACGCGCGCGGCCATCTGATGCGCGCGCAACTGCTCGTGCATGCGTTGCGCGCGGCCGGCGCGCAGGTCGACGTGCTGACGACGTCCGACGCCGGGCGGGCGTTTCTCGCCGCGTTCGGCATCGACGCGGACGTGCTGTCGCGGCACTACGCGGTGCAGTTCGACGAGCGGCAGAACATGCTGCGCGACGCGACCGATCGCAATGTCGCGCACTACGTGTTCAGGCCGACCCGCATGTTGCGCGACATCGCGCGGCTGCGCGCGATCGTGCGCGATGCGGATCTCGTGATCAATGACTCGTTTCATCCGGCGCTGCTGTTCATGGGCGCGGTGCCGGGCTGGCGGCGTCGCGTCGTCCACGTGTATGGCGGCAGCCTGCGCCGCGCGTTGACCGCGAATTTCGATGCACGGCTGCCGCGCGTGCTGGCGCGTGCGTTCGCGCGAATCGTCGACTGGCAGATCGATTCGGCGCTGGGCCGTATCGAGCACGATTTCGCGTACGGCTTCGCCGACGATGTGCCGTGTTCGCACCGGCATCGCCGGCTGCCGACGCCGGTGCCGATCGTCGCCGACCTGCCGGCGCAGGAACCCGCTGCCGCGGCCGTTTATCTGAATCCGCACTTTCGCGACGTCGCGCTCGCCGATGCGCTGTCGGCCGGCATGCGCGACGCGGGGCTCGCCGCACACCGCGTGGGCGAGGGCTACGCCGGGCACGACGGCTGGACCGGCGTCGACGCCGACTGGCCGACGCGCGCCGCGCATGCGCCGCTGATCGTGTCGGCGCCCGGCATGGCCGCGCTGTCGATCGCGCATGTGTATCGCCGCCCGATCCTGCTCGTACAGACCGATCAACCCGAACAGGCGAGCAACGCCGCGCGCGCGGCGCGGCTGCGGCTCGTGCACCGCGTCGTCACATGGCGTGGCGATGCGGCGGCATTCCGGCGCGAGCTAGCGCAGGCGTCGATCGCGCTGATGCGCGATCCCGGTACGCCGGCGGGGACGCTCGCGGGCCGCGAGCATGCGCGTGCGCGTGTCGACGCGTGGACATCGCACCTCCTCGCACTGTGTCCGCATGCGCGAGCGGCCGATGCGCAAACCCGATGCGAGGCGCCGACGCCGCGATGAATACGCGAATGTTTCGTGACGATCGCCGGCCCGATGTCCGGCAGATGCTGGCCGCGACATTCGGCATGCTCGCGGGTCTCGCGATCTTCTTTCTGCTGGAGCGCGGCGTCACGCCGCGCTACGTGCTGGCCACGGCGATCGATGCGCGGATTCCATTCATCGCGTGGTCGTGGTTCGTCTATGTCGCGTTCTTTCCGTTCGTGGTTGCGCTCGCCGCGTATGCGCGGCCGTCCGCGTTCGCCGCGTTCAGGGAGGCCGTGCTGATCGCGTTCGTGCTCGGCGTGGTCTGCTTCCTGCTATTTCCGGAAGCCGTGCCTCGGCCCGACATCGCGGAGATCGGCAATGCGTTCGTGCGTCGGCGTCTTGCGCGCATGTGGCAGCTCGATCTTGCGGCCAACGGCTTCCCGAGCCTGCATGTCGCGGTGACGTGTCTGGCGTGCCGGATGCTGGCGGACCGGCGCCGCATCGTCGCGGCGGCGATCGGGCTGGTGATCTGCGCGTCGACGCTGACGCTCAAGCAGCATACGGTGGCCGACGTGCTGGGTGGGGTCGCGCTTGCGACGGTCAGTGCGCTGTGGGTCGAGCGGCGTTCACCGGGCAGGAGGCTGGCGTGACGAAGATGCGGGTTCCCTGCGCCGGATCGAATGCCGAACTGGCGCGGTTCGTGCCCGATCCCGCGCTGTTTCGCGTGAGCACGGCGCGTGTCGGCGTGGCGCTGGCGGGTGACTGGCTGATGATCGCCGCCGCGTTCGCCGCTGCGATCGCGCTTGCGCATCCGCTTGCCTACGCCTGCGCGGCGATCGTGATCGCACGCAGCCAGCTCGCGCTCGCGGTCATGATGCACGAGGGGGCGCACGGGCTGCTCGCGCGCAACCGACGCGTCAACGACGTGCTCGGGCAACTGCTCGCGGCCGGCCCGCTATGGTTGTCGCTGCGCACGTATCGGGCCGGCCATCTGAAGCACCATCGCGCGCCGATGCAAGCGGACGACCCCGTCGCGCTGCTGTTCGGCGTGCACGACTATCCGGTGACGCGCTCGCGGCTGATCGTCCGCCTGCTCGCGTACGCATGCGGGATCGGCTACGTGACGAGCGTCGTGAAGCTCGCGCGCGGCGCGTTCGCGCATGCGTTGCCGAAGGTCGAAAAATCGCGTGCGTATGCGGCGTGGGAGATCGCGTCGATGCTGGCCGGAAACGGCGCGCTGTTCGCCGCGCTCGCGCTGGCCGGACATCCGCTGCTGTACGTCGCGTTGTGGATCGTGCCGTCCGTCACGCTGTTACCGCTCGCCGGGCAGGTGCGTGCGATCTTCGAACATGCGGGGCTGCCGGCTGGCGCTGACCAGAGCCGCAACGCACGCACGATCGTCCGGCGTTCGTGGCAGACGTTCCTGTTCGGCCCGCATGCGATTCATTTCCATATCGAACATCATCTGTTCACGCGGATGCCGTTCCATAACCTGCCGGTCGTGCATCGGCAACTCGCGCAGTTGCGGTTGCTGCCCGACGGCAATCTGTATGCGGGATATGGTGCGGTGCTGCGCGACGTGAGCGTGCGGTGATCGGCCGGGATCAGGTCGCGCACGATTGACTGTGGGCGCGCATCGTCGAGCATTCAGGCTCGAACGGCCAGGCGACAGACGCAAAAAAGCCTCCGCGAGGGAGGCTTTTTTGCACTATCGAAGATAGTTGGTAGGGTGGGAGGGACTCGAACCCTCGACTCTCTGATTAAAAGTCAGATACTCTAACCAACTGAGTTACCACCCCACGTTCTCGAAACCTGTCGGTTCGTTGCTTCAACAACCTGGGCAACGACCCAAAGAGCAAAAGATTATAGCGACGGGTTGCAGGGGTGTCAACAACCCGTCACGATAATTATTTGATCGTTTCGAGCTTGCCCTGCGCTGTCTGCGCCGCGTTCGAGCCGGCGTACTGCGACACGACCTGCTCGAACGTCTTCTTCGCGGCCGCCTTCTGGCCTTGTTCGAGCTGGTTCGTGCCGATCGCCACGAGGGCGTCGGCCGCGCGCGGGTGCTGCGGGAACTTGCTGACGATCCCTTGCCACGTCGCGGTCGAACCGCGGTAGTCGCGCAGCGCGTATTGCGCGTTGCCGTACCAGTACTGCGCGGTCGGCTGATAGGGGCTCTGCGGATACTTCGCGATGAACGCGCGGAACGAAGCCGCCGCCGCCTTGAAGTTGCCGTTGCGGAACTGCTGCTGCGCCGCGCTGAGCGCATCCGTTTCACCCGGCTGCACGGTGCCTTCGACACCGTCGATCGTCGCCTGCTGCGGCTCGAACTTCTTGAGCCGCGTGTCGAGATCCTGGTAGTACTCCTTCTGCTGCCGCTCGAGCGTCGTCAGCCGGTTCGTCAGATCCTCGTTCTCGCCGCGCAGCGTCGCGACCTGCTGGTTCAGCTGGTCGATACGGCCGGATTGATCGAGGATCGTACGCTGGGCGGCCGACAACTGGCTCGACAGGTTGTCGGTCTTGCTGCGCAGATCGAGCACGGCGCGGCGCGCCTCGTTGTCGTCGAACACGCCGGCGTGCGCCGGCGCGGCCGACCACGCCGCGCCGGCGACGCAGAATGCTGCGGCAGCGCGCAGCCAGGTTGAACGGTGCGTCATACGGCGATTCTTCCGTTACTTACTGTTGGTAGACGAGGTCGGCGCGACGGTTCTGCGCCCACGATGCTTCGTCGTGACCCGTTGCCTGCGGCTTTTCCTTGCCGAGGCTCACGGCTTCCATTTGCGAGTCGTTCACGCCGAGCAGGGCCATTGCGCGGCGGACGGCTTCCGCACGCTTCTGGCCGAGCGCGAGGTTGTACTCGCTCGTGCCGCGTTCATCGGTGTTGCCCTGGATCAGCACGTGGCGCTGCGGGTGGCTCTTCAGGTACTGCGCGTGCTGCTGCATCAGCGGCTGGTACTCGTCCTTCACCGAATAGCTGTCGAAGTCGAAGTAGATGCTGCGCTTCGCGAGCGGGCTGTTCGGGTCGTTCAGCGGATCGACGTTCACTTGCGCGACGTTGTCGGCGCTCGGCTGCGTGCTGACTGCGCCCGCGTTGTTCGCCTTGTCGTCGAGCTTCACACCCGACTTGCACGCTGCGAGCGCGCTGATCATCATCACGGCCAGGGCCAGACGAGCTTTATTCGACATCATGGTTACTCTCCTTGTGGTCATTGCATGAAGGGCCCCCACGACGGCTCTCGAACGGAGCCGCCCTGGACGGACAGGATTTGCGGCGGCGCGCTGCCGTCGGAAGGCACTGCAGCCAGAACGTTGCGACCACCCGACTGGGTGGCGTACAGAAGGTACTGGCCGTTTGCCGCGAAGCTCGGCGATTCGTCGCGATTGGTATTCGTGATGGCGTTCGCCGCGCCAGTCTGCAGATCCTGAACGTACAGCTTGAAGCCCCCACCCGTGCGGGAGATGTAAGCGAGCAGCTTGCCGTCCGGGCTCACGCGCGGGCTGGTGTTGTAGCTGCCGGTGAAGGTCACGCGCTGCGCGGCACCGGCGCTTTCACCCTGCGCGGGCATCCGGTAGATTTGCGGCGCACCGCCCCGATCGCTCGTGAAATAGATCCAGCGGCCGTCCGGCGAGTAGAACGGCTCGGTATCGATCGAGCTGCTCTGCGTGAGGCGGCGCAGGCCGCCGCCGTTCGCGTTGACCGTATAGATTTGCGTATTGCCCGTCAGCGACAGCGCGACGGCGAGCGTGTTGCTGTCCGGCGACCACGCCGGTGCGCTGTTGTTGCCCTTCTGGTCGGAGACCATGTAGCGGCGGCCAGTCGGCAGGTCGTGGATGTAGACGATCGGCTTCTTGCGCTCGAACGACACGTACGCGACCTTCGTGCCGCTCGGCGACCACGCCGGCGAGATGATTGGTTCGGTGCTCGACAGCGCGATGCGCGCGTTCTGGCCGTCCGAATCCGAAATCTGCAGCTGGTAGCGGTTGCCGGTCTTGATCACGTACGACAGGCGCGTGGCGAACACGCCGCGCACGCCGAGCAGCTTCTGGTAGATGTAGTCGGCGATCTTGTGGCCGGCCGTGCGCAGCGTGGTGTCCGTGGCCGTCAGCGACAGGCCGCCGAGGCTTTGCTGCTTCACGGTGTCGTACAGGATGAAATTGACCTTGTACTGGCCATTCGCGTCGCGGTTCACGCTGCCGGCGACGAACGCGTTCGCGCCCTTGGCCTTCCACGCGCCGAGATCGACCGACGCGGTCTCGGGCACGGGCGTGCTGCCTGCGTCGATGTTGGTGAATTTACCGCTGCGGGCGAGGTCGGCGCGCACGATCGACGTGACCTGCTGCGGCAGGTTCGCCTCGTTCGTGAAATTCGCGGTGGCAATGGGGAACTGGGTCGACCCGACCCCGGTGATCAGCACGTTGACCTGGGCGTTAGCGGCGCTGCCCGCCGTGATCAGACACGAGGCCACGAGTGCCCTGAAACCTAGCTTTGTCATCAAACTCATGCTTCTTGCTTCCCGTATGGCTTGGATCGCTGCGCAACGGCAGAGACAGTAAAAATACCCGATTCGTTCCCATCCGACAGCGACGCCCGGAGTGTAAGCGCATTTCGTTTCACTCCGCCGCCTTGAAGGTAATCGTAATGTCGGACGGGGTACGACCGTTAGAATCGGGCGGCAACGGGACCGATGCGTGGATCGCACTGACCACGGCTTGGTCCCACCCCGAATTCCCGCTCGAGCGGGAGACCGATGCGCTCAATACGTCACCGGACGGCGTGCACCGAATCTTGACGACGGTGGTCAGGCCAGCCCGCTCGCCGCCCCAAACGATGTTCGGCTTGACGCGGCGGCGCACCTTGTCGGCATAGCCGGGCGTCGCGGCATTGCCGCCGGAGCCCGTGCCCGTGCCACTTTTCGCGAGGCCTTCGCCGCCGCCTTCGCCGGCGCCGGACAGCCCCTGCATCTGCGCGAGGCGGGCGCTGCGCTCGCGGTCGAGCTTCGCGTTCGCCGCCGCACTGGCCTTCGCGCGCGCCGCGGCTTCTGCCTTCGCCTTGGCCTGGGCTTCCGCCTTGGCCTTCGCGGCTGCGTCGGCCTTCGCCTTCGCCGCCTGCTGCGCTTCGAGCTGTGCCTGCTTTTGCTGCTGGAGTTTCTGCTGTTCGAGCTTCTGCTGCTCGGCGAGCTGCTGTTGCTTGAGCTTGTCGGCCTGCTTCTGCTTGTCGCGTTCCGCGGCTTTCTGGGCGGCGAGCGCGGCGGCCTGTTGCGCGGCGAGCTGCGCGCGCCGGGCTTCCTCTTCCTGCCGGGCCTTCAGTTGCTGTGCGCGGCGCTGCTGTTCGAGCTGCGCTTCGCGCGCGGCCGCTTCCTGCTGCCGCTTCTTCTGCTGCAGCGCGATGTCGGCCTGCTCGTCGCGCACTGGCGGCGGGGGCGGCGCGACCTTCGCGGGCGGCGTGGGCGTGACGACGGGCCGCGGCGCGGGGACGTCGGGCACTTCGGTCCACAGCTCGGCCTCGGCGCCGGCCGGCGTGCTGTTCTGCCACTGCACGCCGTGATAGAGGAACAGCGCGAGCAGCACGTGCATCAGCGCGGCGAGCGCGAACGCGCGCCACGTCCCGCGCTCGCGCGGAGGCTGGAGCGGGTAGGCGGATCGGCGCGTGGATTGCTGCCGGTTCATTGCGATTTGACGAGGAGGCCGACGCGCTTGACGCCGCGCGCCTTCAGATCGGACATCACGGTCATGACGGCATCGTACTGCACGGTCTTGTCGGCTGCGATCA